>Ga0068863_100006817_pt1 | contig 11200 bp, 10 predicted proteins | sample KBSSwiS62_FD_66596 | JGI IMG/M metagenome (GOLD analysis project Ga0068863, IMG submission 66596) | Switchgrass rhizosphere microbial communities from Kellogg Biological Station, Michigan, USA - KBS Switchgrass S6-2 | ecosystem: Host-associated > Plants > Roots > Rhizosphere > Soil ...
GGTTTTAATATTGAAGAAAACAACGGCGAAATCGCCGGACAAGTGATCCCGCATCTCCATTTTCACATCGTCCCACGTCGTGTTGATGATGGGCTCAAACATTGGCCTGGAACGCCGTACGCCGAGGGACGTGCCGAGGAAGTTGCGGAACGGATTCGAGGGGCGATGTAAGGATTGACAAAATTTAGATTTTCAGACACAGTCGCCCGGCACATGTTGTGCATGCGGTTTCTTCCTCTGCGACTTGATTGCCGCAACGGAGGTTGAACAGTGGTTCTTCACATCGATTCGATCGACGATCTGGTGACCTTTCTTCAGGCGCGCGCCGAGGCGCTCGCCATGGGGGCAGCGGAGTGTGGGCTCAATGAGCTCGGTCCGGACTGGGAGGTGATCCCGAGGATCATCCATTCCCTGAAGGGTTTCTTCGACTTCATCGGCGTGAACATCACCAAGGCCAATGGTCGCGAGGTCGCGGGTTGGAAGCAGCCGATGATCCGCGATGCCGGTGGTGTCGTGGCGGTTGTGCGCCAGAAGTGCGTGCCTCTGATGGACGCCGATGGTGTGTGCATCGACCAGTCGTACTTCCTCGTCCGCGCCAAGGCGGAGCCGGGCAACATCGGCTTCCCGCTCGCGGGTGGCGTGAACTCGCGGGTTCTCCTCTCGCCGCCACTTCAATTCTCAATGGCGAATCTTCAGAACAACCCTGGCAAGATCCCGCTCGTCGCGCTCGTTCTGGATGACAACGGCCAGTGCATGTTGACGACCGAGCCTGCTCCCGAGGATGGCGGACGGTTCTACGAGAAGGTGAACCAGTACAGCCTGGTCGACATCGCCGTTGGCCAGGGACGAGCGATCAGCGACGAGATCGAGAAGCTCGGTCCGGGCGCGGCGGACTTCGCGTGGATCAAGGACTCTCTGCTTCGCGGCATGTTCCGCGCCGGCTGGGCCAACGGCCACCTGCGCAGCGCGATGTCTCTCCTCGTCTGATCAACAGATGCTCAACCAGCGGCTCGACCCTTCGGGGCGGCCGCTGTTTTTTATATAGATTCAATTTTTGGTTCTGCGATGAACTTCCATTTCCACATGTATTTGAACCAGCTCGCAAGGTGGGCACGGGTAGCGCGAGTTTTGATGACATTCAATACAGGATTTTTGATCTTTGCCGAGGCACGACCAAACGCGTGTTGAAGCGTCAGCGACGGGACATACATGATCTTGAAACCGGCTCGCCACACACGGCGGCACAAATCAATGTCTTCAAAATAGAGCCAAAAACGATGGTCAAAACCGTCGAGCTGCTTCCAGAGTTTGCCAGGAATGAACATGGCTGAGCCTTGGACCCATTCGACCGGGCGTTCGGTGGTCTGATCAAAATCGTGCATCAAAAAATGACGGGCGTATTTTTTACCCCATGCAGTTGAACCAAGTGACGAACGCTGGACGAACGGTTGGTACCACGCCGGGAAGCGGCGACACGTGTCTTGGCGCGTACCGTCAAAGTTGTAGATGCGAGGCGCCACAATGCCGACGTCAGGATGCGACTCACAGTAGCTCACGAGTTTGTCGAAGATATTCGGATCCGTCAGCCGTGTGTCTGGATTCAGGATGAAATAATAGTCCGCATCTACCTGTTCGGCTCCAAAATTCGTTGAGCGGCCCATGCCATGATTCTCTTCGCGTTTGATGAACGTCGCCTGCGGCAAGAGTTTCTCGACCATCGATTTCGCGTCTTGCGTCGGTGAGGCGTTGTCGACAATCACCACCCGAACGGATTTGGATGTGTGTTTCAATGCTTCGGCGAGCGACGTCAAATAGTCCTCATGCAAGTTGTTGTATGAGACCGTGATCACTCCGATGTCGACGTGATCAGTAGATGCCTTCGCGTTCGGCAAAGTATTCATTGGCACGTTTCAGGTCCTGGAACGTCCCCGTGTCGAACCAACGTCCGACGATAGGCTTCGCCGAGAGTTTGCCGCGCTTGCGGTACTCGTCGTTGACTTCGGAGATCTCGAGCTCGCCACGGCCCGAGGGTTTCAGTGATCCGATGATATCAAAGACTTCGGGGTCGTACACGTAGAGACCGAGTTGGGCGAATTTGGACTTGGGGTTGGCGGGCTTTTCTTCGATCGAAATCACTTTTCCAGCTTCATCGACTTCGACCACGCCGTACTGTTGGGGATTGGCGACTTCTTTGTAGAACGTCATGGCGCCTTCACTAAATTGGTTGAGGTGCGGAGCGATTTGTTCCTCAAAGATGTTGTCGCCAAGATGGACGACGCAGTTGTCGGAGCCGATAAAATCTTTGGCCATGCCGACCGCCTGTGCGATCCCGCCAGCTTGGTCCTGGATGCGATACGTGATGTTGCAGCCGTACTTTGAACCAGAGCCGAGGAGTTTGACGAAGGCGTGTGCGTGTTCCGGTCCAGTCGTCAGCATGATCTGTTTGACTCCCGCATCAAGCAATGTCTGAAGCGGATAGAGGATCATCGGCTTGTTGTAGATTGGCAACAAGTGCTTGTTGGTGATCGAGGTGAGCGGCATCAAGCGGGTGCCGCTGCCGCCGGCGGTGATGACACCTTTCATTTCACGCTTTTTGGTTTTGGTGAAATTGATTGACGGCACGCTCATCGGATTACGTTTGGCGGATGCGTATTTGACCATGGTGTCGTGCAAGGCGACATCGATGGGACGGAGCTTGATGCCAAGATCCTCGAGACGCTGTGACTGGAGGATGCAATTGGAACGGCCTTTGACGGCGAGGCCGCGCTTCACGAGTTCGTCGTTTTCGATCCATTCGTTGGTGTGGGTCGGATCGACGTATTGTTCGTAGAGCGAAATCAAATCGCGGTGGCGCATCGTGCCCGGGTTCACCATGTGGAAGATGCCCGTGCCGCGCTTTTCGATGAGTTGGCGTGAACCGTAGACCAAGTCGTCCAACACGGTGACGCTGTTTTCGACGTCGATGACGCTCTTGTAGTTGGTGAGCTTGTCGATCAGATTGCGTTCGTTGGGGATGTGGTCGATCGGCATGCGCAGACGAGCGATGGCGGTGTTTGGCAAACGCGACAACATCAAATCCGCGGAGTACTTGGATCGCGAGTAGAACGACGTCGGGTTCGCAAAATCCTCTTCGCGCCAGCCTTTTGGATCGGGTGATGGGCCGTAGAAAATACAGCCTGATCCAAAATGGAGGAGGTAGACGTTTTCTTGCTGGCAAGCCTCGGCGAGGATCAGGGGGCCGATGACGTTGCCTTTGTACGTCTCGACTTGGTGCGACTCGCACCAGTCGACGTTCGGCTTGCCTGTGCGTCCGGCGCAGTTTACGACGGCTTCCGGGCGGTATTTGCGGATTTCGGCAATGACAGCTTGGAGGTCGTCAATACGGACGTCAGACATGACGGCATCCGGCCAGGCCTCGGCGAGTCGATTTCCGACGTAGCCTTTACCAAAAATGAGGATCTTCATAGGGGCTTTATACCAGTAAAAACGGGAAGAAAAACGCCTAGCGTGTCAAGAGTGGACGCCACCACGCTTCATTGGCTTGGAACCACGCGACGGTCTGCGCGAGCCCCTCGTTAAAGGGTACGGTCGGCTCCCACGCGAGTTCGGCTTTGGCCTTGGCGTCGTTGATCGAGTAGCGGCGATCATGGCCTTTGCGGTCTTCGACCGTTTTGAGTAATGACTCCGGCTTGCCGAGTAACGACAAAATTTGTTTTGCGACGGTAATGTTGGCCTCTTCGGAGTAACCACCGAGGCAGTATTTTTCGCCGGGTCGGCCTTTGAGCAAGATCGCTTCGATGCCGCGGCAATGGTCGTCAACATGGATCCAATCGCGAACGTACAACCCGTCGCCGTAGATCGGCAGGAGAATGTCGCGCATGGCGTTGACGATCATGAGCGGAATGAATTTTTCCGGGTAGTGATACGGGCCGTAGTTGTTGGAGCAATTGCTGACCGTGACGGGCAAGCCGTGCGTCGTGAAGTACGCATGCGCCAAATGATCCGACGCGGCTTTCGAGGCAGAGTAGGGACTTCGTGGAGCGTAGCGTGTTCCTTCGTGGAACGGTTCGCCTTCGTTGAGTGGAAGAGCGCCAAAGACTTCGTCGGTTGAGACGTGATGGAAGCGTTTGATTTGGTCGCCGCGGCGCAATGCCTCATCCAGCAACGTGTGCGTGCCCAGGACGTTGGTTTTGATAAAAATTGCGCTGCCTTCGATTGAACGGTCAACGTGGGATTCGGCGGCAAAGTGGACAACGACATCAACGCCTTCCATCGCTTCGTGAACCGTCTGCGGATCACAAATATCGCCTTTGATAAACGTATGGCGTGTGGCGTCAATTCCTTCGAGGTTTGCCGGGTTGCCGGCGTACGTCAGCGCATCGAGGTTGACGACCGAATCTTCGGGGTGGTTGGCGAGCCAATATCGGACAAAATTCGATCCGATGAAGCCCGCACCGCCGGTGACGAGAAGTCGCATGTTTCTTTACGATTCTGGGGGTCCTTGGTACCGTCCAGTGCAAGGAAAACCTTAGCAGCCTATGGATGGCCTGACAACCCCAGAAACACGTATCAAACTTATCGGCCGCGACTCCCAAGACACGGCTGATTTGGCCGTCGTGATCGTGAGCTGGAACGTGAAGGAGATGCTGCTTCAGAACATCGAGGCGATCCGTCGATCGGTCGGGCCGATTTCGGTTCGAGTCATTGTCGTCGATAACGCGTCAAAAGACGGTTCAGCAGAGGCGCTCAAAGATGCGCAGGATGTGGTGGTCATCGCCAATCCGGATAATCGTGGTTTCTCCAAAGCCGTGAATCAGGGGATCGCCGTCGCGAAATCCCGTCACGTGTTGTTGCTCAATCCTGACATGCAAGTCTCGGCCGATGCGTTTGCGAAAACCGTTGTCTATCTCGATACGCATCAGGATGTCGGATTACTTGGGGCGAAATTGTTGACGTCAGAAGGAGCTATCGTCCCGCATGTTCGCCGTTTGCCGGACGTCTGGTCGCAGCTTGCGGTCTTGTTCAAACTTCCGCATCTTTTTCCGCACGTCCTGAATCGTTACTTGTTCGTCGACTTTGATTACACAAAAGAGCAAGAAGCGCCGTCGATCCGGGGATCGTATTTTGCGATGTCGCAACATGCGTTAGCGAAACTTGGCGGACTCGATGAGCGGTATTTTATTTGGTTCGAGGAAGTTGACTATTGCACACAGGTTCAGAACGCAGGAATGAAAATCATGTACGTGCCCAGTATTACCGCGCAGGATTTTATTGGTCGAAGTTTTGCGCAGCGTAAGCGCTATTGGAAGCAAGTTCAATTTTCAAAATCAATGGCGCAATATTTTTCCAAATGGCAGCCGAGTGTCGGTTGGCTGTTCTGGCTTATCCGTCCATTGCCGATTGCGGTTGCATGGGTCGCGGATAAACTATCCTAAATTATGGAGCGCGTTGCTGTTCAAGTTTTGCTCTACAAGGGATCAAAATATTTGCCGATGCTGTTGCGGAGTTTGCGCGAGCAGACATTCACGGATTGGCGATTGTACGTCTGCGAAAATTCCATCGACCCAGCAGAAGCCGCGAAGGTGAAGCAATTGCTCGATGAGAGCGATATCGCGCACCATTTGTTCATCGCAAAAGAAAATTTGGGATTTGCCGGCGGGCACAACGCGTTGTTTCGGATGCACGAGTCAGAATTTTTTCTTGCGTTGAATCAGGATGCGTATATCGAACCGAACTATCTCGCGGCCTGCGTCACGCGTTTTGAACGGGAAAAGAATTGTGCGAGCGTGACGGGTTTGGTGTATCGCTGGACCGTTGATCCGTCTATTCGCGAACCGTTGACGAATGAGACACCGATCGACACGGCAGGATTGGAGTATCGATGTCTTGGAAACATTGTTGATCGCTTTGCGGGTGTAGCGCGTGGGTCTGTCGAAGTTGAGATTGCATCGCCATCGGAACTTTTTGGTGTCTCCGCAGCGGTCGCGATGTATCGACGCACGGCAATCGTCGACGTCTCGCCGGAGCAGTTGCCGTTCGATCCCAGCTTTTTTATGTACAAGGAAGATGTTGATTTGGCATTGCGACTGAAACGCAAAGGTTTTTCAGCTTGGTTTGACCCGGGCGCCGTTGCGTACCATGAACGGAGTTTGAAATCGTCGGATAACGGGATTCATGGCCGCATCCGCGAGGAACGAAAACGCAACCGTCGCATCCGCATCATGTCGTACCGTAATCAGTGGATGGTCTATGCGTATCATTGGAGTTTCGCGTTGGGTTTGAGAGATATCTTGAGTACCAAGTTCCAAGAGATTTGTCGGAGTATTTTGGTGTTCGTGGCTTCGCCGGTGATTTATCTCCACGCATGGTGTGTGATTTTGCAAAGTTTGCCACAAGCATTGAAGCGTCGCGCCGCATTGAGGAAACTTGGCCTCCGTTTTATGAAATTCGTATGACGAACTATCCAAAAGTCGGAATCATTTATCTCACCTACCCGCTCGCCAAGTGGGAGCACGACATCAACGGGTGTCTGTCGTCGCTCGAGAAAATTAATTATCCCAAAGACCGACTGGAGTTGATTTGCGTTGAATCGAAGGGAAAGATTCCGCCGCTCAAGCCGTGGTTTGATGCGACGTGGATGCCAAAGTCGGGCAAGGAGTTGCCGCGTATCACCTACATCCTGAAAGACGACTGGATCGGGTTTTCGGGGAATAATAATCTTGGTCTCGAGAAAGCACGTGAGCTCGGTTGTGACTACGTCCACCTGACGAATGAAGATACGGACGTTGATCCAGACTACATTCTGCGTGCCGTTGAACGAGCGGAAGCGGATCAAAAGATTGCATGCGTGCAATCGTTGATGCTTCTCGGCGAAGAACGCAACAAGGTGAATAGCTCAGGTAACGCGTTGCATTATTTGGGTTTTGGGTATTCACGCAGCTACAAGGAGATCAAGGAGAATACGCTGGCAAAACTCGAGGCGGAACGAAAAGCAAATCCGGAATTAGAGATCGGCTATGCGTCTGGCGCAGCGGTGTTGTGCCGAATGAAGGCGGTTGAGGAGATCGGGGAGCTGTTCGATGAAAAATTTTTCTCCTACCACGAGGACACCGATTTAACGCTTCAGACCCGCATCCGTGGGTGGAAGACTGTCATCGAGCCGTCGTCGGTGTTGTGGCATTTTTATGAGTTTGGGAAAAACAAATCAAACTATTATTGGATGGAGCGAAATCGATACGTGCTCATGTGGAGTTACTATCGACTGTGGACGCTGATTGTCTTGTTGCCGATCATGGTTGTTATGGATTGGGCAATCGTCTTTTTTTCGATCAAGAACGGTTGGTTCGATATGAAATTCAAGGTGTATCGAGAGTGGTTCTCTCCAGGCTTTTGGAAATGGATTCGTGAACGGCGAAAAAAGATTCAAGCAGTGCGCACGATTCCTGACCGAGAGTTGTTGAAACGGTGTGTCGCCACGATTGAGTTTCAAGAAGATGCCGTAAAGAATCCGATTCTGACCTACATCGGCAATCCGATCTTGCGTGCGTATTGGTGGGTGGCAAGCCGGATTATTTGATCGTGAAGTTTTGTGTTACTGGACGTCGAGTGTCCAGATGCCGGTTTGGCCGTCTTTGGTTCCGCCGATGTACAGCTGCTTGGGAAGCGCCGTGAAATTCGTGATCTGGTCAAAATGGGCGAGCGGAGTGAGGAAGTAGCCGTCGCGAGCGTCGAGGTTGAGGGCATAGACGTCGTGCGCGGTTGCAAAAAAGATATCGTAGCCGGCGGTGTGCCATTCGGCGCCAACAATGGGTTCGCTTTGGCGGTAGATGAGCTGCGGATCGCTCACGGTGTCCCAGGTCCAGATTTCCGTTCCGTTGACGAGGAGGTTGTGCGTGAGACCTGAGGTTGTGAAGGCGCGCAACATATCGCCGGACGCTGCGCGATATTGCGGAGGAGTTGTTTTGGTTGAAAGCGAAAGCCAACGCGACGCGTCACGCAAGACCACGCTATTTTTTTCAGTCGCCCAAAAGTGCCAATCCCCAGAAGGCAAAACGTACCCTTGCGTCGGATCGCTGTTCGCCACGTAGACGACCCGCCCGGTGCCAGGAGCGGTCTGGAGGGTCGCGCCGGAGATCGTATCGGTTGTGTGCGGTGGCAGAATGGCGGTTGTGACGGCAAAATCCGAGAGGGAGATTGTTAGGCGCGAGATCCCATCGGTGCCAACTAATTCAGAGCCTTCCCAACGGTAATTTCCTGCAGGGAGCTCCTGAGGAGCATGTGCCGCGCGAATGTCGACGAGCCAGGTTGTCCCGGTGGTTGCCGGAGCTTCGAGGAGTACGTACCGGTTGTTTGGTGACCAGAACGTTTGCGTCCCGCGCACAATATTTTTTCCGAAAGAGAATGTTGCAAGTGCGGCACCCGAGACGTCCATGACGATCGCTTGGGTCGGAGTCGCCGCCGTTAATTGGAGGACAGTTTTGTGATCTGGAGAAGAAGATAGCAAGAGTGTGTCTCCGGGGGATTTGAGGAATGGCTGAGCATCAAGCCATAGCCATACATTATTGGCGAATGTCACAAGCTCCGAGCGGACGTCCAGTGATTTTCCCCAAGGGTGATACCCGTCACGCTCCATACTGAAACGATGAAGGCCCGGCGCCATGTCTTGAATCGTGACCGGTGACTTGCTGGTGAATGGTTGGCCATCGATGGTGATGGTTGCGCCTGTCGGTACCGTATCGAGGATAACCGTACCGTTCCGTTCGACTTTCCCTTTTTTGGAGTTATAGCGATACCCCGCCGTGTAAAACACGACGGCAGGCGCAACAGCCAAAAACACCACGATAAAAATCCAGGGCAAGATCCTGCGGTGAAATGGCGCAACAGTGACGCGTTGACTCATCAGTTCGCTTCACCTATCATCGTACCATGCAACAGTGGGGAAATCAGCAGGGCCCGCGCTCAAGTACCGGCGCATGGGTCGCGACGATCATTTTTTGTATGGCCGTGGCGTTTTTAGCTGGCTTCACAATTGGCAAGCCTGGCAAAGGAGTAGCCGCGCAACTCGCGTCTTCCGCGACGGATACCGTGACGGGACTTGATGGCGTCCCACCATCAGACATTTCGACACCGGTTGATTTCAAAGAGTTTTGGGATTTGTGGCACTCGCTCAAAGAAAAATATTATCAACAGCCCGTCAGTGACAAGCAGCTTTTTTATGGAGCGATGAACGGCATGGCGAATTCTCTGGGGGATCCGTACACCGTGTTTTTTGAGCCAAAGAACGCTGAAGAGTTTTCCAATTCCCTCCAAGGCAAATTCGAGGGCATTGGTGCGGAGATTGGCATTAAGGACGACCAGCTCCAGGTGATTGCGCCGTTGGCAGATACGCCGGCCGACCAAGCTGGGCTGAAAGCTGGTGACCTCATTCTGAACATCGATAAGAAGGACACTGCGGGGATGAGCGTCGAGCAGGCGGTGTCGCTCATTCGTGGGAAAGCGGGTACGGTCGTAACGTTGACGATTGGACGCATTAAGACCGAAAAAGATCCCAAAGGCAAAGACAAGCAGACGCTCGATACCAAGGAGTATCCGATCACACGGGCAGAGATTCATGTGAAGAGCGTCAATACCAAATATCTGGATGGGAATATTGCGGTCATCACTGTTTCAAACTTTAATCAAGATACGGCAGATCTCTTCTCCAAAGCGGTCGGTGATGTCTTGAGCAAAGATGTGAAGGGCGTGATCCTCGACTTGCGCAATGATCCTGGTGGATACCTCGATCGAGCAACGGCAGTGGCAGGTGAATGGGTTGGGAGCCAGCTTGTGGTGGAGGAGCGTCAGCAAGGACAGATCACAGACAAATACAATGGCACGGGAGATGGCCGCCTCAAGGGCATGCCAACCGTCGTGCTCGTGAACCAAGGCTCAGCGTCGGCGGCCGAAATCGTTACGGGCGCGCTTCAGGACTATGGCGTCGCAACGATCGTCGGGATGAAGACCTTTGGCAAAGGCTCGGTTCAGGATTATAGTGACTTCCCAGACAAGAGCGCCGTGAAAGTCACGATCGCAGAATGGCTGACGCCAAAAGGACGTTCAATCAACAAAGTCGGGTTGACACCGGACGTCCAGGTTGACCGAACGGAAGACGACTACCATGCAAACCGAGATCCCCAACTCGACAAAGCCCTCGAAATCCTCACCGGGAAAGCGCCGGCGACGTCGGTTTCGTCCACGCACCCCTAGCGAACGACCTGCAGGGCAACCCGCCTTCCGGCATGAAACATCTGCTGGTGGGATTATTTATCGTCGCCGGAATGGGGGTATCGAGATGTTCTTCATTAAAGATCCGTTTAATCGTTGGACGTTTCCAAAGGGGCATCAAGAAGCGGGAGAATCCTTGTTGCAGACTGCAGTCCGCGAAATCAAAGAAGAAACGGGGCTCGACCGTCTCAAAATGATCGCGCCACTGGGCCGTACGTCGTTTCGATTTCGTCGCGAAGGGACCGTGATCCAAAAAGCCGTCCATTTTTTCTTGTTCGAAGCTCCGGCCGATGCAAAAGAACACATGACGGGGGAGGGAGCGATTTTTGAGGCCCAATGGGTCAAGATGAATAAAGTGTTTTCGGTGAGTAGCTACACCAATTCCGACCGTTTATTGGTGAAAGCCTTGCGCATCGTGTCATCGCGGAATAACCATCCACAGCGTCCGCCCAGAGCCGTGTAAACCGTGTGCTATACTCCGGGCAAATATGCCCACCCGCAAGCGTTCGCGAGCGCGACGACGTTGTTATGTGTTTGTGACCGGCGGGGTGATGAGTGGGGTCGGAAAAGGAATTGCGACAGCTTCAATCGGAGCATTACTCAAGTCACGAGGGCTCAAAGTGACGGCTGTTAAGATCGACCCGTACTTGAACGTAGATCCAGGGACACTGAACCCGGTTGAACACGGTGAAGTGTTCGTAACGAAAGATGGTCTGGAGACGGACCAAGACATCGGCAACTACGAGCGTTTTCTGGATGAAGATTTGCACCGCGTAAACTGCATGACGAGCGGCAGCGTGTATCAGGCCGTCATTGATCGTGAACGTGCGCTTGGCTACGGAGGGAAGACGGTCGAGGCGGTGCCGCATATTCCACTCGAGGTGATCGGACGCATCAAGCAAGCTGCGAAGCTGGCGGATGCGGACGTCACGTTGAT
>Ga0068863_100006819_pt1 | contig 11199 bp, 10 predicted proteins | sample KBSSwiS62_FD_66596 | JGI IMG/M metagenome (GOLD analysis project Ga0068863, IMG submission 66596) | Switchgrass rhizosphere microbial communities from Kellogg Biological Station, Michigan, USA - KBS Switchgrass S6-2 | ecosystem: Host-associated > Plants > Roots > Rhizosphere > Soil ...
ATCGCCATCGCCATGCAGGTGAATCTCTCGATGGTGACGATCGAGGAGAGCGAGATCACCAAGCGGCTCGCCGCCTATGCCGGCATCTTCGCGGTGGCGACCGCGTTCGCCGGCATCTGGGGCATGAACTTCGAGCACATGCCCGAGCTCAAGCTCGCCTGGGGCTACCCCGCGGCGCTGGCGATCATCGCCGGCGCCTGCGCTTTCGTCTGGTGGCGCTTCCGCAAGGCGAAGTGGCTCTGAGGCAGCGGCGCTCCCGCCCTCAGGGCGCGGTCGACTCCATGTACTTGGTCGCCGACTTCATCGCCGAGACGACGGCGCCCTCGGCCACCGCCTCGACGTCGCCGGCGTCGATCTTGTCGGCACTGGGGATCGGCAGCGCCGCGGTGCCCGACGGCATGGCCTTGATCGACTTGCCCGGCCAGGTCGAGATCGACATCGACACCTTGGCCTCGAGCTTCTTGCCCGCCTTGTCCGGAGCGAGCGAGACCAGGCTGCCGTCGAGACTCCAGCCCTTCGCGGCCTTGTCCTTGGGCGCGTCGGTCGTGAGCTTGCCCTTGATCGCGCTTTCGGCCGCCTGCTGCATGGCAGTGATCGCCTTCGCCTTGTGCTTCGAGTCGAAGATGTCCTTGACGGCGAACTTGTTGACCTGGACATAGATCTTGGCGTCGGCCATGGCGCGCTCCCGATGGAGTGAATAGGAGCAAGGACGCTAGCGCAAACCGTGGGGTGGGGAAAGCCCCCCAATCCAAGCGAATCCGTTCGGTCGTCGATTGCGGTGTCGAAGGGTTGGATGGATGGGGGCGGCGGGGCGCTCTGCTCCGCTCATGTCCCCCGATCCGCGGCTGCGCCGCGGCTCTCCTCCTAATACTTCGCACCGCGCAGAGCGCCCCGCCGCCCCGATCCGCCACCGCCGAACCGCCTGGCGACCATCGCGCGAAGGCCTCGGGCATGGGGTGGCCCCCGCAGCGAAGTATTAGGAGGAGAAGGCCGCCGCAAGCGGCCTTCGGGGGACATGAGCGGAGGGGGCCGCCCCGTGCCCGAGGCCTTCCCATCGCTGGACTTAGAACAGTCGCGCCGCGAGCCAGGTGAGGCCGGTGAAGGCCGACCAGGTGGAGTCGCCCCGGCGGACGCTGCGCGCCGCGCCGGCATCGAGCGTCATCCGCTTGCTCAGGTTGTAGCTCGCGGCGAGCAGCAACTGGCGCGAGTCTTCGGCGCCGCTCTGGCGGGTGTCGGCGTATTCGCCGACCACCGCCCAGCGGTCGTCGAGCTGGCGCGAGAGCGAGCCCGCGAACAGCCACAGGGTCCGCGAGGCGCCCGGGTCCGGCTGGCCGAGCCGCGCCGCCAGCAGGTTGAGGTCGGTGTGCCAGGCGCCGAAGTCGCCGCTGTAGATCGCGTTGACCGCGTAGTCGGGCTTGCCGCTGCCGAAGCCGATGCCGTTCTTGCCGGTGGGCACCGTGACGCTCCCTTCGAGGCCGAAGGCCTGGTCGTCGTCGATGCCGAAGCGGCGCTTCAGCACCAGGCTGGTGTCGCCGAAGCCGCTCCGCTCGCCGGCGTCGGAGCGTTGCCGCACCCAGGCCTCGTTGCCGAGGCGGATGCCCCAGTCGGGATCGAAGGCGACCTTGAAGCTGAGCGGGATGCTGTCGCGCCGGCTGTCGTCGGTGTGGTTGTGCTGCCAGCCGGCCTCGATCTCGAGCCAGCCGGGCGCCGACAAGGCGGCCGGGGTCGAGACGCTCGGCCGGTAGGGCGTCGTCCGCGGCTCGTCGTCGTCGGCCCGTGCCGTAGAGGCGACGGAGAGAAGGAGCAGCAGGACGACCGGGCCGAAGCGCATGCCCGATCCTAGTGGGGATCGGGACGGCCGCGCGGCAACGGCTCAGGCGGCGCGCTGGCGCGAGGCCTTCTTCGCCGCTGCGCCGGTGGACACCGTCCGTCCCGCGGCGCTCTTGCGCGGCGGGCCCTTCGCCGCCGCGCCCTTCGACTTCGCGGCGTTGCCGGCGTCGCCCTTGCCGCTGCCGTTGCCTGCCGCGGCCTTGCCAGTCGCAGCCTTCTTCGTGGTGGCGGGCGGCTTGCGCCTATCCAGGCTACGGCGCAGCAGCTCGGTCAGGTCGACGACGTTGCTTGCCGACGGCACGTCGTCGGTCTCGATCGGCGTGACCTTCTCGGTGTCGCCGGCCTTGACCCGCTGCGCCGCCAGGGCGTGGATCGCGGCGGTGAACTTGTCGTCGTAGGCCTCCGGCTTCCACGGCGAGGTCATGTCGCCGATGAGCTGGCGCGCCATCTTGAGCTCGCCTTCCTTCAGCTTGCCCTTGCCGGCGGGCGGGAACTCGAGCGCGTCGCGAGACCGGATCTCGCTCGCCCAGCGGATGGTGTTGAGCATCAGCGCCTCGCCGTCGGGAACCAGTGCCGCGAGCCGCTCCTTGGTGTGCAGCACGACCCTGGCGATGCCGATGACGCCGGCCTCGCGCATGGCCTCGCGCAGCAGTGCGTAGACCTTGTCGCCCTTGCCGACCGGCGCGGTGAAGTAGGGGCGCTCGAGCTGGGTGAACGAGATCTCGCCGGCCTTGACGAAGGCCTCGATCGCGATCGTCTGCATCGACTTCGGATAAGCCTCGCGGATCTCGGCCTCGCTCAGGATCACGTACTCGCCGTTGTCCTGCTTGATGCCCTTGACGATGTCCTCGCTCTTCATTTCCTTGCCGGTGCGCTTGTTGATCCGCTTGTAGCCGACCGGATCGTGGGTGCGCCTGTCGAGCCAGTCGAAATCGATGCCGCTCTCCTCGGAGGCGGGGTAGAGGGCGACCGGCACGTAGACGAGGCCGAAGCTGATGGCGCCTTTCCAGATGGCGTGGGGCATGGAGCAACTCACTCTTTGAACTAATGACCCATGGTCGCGCCGCCGCGCCGGTCGATTCAAGCCCAGGGCTGCCCAAGGTGGTGTCGGCATCCACCTACAGCGCCCGGCCGCGGCAAGGGTCCCTTAGACTCTGCGCGCCCCTGCGCCCGAAGGAAATTCCCTGACCGCCGCTCCCGCCGTCCTGGCCGACCGCCGCCACCTCTGGGCCTTCGCCGCCGGCTGCATCGCCGTGACGATCGGCGTGCTGCTGCACCTGCCGATGTTCTGGATGGGAAGGCACGATGGCTTTCGCCTCGCCGACATGCCCATGGACGCCGAGATGCTCTGGGGCATGGCGCTGATCGTCGCCGGGCTGGCGGTCGCCGGCTACGGCCTGCTGCCGAAGAAGCTCGACCCGGCCGGCGCCGGCCCGGCGCACGCGCTGGCGATCAGCGCGCCGGAGGACGTCCCGCTGGGCCGGGCGCACTGGCGCCTGATGATCGTGCTGACGGTCGCCCTCGTCATCGACGTGATGAAGCCGGCCAGCCTCGGTTTCGTCGTCCCGGGCATGCGCAGCGAATACGCGGTGTCGTCTGCGACGGTCGCCTGGCTGCCGTTCGCGGCGCTATGCGGCACGGTCGTGGGCTCGGTGCTCTGGGGCTGGCTCGCCGATCTCTACGGCCGGCGCGCCTCGATCCTGCTCTCGGCCGTGATGTTCGTCGGCACCTCGATCTGCGGCTCCATGCCCTCGCTCTGGTGGAACGTCGGCATGTGCTTCCTCATGGGCGCGGCGGCCGGCGGCATGCTGCCGGTGACCTATGCGCTGCTCGCCGAGACCATGCCCTCGAAGCAGCGCGGCTGGGCGCTGGTGCTGGTGGGCGGGCTCGGCGCGGTCGGCGGCTACCTCGCGGCGAGCGCGCTCTCGGCCTGGCTGCAGCCGATCTTCGGCTGGCGCGTCCTCTGGTTCCTCAACCTGCCGACCGGCCTGATCCTGATCTTCCTCAACGCCTACGTGCCCGAGTCGCCGAAGTTCCTGCTTGCCATCGGCCGCGTCGCCGAGGCCCATGCGGTGCTGCGCAACTTCGGCTGCACGGTGCGCGATGTCGGCGTCGCCGCAGTCGAGCAGGTCGAGAGCACGATCGCCACGGTCGCCCACCTGCCGCAGAGCTACGTCGCGCGGACCTGGGCGCTCTCCATCGCCGCGATCGCCTGGGGCCTGATCAACTTCGGCCTGCTGCTGTGGATGCCGGCGCTGCTCGTCGCCAAGGGCTACAGCGTGGCAGTGTCCAGCCAGCTGCTCGCGGCCTCGGCGCTGATCGCGGTGCCGACGGTGTTCGTCGCCGCCGCGCTCTACGGCCGCTGGAGCAGCAAGGGGGCGCTGGTCGGCTCGATCGCGCTCACCGCGCTCGGCCTCGTCGGCATCGTCTACCTGGAGCTCGCCTCGCCGGGCAACGCCAGCCCGGTGCTGCCGGTTGCGGTGCTGATCGTCGGCATCAACGGAATCATCGCCATGCTGCTGCCCTATGCGGCCGAGAGCTATCCGCTGCGGGTCCGCGGCCGCGCCACCGGCTGGGTCGCCGCCTGCACCAAGGCCGGCGGCCTGGCGGCACAGGCGCTCGGCCTCGTCGGCCTGATTCCCGGGCTGGCGCTCGGGGCGGCGCTGACGCTGTTGCCGGTGGTCTTGGCCCTGGTGCTGGTGCTGCGCTACTGCACCGAGACGCGCGGCCGCGACCTGCGCGAGATGGAAGCCCTGGCCTAGTCGCTCGCCCCCTGGCGCGTGGCGGAATGCCGGCGCCCCGCCTGCAGCGCGCCGGCGGCGTTCAAGTCGGCCCGGAATCGGCCGACATCGAGACGTTCCGGGAGTTCGTTCCGCCCCGGCCGATCCCGCCTGCCCGTTCCCGAGGTTGCTCCCGTGCCCCGCTGCCTGCCCGTCCTTGCCACGGCCCTCGCCCTTGCCGCCGCCTGCGGTGGGGTGCAGTCGGCCTCGGTCAGCGTCTCGGTCAGCGACCAGGCCGGCAGGCCCCTGCACGACGCCGTCGTCCTGCTCGAGCCGGCCACGGGCAAGCTGCCGGTCGCGCCGCTGGCCGGGGTGCAGATCGTCCAGGTGAAGCGCCAGTTCGCGCCGCAGGTCTCGGTGGTGACGGTCGGCACGCCCGTCTCCTTTCCGAACGACGACACGGTGCGGCACCACGTCTACTCGTTCTCGCCGGTCAAGACCTTCGAGCTGAAGCTCTACGCCGGCGTGCCGAACACGCCGGTGGTGTTCGACAAGCCCGGGATCGCCGTCCTCGGCTGCAACATCCACGACCAGATGGTGGCCTGGGTGGTGGTGGTCGATACGCCCCTCTACGCCCGCAGCGCCGCTTCGGGCAAGGCGCGGATCGAGGGCGTCCCGCCCGGCAACTACCAGCTGCGGGTCTGGCACTCGGCGCTCGCCGAGGGGGCGCCGCCGACCTCGAGCCCGCTGGCCGTCGGCAGCACCGACCTGGAGCAGCGGGCCGCGCTCAATCTCGTCGGGCCGGGACGATGAGCCCCTGGTGGCAGCGCTCGATCGGCGGGCGGATCATCGTCCTCTTCCTCGGCCTCTTGCTGGCGGTGCAGGTGGCGAGCTTCATGGCGCTGCGCGCCAGCCTCGCCGAGCACGCGCATCGGGTGCTGCCGGAAAAGCTTCGCGCCGGCGAGCGGCTGCTGCAGAACCTGCTCGACCGCCGGGCCCAGACCCTGCTCCACGGCGCGCGGCTCCTCGCCGCGGACTACGGCTTTCGCGAGGCCGTCGCCTCGAACGATGCCGAGACCATCGTCTCGGTGCTCGCCAACCACGGCGCCCGCATCGGCGCCACCGAGGTGGCGCTGCTCGCCACCGACTTCAGCCTGCGTGCGACGACCACGAGCGAGGCCCGCCACCTCATTCCCCTGGCCGAGCGGCTGGCCACCCAGTCGGCCGCCTCCGGCCAGGCGAGCGCCATCACCCTGCGCGCCGGCCGGCCGTACCAGGCAGTGCTGGTCCCGGTGCGAGCGCCCTTGATCGTCGGCTGGGTGCTGATGGACTTTCCGCTCGACGGCCAGTTGATCGCCGACATGCAGCGCCTGGCGGCCCTCGACCTCACGCTGCTGGCGCGCGCCTCCGCGGCCGAGCCGTGGGCGGTGAGCCTGACCAGCCTCGACGCCATGCGCGCTGCCAGCCTGGCCGGCCAGCCCTGGCTCGACGACACCGGTGAGGCGGCGATGAGCAGCGTCGCCGTCGGCGGCGAGGAGCTCGGCGTGCGTGCCCGCAGCCTCGGCGTCGGCCGCGAGATCGACACCGGAGCGGGCGTGCGCGCCCTGGTCTCGCTCTCGATCGACGAGGCGGTGCGGCTGCCGCGCGACCTGCAGCTGGCGCTGATCGGCATCACCCTGCTCGGCATCGTCGTGTTCGCGTTCGGCAGCTTCTTCACGGCGCGCCGCGTCACCACGCCGCTGCGCGGCCTGGCCGATGCCGCCGAGCGCCTCGGCCGCGGCGACTACCGCACGCCGATGCTCGGCCTGCAGCGCCACGACGAGATCGGCGAGCTGTCGCAGTCGTTCGAGCGGATGCGCCAGAACATCGCCGAGAACCAGGCGCAGATCCTCAAGCTCGCCTACTGGGACAGCCTGACCGGCCTGCCGAACCGGGCCCGCTTTCGCGAGGCGGTGAACGAGGCGATCGCCGCGGCCGCGCCGGGCAGTGCGGTGGCGATCGTGATGCTCGACCTGAACCGGTTCAAGCATGTCAACGACGTCCTCGGCTACCGCATCGGCGACCTGCTGCTGGTGCAGGTGGCCGAGCGGCTCAACCGCCAGCTGGTGCGCGAAGGCGACCTGGTCGCCCGGCTGAGCGGCGACGAGTTCGGCGTGCTGCTGCGCGCCGGCGAGCCCGAGCTGGCGCTCGCGGTCGCGCGCCGCATCGAGCAGTCGTTCCACGCGCCGCTGGCGCTCGAGGAGCACAACGTCGACATGGGCGCGGCGATCGGCGTGGCCTGCTGGCCGCAGCACGCGGAGGACGGCGACGCGCTCCTCAACCGCGCCGAGGTGGCGATGTACGCGGCCAAGAGCCGGGGCAGCGGGCCGCTGCTCTACGACCCCTCGGTCGATGTCGCCAGCGCGCAGATGCTGACGCTCATCACCGAGCTGCGCCAGGCGGTGGAGCAGGGCGAGCTGCGCCTCTACCTGCAGCCCAAGCTCGCCCTCGAGAGCGGGCTGGTGGCCGGCGCCGAGGCGCTGGTGCGCTGGCAGCATCCGCAGCGCGGCCTGGTGTCGCCGGCGGAATTCATTCCCTTCGCCGAGCAGAGCGGCTTCATCCACACCCTGACGATGTGGGTGTTCGAGGAGGCCGCGCGCCAGTGGCGGCAGCTGAGCGACGAGGGCATCGAGCTGGTGCTCTCCGTCAACCTCTCGACCCGCGACCTGCTCGACCAGGACCTGGCGCAGAAGTTCGAGGGGGTGCTGGCGCGGCGCCGAGTGCCGGCGAGGGGCTTCTGCCTCGAGATCACCGAGAGCGCGATGATGGACGACCCCGAGCGCGCCCTGGTCACGCTCGACCGCCTGAGCGCGATCGGCTTCAAGCTCTCGATCGACGACTTCGGCACCGGCTACTCGTCGCTCGCCTACCTCAAGCGCCTGCCGGTCGACGAGCTGAAGATCGACCAGTCGTTCGTCCGCGACATGCAGACCGATGCCGACGACGCCGTCATCGTCCGCTCGACCATCGACCTGGCGCACAACCTCGGCATCGCCGTCGTCGCCGAGGGGGTGGAGAACGTCCAGGTCTGGAACATGCTGCGCGAGCTGCGCTGCGACCTGGCGCAGGGCTACTACATGGGCCGGCCGATGCCGGTCGACGAGTTCCTGCAATGGTCGGCCGCCGCCGCGGCGCTGCGGGTGACGCGCGCCGGCGACAGCGCGGTGCTGCATTGATGCGCCTGGACTCCCTCCTGCGCCGCTTCGCCGTCGCGCTCCTCGCGCTGGCTGCCGCCGTCGGCGCGGAAGCAGCAGGTGTCGTCAATCCCGGCTACTACGTCGTCACCGTCTACGACGATCCCGGCGTGGTCACGCTCGACTTCCGCTACTGGACGGTGCAGCCGGACGCCGGCAACCTGACCATCCTCTGGCCCGAGGCCGGCCTGGGCTGGAACGTCAACGGCCGCTGGTACACCGAGCTGTTCGCGAGCTGGATCTCCTCGTCGAAGTTCGCCACCCATCTGCAAACGCTGAACTGGCAGAACGACGTGCTGCTGACGCAGGGCCAGTACCCCTTCGACCTGGCGGTGCACACCCAGCTGGTGCGGCCGCAGAACCCGGCCTCGGGCTACGCGCTCGAGATCGGCCCGGTGTTCCAGACCGACATCGACCGGACCCAGCTCAACCTCGACCTCTTCTTCCAGCGCGGCTTCCATTCGCTCGCCGGGCCGACCGAGCTGAGCTACCAGTGGCAGCTGCGCTATCGCTGGAACCGCTGGCTGCACTTCGGCGCGCAGGGCTTCGGCGAGCTCGGTCCCTGGGACGACTGGCTGCCGCAGGACCAGCAGTCGCATCGTGCCGGCCCGGCCCTCTTCGGCACGGTGCCGCTCGGGCCGGGCAAGGTCAACTGGCAGGCGGCCTACCTCGCCGGCAAGATCGACGCCCGGCGCGGCAACATGTTCACGATGCGGGTCAAGTACGACTTCTAGGTCGGCGTCTTGCCGACGATGCGCCGGCAGTGGTCGAACGCCGCCTCGATCAGGCGCTGGTTCGCCTCGGGGGTGCGAAAGCCGGAATGCGCCGAGAGGGTGACGTTGGGCAGCGTCGTCAGTACGTGGCCCGCGGGCAGCGGTTCGACCTCGAACACGTCGAGCGCGGCGTGGCCGAGCTGGCCCGAGGCCAGCGCCTCGATCATCGCCGCCTCGTCGACCAGGGCGCCGCGCGCGGTGTTGACCAGCAGGGCGCCGCGACGCATCGCCGCGATCCGCTCGCGCGAGAGAAAGCCGCGGGTCTCGTCGTTCAGCAGCAGGTGCATCGAGACCGCGTCGCTCTCGCCGAGCAGTCGCCCGATCGGAACGAACTCGACCCCGGGATGGGCCTTCGGCGTGCGGTTCCAGGCCAGCACCTGCATGCCGAGCCCCAAGGCCATCCGCGCCGTCTCGGCAGCGATGCCGCCGAAGCCGACCAGGCCGAGCGTCTTGCCGCCGAGCTGCGATCCCTCGGTGCGCAGCCACTGGCCGGCGCGCATGCCGCGGTCCATCGCCGCGAAGCCCCGGGCCGCGGCGAACAGCAGGCCGATCGCGCACTCCGCCACCGCGGTGTCGCCGTAGCCCTTGATGATGTGGACCGCGACGCCGATCCCGGCGAGCGCTTCCGGGTCCATGTAGCTGCGCGCGCCGGTGCCGAGGAAGACCACGTCGGTGAGCCCGGTGCAGCGGCGGGCGATCTCGATCGGGAACGCGGTGTGGTCGATGACCGCGATCCCGGCGCCCGCCAGCGCCTCGGGCAGGGCCGCCGGCAGGATGCCGGGGTGGCCGAACGAGAGCGTCAGGCCGGGGACGGTGGGGCCGAGACGCTCGGCGATCGCCCGCAGCGCGGGATTGGCGTCGATGAAGGCGGCATGCATCGGTGGCCTCAGGTGCGGGCCGCGGACCGCGGCGCCACGCTCGCCATCGCTTCGCCGAGGCGGATCGCTCGGCCGGGCTCCCAGAGCGGATTGAAGGCCAGGTCCGCGTCCCTGGCGAACAGCATCACCACGGTCGAGCCGAGCATGAAGCGCCCCATCTCCTCGCCGCGCTTCAGCACCACCTGGTCGGCGGCGTAGGGCCAGTCGCGCACGCGCCGGGTGCGCGGCCGGTCGATCGTGCCGTGCCAGACCGTGGCCATGCTGCCGACGATGGTGGCGCCGACGAGGGCGAGCACGAACCGGCCGACCGTGGCGGACTCGAACACGCAGACGACCCGCTCGTTGCGCGCGAACAGCCCCGGCACGCCCCGCGCCGTGGTCGGATTGACCGAGAACAGCGCGCCGGGCACGTGGATCATCCGGCTCAGCACGCCGTCGCACGGCATGTGGATCCGGTGGTAGTCCTTCGGGCTGAGGTAGAGCGTGGCGAAGCTGCCGTCGTGGAACTGCTCGGCGAGCGCGTGGTCGCCGCCGACCAGCGCCGTGGTCGAGTAGCGGTGGCCCTTGGCCTGGAGGATCTGGTCCTGCTCGATCCGGCCGAACTGGCTGATCGTGCCGTCGACCGGGCAGATCAGGTCGGCGTCAGCGAGCGGCCGCGCGCCCTCGCGCAGGGCGCGGGTGAAGAAGTCGTTGAAGCTGGCGTAGGCGGCGATCTCCGGCTCGGCCGCCTCGCTCATGTCGACGCCGTACTTGCGCACGAACCAGCGCACCAGCTTGGTCGTGGTCGCGCCGCGCTCGCGCGAGGCGACGCGGCCGGCAAAGGCGGTCAGGCCGCGCTTGGGCAAGAGGTATTGCGGCAGGACCTTGCGGCGATCGGACACGGGGAAAGGGGGCGCGGGGAAGGCGCGAATTCTATCGACCGCCCCTCGCTATCCTTGGCCGATGGCGATCGACTTCCACGCCTCGTCCGCCGAAGTCGCGCGCGCGCTGATCGGCGCCAGCGTGCTCGTCGACGGCGTCGGCGGCCGGATCGTCGAGACCGAGGCCTACGACGAGAGCGATCCGGCATCGCACACCTTCGGCGGCGTGACGCCGCGCAACGCGGTGATGTTCGGCGTGCCGGGCCGGGCGTATGTCTACCGCTCCTACGGCCTGCACTGGTGCCTCAACTTCGTCTGCATGCCCGCGGGCCATGGCGCCGGGGTGCTGATCCGCGCCCTCGAGCCGACCCACGGCATCGCGCGGATGCGCGAGCGCCGCGGCCTCGACGACCTGCGCCTCCTCTGCTCGGGACCCGGGCGGCTCTGCCAGGCGCTCGGCGTGACCCACGCACTCAACGGCCTGCGCCTCGACCGGCAGCCGTTTCGTATCGTGCCGCGGACCGAGGACGACCTGCGCCGGGTCGCCTCGGGCACGCGCATCGGCATCAGCAAGTCGAAGGAGCTGCCGTGGCGGTTCGCGCTCGCCGGCTCGCCGTTCCTGAGCAAGCCGATGCGCGGGAGCTGAGTCGGCGCCAGAATGCCCTGCGAACCGGCCCGAGGACGCCCGCCATGACGATCGAGATTGCGAAGGAAGCGCGCCAGCAGGCGGTGGCGTCGATCGAGCGCTACTTCCAGGAGAACATGGAAGAGAAGATCGGCAACATCGCCGCGTCGGCCCTGCTCGGCTTTTTTCTCGACGAGATCGGCCCGCTGGTCTACAACAAGGCCGTCGCCGACGTCCAGGAGCGGCTCGGGGCGCGCGTCGCCGAGCTCGACATCGAGTT
>Ga0068863_100006821_pt1 | contig 11198 bp, 11 predicted proteins | sample KBSSwiS62_FD_66596 | JGI IMG/M metagenome (GOLD analysis project Ga0068863, IMG submission 66596) | Switchgrass rhizosphere microbial communities from Kellogg Biological Station, Michigan, USA - KBS Switchgrass S6-2 | ecosystem: Host-associated > Plants > Roots > Rhizosphere > Soil ...
ATTGTGATCGACTCGAAGGGGAACATCTTCACCGGCGAGGTCGAGGAGAACAAGCGCATCCAGAAGTTCGTTCCCGTGATGGCCAATAACCGTCGATAGGAATCTAATCCGCCTGGAGGCGGACCCCGCCGACCTCGGAGAGCCGTCGGTGGGGTCCGGCTTCAGAGTTTCGGTGGGATCCACACTTCAGAGTTGTCGGTGGGGTCCGGCTTCAGCCGGACCTGTCTCGTGATCATCATTCGCGAACTCGGCGAGAGCGACCTACCGGCCGCAGTTGGCGTCGTCGCGCGCGGCATGCGCGACAATCCCCTTCACGTCGCGGCGCTGGGCACAGACGCCAATCAACGCATCAACCGGCTCACCGGAATGTTCACGGCGGCGTTGCCGCTCGTTTTGTCGAAGGGTATCTTGCTGGGGGCGTTTGACGAGGCGACATTGGTTGGCGTCGCGGGAATGCTCGCACCAGGTCGATGCCAGCCGACGTTGATGGAAAAGCTCGCGCTGGCGCCGCGCATTGTTCCTGGCGTCGGGTTCGACGCCGCGGTGAAGGTGCGGAGCTGGCTCGATGAGTGGGCCAGATACGACCTGCGGCAGCCGCACTGGCATCTTGGCCCGGTTTCCGTGGACGCGGATCGGCAGGGGACCGGGATTGGAACACGTCTGATGAACGAGTATTGCTCGCGTGTCGACGCCACGCACATGATCGGTTACCTCGAGACCGATAAGGCGTCGAACGTGAAGTTCTACGAGAAGTTTGGCTTCGAGACAATCGCATCGGCGGCGGTGCTCGCCACGCCGAATTGGTTCATGAAGCGGTCTGCTCGATAGCAAATCCCAGAACCCGAATCCCAACCAAATCCAAACGATACGCCTTTTCTACGACGGGCCTAGAGGCTCAGCGTGATTAGGCTTTGGATGTTGGGATTTATCGACTCAGGGGTGCGAGCCGTGGGGTGGCCGGTGAGGACTCGGCGGCCACCGCTTGTGGCGTCAACGACACTTCGACGGTCTCGCCCAGCTTCACTTCCACCGCCTGACGTTTCTCCGTGCCTCCGGGACCTTTCACCACGATCTCGCGCGTTCCAATCGGGACGTGAATCGGCTCCAGCGGCGCAACGCCTACGCGCTCGCCTTCGACCCATACTTCCGCGCCCGGAGCGGTGACCACCCGAACGTCTGCCGACGGAAGAGCAACCGTGTATGGAAGGACGTGCCCGGGCGGGATCGTCAGGCTCGCGATCGCGCGGTAGTGAAAACGTTCGCTGACGAACTCGATCTGATGCGCACCGCTGGCGATGAGCAACTGCCCGTCTTCGGTGCTGCCGATTCGCTTGCCGTCGGCGTAGACCTCCATCGGGATCCGCGAGAACGCCGTAAGGAATCCGGGTCCGGTTATCGGCGTCGGCCTGTCGGGAACAGCGGCGGCGGGCGAAGCGGGCGCCGGAGATTTCACGATGTCGACATGCGGCAGCACAGTCTCGGCGGCGGACAAGGCGCCGCGCGTCACCTCGGGAGCAACCGATATCGCCTGTTTCGCGGCCGCCCTGGCGGCGTCCTGCGCCGTGCCTGCCAGCGCCGTCGACCTTTGCGCAGCACTCGAGACGACGTCGGGCAGCCAGAGCACACCCAACCCGATGGCAAACGCGAGGAGCGTCGCGATCGCCGCCATGCGCCACCGGAAAACATCAGCCGATTGTCGAGCGCGCGTCTCCGTCGTCTCTGGCTGGGCGGCCTGCGCGGCAACGGCGTCCTGCCGGAGGCGTTGCACCTCCACCGCAATCCGTTCCTCCGCTTCGCGACGCAGACGTTCGACCTCGCTTCTGACGCGTCGATCGATCTCTGCCTGAACGTGTGAGTGGTCGGACGGCGCCGCTATGTGCGGCTGTGAGTCCGCCGACTCTGGTGGGAAGTCGTTCCAGCCGGCCAGCTCGGAATCGTGATGAGCCGAGCCAATCACGGTCGCCATCGCGCTCACGCGTTCCTTTTCAGCGGCAGCGAGGCACATGCGGATGTCAAATACCGCTTTTTCACGTGCGACCGGATCGCCCAGCTTCACAAGTTCCAGCGTGCGCACGCCGCCCGGTCCTGACAGCGATGCGAAGTGAGCGGCCGCCTTCGCGCGCTCGGGTCGAGGAACGTCCCTGCCGAACAGCAGCACGTCCGGCACGCGCTGATTCATCGCGATGATTGCGGCCTGCGCGGTAGGGACAATGGCCAGGTTGGCGCCGAGCTGCCGGCGAACGAGTGTGGTGAGTGGAGTCGCTTGAGACGCGTCCGGTTCGAGCGCGAGAACGAGATTCATGCGGAGGAGTGCGTCGCCTTCCGTTCAAGCAATGTGCCGGTGAATTCCGCGGAAAACTTGGGCGGAAAGGCGTGTGACGCTGACGCTCCTGGAAGATCGGTTACGAAAGTGAAAACGGCGGGTTTTCGAGTAGCTGCCGCGTGGTCGCCAGAATCTCCGACAGATCACCACCGAAGCCGCCGCCCTGCGCGAGGTCGGCTTTGCCGCCCCCACGGCCGCCAAAACGTTCGATGACGGCATGAAGCACGGCGGCTGCATCGAGGGGTAATCCAGGCGAGCGGGCGATGACAACGCCATACGGCGACGTCCTGGAGAACAACGCGACGACGGCAGTCACCTGCGCGGTGATGTGTGTCGCCATTGCTTTCAGGCCGCTCGCATCCCAGCCGTCGAGCGCCTCCACCATCACTAGCACCGGCCCCCCCATTTCAGAGACGCCGATGAGTCGCGCCGCCTCGTGGGACGCCAACGCTTCCTGAAATCTTTTCAGCGTCCGCCGGAGATCTTTCGTCTCGGCCTGCATCCGCTCAATCGCGGCAGGCAGTTCACCCGGGAGCACGGACAACAGGCGCACGCTGCCACCGACGGCGTCGCGCAGCGCTTGAAACGCGCGCACGGCCCGGTTGCCGCATGCGAACGTGATCCGCGCGCCGCCTTTGAACTTCTCGGCGGCGGCGACCACCACCGACCCAATGGCGCCTGTCCGCGACACATGCGTTCCGCCGCACGCCGACAGATCGAAATCCTTCACCTCGATCAGCCTCAAGGTTCCTTGGCGCAGAGACTCCTTGCGCAGCGGCAGCGCGGCTGCGTGCTCGGAAGTGACGAAGCGGATGGCGACTTCCCTGTTGTCCCAGATGACGCCGTTCGCCTCGCGTTCCGCGCGGGCGATCTCCGCCCATGACATCTCACGCGCAAGATCGATCGTCGACGTCTCGCTCCCGAGATGAAAGCTGACCGTACGGTTGTCGAAGAGCCGATCGAAGGCAGCTGAGAGGATGTGCTGGCCGGTGTGCTGCTGCATGTGATCGAAGCGCCGGCCCCAGTCGATTTCGCCGCGAACGGCTGCACCCTCGCCAACGGGCGCAGACAGCACATGGATCACATCGTCATCAAGGTCGAGCGTGTCGATGACGTCGACCGCGGACCCATAGGGTCCGCGCCGCTCCCCACTGTCCTGACCCGCCCTACCCGCCTCGTCCGCCCAAAACAGCTTCCCGGTATCAAACGGCTGTCCGCCGGATGTCGGATAGAAAGCGGTTCGATCGAGAACCACTGCCGGCCGTCCATCATGAAGGGACGCTGTTGTCACTGCGGCGTCGAACTGCCGGCAGTACGGATCGGTGTAGTAGAGGCGGGAGGTCACGCCGCTTCTTCGGACGCCGCTGGAAGTTCGAAGTAAAAGATGGCGCCGCCGGCGGACGCGCTGCGATAGCCGATACGTCCGCCGAGCGAATCGATGATGCCGTAGCTGATCGAGAGTCCGAGACCAGTCCCCTGGCCGACAGGCTTCGTGGTGAAGAACGGCTGGAACAGCTTCGCCTCGTTATCGGGTGGAATCCCCGGGCCCGTGTCCTCCACCTCGAGCAGAATCCGGCCGTCGATATCGCACGCGCGAATCGTGATGCGACCGGGCAGCCGGCCCGAAGCCAGGATCGCTTGCTCCGCGTTGACGACGAAGTTCAGCAACACCTGCTGCAGTTCAGTGACCACGGCCGACACGTACAGCGTCGAGCGGTCTTCTATACGAAGCTCTATCTGCTCGGACTGGAGTCGCCGCTGGCGCAGTTCGGCCACAGAGCTGATGACGTCGACCAATCGTAATGGCGCCGCCTCGCCCGGCTGCTGCCGCGCGAACATCGCCAGGTTGCGGATGATATTGCACGCGCGCGCGCTTTCCTTCTGAATCAGCCGCAAATCGCCTTTGATCGATTCGGGCACATCGGCCTGCATCTGCAGCAATTCGGCAAAGCCGAGAATCGCCTGCAGAGGATTGTTGATTTCATGCGCTACGCCGGAGACAAGCTGGCCGACCGCGGCAAGTCGTTCCTGCCGGATCACCTGTCGCTGCAATGACTGCAGCTCTTCGCGCATGCGGCGCTCCTCGGCCATCTGCCCGTCGAGCGCGCTCCGTGTGTCGTTGAACCGCCGCAGCATCAGATCGAACGCGTCCTGGAGCTCCGCGAACTCGCGCGTCGGCATCGGACGCCGTTCCACGGGGGTGAAGTCGCCGGCGCCAATCCGCTGCGCGGCCGTTTCGAGGTGCGCGAGCGAGTTGGCCAGGCGGCGCGACAGACCGAACGCGACGATCAGCCAGCCGGCGAGGCCGAATGCGAGAATCGCGAAGCTGCGCGCCCACAGCGACGCCGCGCGATTGCGAGCGAGCGACATCGGTATTCCGACGCTCACCACCCATGGCGCATCGTCAACTCTCGCTTCACCGTAGATGCGGCGGACGCCGTCAATGCCCGTTCGCTCCGCGGGCTCCGTGTGGAAGTCGCCTGGACGCAGGTCCGCGGGCAGCAGCTGCCCGACGTACCGCTCCGGCTGCTCGCTGCGCGCGAGAAGACGCCCGTCCCGGTCCACGACATTGACAACCGAGCCGTTGGGCACGGGGATGCCGCCAACCGAATCCTGGAGGGTCCTCAAGTCCACGAAGAAGGCCAGCGCGGCGACAATCTGTTCCATGTCGTCGCGGACCGGATACGCGAGCACCACATAGCGAGCGCCGGACGACCCGACATACAGAGGTGAGACCACGCGTTTGCCGGAGTCGAAAACGGCAGTCGCCCATTCCGTCCCCGGCGCCCTCAGCTCCTCGCCGTCGCCGGCAGTCATGGCGTGCGCAACGATCTCACCGGAGCGGCGGACGAGTTCGATGCACATGATCGTCGAGTGTCCCGCGGTAATCCGGCGAAGAAGGTCCTCCGACACAGAAGGTTTCACGACGCGGATGTCAGGGTTGGCGACGAGGTTCGCCGCCGTGCCGTCGAGATAGGCGAGATCGCGGTTGATGTACGTCGCTGTCGTGTAGGCGACCAGTCGGGTCTGGTCTCCAAGTTCCGTGGCACGCTCGCGGTACGTGTTCATGCCGGACCATATGGCCGCGGAGACCACTGGTACGAGCAGCAGGCCAACCGCTATCGCCAACTGGCGCTGAAGGGAGAGAGACCAGAACGACCGCATTCGCCCGTACTCTTATCGGTCGACGAGTGGATCAGCCATACCGGCCTGGGCGAAGCCCGTGGCCCGCAGTTGGCAACTATCGCAGCGACCACACGGTGAGCCATCGGAGAGCGGGTCGTAGCAGCTGTGCGTCAGACCGTAGTCGAGGCCCAGTGCCTGCCCTTTCCGGATGATTTCCGCCTTTGTCAGCATCTGGAGCGGTGCATGGACGCGGAACGAGCCTCCTTGCACCCCGGCAGCCGTCGCCAGCGACGCGAGCCGCTCGAAGGCGGCGATGTATTCGGGCCGGCAATCGGGGTAGCCAGAATAATCGAGCGCGTTCACTCCGATGAAGATGTCGCGGGCACCAAGCACTTCAGCCCATCCGAGGGCGAGTGCCAGAAACACGGTGTTCCGCGCCGGCACGTATGTGGGCGGAATCTCCGTGCTGGAAATCGCGCGATCCTTTGGAACCGGAATGTCGCCGGTCAGCGCCGAGCCGCCAAACGCGGACAGATCCACGTCCAGCTCGATGTGCCGTTCGACACCGAGGGCGCCGGCCACCCTCCTCGATGCCTCAATCTCGTGCGCATGACGCTGGCCGTATCGAACCGTCAAGGCGTACAGGAGAAAGCCTTCTGCGTTCGCAATCGCCGCCGCCGTGTACGAGTCCAAGCCGCCGCTGAGCAGCACGACGGCCGGCATTTCTGATTTGCGACTTGTGATGTGCGATTGTGTCGACATGTCGGACAAATCACCAACTCAAATCGCTAACACAAATCCCGACCGGTTACACGCCTCGCGTCGCGGGATCCCAGATGTACTTATGGAGCTGCAGCTGCACTCGAACGGGCAGGTTGTCGGCCAGCACCCACTCAGCCAGTGAACGCGCGTTCATGACGCCGTGAACGGGCGACAAATGAATGGCAGCCGCGCGACGCGCGAGTTCGTGGCGCGCGATGACGTCGCGCGCGTACTCGTAGTCGCGTCGATCTTTGATGACGAACTTCACCTCGTCGTGTGTTCGCAGCCGTTCGACGTTCGTCCAATCGGTCTTGTCCGATTCGCCACTGCCAGGACACTTGATGTCGAGGATAGTGATGACGGTCGTAGGTACGCGCGCTGTACTGCGATGACCGCCTGTTTCGAGGAGCACCGTGCGCCCGCGCGCGAGGAGAGCTTCCATCAGCGGATACACATCCTCCTGCAGCAGCGGCTCACCACCGGTCACTTCCACGAGCGAACAGCCAAATGCATCCACCTCGGCAAGCACGCTGTCGAGCGAACGTTTGTGCCCCTCGTAGAACGCATACGGTGTGTCACACCACGAGCACCGCAGGTCGCAGGCGGTGAGGCGCACGAAGACACACGGCCGGGCGGCGTAGCTCGACTCGCCCTGGATGGAGTAGAAGATTTCGTTGACAGTTAGCATCGCGACCGGGATTCGGGACTCGGGGCTCGGGATTCGACAACTCTACCGAATCCCGAATCCCGAATCCCCAATCCCGATTGTAAGATGCCCCCATGGGTGAAGTCCGCGTCGGAACGTCGGGCTGGAACTATCCCTCGGGAAACGGAACGTGGAACGGCGTTTTCTATCCGAAGACACGATCGCGGCGCGCCGGAACCGACAATTTCGATGAACTCGCGTTTTACGCCGAACACTTCGATACGGTCGAGGTCAACTCCACCTTCTACGGACAGCCTCGTGCCGATGTGACGCGCGGCTGGGCGGCGCGCACGCCCGACGGATTCGATTTTTCTCTGAAGCTTTATCAGAAGTTCACCCATCCGAAGATGTTCAAGGCCGCGGCGTTGAAGAGCGCGCCGGGCGCGGAAGGCGAACTGCTCGATCTGCTCGCGCAGGTCACGCAATCCGATATCGACGACTTCCGTGCCGGCATCGAGCCGCTCGCGGCCGCGGGGAAGATGGGAGCGTTGCTGGCGCAGTTTCCTCCGAGCTTCAAGGATTCAACGCCATCTCGCGACTACCTCGCGCAGTTGCTCCGCGCTTTCGCGGATTACCCCATCGCCGTGGAACTTCGGCACAAGAGCTGGAGCGACACTATTGGCGAGACGCTCTCGCTGCTGAACGCGTTCGGCGCTGCATGGGTGCAGATCGATGAGCCGAAGTTCCGTTTTTCGATCCGACAGAACTATCTGCCGAACGTGAAGACGTTTTATTACATGCGGCTGCACGGCCGCAATGCGGCGCAGTGGTGGAAACACGACAAGAGCGAGGACCGGTACAACTATCTCTACACCGCCGCGGAGCTGCGTGAATTTTCGGAAACCGCGAACGCCGCGAAGGAGCTGGTGAAGAAGTCTTACCTCTACGCGAACAACCACTTTTCGTCGAAGTCGGTCGTCAACGCGGTGATGCTGAAAGCGCAGCTCGGTCAACCAATCGAGGGCGAGTATCCAGAGTCGCTCGTCGAGAAGTATCCCGAGCTCGAGGAAACGGTGAAGGACCGGCTGAAGCCGGCCCCGACGAAACCTGCCCCTACGAAGCGGGTTCCGGCCGCAAAGTTACTCTGACGATCCGATCCGTCACCGCCAGCTTACGGACGACGTCCATTCCGGAGATCACCTGTCCGAACACCGTGTACTGGCCGTTCCATTTCGGCTGCGCGGACAGCGAAATGAACATCTGACTGTCCGCTTCGCGTGCATCGCCGGCATGCGCCATCGACACGGAGCCGATCTTGTGCAGCCGCTTCTTGCTGAATTCGGCGACGCCGACCGAGTGGCCGCTGCCCGCATCGAAACCGCGCCCCCACCACGCCTGCTTCGTCATGTCGCGGGTCTGCGGATCGCCGAACTGCACGAGCTGATTCGGCACGATGCGGAGAATCCGCTGTCCGTTGTAGAAGTTGCGTTTAATGAGACCGACCACGTGATCGACGGTCTTCGGCGCCTCGTTCGGATAGGTTTCGACCTCGAAGGTTCCTTTCACCGTCTCCACGACGAACACGGGTCCCGCGCCTGGCGACTTCGGCGCGTTGGCTGGCGCCGGGGTAGCAGGCTTTGCAGGCGGCCTGGTGGCCTGCGCGGAGAGGCTCGCTACCGCTGCTGCTACAACGACGATGGTCACGATGCCGCGTCCCATAGCTGCTCCTTCAACGAACCTTCTGAACCCTATGAACCTTCTGAACCCCATGGGCCTTCTGAACCCCAATTCTTGGGCAAACGTCGACGAGGACGCAATCCCCACATTTGGGTCCGATCGGTCGGCAGACATTCTGTCCCCAGGTGACCAGATACAGATTGATGTGCGGCCACCAACGGGAGTCCGTCGCTGCGTAGAGCGCCTGTTCGGTGTCGTCGGGCACCCTTGTCTTCACCCATCCCAGCCTGTTCGAGATGCGGTGGACGTGCGTATCGACGCAGATATTGCGCTGGCTCTTGAACCCGAGAATCATCACCAGATTTGCGGTTTTCCGGCCGACTCCGGGCAGCGTTACAAGTTCTTCCATGGTCGAGGGGACGCGGCCCCCGAACCGTTCGACGAGCAGCCGGCAGCAGGCTTTTACATGACGCGCTTTGGTCCGATAAAAGCTGACGGGGTAGATCAATCGCTCGATCTCTTTTGCCGGTAGCGCCGCCATCGTTCGCGGCGTTCTGGCGCGCCGGAACAGCCGGGTGGAGGCCGCATGAGTGGTGGCATCCTGGGTGCGCGCCGAAAGAAGGGTCGCGATGAGAATCTGGAACGGCTCTTCCGCCTGTTCTTCGGAAATCTTCTCGACCGCGGGGAGTTCCAGACCGGTAATGGCCTCAGCCAGAGAGCGCATCACTTTTTCGACAGCGGCAGGAGCAGGTTTGATGGCGCGCGGCACGGTGCTTCCAAGCTACATTAAGAACGTGAGACGTCCAATCACGACGGCCACCCTCATCTGTCTCGTTGCGCTGATCGGCGGCTGCTCGAAATCGCTCCACGTGGGAACGCTGCAGCTTGGCAGCCGCCTCAATGGCGACAACACAGTTGCGACGCACACCACCCGATTCAAACCGGACGACAGGATTTACGCGGCCGTCCTCACCGACAATACCGGATCGTCGGCCATCGCGGCACGATGGACGTACAACGGCCAGATGGTGAGCGAAGAAGAGCGCCGCGTTTCCTACAAAGGAGCGGGAGCCACGGCGTTCGAATTCAAGAGCGCGAGCGGCTTCCCGATCGGCGACTACAAGGTGGAAATCCTCGTCGACGGCAACCCGGTCGCGTCACGCGACTTCCGCGTCGAATAGACCGAACCCGCCGCTTCGACGGGACCCGTCCAATGAAGTTCGTCGATGGATTCGAAGAGCGGAATGTCCGTGCGAAGCGTCGCGAGGTCGCGAAAGAGGAACGCCAGCTCGCGTTGCCGCTCCAGCGTGTAAGCCAATGCGGCAGGCCTGGCCGCCCCGACTCCTTCCCACTGGCGCGCGTCGCGAGGAATCGATTCGAGGTGACCGAATCTCGCCAGTACCGCGGCCGCGGAACGCGCGCCCCATCCGGGTAGACCTGGATATCCATCGGCCGCATCGCCCACGAGCGCGAGATAGTCGGGAATCGACGCCGGCGACACGCCAAACTTTTCTACGATCCCTGCCTCGTCACGAACGATCCGACGCCGGCGGTCCATTTGCACGACCCGCGTGCCACGAACGCATTGTGCGAGGTCTTTGTCGGGCGTGCAGATGAACACGCGCTCGACGCGCGGGTCGCGTGCCGCGATCGCGGCACCTGCGGCCAGCGCATCGTCAGCTTCGAACTCCACCATCGGCCACGTCGTGATGCCGGCCTGTGCCAGCGCGTCTTCGAGGAGGGGAAATTGCGCCAGCAATTCGGGTTCGATGCCTTCGCTCGTCTTGTACCCCGGCCAGAGCCCATTGCGAAACGACTCGATGACGTGATCCGTCGCGACACCGATGTAGCGAACGCCGCCGTTGATCATGCCGAGCACGGACGCAACGACGCCGCGTACGGCCGCGACTTCGCGCCCGTGCTCGTCTCGCGCCGACGGCATCGCATAGTAGTGGCGAAACAGCTCGTAGGTACCGTCGATGAGATAAATGTCCAGACGTGGACTCCGGGATCACAGTATCCTGCGAACGCAATGTCCGCCAAACGGTCTTCGCCGTTTTCCATCGAGCCGCCGATCGAGCCGATGCTCGCCAAGCTTGCCGAGGAGATTCCCCCGGAAGGCTCGTTCCTGTACGAGCCGAAATGGGATGGTTTCCGCGCAATCGTGTTTCGAGGTGGAACGGACGTCTACATTCAAAGCCGCGATCTCCGACCGCTCGACCGCTACTTTCCCGAACTCCACGACGCCTTCATTGAAACGCTGCCGGACGGGTGTGTCGTCGACGGCGAGATTGTGATTGCGACAAAGCGCGGTCTCGATTTCGACGCGTTGCAGATGCGGCTTCATCCGGCTGCGTCTCGTGTCGCCAAACTGGCGAAAGAGACGCCGGCGCGCTTCGTCGCATTCGATGTGCTGGCCGCTGACGGCAAAGACCTGCGTGAGCAACCGCAGGACGAACGTCGCGCCACACTCGAGAAACTACTTCGAAGCGTGCAGCCGCCAGTGCACCTCACGCCGATGACACGGGAGCGAGCGCTTGCGGTGAAGTGGCTCGCGCGCTTCGAAGGCGCAGGTCTCGATGGCGTGGTCGCAAAGCCCGACAACGGAACGTACCAGCCAGGCAAGCGCGCCATGATCAAGGTGAAGCACGCGCGCACCGCTGA
>Ga0068863_100006823_pt1 | contig 11198 bp, 12 predicted proteins | sample KBSSwiS62_FD_66596 | JGI IMG/M metagenome (GOLD analysis project Ga0068863, IMG submission 66596) | Switchgrass rhizosphere microbial communities from Kellogg Biological Station, Michigan, USA - KBS Switchgrass S6-2 | ecosystem: Host-associated > Plants > Roots > Rhizosphere > Soil ...
GCCGAGGCGAAGCTTGGGGATCATGCTGCCTTGCGGCTCCCCGGCTTTTCGGCCGGCAAAAGGGCGAGCTCTTCGGGGAGATTGTCGGCCGCATAGGTCGGCACGTTGAGCCGGACGAGCGGGAAGAAGGGGACGCCCATATCCGCGGCGCCGCCCGAACGATCGACCAGGGAGGCGGCCGCGATCACCTCGCCGCCTTCCTGCTCGATCGCCCGCATCGCCTCGCGGGACGACAGGCCGGTGGTGACCACATCCTCGACGAGCAGCACATTCTGGCCCGGCTCGATACGGAAGCCGCGGCGCAGCTCGAACGTCCCTTGCGGGCGCTCGACGAACAGGGCTTCGACGCCCAGCGCCCGGCCCATTTCGTGGCCGATGATCACGCCGCCCATGGCCGGAGAAACGACGATCCCGATCCGCGACCTGATCTCGCGCGGGATGGAGGCGGCGAGCGCCCCGGCCAGCCGCGATGCGCGCATCGGATCCATCAGCACCCGCGCGCATTGCAGATAATTGGGGCTGTGCAGCCCCGAAGACAGGATGAAATGGCCCTCGAGCAATGCGCCGGCGGCGCGAAACTCGGCCAAAACCTCCTCTTCGGTCATCGCTTTTCCCATAAGTGCGGCAAGCGCAGGACGATAGGGAACAGGACGCAAGGCTTCAAGCGTTCTGCATTGCGGCGAACATGCTTGAGAGACGCAAATCCCCTGCCTATAAGGCCGGCGCAGGCGCCCCCGGGCGTCCGATTCCAGCCGCCTGCCTTGGCGGACCACAGGGGCCTAGATGAAGATCTTTCTGAAGCTGTTCGCCATTGCCGCCGCCTTCGGGATGGCGCCCGCCGCGGCCCTCGCGGCTCCCGCTCCGGTCGCTCCGGCCAGCGCCGCGCCCGCACCGGCAAGTGCCACGCCGGCGCCAGCCGACAACAGCGCCGCGGCCTCCGATCATGGCGCGAACAGCGCCGCGGCCGCACCGGCCGTGGCCGCGCCGGCGCCGGCCGCGCCGACGGCCGGCTTCGGCCAGCCGGAGGACCGCTATGGCCTGCAGACCCCCGTCAGCCCGATCGGCCTGCGCGGCCTGTGGTTCCACGATAAGATCCTGGTGCCTTTGATCGTCGTCATTTCGATCTTCGTGCTTCTCCTCCTGCTCTGGGTGATCTTCCGCTATCGGCGCAGCGCCAATCCGGTGCCGACCCGCAACACCCACAACACCTTCCTCGAGATCGTCTGGACCCTGGTGCCGGTGCTGATCCTAGTAGCGATCGCCGTGCCTTCGATCAGCCTGCTCGGCGCGCAATATAATCCGCCGCGGGCCGATCTCACCGTGAAGGTGACCGGCAATCAATGGTATTGGACCTACGAATATCCGGACATGGGGATCAATTTTGATTCCAACATCCTCACCGACGAGCAGGCGCTGGCGCGGCACGAGCCCCGTCAGCTCGCGGTCGACAATCGCATGGTCGTCCCGGTCGGCGCGGTGGTGAAGGTGATCACCACTTCCAGCGACGTCATCCATTCGTTCGGCGTCCCCGCCTTCTGGATCAAGATGGATGCGGTCCCCGGCCGGCTCAACGAGACCTGGTTCCAGGCCGATCGGCCCGGCGTCTATTATGGCGTGTGCTACGAATTGTGCGGCGCCCGCCACGGTTACATGCCGATCGCGGTCGAAGTGGTGAGCCGCGAGGCCTTCGCCCAATGGGTCGCTTCGCGCGGCGGCCACATGGCCGGCGCCCGCCCGGCTGCACCAGCGCAGGCTTCGCAGCCAGCGACGGTCGCCGCGACCGAAGGCACCGCATCCACCCCGGCTCCCTCGAACGTCGTTGCTGCGACGGGGACGCCGGCTACCACGAATCAAGGCGCGACCAGATAAGGCGGCAGAGAGAGACATGACCGACACCACCGCAAACGCCGTCCATTTCGAGGCCGCTCCGTCCCATCACGACGCGCATCACGACGCCGATCACAAGCCGGGCTTCTTCGTCCGCTGGTTCATGTCGACGAACCACAAGGATATCGGCACGCTCTATCTGATCTTCGCGGTCACCGCCGGCATCATCGGCGGCACGATCTCGGGTCTGATGCGCGCTGAGCTCGCTTCGCCGGGCCTGCAATATCTCGGCACCTGGGCCAATGCCTTTCATCATTTCCTCGGCATGCCCGATGCGACCGTGGACGAGGCGCATCACATGTGGAACGTGCTGGTCAGCGCCCACGGCCTGATCATGGTCTTCTTCATGGTCATGCCCGCGATGATTGGCGGATTTGGCAATTGGTTCGTCCCGATCATGATCGGCGCCCCGGACATGGCCTTCCCGCGGATGAACAACATCTCCTTCTGGTTGTTGCCGCCGGCCTTCATCCTCCTGCTCGGCAGCTCGTTCGTCTCGGGCGGATCGGGGCTCGGCGCCGGCGTCGGCTGGACGGTCTATGCGCCCCTCTCCACCTCGGGCTCGGTCGGCCCTGCGGTCGACATGGCGATCTTCGCGCTTCACCTTGCCGGCGCGAGCTCGATCCTCGGCGCGATCAATTTCATCACCACCATCTTCAACATGCGCGCTCCCGGCATGACGCTGCACAAGATGCCGCTCTTCGTCTGGTCGATCCTGGTGACCGCCTTCCTGCTGCTGCTGGCGCTGCCGGTCCTGGCCGGCGCGATCACCATGCTGCTGACCGACCGCAATTTCGGCACGCACTTCTTCGACGCGGCCGGCGGCGGCGATCCGATCCTCTACCAGCACCTCTTCTGGTTCTTCGGCCATCCCGAGGTCTACATCATGATCCTGCCGGGCTTCGGCATGATCAGCCAAATCATCGCGACGTTCAGCCGCAAGCCCGTCTTCGGCTATCTCGGCATGGCCTATGCGATGGTCGCGATCGGCGTGATCGGCTTCGTCGTCTGGGCGCACCATATGTTCACGGTCGGCATGGACGTGAACACCAAGATGTACTTCACCGCGGCGACGATGGTGATCGCGGTGCCGACCGGCATCAAGATCTTCTCGTGGATCGCCACCATGTGGGGCGGGAGCCTGAGCTTCGAGGCGCCCATGGCCTGGGCCCTCGGCTTCATCTTCATGTTCACAGTCGGTGGCGTGACCGGCGTCGTGCTGGCCAATGCCGCGGTCGACGTGCAGTTCCAGGACACCTATTACGTCGTCGCCCATTTCCACTACGTTCTGTCGCTGGGCGCGGTCTTCTCGCTCTTCGCCGGCTGGTATTACTGGTTCGGGAAGATGTGGGGCAGGCAGTATAATGAGGTGCTGGCCCAGCTCCATTTCTGGACCTTCTTCATCGGCGTGAACATCCTGTTCTTCCCGATGCACTTCCTCGGCGCCGAGGGGATGCAGCGGCGCGTGCCGGATTATGCCGACGCCTTCGCCCATTGGAACCACGTCGCAAGCGTGTACGGCTACACGCTGATGGCGATCGGCATGGGCTTCTTCTTCGTCAACGTCTTCTGGTCGCTCTTCGCCGGCAAAAAGGCGCCGGACAATCAGTGGGGCGAAGGCGCGACGACGCTCGAATGGACGCTCTCGAGCCCGCCGCCCTATCACCAGTTCGAGACGCTGCCGGTGATCGACAGCAATCACCACTGAGCGGCGCGTCCCGACACAGAATGAAACGCCCCGGGGGAAACCTCGGGGCGCTTTCGTTTCGAAACGGGCTCAGCCGGCCGCGTCCCGATAGGCGCGGGGCCATATTCCCTGCTTGCCTGGCGAGAGGATGCCGTTCGGATCGAGCGCGTCCTTGATCGTCTCGGCAAAGCGCCGCTGGGCATGGCCGTTAAAGTCATATTGCTCGGCGACCAGGTCCATGAAATCGAGGTGCGAGCGATACTCGCCATAGCCGAGCCGCGCGGCCGGCGCGACCAGGCCCTTGCACGCGTCATAAGCGGCACGCGCCTGGCCTTCGTTCTCGGTGTCGAACACGACCAGCCCGACATGGATCATCGCCCGCCGGCCGACGATGATGACGCCGCTATAATCGAGCCCGGCCGCTTCGAGCCCGCCGCGAACCAGATCGCGCAGGGCGGCGCCGGCCCGGCCGGTGATCGGCGCGACGCAGGAAAAACCGATATGGCCGCCCTTCTCGCCGCCATACCAGCGCGTCATCTGGTCGAGCGCCATGCTCGGAATGCCCGCCTGGACGCGCTCGTGCGGATTCTCAAGCTCCGGCAAAGCGCGGCCGTCATATTTGGAGAAGCTGAGTTGCGCGCCGGGAATCGTGCCAAGCGCCGCCTCGACCAGTTCGCGCTGGCGTTCGACGATCGTCTCGTCGCCATAGAGGGCGAAGCGCATGACCCAGCGGCCGAGGCCGGGCTGGCGCGCAATCTCCTCGATCACCCCCTCCGGCATCGGGCCTTCGCCGCGATACCAGGCCTCTCGGCCGGTAAAGGCCGAGATTCCGCAGACGGCGTTGATGATCATCGGCTGGTTGGCGATGGTGCCTGCCAGCATCAGCGGCCGCAGCCGCTCGAGCAGCAGCTCGAGGTCGCTGTCCCGCCGAAGCGTCAGCCAGCCGGGCATGTAGCAGTCCGGCGGCGGCATCAGCCAAAGGCCCATCTTGGTGACAACGCCGAAATTCGACTGCATGAACAGCCCGTCCGGGCTCGGCCCGCAACCCCTTTTGTAGACCTGCCAGGCCTTGGGATTGGACATTCCGCCCATGCCGGTGCGCAACAGGTCACCATTGGGCAGCACGACCTCCAGGCCGCACTGATTGGCGGGATGATCGCCCGTGGGCGTATAGCCCATGCCATGATCGAGCGTATTGCCGACCACGCTGCCCCAGCCGAGATCGGGAACCGACATCCACAGTTTCGAGCCGGTGGCACGCAGGTGATCGTAGAGATCGAAGAAGCGGACGCCGGGCTCGATCAGGGCGCAGGCCGATTCTTCGTCCACGTCCAGCACCCGGTTCATGCGTCGGAGGCTCAGCACGACGGTACCGCCGACACGCGGCGCCGCGCCGCCATAGCCATTGTTGCGCCCCTGCGAACTGGTCCACAACGGCACCTTGTGGTGGTTGGCGATGCGCAGGATCGCCTGCACCTCCTCGACCGTGGCGGGGCACAAAACCGCGGACGGATCGTAATTGCGCCACGATGGATGCGCGAACGGATCCCGATATTCGGCGACCTCGGCCGATTCGCCGAGAAAGCCTTCCGGCCCGAGTGCCTCGGCGAAGTCTGCCAAGGCGCGATCGAACTGCGCGGGCGATAGATGAGGCGGCTTCATCGGCGCCTGCGAGTCCGGCTCGAGCATCGCGATCTCCTCTTTTTTTGGGGAGTATGACGATCGGATGCGTCGCATACAATCGGGATGTTGCGCAGCCCTCTCTTCCCTCGCCGGCGACTCGCTCTTATAGGCGCTCTCACCCATGACGACCTCCGCCCATCGCATGACCGTCGCCGCCATCGCCGACTGGAGGGACCTGCTCGCTCTGACCAAGCCGCGGGTGATGGTGCTCGTGGTGTTCACAGGCCTGTGCGGGCTGCTCGTCGCGCCGGCCTCGCTGCCGCCGGCCCTCGCCTTCACCGCGATATTGTGCATCGCGCTCGGCGCCGGGGCCGCCGCGGCGCTGAACATGTGGTACGAGGCCGATCTCGACGCGCTGATGAAGCGGACTGCGTCCCGGCCCTTGCCAGCCGGGCGAATGGACCGGCAGACCGCGCTCCATTTCGGAGTCGGCATGTCCTTCTTCTCGGTCCTGCTGATGGGGGTCGCCACCAATTGGGTCGCGGCGGGGATCCTGGGAGTGTCAATCCTGTTCTACGTGATGGTCTACACGATCTGGCTGAAGCGGCGGACACCGCAGAATATCGTCATCGGCGGCGCCGCCGGCGCCTTTCCGCCGCTGATCGGCTGGGCCGCCGCGACGGGCGACGTCGCCACCTTGCCGATATTGCTGTTCGCTTTGATCTTCCTGTGGACTCCACCCCATTTCTGGGCGCTGTCGCTGTTCGTGCGCAGCGACTATGCCGCCGCCGGCGTGCCGATGCTGCCGGTCGTCGCCGGCGCGCGGGCGACGCGCATCCAGATCCTGCTCTATACATTGCCGATGGCCGCCGCGGCGATCGCGCCCTGGCCGCTCCGCCTTGCCGGACCGCTCTACGGCATCGCCGCCGCCGCTCTCAGCCTCGCCTTCCTCCTGCTCGCGCTGCGCGTGCTCGCCAACAAGGCGACCGAGCCGGCCGGCATGAAACCCGAGAAGCAGCTCTTCAAATATTCCATCCTCTACCTGTTCGCGCTCTTCGGCGCGCTCGTATTGGACCATTTCCTGTGATGAACGAGGACGAGATCCGCCGCCGTCAGCGCAGCCGAGCGATCATCATGGCGGTATTGCTCGGCCTTTTCGTCGTCCTGGTCTATGCGATCACCATCGCCAAGATGGGCCTCGCCCTCTCGTGACCGGCAGCCTGTCGTGACCCGCAAGGCCCGCACGGCTTTGCTCATGGCTCTGCTGGTCTGCGGAATGACCGGCCTCGCCTTCGCGGCCGTGCCGCTCTACCGCGTCTTCTGCGAGGCGACCGGCTTCGCCGGCACCCCGCAACGCGCCGAGGGCGCCCAGGCCCCCGGCGACACCGGCCGCATGATCTCGATCCGGTTCGACGCCAACACGGCGCCCGACCTGCCCTGGCAGTTCCGCCCGGTCGACACGCATCGCAACGTCGCGATCGGCGCGCGCAACATCGCGCTCTACGAAGCGCGCAACCTGTCCAGCCATGCGGTCACCGGCCAGGCGCGTTTCAACGTCACGCCGAGCCAGGCCGGCCGCTACTTCACCAAGATCCAGTGCTTCTGCTTCACCGAGCAAAGGCTGACGCCGGGGCAGGACGTGCAGATGCCCGTGGTCTTCTATGTCGATCCGGCGATCCTCAACGATCCCGACACGCGTAACATCAGCGAAATCACCCTTTCCTACACCTTTTACCCGGTGGACCAGGCGGCGGCAGGCCGATAGAGAAAGCGCAACACGAGAAGGACGCAAGCGGATATGGCCGGAGCGAAGACCCACCAATATCATATCGTCAATCCGAGCATCTGGCCGTTGATCGGCGCCATTTCGGGGCTGACCTTCTTCGCCGGCATGGTGCGCTGGATGCACTCCATGCCCTATGGCGGATTGATCATCGGCGCTGGCCTGATCGGAATCGCGGCGACCATGTTCAGCTGGTGGGTGGACGTGGTCCGCGAGGCGCATGGCGGCGATCACACGCCGATCGTGCAGCTTCACCTGCGCTACGGCATGATCCTGTTCATCGCCTCGGAAGTGATGTTCTTCGTCGCCTGGTTCTGGGCCTGGTTCAACGCGTCGCTCTTCCCGTCAGCGGCCGAATCGGTCGGCGGCGTGTGGCCGCCGCACGGCATGCACGTGCTCGATCCGTTCGGCTTCCCCCTGCTCAACACGTTGATCCTGCTCTGTTCGGGCTGCACCGTGACCTGGGCGCATCACGCCTTGATCAACGGCCATCGCGACGGGCTGATCAAGGGCCTGTGGCTCACCATCGCGCTCGGCCTGCTGTTCACCTCGATCCAGGCCTATGAATACAGCCACGCGCCGTTCGGCTTCAAAGACAATATCTACACCTCGGCCTTCTTCATGGCGACTGGCTTTCACGGCTTCCACGTCATCGTCGGCACCATCTTCCTGACCGTCTGCCTGGTCCGCGCCTATAAGGGGCACTTCACCCCCCAACAGCATTTCGGCTTCGAGGCGGCGGCCTGGTATTGGCATTTCGTCGACGTGGTGTGGCTGTTCCTGTTCCTGTGCATCTATGTCTGGGGCGGCTGGGGCGCGAGCTACGCGGGTTAACGCGCTCAATCCTCCCTGTCGCGTAGCGATGGGGAGGGGGACCACCCGCAGGGTGGTGGAGGGGCGGACTGACTCCGAAGGCCCCTCCACCGGCTTTCAGCCGGTCCCCCTCCCCATGAGCTTCGCTCACAGGGAGGACAAGAAAATCTCATGACCGAACCCACGCCCGTAATGGCAGCCCTCAAGGGCCTGTGCCCCCGTTGCGGCAACCGCACCCTGTTCGCGGGCCTCGCCACCTTCGCGCAGAAATGCCGCGCCTGCGGGCTCGATTTCGACGCGTTCAACGTCGGCGACGGGCCGGCCGCTTTCCTGATCTTCATCGTCGGCGGGATCGTCGTCGGATCCGCGGTGGTGACCCAGGTCAAGGCGGACCCGCCCTGGTGGGTGCACGTCCTGCTCTGGGTGCCGTTGGCCATTGTGCTGACCGTGGGCCTGCTCCGGATCGGCAAGGGCCTGCTCCTTGCGCTCGAGTACCGGCATCGCGCGCGCGAGGGGCGGATAAAGGACGGGGAATGAGGCGGCTCCCGATATTCGCAACTTTCGTCGTTGCCGCGGCGGTGGCGACGATGATCGCGCTCGGCATCTGGCAGCTGCGCCGGGCTCAGTGGAAAGAAGAGCTGCTCGCCCAATATGGCGAAGCGGCCTCGATGCCGGCGGTCGATCTCGATCCCTTGCTCGACGGTCGCACCGCTCTGCCGCCCTTGTCCTTCCGCCGCGCCCTGGTCAGCTGCGAGGCCAACGACGCCGAGGCCGACATCCACGCCGGCCGCAATCTTCGCGACGTCGTCGGCCAGGTCTACGTCATCCCCTGCCGCCCGGGCGCGACCGGTCTGGCCGGGCGTATCCGCGTCAATATGGGCTGGTCGGAGCGGCCAGACGCCCCGCGCCGCCTGTCGCTCCACGGCATCGTCGCCGGCCGGCTGAGCGTCGTCAGTGAAGACGGCCCGATCATCCTCACCAGCGCCACCGCCCAGCCGCCGCTCGCTCCGAGCCAGCCGCCCGCCATCGACTCCATCCCGAACAACCACCTGTCCTACGCCTTCCAATGGTTCTTCTTCGCGGCGGCCGCGCTTGTGATCTACGTGCTGGCGTTGAGGCTCAGATACCGGCGAACGTCGCCGATAGAGCCCTGAGGGGGAAAATGCGATCATGGAGGCCAAGGAGAGATTGTTGCTGATCCTCGATTTGGATGAGACGCTCATCTACGCCACGAGGACGGCGCTCAATCGGCCCGCGGATTTCCAGGTCTTCGATTATCATGTCTACAGGCGACCTCATTTGGGCCGATTCCTTGCCGACTGCGCGGAGTGGTTCGACTTGGCAATTTGGTCGTCCGCGTCGGATGATTATGTCGGAGAGATCGCAAAGGCGATCTTCCCAGATCGTTCGCAGCTGCAATTCGTTTGGGGCCGCAGCCGCACGACGATTGGCCGTAGCCTAGGCGCCGATGACGTTTCGTTTCATTCTCAGCTCGAGGATCGGCACTATTTGAAGCCGCTTTCCAAAGTGTCTCGGCGCGGTCACTGGAAACTGGAGCAGATATTGATCGTCGACGACACGCCCGAGAAGTGCGCCCGCAATTACGGCAATGCCGTCTATGCGACGCCCTTCGAAGGTGATGAGAATGACAATGAGTTGCCGCTCCTGTCGGCCTATCTTGCCACGCTGAAAGATTGCCCGAACGTGCGGCGAATTGAAAAGCGAAGATGGCGTCGAGAGGTCGATAAGTTGCCGATAGAGCCCTGAGCGCCTAAATCCCGCGCTTCATGATGAAGCTCACCACCCTCGCCAGCGGCCTCAAGGTCGCCAGCCGACCGATGCCGGGATTCGAAACTGTCGCTGTCGGCCTCTATGCCGATGCCGGCTCGCGCCACGAGCCGGCCCGGGTCAACGGCCTTGCCCACCTCTTTGAGCATATGGTGTTCAAGGGCGCCGGCGGGCGCTCGGCGCGCGAATTGAGCGAGGCGGTCGAGGATGTCGGCGGCGATCTCAACGCCTGCACCGAGCGGGACGGGACCAGCTTCACCGCCTCGTTGCTTGCCGAACATCTGCCGCTCGGCATCGAATTGCTGTCCGACATGATCCTGCGCCCGCATTTCGACGCTGGCGACCTGGCCCGCGAAAAGGAGGTGGTGCTGCAGGAATTGGGCGAGGCGCGCGATACGCCCTCCGACATCATCTTCGACAATCTGTGGACCGCCGCTTATCCCAAGCAGCCGCTCGGCCGATCGATCCTTGGCGACGAAGCCAGCATCGCGGCGATCGACGTCGACGATCTCCACGCCTGGCGGACCGACCTTTATCGCGCCGGCAGCCTGACGCTGGTCGCCGCCGGCAAGGTTGATCATGACGATCTGGTCGCTCATGCCGAGGCGCGCTTCGCGGGACTGAGCGAGGGCATGATCGCATCGGCCGAAGTGGCGCAATTCGCCGGGACGGTTCGGGCAGGTGGGGCGCGGGCCGACCAGGCTCATCTCGCCTCCGCCTATGCGGCGCCGGGCCTCCACGACGAGGATTATTATGCGGCGCGGCTCTTCTCCGACATCGTCGGGGCCGGGGCATCGTCGCGTCTGTTCCAGGCGGTGCGGGAGGACAGGGGGCTCGCCTACACGATCTGGTCCTCGCTCGCCCCCTATCGCGACGGCGGCCTCTTCTATTTCTACGCCGCCACCGCCCGGCGCGAGGCCGCCGCCGCCGCCGCCCTGATCGCCGAGGTCATCGCCGACGCAGCCGAGACGGCAACCGAACGCGAGCATCAGCGCGCCCTCGCCCAGGCCAAGGCCGGCCTGCTGATGTCGCTGGAGAGCAGCTGGGGCCAGGCCTCCTATGTCGCGCGGCAGCTCAGCATTCACGGCCGGCTGGTCGAACCGGCCGAAGTGGTTGCCGCGCTCGAGGCGGTGACGCTGGATCAGATCCGCGCGGCCGGCGCGAAGATCCTGGCCGGACCGCGGGCCAGCGCGACGATCGGCGTTCCCGCGGTCCGCGCCGCGTGATTCCTCAAACTTTGGTCGCCGAGCCCTGGGCCGATTACGGCCTGGTCGATTCGGGCAATGGCCGCAAGCTCGAGCGCTATGGCCGCTACCGCTTCATTCGGCCCGATCTGCAGGCCTTGTGGGCGCCGGCCTCGCCGGACTGGGCCGCCGACGCCGAATTCATCCCGGCCTCGGACGACGAAGGCGGCGGGCGATGGCAATATAATGGCCCGGTGCCGCGCGATGGGTGGGATCTGAGCTGGGAGGAGGTCCGCTTCCGCGCCCAGTGCACGCCATTCCGCCACCTCGCTTTCTTCCCGGACATGGCGCCGCAATGGGCCTGGATGCGGGAGCGGCTTGGCGAAGGCAGCGAGGCGCTCAACCTGTTCGGCTATACCGGCGTCGGCACGCT
>Ga0068863_100006824_pt1 | contig 11197 bp, 10 predicted proteins | sample KBSSwiS62_FD_66596 | JGI IMG/M metagenome (GOLD analysis project Ga0068863, IMG submission 66596) | Switchgrass rhizosphere microbial communities from Kellogg Biological Station, Michigan, USA - KBS Switchgrass S6-2 | ecosystem: Host-associated > Plants > Roots > Rhizosphere > Soil ...
CGTCGTAGGTCATGTAGACCTTGAACGACGTGTAGCCCTCGGCGATGAGACCGGGCAGCTCCTCGCGCAGGACCTGGGGCGTTGGGTCGCTGACGATCAGGTGGAAGGCGTAATCGACATGCGCCTTGCCCTCGGCACGATGGTGGTAGTTGGCCACGGCAGCTCGCAGCGACTCGCCCTTGACCTGTGCGGCGAACGGAATCACGGTGGTCGTGCCGCCGCACGCCGCCGCCCGCGTCCCGGTGTCGAAGTCATCGGCCATGCGCAGCGGCGCAGGCATGGGCTGGTCGAGGTGGCAGTGCGCATCGACGCCGCCGGGAGTGACAGTGCGGCCGGCGGCGTCCAGCTCGCGACGACCGACGGGCAGGCCGTTGCCTAGCAACACGATCCGACCGCCCGAAATGCCGATCTCGGCATCGAACGTGTCGGCGGCCGTGGCGACCCGGGCCCGGCGTATGACCAAGTCGAGGGTCATCGCGAGGGTCCGGAAGCACCAGGGGCGGGCGTTCGAGGCATCTTCCTGTCGACAATGATGTTGACGAATTGTGATAGAGGGCACTGCTGGTGCATGGTGCGCTGACTTCCTCCGAAAGGCGAGCAGATTGCAAGCTCAATGCCAACCCGACAGAATCCCGCACGGGTGTCTGAATGATCCTCTTATGACGCCGTAGGGAGGGTTGGTGTTAGCACGAATGTCGACAATTTCCGCGAATCGAGCCATCATCGGAACCGGGCCGCTTCGCCGTTCCGGTGAGCGCCTATGCCTTCATCCCAAATGTCCGGTTCCCTCCGCCTCGGCGTGCTGACGCCGTCCTCCAACACAGCGCTGGAGCCGCTAACCAGTGCGATCGTGGCGGCGCTTCCCGACGCGAGCGCGCATTTCTCGCGGTTCCGGGTCACCGAGATCGCGCTGTCGGAGGCCGCGCTCGGCCAGTTCGACGATGCGCACATCCTTGCCGCAGCGGACCTGCTCGCCGACGCGCGCGTCGACGTCATCGGCTGGAGCGGCACGGCTGCCGGCTGGCTCGGCTTCGATGCCGACCATCGCCTCGTCGAGCGCATTCGGACGCGGACGGGCATCGCGGCGACGACGGCGGTGCTGGCGCTCAACGAACTGCTCGTCTTGCGCGGCATCACGCGGCTGGCGCTGGTGACGCCCTACACCGCCGACGTGCAGCAGCGGATCGTCGACAACTATCGGGCGATCGGGATCGAGGTGGTCGCAGAACGGCACCTCGGTATTCGCGTCAACCACGACTTCGCGAAGGTGGAGCCCGCGCGGATCCAGGCGCTCATGCGCGAAGTGGCCGAGCGCCGGCCGCAGGCCATCACGACCTTCTGCACCAATCTGCGCGCGGCGCCGCTGGCCGAGGCCATGGAGGCTGAACTCGGAATCCCGCTGCTCGATACCGTCAGCACGACGTTGTGGGGCCAACTGCGCGCCGCCGGCGTTGACCCGTCGCTCGTCAAAGGCTGGGGCCAACTCTTTCGCTGGCGATGAGCAGCCGCGCGCCGCTCAAAGCACGGAACGGCCCGGAAGCGGCGTCGGTCCGACCCGCGCGCCGCAATGCCTCGCCCGCCCGCGGGCAACGAGAGAACAGCCAGGACGAGATCTACGAGAGGATCTACGTCGCGATCCTTGAGCATCGCCTTCATCCCGGCACCAAGCTGGTCGAGGAGCGGCTCGCCGAGATCTTCGGCGTCGGTCGCGCCCGCATCCGCGAAGTGCTCGCGCGCCTGGCGCACGAGCAGATCGTCGAGCTGTTCCCGCAGCGCGGCGCCTACGTCGCCAAGCCGACGATCGAGCAGGCGCGCGACGTGTTCGAGGCCCGCCGCCTCATTGAGCCGGCGGTGCTGCGCCGGCTCGTCGACAACCTCACGCCGGAAAAGCTCGCGCAGCTGCGTCGCCACCAGGAGTTGGAGCTCGACGCGCGCCGACGCGACGACAAGCGCGCCGTCATCCGCCTCTCGGGCGAGTTCCACTCGCTCGCTGCGGAGTTGGCCGGCAACACCGCCTTGGCGCGCAGCATGCGCGAGTTGTCGGTGCTGACCTGCCTGATGATCTTTCTGTACGACGCGCCCACAGCCACCAGCTGCCGCGCCGACGAGCACTCGCAGATCATCGATGCGATCGCCGAGCGCGACGCGGTGCGAGCCGGCCGGCTGATGGTCGAGCACCTGAACCACATCGAGAGCAGCATGAAGCTGGAAGCCCCAACCGAAGAGGCGGACCTCGAGGCGATCTTTCGCGCTTAGTACGCACCGGGGGGTCAGAGCCACGCTCTTGGCGCTAACAATCGACGGTCTGCTTTCGGGTGGCGAGTCACTCGCTGCGGACTTCCGCTTCGGGAGCGGTCATTGCCGACAAGCCTTCGGCCAGAAGCTGATCGACCGGGTGGCGCTCAAGCCGCTCTATCCGAGCATTGCGTCGCTCCAGGTCCCGGCCTCGTTTCTCGTCGCAAGAGCAGGGTGGGAGGCTCTGCGCCGGCGTGCTGGGACGATGATCTTCATCGACAAGCTGGTCCTGATCCTGGCCGGCGTGGCGCTGTGCACCGCGTTTACCGTGCTGTGGCTTCCGCGGGAACGGCACGTTCCGGAGACGGCGTCCGAATAGCCAGGACGATCGTTCCCGCCGTCCGTTACGTTTGTCGCGAACGCTGGCCGACGGCCCGCCGAACGCATCCACCACCGAGGGAGTTCCCGTGGTCGATGACCCCCTTGAATGAGGGGGTGATGCCAGAAACCGCGTGATGCCACTGCTGACGACCGCGCTCAAACAACGCAGCATGCGCTCGCGCTCGAGCAGCATCCGTCCACAGACATGATCGGTGGCATGTGCTGAAGCTGGCGGCAGAAGTCTCGTCACCACCCTGGGCGCTCGCCTCAAAAAGAGAAGCGCTCGCATTCGAGGAAGACCCATGAGAAAACTTCTCTTCGCGCATGGCATCGCGGCTGCGTTAGCCCTCTCGCTTGGCGCTGCGCAGGCGCAGACGACGGTCCCGGCAGCCGAAGCCGAGGGCGCCCGGCTCTGGTTCGTCGAGTTGTCCGGCGCGCCGACGGCCGACGGCAATTCGCGGGCCGCGGTGCAGTCGGAAAAGGCAGCCTTCCGCAAGGCCGCCGCCGACGCCCGGATCAGCTATACCGAACGGCGCTCCTTCGATGTGTTGTTCAACGGCTTCTCCGTCGCCATCAGCCCGTCCGAGCGCGTGAAGCTGGCGCGCTTGCCGGGCGTCAAGGCGCTCTACCCGGTCGAAATCATCCAGGCACCCATCGTCGAGAGAAGCAACTCCGGTGCGGCGCCCGATCTCGCCACGGCGATCAAGATGACCGGCGCCGACATCGCGCAGAACACGCTCGGCTTGACTGGTGCGGGAGTCAAGGTCGCGGTGATGGACACCGGCATCGACTTCGACCACCCGGACCTCGGCGGGAACGGAGTTCCCGGCTCGACGCCGTTCCCGAGCGTACGTGTCACCCACGGTTATGACTTCGTCGGCGACGCCTACAACGCCGACCCGAGCAGCCCGTCGTACAACCCGGTGCCGACGCCCGATGCGATCCCCGACGACTGCGCCGGACACGGCACTCACGTCGCCGGCATCGTCGGCGCGAACGGCAAGGTCAAGGGCGTTGCGCCCGGCGTGACCTTCGGCGCCTACCGGGTGTTCGGCTGCGCGGGCTCGACCGAAGACGACATCATGCTGGCCGCGATGGAACGCGTGCTGGCCGACGGCATGCAGGTGCTCAACATGAGCATCGGCTCGTCGTACCAATGGCCGCAATACCCGACCGCACAGGCTTCCGACCGCCTCGTCAACAAGGGCATCGCCGTCGTCGCCTCGATCGGCAACAGCGGCGCCGAAGGCCTCTACACCGCAGGCGCTCCCGGCGTCGGCAAGAAGGTGATCGGGGTCGCGTCGTTCGACAACACCCACAACACGCTGAGCACGTTCACGATCTCGCCCGACAACACCGCGATCGGCTACACGCCAGCGACCGGCGCGCCGCCGCCGCCGACCTCGGGAACTTCGCCAATGGCGCGCACCGGTACGGTCGCATCGACGGCCGACGCTTGCACGACACTCGCCGCCGGCAGCCTGACCGGCAGGGTGGTGCTGATCCGCCGCGGCACCTGCAGCTTCTACGTGAAGTCGTTCAACGCGCAGACGGCCGGGGCGATCGGCGTCGTGCTCTACAACAACGTCGCCGGGCGCGTCAGTCCGACCGTCGCCGGCGCGCCGCCAATCACGATCCCGGTCGTGGCGATCTCCGACGTCGAGGGCGCGCTGATCGATGGCCGGCTCGCTGCCGGTCCGGTCAACATGACCTGGACCGCCGAGGTCGGCAAGTTCCTCAGCCCGACCGGTGGGCTGATTTCGAGCTTCAGCTCCTACGGGCTTGCCGCCGACCTGAGCCTGAAGCCGAACATCGGCGCTCCGGGCGGATCGATCTATTCGACCTACCCGCTCGAGCTCGGCGGTTATGCCAACCTCTCCGGCACCTCGATGGCGTCGCCGCACGTCGCCGGCGGTGTCGCGCTGATGCTCGAGGCCAAGCCCCACACGCCGTCCAACGGCATGAAGTCGCGCCTGCAGAACTCGGCCGATCCGAAGAACTGGTTTGGTGCGCCGAGCCTCGGCTTCCTCGACAACGTTCATCGCCAGGGTGCCGGCATGCTCGACATCCCGGGTGCCGTGCTCGCGGGCGCCGTCGTCGAACCGAGTGAGCTCGCGCTCGGCGAGAGCGAGGCCGGCCCAGCCGTCCGCAGCCTGACGATCACCAACAACGGATCGTCGTTGATGACCTACGCGCTGAGCCACGTCGGCGCGCTGGCCACCGGGCCGAACACCTTCACGCCATCGTTCTTCGACGCGTTCGCGACCGTGGCCTTCAGCGCCGCGAGCGTGAACGTGCCGCCGGGCGGCAGCGCCAGCGTCGACGTGACGATCACCGCACCGGCGGCAGGTTTGGACGACCGCAGTCTGTACGGCGGCTACATCGTGCTGACGCCGCAGGACGGCAGCCCGCTCTACCGGGTGCCGTATGCCGGCTTCAAGGGCGACTACCAGTCGATCCAGGTGCTCACGCCGACGGGCAACGGATTCCCCTGGCTGGCCAAGCTGATCGGCAGCTCGTTCTTCAAGCAGGCTGCAGGCGCAAGCTACACGCTCGTGGGCGGCGACATTCCGTACTTCCTGATGCACCTGAACCACCAGTCGCGCCGCGTGCGCCTCGAGGTGTTCGACGCCGTCAGCGGCAGGGCGTGGCATCGTGCCAGCGACGACCAGTACCTGCCGCGCAACGCCACCGCGACCGGCTTCTTCTCGTTCAGCTGGGATGGCGTCACCTTCTCCGGAAACGGCAAGAACCCGAACCAGCTGACCACGGTGCCGAACGGCAACTACATCGTGCAGGTATCGGTCCTGAAGGCGCTCGGTGACGATGACAACCCGGCCCACTGGGAAACTTGGACCTCGCCGTCGTTCAAGATCGCGCGTCCGTAACGCCGCGCTTGTGAATGGAGCCCCGTCGATTCGTCGGCGGGGCTTTTTTCTGGGCGCAACTTGTTCGACGCGGTCGTGGCATTGCGTTCACGCCGCCTCGACGATCGCCGCGTTCACCATCGTCCTGAGCTCGCGTCGTATCGGGTACGTGCTCGACGGCATCAGCTGGGTCATGAAGACGACGCACACGTCCTCGACCGGGTCGACCCAGAACGCGGTCGACGCCATGCCGCCCCACGAGAAATCGCCCATCGACGCAGTGACGCCGTAGCGCGCCGGGTCGGTCACCATCGCGAAGCCGAGGCCGAAGCCCACCCCCTGGTACGCCGCCTCCGAGAACATGCCAGGCGGCGCGAGGTCGGCGAGGTCCCTGCCGCCGGGCAGGTGGTTGGTTCCCATGAGGGCGAGCGTCTTCGGGCCGACGAGGCGAACGTCGCCGAGCTCGCCGCCGTGGCGCAGCATCTCGCAGAAGCGAAGGTAGTCGGCGGCGGTGCCGACCAGGCCGCCGCCCCCCGACGGCGCGCGCGGCGGCGCGAGGAAGCTGCCGAGTTGCGCGGGCGCGAGCGTGCCCGCGGCGGATCGCACGTAGCACTCGGCGAAGCGCGCGACCTTCGACTCGGGGACGTGGAAGTCGGTGTCGTGCATGCCGAGCGGAACGAGGATGCGCGTGCGAACGTACTCGTCGAACGGCAGCCCCGACGCGAGACTCACGAGGTGGCCGACGACGTCGGTCGAGACGCCGTAGTTCCACGACGTGCCGGGCGAGAACTCGAGCGGCACGCCGGCCAGTCCCTCGACCAGCGCCTCGAGGCTCTCCGCATCGAAAGCGTCGAGGCGAAGCTTGCGATACGCGGCGTCGACGTCGGTGCGGTTCTGGTAGCCGTAGGTCAGGCCCGACGTGTGGCGCATCAGGTCGAGCACGCGCATCGGCGCATCGACCGGCCGCGTGACGAAGGCGCCCGGCTGGCCGGCGCGGTACACCGTCATCTCGCGCCACGACGGGATCCAGCGGGCGACCGGGTCGTCGAGCGAGATCCGTCCTTCCTCGACGAGCATCATCAGGGCGATGCTCGTGACCGGCTTGGTCATCGAGTAGAGGCGAAAGATCGTGTCCTCCTCGAGACGCTTCTTGTTCGCGAGCGAGGCGTGGCCGAGCACGCACTTGTGGACGAGCTCGCCCCTCCTCGCCACGAGCAGCAGCGCGCACGGCAGGAGGCCGGGCTCGACGTAGCGCTCGGCGAGGAAGCGGTCGATTCGGGCCAGGCGCTCGCCGTCGAAGCCGAGCGTGGCGGGGCGGGCGAGGGGGAGCGTCGTGGTCATGCGGGAGTCGCTGCGTGAACATCGATGGACGAGGCGAGCAGTCCGAGTCAGCGGGGTCGGCCCGAACTCTACGGGAGCCGGGGCGCTGCGGGGATGATGGAGGCATGTTCGGTCGGTTGCTGCCCAGACGCTCGCCCCCGCGCGACCCCGCATCGACGACCCCGGCCACCAGCGGCGCGTTCCGGTCGCTGCGCAACCGCAACTACCGCCTCTGGGCGGCAGGCGCCTTCGTCTCCAACGTCGGCACCTGGATGCAGCGCACGGCGCAGGACTGGCTGGTGCTCGCCGAGCTCACGCCGCACAACGCCACGTCGGTGGGCATCGTCATGGCGTTGCAGTTCGGCCCGTCGCTCGTGCTCCTGCCGCTGACCGGCCTGGCGGCCGATCATGTCGATCGCAGAAGGCTCCTCTTCGTCACGCAGGCGGCGATGGGCGCTCTGGCGTTGGCGCTCGGGCTGCTCACGGTGCTCGGCGCCGTGCAGCTCTGGCACGTCTATGTCTTTGCCTTGCTGCTCGGCTGCGTGACCGCCTTCGACGCACCGGCGCGCCAGACGTTCGTCTCGGAATTGGTGGGCACGCGGGACGTCGCCAACGCGGTCGCGCTCAACTCGACGTCGTTCCAGGCCGGCCGGCTGATCGGCCCGGCGGCCGCGGGCCTGCTCATCGCCGCCTACGGCTCGGGCTGGTCGTTCCTCTGCAACGCCGCCTCGTTCGTTCCCGTGCTCGCCTCGCTGGCCTGGCTGCGGGCGAGCGACCTGCACCGCAGCGAGCGGCCGGCCCTCGAGCGCGGCAGCTTCGGCGCCGGGCTGCGCTACGTGTGGCAGCGCGACGACCTGAAGGCCGTTCTGACGATGCTGTTCCTGGTCGCCACCTTTGGGCTCAACTTTCCGATCTTCATCGCGACGATGGCGGTCAGCGTGTTCCGCGTCGACGCCCATGCCTACGGCCTGCTCACGTCGATGATGGCGGTGGGCTCGATCGCGGGGGCGCTGCTCTCGGCGCGGCGCGCCCGCCCGCGCATGTCGCTGCTGGTCGGCGGCGCGGCGGTGTTCGGCGCCGGCTGCGCCAGCGCGGCCCTGATGCCCGGCTACGGCCTCTTCGCGGCCAGCCTGGTCGTGATCGGTATCGCTGCACAGACGTTCATGATCGGCGCCAACAGCACCGTGCAGCTCGCCTGCGACCCGGCGATGCGAGGCCGCGTGATGGCGATCTATCTCGCCATCGCCCTCGGCAGCACGCCCCTCGGGGCGCCGATCGTCGGCTGGGTGGCCGATGCGTTCGGGCCGCGCTGGGCACTGGCCGTCGCGGCGGCTGCGGGCCTGGCGGCCGCGCTGGTCGGTGCGCGCCATGCCGGCAAGGCGGCGCGGCGGGACAGCGATGCGGGCGGTCGCGGCGAGTGACGACGCATTGGCGACAGGGGCATCACACCGTCGTCAGCCATTCAGCGCCGCCTTGAGCACCCGCGCGTAGTTGCCGCCGGCCACCTGCTCGATCGTGCGCGCCGGCAGCTTCAGGTCCTGCAGCGCGTCGACGACGCTGCGGACATGCGAATAGTTGTTGACCGACCAACTCGCGCCCACGCCTTCGATGTCGGTGCCGATGCCGACGTGCTCGCCGCGCAGCCAGTCGACGAGGTTGGCGATCTCGCGCGCATAGCCGCGCGTGTCGCCGCGGGCGACCGTCCAGTTGCCCTGGCCCGCGGTTCGGCTCGGCCCGGGGTGCTCGAGGCCGAACCCCCACAGGCCGACCACGCCGCCCCGGTCGGCGATCTTCCTCGCCTGGGCCAGCGAGAGCCGACGCTGCAGAAGGCCCGCACAGGCATGTTCTCCGCTCCAGAATGCCGTCATGCCCAAGCGCGCGTCCTTCGGCGGCCTCGTCTATTCCACCGAGGCGGGCCGCATGTGCCCGACGTGTCGGCAGACGGTCGCGTCTTGCCGGTGTGCCCCGTCGCCTGCGCGTGCGATGCCGGTCGGCGATGGCGTGGCGCGCATCCGCCGCGAGGTGGGCGGCCGTGGCGGCAAGACGGTGACCGTCGTGACCGGCTTGGCGCTCGATCCGATCGCCCTGGCCGCGCTCTCGAAACGATTGAAGTCGGCGTGCGGCACCGGCGGCACGATCAAGTCGGGCGCGCTCGAGTTCCAGGGCGACCACCGCGAGCAACTCGTCGCGCTGCTGGCGAGCGAAGGATTCAGGAGCAAGCTCGCGGGCGGTTGATGGCGGGCCAGCCGAATGCCGGGAGAACCGCGAAGCACACGAAGGAGGTCGCCATCGAAGTCAAGCACAGCGCGTCCGAGCCCGCGAGCGACGGCCCGGAAGAATGGTTCACGGGCCGCGTCCGCGTCGCTCGGCTGTTCACCGGCGCGCCGCCATCGCGCATATCGTGCGCCTGCGTGTCGTTCGATCCGGGCGCGCGCAGCGCGTGGCACACGCATCCGTGCGGCCAGACGCTGATCGTGACGACGGGCCGCGGCTTCGTTCAATCGTGGGGCGGCCCGGTTCGCGAGATCGTCGCCGGCGACGTCGTCTGGACGCCGCCCGGCGAGAAGCACTGGCACGGTGCCTCGCCCGGCGCGGCGATGAGCCACATCGCGATCCAGGAAGCGCTCGATGGCAAGGTCGTCGACTGGATGGAGAAGGTGACCGACGCGGAGTACGGCGCATTCGATTCAAATAGGGGCGGCGTGCACTTGCGATCCTGACTCTGCCTCGTTCGCCGCTCATTGGTGCGCGGCAGGGACGAGCGTTTCGGCGACGGACGCCCCGCCGAGTAGGTCTCTGCGCGGCCGACCCAGCGGCCACGAAACCTACCGAGGCGCGTCCGATGCGACGCGCGCGACAAGCGGTCCGAGCGTTGGATCGCGTTCGAGCAGGGTCGGGAAGTCGCGGTAGCGGCTTGCCGCCACCTCGTCGCCTAGGCGACCCGTTCCTTCAGCAGCGCGGGAAGGCTCGCGATGTAACGCGGAACGAACGACGCATCGTCGCCGCCTTCGTCCAGGGCTTTGCCGAGCAGCCGCAGGGCGACGGCGGGCTGTCCCCAGACCACCATTGCGTCGGCGACGCGCGAGAGCGCGAACTCGAGCGTCGGCCCGCCGAAGAACACGGCTTTCGAGAAAGCCTGCTCGAGATCCGGCAGTGCTGCGTTTGCGAACGGTCGCAGCCCCAGTCGCGCAAAGCTCCAGCGCAGATAGGACATCGTTCGCATCAGCGACGACAGACCGAGGGGAACGATCTCCTTGGTCTTGCCGGTCCCGGCGTCGATGGTGAAGAGCGCGCCGACGGCGGCAAGGGGCGGCAGGTCGATGTTCAAGGCTTCCGCGGCGTCGACGGCGTCGAGCCATTCCCGCGCGAGATCGAGCATGTGCGCCTCGGCGCTGAACTTTCGTATTCCGGCGTCGAAGACCCGGTCGGCGGTCTGGGTGTTGACCCAGATGCCTTGCGGCGCCTGGTATGGGACCTCGGGCATGACGAACAGCGTCTTGTGTAGCAACCCCTTCTCGACGATCTGGCCCAGCTCCCACGTGGTGCTCGGTCGCGACAGCGGCAGCATCACGACGAGCTCTGCGCCGCGCGCCAGCGCGAGAACGACGTCCTGCCAGCCGTCGTCCGACGTCACGATGCGGGCCACGCCCTCGTCGACCTCTTCGGCGCGGCCCAGGCCGATCAGCGGCGCCGTGTCGCGCAGGCTCCGGGTGAGGACCGTCTCCAGGTCGAGGTGCACGGGCACCTGGTCCGCTGCGCCCACAGCGGTTGGCAGCGCCTGGGTCATGAGGCGGTCCGTGCTGATGAACGGCCGCAAGTAAAGCGTATGTGGGCCGACGGGCTTGCCATCGACGACGTCCTGCTTGATCGCCGCCGCCTGCGACTCGCGCCGACGCTGCGCGCGCCGGACGTCGGCGCGAAACGCCGCGTTGGCGATGCTCATGAGCGGCGCCGCAATGACGCCGAGCAGGATCCAGCGGACCCACCAGCGCACCTCGACGACCTCGAGCAACCAGCTGCCGACGATCGCCGCGACCAGCGTCGTCGCGATGCTGACCGCACCGGGCCGCGCCTCGCGCCCTGCGCGACACGATGAACAGCGACGCGAGCGAAGACACGACATAGGTGATCCATACCGCGCGGGTGAGCGACGCGGCGTCAAACCGGTGCTGGATGAGCCAGCTGGCCGCCGCGAACAGGACGAGGATCGCGATGATCCAGCGAGCCGGATGTCTGATCGTCACGTCATGCTCTTAGGGTAGTTGTCGCCCTCGAAAGTGACGCGGGCGCTCCCACCAGAGGTGTGGAGCGCCCGCGGGTCTGGCGACAGAACCGACTACAGCACGTAGGGATCCGTCCCGGACCGTGAGATATAAAACATATCACCTCCTTTC
>Ga0068863_100006828_pt1 | contig 11188 bp, 9 predicted proteins | sample KBSSwiS62_FD_66596 | JGI IMG/M metagenome (GOLD analysis project Ga0068863, IMG submission 66596) | Switchgrass rhizosphere microbial communities from Kellogg Biological Station, Michigan, USA - KBS Switchgrass S6-2 | ecosystem: Host-associated > Plants > Roots > Rhizosphere > Soil ...
GCCGACGGCCACGCGATCGAATTGCGCCTGTACGCCGAAGACCCGCAAAAAGGCTTCCTGCCGGGTTCCGGAAAGTTGCAACGCTTGAGTCTTCCAGAACCCAGCGAACACGTGCGCATCGACAGCGGCGTGGTCGAAGGCGACACCGTGACGATCTTCTACGACCCGATGATCGCCAAGCTGATCGTGTGGGATCGCACGCGCACTGACGCACTGCAGCGCATGCGCGAGGCGCTCGCACAATGCGAAGTTGTGGGGCCGAAATCCAACGTGGAATTTCTCGAGCGCCTCGTGCGTCACCCGGCCGTGATCGAGGGGCGCATCGATACGGGTTATCTCGACCGCCACCTCGACGAATTTCTTCCCACGGACGCCGCACCCGATGCGACGAGCCTGTTTGCGGCAACCACAGCCGTACTCCTCGACGAGGAGGCCCGCTCGATTGCCAAGGCGCGCACGAGCGCCGACTCGCAGTCGCCGTGGAACAGCGCCGACGCGTGGCGACTTGGGCATCCAGGCAAACGCATCGTGTGCTTCGCGCACGGCGACCAGCGCATCGAGATCGACGCGCACGGTGCGAACGGCGACTACGAACTCGCCCACACAGACTCGCGTTGCCACAGTACGCACGCACAATTGCGCGATGGCACGCTGAGTGTTGCTCTCGACGGCACGACACGCCGCTATCGCTGTCGCGTCGACCCGGCCAGACTCGAGCTCCACGATGGCGAGCGGCGCGCGCAGTTCGAGCGCGTCGGTGCTTTTGCCTACTCGCTCGCCGCGCAGAAGGCGGGGGATCGTGTTACCGCGCCGATGCCGGGTCGCATCGTGCTCGTCAAAGTCAAGGACGGCGACAAGGTCGAAGCGGGTCAGGAGTTGATCGTCATCGAGGCGATGAAGATGGAATTGAGCCTTAAGGCCCCGCATGCCGCAGCGATCGCATCGGTGCACGCACTGGCCGGCGAGTTCGTCGAAGCCGACACGGTGCTCGTACGCTTCGGGAGCGACCAATGAAACCCTTGTTGCATATCGCCGTAATCCTGGCGAGCGTTGCGCTATGCGCCTGCCAGACCACGATCGTCGAGCACCTGCCGCAAGGCGCGAAGGCCGAATGTCCAACGCCGGTGCGCGGTGCCTGGATTGCGATCGAAGATGATGGTCAGGAAGCATCCGATTTCGGCGTGATCGTCCACGCAGATTGCACACTCGAGTCACGCGGCAAGGATGGTGCGCATCCGGCCCATCCGCCGCTGCCGCATGCGCAGTTCTTTTCTGGCGCGGGCAAGGATCTCGTATTGATCCCGATCGCCGATGCGTATGAACTTGCCGAAGTCAAACCCGACGAAAAGGTCTACGACAAGGTCGGATTCGTATTTTTCGCCTGGCGGCGTTTCGGCGATGTGCTCGAGCTGCAGGCCCCCGATCACCGCTACGTGGCCAACCTGATCGTCAACGGCGCCGTGCACGGGCGGACACTATGGAACGGCGAGGACCAGGTCACTTCGACCTACAATTTCCTCAACGGCGATGACGCGGCGATCGCGCAGACGCTGGCGCGTTTCGACATGTTCGGCGAGGTCAAGGCGATGCGCTTGCGCCGTGTCGGCGACGACGAAAAGGCCTTGAATCGGGCACTGCGCGCAGCCACCTCCAAAGCGGAGAAGTTAAGGAAAGCGCAACGATGACCGAGCACGTCCGCATCGTCGAAGTCGGCGCTCGCGACGGCCTGCAGAACGAAAAAACCATCGTGCCGACTGCCGTCAAGATCGAGTTGATCGATCGACTGTCCGATTGCGGCATGCAGAGCATCGAGGCGACGAGCTTCGTCAGTCCGAAGTGGGTGCCGCAGCTGGCCGATGCAGCGGACGTTTATACGGCCATCCGCAAGAAACCTGAGGTGCGCTATCCGGTGTTGGTACCGAACCTGCAAGGCTACGAACGCGCACGCGAAGTAGGGGCCGCCGAAATCGCCGTGTTCACGGCGGCCAGCGAGGCTTTCAACCGCAAGAACATCAACGCCGGGATCGACGAGTCGATCGAACGCTTCATGCCGGTCATCGAGCGCGCGAAACATGACGGCGTCGCCGTGCGTGGTTATGTCTCGACCGTGCTCGGCTGCCCCTATCAGGGCGAAGTTCCAATTGCTGATGTCGTGCGCGTCGCGCAACGTCTGCACCAACTCGGCTGCTATGAGGTTTCGCTCGGCGACACGATCGGCATCGGTACGCCGACCAAGGCGCGCGCGATGCTCGCAGCGGTCGCGCAGGAAGTCCCCATGTCTGCGCTCGCCGTGCATTTTCACGACACACGCGGGCAGGCGCTCGCCAACATCCTCGCCTGTCTCGAACTCGGCGTCGCAGTGGTCGATTCGTCCGTATCCGGCGCGGGTGGCTGTCCCTACGCGCGCGGCGCCACAGGCAACGTAGCGAGCGAGGACGTCGTTTACATGCTGCACGGCATGGGAATCTCCACGGGCGTCGATCTGGAAAAACTCATCGAGACCGGGCGCTGGCTCAGCACGCAATTAAGCCGGGGCAACAACAGCCGGGTCGGATTGGCCGCCGCATGAGGCGCGCTGCGTAGCGCAATGGCGACCATTTCTCCTCCCTTGTTGCGCCAGGCCCAGGATAGTCTCGCCCGCGGCGATTTCGCGGCGGCCTTCGACGCCGCAAGCCGCGCGATCACGCAGATGCCACAAACGGCGGAGGCGCGTGCGCTGCGGGTCAACGCCGCGCTGAAACTGGAACGCTGGCAAGACGCTATCGCCGACCTGCAGATCCTGATTGGCGTCAACCCGCGCCTGCCGAAACTGCGCAGGACCTTGTCGGTGTGCTGGCTTCGCGTCGGCAATGCGCACAAGGCCGCCAAAGCACCGGATGCCGCATTCGCCGCATATCGCAAAGCGATCGAAGCCGACCCCGGCAATCAGGATGCGCGTTTCAATCTCGGCTTGCTTGATCTCGAAACCGGCCGCATCCCGGAAGCACTCGCCGAGTTGCGACAGGTCGTCGCGGCGGATTCGAACGACGCCACCGCAGCACTCAAACTCGCCGAAGCGCATATCGCGGCGGGCGAAATCAGCGCTGCCGGCGTACTGCTAGAACGCATCGCGATACGCGGCGGCACGCGCGAACAACAGCAGCAATGCAGCCGCCTGCTGCTTGCCGCCTGTTCGCGCGACGCAGCGAAAGCGCTGGCGCGGCGCCTCATCGACGAGCAGCCGCAGGCACGGCCTTGGGCAAACGAATTCTGTCGGCAGCTGCGCAAAGACAGCGACGTGGCCGGAAGCCGGGATTTGCTGTCCTTATTGCGTGTTCACGCTGGCGATGACGTGGAACGCCTGCGCATCGACATTGCCGATGCGCTGGGCTTGCCATCGATTTACCCCGATCGTGCCGCGCTGCTGGCTGCACGGGAGGACTACGCTGCACGACTGCGAGAGCTGGTCGACCGCTATCCGCCGCAGCGCATCGGCGCCATCGCGCCGCCGGCAGAAGCCCTGCTCTGGGATAATTTTCACCTGGCCTACCAAGGCGAGAATGACCGCGAATTGCAGCGCGTTTTCGCGACCTGGCTCAGCCGGTCATTGCAGACGTTGCTGCCCGCTTTCGCGGCTCCGCCGGCGCGCAATGTGCGCGCGCGCAAACGCCTGGCGATGGTTTCCAGCCGCTTCCACGATTGCACCGCGGGCGCCTACTTCGCGTCATGGGTGGAGTACCTCGCAGCGAGCGGCTGGGAACTGTTCCTTGTCCACGTCGGCAGCTACCGGGATCAATTGACCGAGCGGCTTGCACGCGCTGCACACGCGGAACTCACGCTCGATGGCAGCGTCGCGCAGAACGCGTCGAAGCTGCACGACCTGGGCGCTGACCTGATTCTGTATCCCGAACTCGGCATGGACTACCGCACGCTTGCACTGGCGGCGTTGCGTCTGGCGCCGCGGCAGGCATGCGCTTGGGGCCACCCGGTGACGACCGGCCTGCCGATGATCGACGCATTTCTTTCCTGCGCCGAGATGGAGCCGGATGACGCCGCCGCACATTACACCGAACGCCTGCTTCCCCTGCCTGGCCTGGGCACGCGCTACCTCAGCCCCGAGATTCCTGCACCGGCTTCGCGCGCAGCGATCGGGCTGCCGCGTGACGGCGCGCTCGTACTCGTGCCGCAATCGCTGTTTAAATTGCACCCGGACAACGACAGCGTCTTTGTAGACCTTGCACGACGTGATTCCAAGGCTTCGCTCGTATTTTTTTCCGGGGTCGAGGATGGCGCGCAGCGCGCTTTCAGCGAGCGGCTCGGCAAAGCGTTTCGCAGCGCAGGAGAGACGCTCGCGGATCGCGCCGTATTTCTGCCGACGCGCAGCCGCGCCGATTATCTGCGCGTGAATCTGGCCTGCGACGTGATGCTCGACAGCCTGCACTGGTCCGGTGGCAACACCAGCCTGGATGCATTGCATTGCGGCCTGCCGATCGTCACCAGTCCGGGCCGCTACATGCGCGGCCGCCAGTCGATGGCGATGCTGCGGCACCTGGGTTGTCCGGAATTGATCATTGAACCGGCCCAGCTCGCCGCGAATGCGCTCGATATTGCTCACGATCGCAGCAGACGCGATGCGCTGGCCGGACGCATCCACGCCAACCTGCCGGAGCTGACCCGTTCGGAGGCGCCGCTGCAAGCGCTCGACGCAGCGCTCAAGGCGCTCGTCGCCGAAGTCTGACGCGCGGCTATAATCCGAACAACCCTTCGCGGAACCACCAGCGTGCCCGCCAAAATTGCTCCCGACCAGTCCCGCGGTTACTTGATCCCGATCGGCGCCACCGTACGCGGCGCTGGTGAAACCGGCATCTTCAAACGTCTGATCGCGCAATTGCCGCAGCGTCCGCGCATCGTGCTGATCACCGCGACGACCGCCGACGATCCGCTGGTCGACGACCTTGATGCCAGGCTCGCTGCGAATGGTGCGAGCGAAGTGCAGCGCCTCGCACTCACGCATCGCAGCGATACCGAACGTCAGACTGCACTCGGCGCCGTCGAACACGCCGATCTCGTGCTGCTCTACGCAGATCAACCGCTGCGCCTGTCGGCGATGCTCGGCGGCACTCCGCTGGCGCGCCTGCTGCGTAAGCGCAACGCCGAAGGCGTCACGGTCGGTGGCATCGGCGCCGGCGCAGCCGTGCTGCCCGAGCACATGCTCGGCGGCGGTGCGCACGGACCGTCGCCGCGCATGGGCAACGTGACGCTCGCACCGGGCCTTGGCCTGTCCAACCGCCTCGTCATCGATCAGGGTGGCGCTGGCGCGGACCGGCTCGGGCGCCTGCTCGGCGCGCTCGCGCTTAATCCGTTCGCGCTCGGCATCGGCATCGATCCGGACACCGCCGGTTTCATCGGTCCCGACAACGTCATGGATGTCGTCGGACACGGCAGTATCACCGTGGTCGATCCTTCCGATGTCGGGCATTCGAATGTCGCCGACGCAGGGCCGAGCGATCCGATCAGCATCACGAACCTGCGCGTGCACGTGCTGGTGCACGGATCGCGCTACGACTTGGATTTCCGCCGGCCTCTGTGAGCACGTCGAGTTTTTCCATCCGGCCGATCACGTCGGCCGACAATCCCGCGATTGCGGCGATCATCCGCACCGTGATGCCGGAATTCGGCGCCGACGGGCCGGGTTTTGCGATACACGACGCCGAAGTTGGCGACATGCATGGCGCCTATGCACGTACCGGCTGCGCATACTTTGTCGTCGTGGCCGATGGCAAGGTTAGGGGCGGTGGCGGCATTGCGCCATTGGATGGCGAGGCGGGGATCTGCGAACTGCGCAAGATGTATTTTCTGCCGGAATTGCGCGGACTCGGCGCCGGCGCCGCACTCATGCAACGGTGCCTGGATGCGGCCCGTGCACTCGGCTATCGACAGTGCTATCTGGAAACTCTCACCGGCATGGATGCCGCACAGAAACTCTACGCCAAGCACGGTTTCGAGCGCATTCCCCAAGCCTTGGGCAAGACCGGGCATTTCGGCTGCAATCGCTTTTACTTGCTCGACCTGTAGCCCGAAGCAAACTACAATTCGCGCCCTCTCAACAGGGCGTTCCCATGCAACTTGATCAAGTAAAGGCCGTTATTACCGGCGGCGTTTCCGGGCTCGGTTTCGCCGTGGCGAAATCCCTGGTCGCGCGTGGCGCCGACGTCGCGCTGCTCGACATCAACGATGAGAAAGGCGCGGCCGCTGTTGCCGAATTGGGCGCCAACGCGAGCTATCACCGCACCGACGTGACGAACGAGGAAAGCGTCGCGACGACACTCAAGCAAGCCGCGGAACGCCTCGGCGGGTTCAACGCCGCAATCAACTGCGCCGGCATCCTCGGTGCCGGCCGCGTGCTCGGCAAGGAAGGTCCGATGCCGCTGAAGACCTTCCAGACCACGGTGATGGTGAACCTGATCGGCAGCTTCAATGTGGCCAAGTCCGCCGCCGACATCATGCAGCACAATGCGCCAGGTGCCGACGGCGAACGCGGCGTCATCGTCAACACCGCGTCGATCGCGGCCTATGAGGGGCAGATCGGCCAGGCCGCATATTCGGCCAGCAAGGGCGGCGTGATCGGCATGACATTGCCGATGGCGCGTGAGTTCGCGCGCATCGGCGTGCGCGTGATGACAGTCGCGCCGGGCGTATTCCACACGCCGATGGTCGATGGCATGCCGCAGAATGTATACGATTCCCTTTGTGCACAAGTCCCCTATCCGTCGCGCCTCGGCACGGCCGAGGAATTCGCGGACACCGTCGCGTTCATCCTGCAGAACCGCTACATGAACGGCAGCGTGATCCGCATCGACGGCGCAATCCGGTTGGCCCCGAAATGAAAGCTTCCGAAATCAAGAAAGGCAACGTCGTCGAACACAATGGCAGGGTCTGGCAGGTGCGCGACATCGAGCGCAGCTCGCCGACCGGGCGCGGCGGCAATGTCACTTTCCGCTTCACCTTGTACAGCGTCCCCGGCGCGCAGAAGCTCGATCTGTCGCTGCGCGCCGAAGATGATTTGAAGGAAACCGAGCTGACCCGGCGCGCGGCAACGTACTCGTACATGGACGGCGACGCGTTCGTGTTCATGGATGCCCTGGATTACACGCAATACCTGCTCGGCCAGGAGACGGTCGGCGATGCCGCGGGGTTCATCACCGAGGGCCTCGAAGGTTGCTACGTGCAACTGATCGATGGCCAGCCGGTAGCACTGCAGCTGCCGCCGAGCGTTACGCTCGAAGTCGTCGACACAGCACCGGAGCTCAAGGGCGCAACTGCGACGAAGCGTCCAAAGCCGGCCAAGCTCAGTACCGGCATTGAAATCCAGGTGCCGGAATACATCACGACCGGCGAGAAGATCCTCGTCAGCACGATTACCGGCGAATTCAGCGGCCGGGCGTAAGTCCAGCCCTAGTAGGGGTGCTTAGTGCACCTCGAAGTCATCGCTGAAAATGATGTCGCCGTAGAGCCTGACCACTTCGAATTCCGCGTTGCCGGTAGCGTTGTATACGGCCGTGCCGGCAATGATAATTTTTTCGTCCGGCTGGATCGCTATGCCGTACGCACCATTGTCGAAGTCGGTGCTAGTCAGAATCGTGTGACTGTTGATCGTCTTGATGCCACCATTGCCGAAGTGCGGATCGAGCGCACCGCTGGGCAACAGACGCGCCACGGCCATGTCGGTGTTGTTCGAGGCGCGGGCGGCGGCTCCCGCAAGCAAAAAGCGTCCCTGACTGTCGCGCCGCAGGACATACGACAGATCCTGATAATCGGCGCCCAGATCAAACGGCACGATCGCGGGCACGAATGCCGGGTCCGGCGTGCCGTTGGCAAGGAATTGCATGCAGGCAAAATCGAAATTGTTCGGGTTATTCACCTGGGCTACGCCACAAACAAACAGCTTGCCGTCGGGGAGTTCGACGAAATCCGTGGCGAAGTCCTGCATGGCCCCGCCGATGTCGAAACCGTAGGTAACCTTGCCGCCGTTGCCGAAACTCGCATCCGGATGGCCTAAATCGTCCAGTTTGGCGAGAGCGAAGTCATAGTTTGTGCCTTGCGCCACCAGGTTGGCGCCACCAATGATCAGGATGTGCTGTCCGTCGGCCAGCTGGCGTGCCTGCAGCGAACGCGCCTCGTCGCCGTTGACAAACGTCATCGTCACGCGGCCGACATTCCCGAATGTCGTGTCGCGGATGCCGCCGGCGGTAAGACGCACAAGCGCGAACGCGTCTGTCGATGTCGTCACCGATTGAGTGGTATTTGCTTGCCCAGTCACAAGGATCCTGTCGCTGGCATCCACGCTGATTTGCAGTTCCTGATCGTCACAGGCGGTGGGGATATTGATATTCCCGCAATCTCCGAGGTTGAACTGCACTATCGCTTTGCCGCTATTGCCGAACGTAGTATCGAGTGTGCCGCCCGATTTGAAGCGCACCACGGCCATGTCCATACCCGTGGACGAATCGCCGTCGATCGTGCCGGCGACCAGAATCTTGCCGGTCGACTGCAATGCCATTCCGGAAACGACATCGTTCTTGCCGCTGCTGGCGCGGTTGAACGCATACACCGCTGAGCCGTTGACGCCGAATGTGGTATCGATGCCGCCCGAAGCGTTCAAGCGCAGCACGCCAAAATCGGCATTGGTCGACGTCGTGTAACGCGATGCCGCGACCAACAACTTGCCGTCAGGCAGCACCACCGGACCGATGTAAAAACCCGGGTAAACGGGCAGATTGCCGGGAAATAGGTTGAGCGCCTTGCCGAAAATACCGTAGGACGCGTCGAAGTCTCCGTCGTGTATGAGGGCCGCGGCATCGGACGCCAGCGCGAGGCCCACGACAGCCCCGAGGTAACTGCACAAACGGTTCATGCCCATGATTCGAGCTCCTTGTCGTACAGCAGCGGCGGGACGATAGCACAAGGGTGCGCGGGCAAGATGAATCGATCAGATGCGGGCACGACGCTTTGCCGCACCTAAACGTCTTGAGTGCTTGCCCGCTATGGGCCGCTCGCGTATGGTAGCGCCCGCTGCAGCGCCAGTTGGGGCGCCGCGAGTCCTGCGCTCCATTCGCACATCCCGGGGAGGGAACAAATGATTTTTTGGCGCGTCAAGCCGCTCGACAAGATTCTCGAAACGGCCGAGAAGAAATCGCTCAAGCGGCAGCTCGGGCCGATCCAATTGACCCTGCTCGGTATCGGCGCGGTGATCGGCACCGGTATTTTCGTCCTGACGGCCGAAGCTGGCCAGAAAGCCGGGCCAGGCATGATGATCGCCTTCGTGATTGCCGCAGTCGTCTGCGGTCTCGCCGCGCTCGCCTACTCCGAACTGGCGGCGATGGTGCCAGTGTCCGGATCGGCGTACACGTACACCTACGGCGTACTCGGCGAGTTCGTCGCCTGGATCGTCGGCTGGGCGCTCGGCCTCGAATACGGCATCGGCGCCGCCACGGTTTGCGTCGGCTGGTCCGGCTATATGAACGGGTTGCTCCTCGCGAACGGCTACGCCTTACCGGAGGCCCTACGCGCCGGACCGATGTCCGGAGGGACTTTCAATCTGCTGGCGTTTCTGATCGGCCTTGCGGTGACAGTTCTGCTCTATATCGGCACCTCGAAGAGCGCGCGCGTGAACGCGGTACTCGTCTCTATCAAGATCATCGCGCTAACGGTGTTCATTTTTCTTGCGTTCCCGGCCGTCAACAGCGCGAACTTCCATCCGCTCCTGCCCGGCGGCTGGGGCAATCCAACCGGTGGCGTCGGCGTGCTCGGCGCGGCGGCGTCGATTTTCTTCGCCTATGTCGGCTTCGACGCAGTGTCGACCGCAGCCGAAGAAACCAAAAACCCGAACCGCAATATCCCGATCGGCCTGATCGCCTCGCTCGCCATCTGCACGGTCTATTACCTGCTGGTCGGCTATAGCGCCGCCGGTTCGGTCGGCGCGCAGCCAATGCTCAATGCCGCTGGCGCTGTGATCGATCCGGGCACTCCCGAGATGGCCGCGGCCTGCGTCAATTCGCAGGCGCTGGTGTGCAGCAAGGAACCGCTCGCGCACGTCATGCGCCTGCTCGGCCACACGACAGTGGGCAACTGGATCGGCATCGCCGCCATCCTTGCACTGCCTTCCGTCATCCTGATGATGATGTTCGGTCAGACGCGCATTTTCTTCACCATGTCGCGCGACGGCCTGCTGCCGGACGCACTGTCGAAAGTGCATCCCCGCTTCTTCACACCGCATGTGATCACGGTGATCACCGGCATCATCGTCGCGGTCAGCGCCGCCATATTGCCGGTCGGGAAACTTGCCGACACGTCGAACTCCGGCACGCTGCTCGCGTTCGCCATGGTCGCCATCGGCGTGCTGATCCTGCGCAAGACGCAGCCAAATCGCGTGCGTCCGTTCCGCACCCCCTTTGCCTGGATCGTCTGCCCGCTCGCCGTAGCCGGATGCCTATTGCTGTTCGTGAACCTCAGCCCATTCGCCAAGGAGTTCTTCGTCGGCTGGGCCTTAGTCGGCCTCATCCTCTATCGCCTCTATGGTTACCGCCGCAGCCACTTGGCGAATGGCACCGAGAGCCCGAACTGAAATTCGGGGAATGAAAACGTTGAACGGACCAAGCCGGCCATGCGCCGGCTTGGTGTTTAAGCACTGCGGATAAAATTCGATGCTCGCGCAGCTACTCGCCAAGAAAACCGATTTCTCCGATGCCGACATGGGCGACGGCCCGAAGCTCAAGCGCACGCTCGGTCCGGTCGGACTCACCGCCATCGGCATCGGCGCCGTGATCGGCGGCGGTATCTTCGTGATCACCGGACAAGCCGCCGCGGAACATGCGGGACCGGCAGTGCTGCTCGCCTTCATTTTTGCTGCAGTCGGCTGCAGCTTCACGGCTCTGTGCTACGCCGAATTCGCCACGCTGATCCCGATGTCGGGAAGTTCTTACTCGTATGCTTACGCGACACTCGGCGAACTCGCAGCCTGGTTTATCGGCTGGAACATGGTGCTCGAGTACGGTGTATCCGCATCCGCCGTCGCGGTGAGCTGGACCGGCTACTTCACGAGCCTGCTCGATGATTTCGGCGTCCACCTGCCGCACCAGTTCACCAACGCGCCATTCGCCTACACCGACAACGCGCTGGTCGCGACCGGCGACTTCATCAACCTGCCTGC
>Ga0068863_100006830_pt1 | contig 11187 bp, 12 predicted proteins | sample KBSSwiS62_FD_66596 | JGI IMG/M metagenome (GOLD analysis project Ga0068863, IMG submission 66596) | Switchgrass rhizosphere microbial communities from Kellogg Biological Station, Michigan, USA - KBS Switchgrass S6-2 | ecosystem: Host-associated > Plants > Roots > Rhizosphere > Soil ...
AGGTAAGATCCTTGGTGAACGAGAGATTGAAATGCCGCCCGTCGAGAAGTGCATTTCCTCGCGGCGCGAGGAACGTGCTGCGGGCTCAAGCTTGACAACATAACGCCGGTTGCGCCCGCGCGGTTCCTACTGCGTCGTGAGTGGCTGTTGACCACTCATCAGAGAGACTGGATCGAGCATTGCCGGGATCGAGACTCGGAACGAATTGCGCGCCGGTCCGTTAGGACGGTGAACTCATTACGGTCTGGAGCTTCCATGGGCATCATCATTTGGTTAGTTGTCGGTGGGGTTGTTGGCTGGCTCGCCAGCATCATCATGCGTACCGACGGGCAGCAGGGTCTGCTTCTCAATATTGTGGTGGGCATCGTCGGCGCGTTGCTCGCAGGATTCGTAGTCTCGCCTCTCCTTGGCATCGGGACGATCAACCAAGGCGTCAGCGTGGCCACCTTCCTGGTGTCGCTGCTCGGTGCAATCATCCTGCTGGCCATTGTCAATCTGTTCCGGCGCGGGGCAGTTCGCTGACGCCGAACTTGACAAGCGGAACCGTCGCGGCCGGCTGACCACAGTCGGCCGCATACAGTAGTCGACGCCAAGAAGCGTAAGCCCAGCATGGCTCCGGGCTCATACGGCTGATACCTCCGTGGCGGTCAAACTGTGGGACGTCGTGATCGCGGGCGCGGGCCCGGCCGGTCTCAGCGCGGCGCTGGTGCTGGGGCGAGCGCGGCGGAACGTGCTGTTGTGTGACACGGGCACTCCGCGCAGCTGGGCAGCCAAAGAAATGCATGGCTTCCTGACACGCGACGGCATTGCGCCTGCGCAATTCCGACGCCTGGCACGCCGAGAGCTCTCTCGTTATCCAAGCGTTGAGTTTCGCGCGGTCGAGGTAACCGCCGCAGCGCGCAACGGCGATGGACATTTCATGGTCACTTTTGGCAAGGGTCGCAGTGTCCGCTGCCGCAAACTCCTGATAGCCACCGGCGTGTTTGATCACCTGCCCCGCCTCGAAGGCATCGACAAATTCTTCGGCACGAGCGTCTTCCAGTGTCCGTACTGTGATGGCTGGGAGGTGCGCGATGCGCCCATTGCCGTGTACGGCAAGCGACGCCGCGGCTTCGAGATGGCGCGCGCGATGACAGCGTGGACCAGCAACATCGTCCTATGTACGGACGGGGTAGCAAGGCACTCAGCGACGGAAAAGACTCACCTGCAACGTAATGGAATCGCAGTGATCGAGGATCGTATCGAGCGCCTGGAGGGTGCGCGCGGGAAGCTGCGCGAGATCGTCTTTCGCGGCGGTCGTCGACTCAAGCGCTCGGCGCTCTTCTTCGACACACCGTGCAGCAGCCAGTCCAAGCTCGCGGAAGACCTTGGATGTCAGTTTGCCCGTCATGGCGGCATCAAGTGCGGGCAGCACGAAGCGACCAGCGTCCCAGGCGTGTTCGTGGCCGGCAACATCATCAGGGACGTTCAGTTGGTGATTGTAGCGGCGGCGGAAGGTACGCGCGCCGCCTTCGGCATCAATCGAGCGCTGACCCGCGAAGACTTTGAGCGTCGGGCAACTGGTTCGCGACGCATTCAGCATCCATCAATCGAGGATCCAGACATGCAACGACGCAGGCGCAAACATGCTTGAAGAGTTGCTCATGCAGGCCGCCAAGGCTACCGCCTACTACGCTGCACTGATCGTTCTGATGCGCGCTGCCGGGAAGCGCCTGGCGGGGCAAACGACGACGTTCGACTTGATTGTCCTGATCACGTTGGGCGTCGTCCTGCAGGCGACGGCAGTCCAGAAAGGCATGGCCAATGCCATCGTATTCGTTGTGACAGTCTTCGCGCTGCACCGAGTTCTGGCACTTCTATGTGCGCGCTCGTCGGTGATCCGTCATCTCATTCGCGGCAAGCCGCGAGTTCTGATTCGCAATGGGGAGATACTCGAGCAAGCGCTTCTGGATGAAGGCATCAGTCGCGCGGAACTCCTCGCTGGGCTGCGTAAGCTTGGCTATGAAAGCGCAGAGGCGGTAAAACTCGCCACGCTGGAAGAGACGGGTCATATCTCCGCCGTCGGCGACTAGAGCGCTCGGAGCATTCCGGCGACTACGGTCAGAACACGGCGGAAGCGAACTCCTCCGTGTGTTGAACCTGACTACACAGTGCCACTCGCGCCGCGTGCAACCGTAGGTTGCCGAGTACACGCGCAACTGTGTGCGCACACACAGGAACTTCGCCGCTGCTCGTCGCTTGTATCGGACACTTCCTCGCCTCTCCGTTTCGATCACAACTGCACCTGCGGATTTCCGCGCTCAGTTCGAGGCGGCCAGTCGATCCACGGAGATTGCAGTCATGGCCAAGAGCAAACGTGCGGCATCCCGCGCAGCATCCAGCGTCCGTAGGTTGACCGGCAACGGTCGTTCGGCGAAGGAAGCGGTGAAGACATCCGCCCGTTCCACCGCCAGCGGTCCGGCCAAGAAGGCGGGGCGCGACGCGATTTCCGATGCGGCGACTCAGAAGCTGGTAGGCACTCAGCTGCTTGCGGCAGCATTTCCGTTCAATGCCGCAAAACCCTCCGAGTTTGGCGATGGCGCACCCGCACGTGGGCAGTCCGTCGAACCGCCGGATCCGTCGGTCGGTGCCAGCACGCTCAGTGAGACCAATGCATCGCTGAAGGCCGGCAAGGGCAGTCCGCCGCTGAGCTTCAATCCTGGCAACGGTCCGCTCGACCGCGCGCGAGTCGATTCCAGCGGACGAGCGCTGACCACCAATCAGGGCGTGCCGGTCGCCGACAACCAGAATTCGCTCAAGGCCGGCCTGCGCGGACCATCGCTGCTGGAAGACTTCATCCTCCGGGAAAAGATCACACACTTCGATCACGAGCGCATTCCCGAGCGCATCGTGCATGCCCGGGGCTCCGGTGCGCATGGATACTTCGAGTGCTACAAACCGCTGACAAAGCTGACACGCGCATCGATCTTTGCCGAGGCCGGCAAGCGCACGCCGGTGTTCGTGCGCTTTTCGACGGTCGCCGGCGAGCGTGGTTCCACCGACACGGCGCGCGACGTGCGCGGCTTCGCCGTCAAGTTCTATACGGACGAAGGCAACTGGGACCTCGTCGGCAACAACATCCCGGTGTTCTTCATCCAGGATGCGATGAAGTTCCCGGATCTGGTCCACGCGGTGAAGCCCGAGCCGCACCACGCGATGCCGCAAGCCGCGTCCGCGCACGATACGTTCTGGGACTTCGTGTCGCTGATGCCGGAATCCACGCACATGCTCATGTGGGTGATGTCCGATCGCGCGATCCCGCGCAGCTACCGGATGATGCAGGGCTTCGGCGTTCACACCTTTCGCTTCGTGAACGCGGCGGGCGACTCGCAGTTCGTCAAGTTTCACTGGAATCCACTGGCCGGCACGCATTCGCTGGCCTGGGATGAAGCGGTCAAGATCTCCGGCGCCGATCCGGACTTTCACCGCCGGGACCTGTGGGAAGCGATCGAAGCCGGCGCCTACCCGCAATGGGAACTGGGCGTGCAGATCTTCAGCGAGGCCGACGCAGAGAAATTCAGTTTCGACGTGCTGGACGCGACCAAGCTCATCCCGGAAGAGCTCGTGCCCGTCGCGCCGGTCGGCCGCATGGTCCTGAATCGCAACCCCGACAACTTCTTTGCGGAAACCGAGCAAGTTGCCTTCTGTACCGCGCACATCGTGCCGGGGCTGGACTTCAGCAACGATCCGCTGCTCGCCGGGCGCATCCATTCGTATGTAGACACGCAGATCTCCCGGCTGGGCGGTCCCAATTTCCACGAGATCCCCATCAACGCGCCGGTCGCGCAGGTCCACAACAACCAGCGCGACGGCATGCATCGTCAAGCAATTCCCCGCGGGCGCGTCGCGTACGAGCCGAACTCGCTGGGTGGCGGCTGTCCGTTCCAGGCCGGCGTGCAAGGATTCACGTCCTTCCCGCAGCAGACGGAAGAGCACAAAGTGCGCGGCAAACCGGAGAAATTTGCCGAGCACTACAACCAGGCAACGCTGTTCTGGAAGAGCCAGACTGCAAGCGAGAAGCAGCACATCATTCGCGCCTATCGGTTCGAGCTCACCAAAGTGCAGACCGCAGCAGTCCGCGAGCGCGTCATCGCCCAGCTCCGCAATGTAGATGAGGAGCTCGCAACGGCCGTCGCCGATGGCATCGGCCTGACCGATTTGCCCGAACCGTTGCCGAAAGCGTTGCCGCGAACTCCAAAGCCGGAAGTGCAGACATCGAAGACGTTGTCACTGCTCGCGAGGCCTGGAGAGGAAGGGATCAAAACCCGTCGCGTTGCGATCCTGGTTGCCGACGGCACGGATGGCGCGGCGGCGTTGGCGATTCACGAGGCACTGGCTGCCGCAGGCGCGGTGCCGCGCTTCATCGGCGTGAAGCTCGGGCAAGTAACGAGCGCGAGTGGCGAACCCCTCGACGTCGAGATCTCGCTGGAAACTGCACCGGCCGTGGTGTGGGACGCGATGATCGTGCCGGACGGCCAGGACGCGGCGGACGATTTGAGCACGCGCGGTCACGCGCTCGAATTCCTGAAGGATCAGTACCGTCATTGCAAACCGATTCTGCTCATCGGTGCAGCCAAGGTGCTGCTGGATGCAGCCGGCATTCCCGCCAAGCTGCTCTCGGGCGAAGCGGATGTCGGACTCCTGCACTTCGACGAAGCAAAGACAGACGCGGCAGTACAGGCGTTCATCGCCGCTCTGACCCACCATCGAAACTTCGCGCGCGAGACCGACCCGCCGCGCGTTTGAACAGCGCCTTGAGGAGAATTTCATGATCGCATCGCAATTGAAGGAGCTGCTGCTCCAATCCCTCGTTCACGAGCGCGGCGGCGTTCTCGTTTATCAGGCTGCGCTCGAGTGCGCCGTGAACGATGACCTGCAGGAGGAATGGACGGAATACCTCGAACAAACCAAGAACCACATTGCCGTGCTCACCCGCACGTGCCAGGCCCTCGGCCTGGATCCCGGCGAGATGACGCCCGGCTGCCAGGTCGTACAGCACACTGGCAAGTCACTGGTGGTTGCGATGAAGATGGCGCTGGCCGCAGGCGACCCCGCAGCCGCGGAGCTCGTTGCCTGCGAATGCGTGGTGTTGGCCGAAACCAAAGATCACGCAGACTGGGAGCTCATCGGTGAGTGCGCCAAGGCCGCGGAGGGAGACGCCGCGATCGCACTTCAGGCTGCTTACGATGAAGTGGAAGACCAGGAAGACGAGCACCTGTACCACACCAAGGGTTGGTGCCGGGAGCTTTGGCTGCAGTCGTTGGGCTTGCCCGCGGTATTGCCGCCCCCGGAAGAGAAGCAGCACGTGACGAACGCCGTCGAAGCCGCAGCCGCGAAGGAGAACCGTCGCAGCTGAAGCGATCAGCTTGCGCCAGTCATGGATTTCTCGGCACGTTGATCGGCGATGTGGCCCGGACCGCGCTACGAGAGTTCGCTGCACGCTGCGCTCGCCGCCGACGAACACTCGCCGCCCCGGAACGGTCAGGCGGCGGTCAAGTGGTTGTGCCGTGGCCGCGAGCGGATCCGAGGATGGGTGCGAGTTCACAAGCGAGGCCTGCTGCAAGAGCAGCAGGCGTCCGGTCGGAAGAGCTGTGGTCGCTTCGCTAGTGTGTGGGTTCGCGGGTGCGATCGGCCTCAGCTTTAGCGAGGTGCTCCTTGAAGCCAGGGACAACCTCGCCAAGAATCCCTTTGAACTTCGTGGCGGCTGCGCCCACCAGCGCACTCTTGATGGAGTCCACGTTTTCCAGCACCTCGTGTTTGGTTCCTGCTCTCCACGGACGTTCGGGTTCCGAGGCGCCGGCCTGACTCAGCGACGCACGGGTGCCGCGCCCGCTTACCATCGCTGCCAGGAGAACACCGCCGCCGAAGGCGGCTGCGATCATCGTCCCGGTATGCTCTGCGAAATAGTGCCGCCAGTCCGTCGCAGTCTTCACGCGGGTCTCCAATTCCTGAAGATTCGACTTCAGGTCCTCGCGCTTGTTTTCAATCTGAGTCTCTATTTGGTCAGTTCTTTCGCCCATCGCACATTCTCCTGCAAACTGGCCGCCGTCTTAGGCGTCGCCTGGATGGTTTTGAAACGTTTCAAGCCGAGGCCCAGCGTCACCGCAGCCGCGACTCCTACTACCGCGGCGACTATGAGCGCCGCAGCCCAATTCGGCATGACGCGACTGAGCGCATACACGCAGGCCAGCAGTAGAAACAGCGCGCTGAAAATCGCAGCGACAGCGCCGACTCCAATCAACAGGCCCCCGCTGCGCGCCCTGCTGAGCTCGTCGCCGAGTTCTGCTTTGGCCAGGCGCACCTCGGCGCGGACGATATCCTGGATATTGGCGAGGACGTCGTGAAGGATTTCCGGGATCGAACGAATGCTGGCGGCCATGATCCTCATCCTGTGCGATCAATCTCGGGAAAACGTTCGTGCTATCAAGAATCCCAACGCCGCGGCAGTGAGCAATGCCACACCGGGATTGTTCTTCACGAGTTTCTGCACGTCTGCCACCATGGCTTTTACGTCGTTATCTCGCACGTAATCGGCTGCGACACCTACCGCGTTCGCTGTCGCGTGCGCGGCGTTAGCGACTCTCTCGCCGCCGGGGAGGGTGTCGGCCTTTTCGCGAATTGCGCTGGCCGCTGATTCAAGTCCGCTGGCAGCCGCGCCACGGTTCTCGTCGATCTTGTCCGCAGCTTTCTGACCCATCTCCACAGCCTTCCCCTTGGTCACGCCGAGTGAGTCTGCATTGGGTGTTGGCATTTTCATCTCCTAATTGTTGAACCGATGATCGTGAATAGTCGGCTTCGCCGCCGTTCCTCTCGCCGCCAGCCACAGACTCGCGACGAAGTTCATGACACGAGCGCGCCTTCGAATGCGCTGCCGGCGATGCAGTGCGCGTCGCTGGTTGACGACTGTAAACACAACGAGCATGTGAACGTTCGGTTCCGCACACTGCGACTAAGACGCGACGTGCAAAGCGCGGTCGAGCCCTCAGAGCACGCGCACGCGTGGGAGCGCGGCGGCGAGTCATCGTGCGATAGATGAACCGTCAGTCACTCGCCGTAGCTTCGCCATTGCCAGTTCAACAGCGAGCCAAGGTAGTCCTGTAGCTACAGGGCACATGGCAAATCCCGCACGCAGAGCGATGTAATCGATCGACATCGATCATCCAGGAGGGAATTCGGCGAGCACAACTGCGCGTCAGGGCTTGATCATCACCTTGATCGACTTGCGCTCGTTCATCGCGCGATAACCGTCGGGAACGCCGTCGAGATTCACGACGCTGTCGAAGACGCGACCGGGCTGAATCCTGCCCTCCATCACATCGGGCAGCAGCTCTTCTATATATGCCCGCACCGGCGCGGGGCCGCCGGCGATCGTGATGTTGCGGTAGAAACTTGGTTGGGCTGCCGGGATCTGGCTGTGCTGAGGTACACCTACGCGTCCGACGGCACCGCCCGCCCGCACGATGCTGAGTGCGGTGAGCATTGCTTCATCATGCCCCACGCACTCGAGCACGGAGTGTGCACCGAGTCCCTTCGTGAGCTCTTTCACACGGTTGATTGCGTCCTCGCCGCGTTCGCTCACAACATCCGTGGCGCCGAACTCGCGTGCCAGTGAAATGCGAGCGGGATGTCGACCGAGGATGATGACTCGCTCCGCGCCGAGTCGGCGCGCTGCGATCACTCCACATAGGCCGACTGCACCATCACCCACGACAGCCGCGATCTTCCCCGGAGCCACTTGCGCGGCCCGGGCTGCGTGATGGCCGGTGCCCATCACATCGGTGAGAGTGAGGAGCGACGGCATGAGCTCGTGATCAGGTCCCACCGGAAGCCTGACGAGCGTGCCGTCCGCCAGCGGCACGCGAACAGCTTCTCCCTGGCCGCCGTCCAACTTCTTGCCGCCCCAGAATCCGCCATGCAAGCAGGACGTCTGCAGACCTTGCCGACAAAACTCGCAGGTGCCGTCGGACCACGCGAACGGCGCGACCACGAGGTCTCCCTTCTTTACTGTGCGCACGTCAGCGCCGACGTCCTCGACTCTGCCGATGAACTCATGGCCCATGCGATTGCCGTCCGCACTCGGCGCCATCGAGTTGTACGGCCACAGATCGCTGCCGCAGATACAGGCCCGCGTGACTGTGACCAATGCATCGGTGGACTCGACCAAGCAAGCATCTGGCACTCGTTCGACTCTGACATCGTGAGCCGCGTACATCACGGTTGCGCGCATGGAAACTCCTAGTTCGTTCCGAGTTGTCGATACTGCTCATCGCTCAGTGGTTCCAGCCAGGTGACTTCCGCACCGGGCTGCGTCTCCACAACCGCCACGTGGGTCATCGCGCTGGCTGCAGTGGCGCCATGCCAGTGCTTGACCCCAGGTGCGGTCCATACGACATCACCGGCCTTTACCGAGCGTGCCGCTTCGCCTTCCATTTGCACCCAACCTTTTCCCTCCGTCACGACGAGCACTTGGCCGAGGGGATGAATGTGCCAACGCGTGCGCGCGCCCGGCTGAAAAATGACGGTAGCGCCACCGAGACGTGAGCCACCAGTGCCAGTGAACCTGGAGGCGACAGTGGCAGAACCCGTGAAGTTGCCGGTTGGTGCCGGCGCTACCGAAGTCTTTTGCTCCACAACTTGCTTACTGACGGCTTCGTTCAGCCACTGAATTATCAGATCAGCGATCTGAAAACTGTTTCGGTCTTGCATCATCATGTGACTGTTGCCGCGGATGCCGCGCTCAGTCGGGTCCATCATGTAAGCCTTGCCGCCGGCTGCCGTGAGGCGACCGATGAGTTTTCGACATTCTTCGAAGCGCGCTTGCCAGGTAGGCAGTGTCGGCAGACCGGTGGGATTGTCGCGGTGATCGCCGAACACGACGAGAACGGGCACCGTCGTCAGCGTCTTGATCTGCTCGTCGGTATAGGTCGCCGGACACGTGCCGGGTTCGACGAGCACGAGGGCTTTCGTCACCTTCGGATCGAGAAGAGCCGCGGCGAGCGGAAAATATCCGGACTGCGAGTGTCCCATCAAGACTGCGCCGTTCAGCTGACCAGCCAGTTCGGATAACGCTTTGATCGTCGGCGTAGGCGTTGGTAGCCCACGATTCGTGTCGGGCACCGCCTGCTTCGCCAGCTCATCGACAGCAGCTATCGGAAACTGACTGTCCTCGAACGCAAGGCCGGCCTTGGGCCCGAAACGAAAATTCGGCCACACCCCTTCGTCGCTGAAGCGCAGCAGCTCAGGTTGATTGGCAGGCGGCGCCGCGCCCGCACGCACATTGTTATAGATGGCCTGATTGAAACCGGATCGCCCGCGCCCCACCTGGTCCGGCACGTACACCGGATGGCCTTTGCGCACGAAGTATTCGTCCCAGCCCATGCGACCATCCGGCGTCGTTTCCCAGGTTTTTCCGGTCAGCGTCGCGCCGTGCACCATCACGACAGGAATGCCGTCGCCGGCTTGCGGCACCATGTAGTGCACATACATCTGGTCGACCACGATGTGGCCACCCGGGCCTAGATTGCCGAGCTCACCTTGGCTCTGCTCGACCTTGCGGCCGCCAACGAAGAAGCTGCCTTGCGCCTTCAAAATGAGTGGCGCACTCGAGGGCTGCACATCCTTGAAGGCTTGTGCGCACACGTTGCCGGTCACTCCGAGTAAGAGTGCAACGCTCAAGGTCGAGAGGGGAAAGAAAATACCCATGTCGTCACCTCACTGAGGACGACGCTAAAGTACTGCTTGAAGCCCGCGCTGATTAGACAGCACAATGCGCTAGATCTTATGAGTGAGATTCATCAATGCCTCGCGAGAATCTCAACGACGTCCTGGCCTTCCTGGCGGTCGCGCAGGCGAAGAGCTTCACGAAAGCGGCCGCCCAGTTGGGCGTATCGCAGTCTGCGTTGAGTCATACGATCCGCAGTCTCGAGTCGCGCATCGGCGTTCGGCTGCTGACCCGCACCACACGAAGTGTTGCGCCTACCCAAGCCGGAGAACGACTGCTCACGGCTGTAGGTCCGCGCTTCGAGGAGATCCGCGCAGAGTTGGCCGCGCTGAGCGAGTTGCGCGACAAACCCACCGGCATGGTGCGCATCACAGCCGGGCTGCATGCAACAGAGACAATTCTTTGGCCCAAGCTACAGCCGATATTGAAAAAGCATCCCGACATCCACGTCGAAATCACAGTCGATTACGGGCTCACCAACATTGTGGCTGATCGCTTCGATGCAGGAGTGCGTCTCGGTGAGCAGGTCGCCAAGGACATGATTGCCGTGCGGATCGGTCCTGACTTTCGAATGGCAGTGGTCGCCGCCCCGGCATATTTCTCGAATCGCGCGGAACCTCGCACTCCGCAGGAACTCACCGGTCACAACTGCATCAACCTGCGGTTGCCGACGTATGGTGGCTTGTACGCGTGGGAGTTCGAGAGAGGAGATCGTGAGATCAAGGTGCGCGTGGATGGTCAGCTCGCATTCAACTCGAGCCGACAGATTCTCGACGCAGCATTGGCCGGCTTCGGCGTCGCCTACTTGCCGGAAGACACTGTGGCTCCGCACGTCGAACGGGGACGGCTGCAGTCAGTACTGGAACGGTGGTGCGCACCGTTCTCTGGATATCACGTGTACTACCCAAACCGTCGCCAAGCAGCTCCGGCCTTGACTCTAGTCGTGGATGCGCTGCGCTACCGGCGTTGAGAGGAAGGATCAAAGCGGCGGCAGTTGTCGCTTGCTCGAACTGACGAAATTCCCCTGCCCGGAGCGTATTTGGAGACTGGTGCCGGCTGAGGGACTCGAACCCACGACCCCCTGATTACAAAGGAACGGGACCCGCGAGCTCAAGCTCCACCAACACGGTGAGGCAAATCCGCGCAGTCGCGCAACAAAGCGCGACTTGCTGCGACTGTTCGCGACAAGAAAAGCCTTGCTTTAAAGGCTCTAATGCGACAGTCGCGCGACCTCTCTGCGACAGTCCTTTCGGTGGAAACTCGTGCCGAAGGCTGCTCGGATGTCGAATGCCGTCGCATTAGCTTGCAGGCTATTGCACACGGAGTGTCCACAACGTGTCCACAGAATCCCATGCGCGGAAGTTCACACACTCATATATATGTGCCCTGAAGGCAGGTGCGTCGATTTGCGACATTTCGGACCCCGC
>Ga0068863_100006831_pt1 | contig 11186 bp, 11 predicted proteins | sample KBSSwiS62_FD_66596 | JGI IMG/M metagenome (GOLD analysis project Ga0068863, IMG submission 66596) | Switchgrass rhizosphere microbial communities from Kellogg Biological Station, Michigan, USA - KBS Switchgrass S6-2 | ecosystem: Host-associated > Plants > Roots > Rhizosphere > Soil ...
CATTCGCCATCGACCGCAGGACAAACAGAATTTCACCTTGTTGCTGCAGGCATTGCGGCAGCGCTTCGATCGCCTCGCGCATGAGCATCGCCGCAACGATGATCCGTACCTGATCACCGCAGCGTTGGCCGATGGCGAGTTCGTGTCCGAGATCGATCTGCATCGCGTCGGCGCTGTGCTCGACTGGGTCAATCTGATGACCTACGACTTCCACAACAGCCTGACGCCGACCACAGGCCATCATTCCGCCCTGCATCAGTCAGCAACGTCCGCGTCGAACGAGCGCACTGTCGAGCGCTCCGTACAGCAGTTCCTCGATGCCGGCGTGCCGGCGCGCAAGCTCGTGATCGGCGTGCCGTTCTATGGCCGCGCGTTTGCGGATGTCGCCCCGGAAAATCACGGCCTCGATCAGGCGTACGCGCGTTATGCAGGCGATCAGGCCTGGCCACAGCTGGTTTCCGATTTCATCGGCCGCAACGGGTACGTTCGCTATTGGGATGATATGGCGCAAGAACCGTACTTGTGGAATGCGCAAACGCATACGTTTGTCAGCTACGACGATCCGCAGTCACTTGCGCTCAAGGCACAATTCGTCAAGGCGCATCATCTGGGTGGGGCGATGTACTGGGAACAGAGCCAGGATGCGGACGGACAATTGCTCGACGTGCTGTATCAGGCATTGCATTGATCGCGCATGGGTTAACCGAAACTTGATACATCCACGAACATGGATGCGCACAATGCCGCATTGTCCCCAAGGAAGGAGCTGCGGATGCGCCGATGTGCCTGGTTGAGTCTGTTGATGTTGGTGGGTGCGCATGCGCAGGAGCCGGCATCCGTGCAACCCGCCGTCGAACTTGGCACTGTTGCAGTGACCGGTACGCAACCGGGCCCGGGGTTGTGGAAGGTCTCCAAAGGTGATCATGTGCTGTGGATACTCGGCACCGTGTCGCCGCTGCCGCGCGATATCCAGTGGCGATCGCACGATGTCGAGGCGTTGATCGCCGGATCCGCGCAAGTACTGACCTCGCCACAGGTGGAGATCAGCGCGGATGCCGGATTCTTCGGCACCTTGGCACTGCTGCCATCGTTGATCGGCATACGCAACAATCCCGATGGAAAGCGCCTTGAGGACGTCGTTTCGCCCGAGCTCTACACGCGCTGGGTTGCGTTGAAGCGACGCTACATGGGACACAGCAACCGCGTGGAAAAATGGCGGCCGATCTTCGCTGCGCTGGCGCTCTACGATTATGCAATGGACGGGAAACGCTTGACCGGAAGCGGGTACGTGCAGGAGAAGGTGCTCAAGACCGCCAAGCGCGCGCATATTGCGGTGATGACGCCGAGCGTCAAGCTGACGATCGATCATCCGCGCGATGCGATCAAGCAATTCAAAAGCGAGTCGATCCAGGACACCGAATGCTTCGAAAAGACGATTGATCGCATCGACGCCGACATCGTCACCATGACGACGCGGGCGAACGCCTGGGCGACAGGCGACATCGCCGCACTGCGTGCGCTGCCGCAGTCGGATCAACGCGCCGTTTGCGCGGCGGCTATCTCTGAAACAGGCATCGCCCGCAATCGGGGAATGACCGATGTCTTCGCCCGTGTAGAACACGCCTGGCTCGATGCTGCGCAAGCGGCGCTCCAGACGAACCGCTCAACCTTTGCGATGGTGCCTGCGCGAAATCTGTTGGCGGCCGATGGCTACCTCGCCGCGCTCAAAGCCAGCGGTTATGTGATTGAGGCACCGGCTGAGGATGCCGAGGACGCTGCCGTCGGCGGTGAGTCGGAACATTCTGCTCCGCGCAACTGAGTCACTGCGCTCAATCAGCCCAGCTCAATGTTCCTTCGACGATCGTGCGCGTGCGGCCGCCGACCCATACCGTTGCATCGGCATCGATGCGCACGATCAGCGCGGCATCATGACCCATCTCGCGGCCCTGGCTGACGCGATAACCGCGAGCGAGTTCGCCCTGCGGTTCGCGCTGCGCGATATAGGCGGCAATCAGGCCGTTCGCGGCACCTGAGGCCGGGTCTTCGACGATGCCTGCGCCGGCGGGAAATGCCCGCACGACCAGCTCGTAGTCGGGATTCGCGCAGCGTGCGAACACACACAGGCCCATGCAGGCGTCGGCACGCGCGAGCGCTTTGATTGCGGTGTGATTCGGCTGCAAGGCGCGCACGGCCTCTTCGTCGATCAGTTCGGCGACCCACCAGCGCCGGCCGCCTTCGACGAACGCGGGCTGCAGTTTGCCTACTTCGGTGAAACCTAGCGCCGCACGCAACGAGCCGTCCTCGGCGCCTTCGCGCAAGATGCGCGCCGGTGGTGCCTGCACGCTGATTTCACGCGTGTCGCCTGTGCCTTCGATGCGAATCGGCAGCAATCCGGCGCCGCACTGCTGCACGAGTTGGCCGTCGCGTGCCTGCGCAAACCCGGTATCCAGCGCAGCATGGGCGCTGCCAACCGTCGGATGCCCCGCAAACGGAATTTCACTGTGCGGCGTGAAGATGCGCAGACGGTAACTCGCGGCCGCGTCGTCGGGCGGCAGCACGAATGTCGTTTCGACGAGGTTCGTCCACCTGGCGATCCGCTGCATTTCAGCGACGCTCAAATCGCGCGCATCGAGCACGACACCGAGCGGGTTGCCGCCGCCGGGCGAGGCGGGAAAGACGTCGAGTTGCAGGTAGCGGAATGCTGGCATGCGCGCGGCAGGCGGGCGAAAGCACAATGATAACTGCTCGCCGCCGTGAGCGAGCGCAGATCAGGCAGACCGGTTCAGGTGCGCTTGAGCGCAACCACGCAGTTCAACCCGCCAAACGCGAACGAATTGCTCAACGCCGCGCGTACCGGCTTTTCGCGCGCGGTGTTGGGCACGTAATCCAGGTCGCATTCCGGATCGGGGTCGATGAAATTGGCCGTCGGAGGAATGACGCCCTCGCGCAGCGCGCCGATCGTCGCGACGAGCTCAATCGCGCCGGCGGCACCGAGCGCATGGCCGTGCATCGACTTGGTCGAAGAGACTGCAAGCCGGTCCGCGTGCGCGCCGAATACACGACGGATCGCCTTGGACTCGGTCGGATCGTTGGCCGGCGTACCGGTGCCGTGCGCGTTGATATAGTCGACGTCTTCCGGGGCGAGTTGTGCGTCGGCGAGCGCGCCGGACAAGGCTTTCGCCGCGCCATCGACGGACGGCAGCACGATATCGCCGGCATCCGCGGACATGCCTGCACCGGCGAATTCCGCGAGGATCGCCGCGCCGCGCTTGCGCGCATGCTCGTATTCCTCGAACACGAAAATCCCCGCGCCTTCGCCGAGCACCATGCCGCGACGCTGCTTGCAGAACGGCCGGCAGGTGTCATCGGCGGTGACGCGCATCGCTTCCCAGGCCTTGACCGTGGGCACGGTTACGCAGGCTTCGCTGCCGCCGGTGACCGCAAAATCCACTTTTCCACTACGCACCATCTCGAATGCTTGCGCCATCGCGTGGTTCGCCGAAGCGCAGGCGCTGACAACGGCAAAGGAAGGTCCGGTCAGGCCGAATTCCATGCCGACATGGCAGGCCGGCGCATTTGCCATCACGCGCACGATCGCGAGCGGATGCACGCGTGGGTTCTTGTCGCCGTAGAAACGTGACGACTGCTCGTTGTGCGAATTCTCGCCGCCGATGCCGGTACCGACGATGCACGCCGTGCGTTCGCCGAGTCCGTCGGCCTTGAAATTCAGACCCGATTGCGCGACGGCTTCGCGTGCCGCGACCAGCGCAAACTGCGTGACACGATCAAGGAATACCAAGCGTTTGGAATCGAAATGCGCAGCGGGATCATAGCCGCGCACTTCTGCGCCGATCTTGATGACGAGCAGATCGGTCGGAATGTTCGTGAACGGGCCGATGCCGGAGCGGCCCTCGCGCATGGCCGCCCAGGTCGAACCTGCATCGTGGCCGAGTGCGGATATCGCACCCATGCCGGTGATGACGACGCGGCGCATCGAGCGTGTCTCAGGCTTGGGCAGAAGGTGCCGCCGCTTTTTCGGCTACGAGTTTTTCCACCGCGTCGATCAGACCTTGGACCGATTCAGTGTCGAAATTCGGGTCGCGGTCGGGCAGGGTGATCTTGAAGTGATCCTCGATCTCAAAAATGATCTGCACCGCGTCGAGCGACTGGATCTGCAGTTCCTTCAAGGTCGATTCGGGGGTGATCTTGGCGCGGTCGATGCCCGCTTCCTTGGCGATGATGTCGAAAATCGTGTCCTGCACGCTGCTCATGAAGTTCTCCCAAAAAGCGGATGGTCGATGCCGAAAGGTCGCTAGATTAGCTGGTGTGGGGATTTGCGTCATCCGCGCCGAGCATGAGGATCCCGGCGACGATGATCGCCGAACCCAGCAGTTGCAAAGCACCGATGTGCTCGCCGAACACCCACCAGGAAGCGAACATCACGGCGACAAACACGAGCGCACTGGTGGCAAATGCGGCAGAAAGTGTGGATTTGCGCAGGATCGTCATCCAGGCCAGGAACGCACCGACGTAGCAACCGATCGCGACCCACAGCCATGGCGTGACGATGGCGTGCGCGAAAGCAGTAGGCGAAAAGTCGAAGCTGGCGTTGGCAAGGCCCGCGGATTTCAGCGCAATCTGGCACAGCGTCTCGAAGCCGAGCAACAGGCTCCAGGCGATCCAGGTTCCGGCACGCGGCGCGCTCATGACAGCGATTCCTTCGACAACGCGGCAAGCTCCGGGTCATATCGATCCAGCCGTGCGACGCGCTCAATCAAGGCGAGCATGCCATCGAGCACGCGATTGCGATGCCGGTACCACAGCCAGTTGGCGCTCAGGCGGCTGCCCAGGCGCAGCTTCACTGCGTGCAGGCCCTGGCCGCTCTGGTACAGCGGGATGCGACGCTCGATGCAGAAGCGTACATTCTCGAACCAGGTGTAAAAATATAAATTGTAGTCGCGCGCGACGGCGTAATCCATGCCGAGGAATTTGTCGAGCAGGCGTTTGTCATCGTGCAGCACCAGATTGAATGCGACCAGCTTCTCGTCGAGCCAGTATGTCACGCAACTGGCGCGCGATCCGAGTTCGCGCAGCACGCCGCCGAAGTAGCCGGGGGTGAGCTCCTCGAAACTGAATTCGGCATTCGCGTAAGTGGACTCGTACAGACGCATGACGTCGGCGGCGATAGCGTCGATGTTCGTGCGCCACTCCACGCGCAGGTCCGCAGCGGACTTGCGCTTGCGGCGCATGTCTTTGCGTGTCGCCTTGCTCAAGCTGGCCAAGTACTCGTCAAGACTGGCGTAGCGCACATCAAGGAATGCCGTCGGCAAGCCGGGCTGACGGCGCAAGCGTTGCGCCGCCGCCGCCGCGGTCCAGAGCGCGTTCTGTGCGGCGCTGCTATCCTTTACTGCAAGCATCTGCACGCGATGCTGAGCTGCGTATTTCTCCGCTTGCGCAAGGATCGCCGCGAGCAACGCGCCTTGTTCGGCGGCCGTGGTTCCGGGCTCGAAACCGAGATGGCAGATTTCCGCAACCGGCGATCCTAAGCCCAGCATGCGCTGGCGCAGTAGGCGTGGAAACCAGCGCGCCAAGACATCAGTCACTTTTCGCAGCGGACCGCTGAGCGTCGTGTCGAGCTCGTAATCGGTAAGAAAGGCCGGCATCGCCGCGCGCAAGCGGCCATTTTCGCGCACAGCGAAATACAGCCATGAAAATCCCGGCAAGCCGGCGCGTTCCACCGCGTGGTAGTAACTCCAGTCCTCGAGTTCATCCGCGAACAGGCGATTCCATTCCTCGCGGCTGAACGCCTCGATCGAAGTCGCGAATTCTGCGTGCATCAATCGGTGACGGCGTGCACCGGCGTGGCTTGCGGCATTTCGACGAAGCGCGAATGCGCGATTTCATTGAAGAAGCGCGTCGTACGTTCGATGACCTGATCGCGTTCCTGATCAACCGTGATCATGTGATAGCTGTTCTCCAGCAGCACGGTTTCGACCGGGCCGCTGACGCCGCGCACGACCATGCGCACGTTCTTCAGGCTCGCCACGTCGTCGTCCTTCGCGTGTACGACGAGGCACGGCGTGCGTATGCTCGAAAGCTGCTGGCGCACGCGGAACGACAGGCGATAGAACTCCGCCAGCGACGGCCACGGATTGCCGGGCAGGCCGCCTGCGGCACTGTCGCCGCTGAGCATGCTGCCGGCGATGCGCTGGCGGATGCGTTCGTCTTTGATGCCGTACGGGAAGCATTCGTGGAATTTGCGGTGATGGCCGAAGCCCAAGCTGCAAACGAGCGGCAGCATGAACGACAACTTGCCGATCCACGGGATCGTCCAGCCGTCGTAAACGAATGTGGTGCCGTAGAGCCCGAGGCCATCGACCTTGTCCGGATGATCAGCGGCGAGCTTCAGCGCCAGCAGCGCGCCCATCGACAGGCCGGCGACAAACAGATGATCGACTTCCTCGCGCAGGCGCTGCGCCGCTTCAACCACGCTGCGATACCAGTCGTGCCAGCCGGTCTTAAGCAGATCGGCCTCATCACCGCAATGTCCGGCGAGCTGCATGCCGTGGACGGTGAACCCGTTGCGGTTCAAGCCCTTGGCGACGAAGCGCATCTCGGTTGGCGTACCCGTCAGGCCGTGGATCAGCAATACGCCGTTGCGGCCACCGGGCAGATGGAAGGAAACGTTTTTGATCATGACAGCAACTATCGAGTGTCCAGCGTTAAATTATGAGGAATCGGGGTTTACGAATTTCTAAAATCGGTATAACGATCCAGCTCAAGGCCAACAAACCAGCACCACGCCGAACGCCACGGCAAATGTGGCGATCCAGCGCCGCGGCGACACATGTTCGCCGAGGATGAATCGGCTGGCGATCACGACGCCGCAATACGACAGCGCCATGAACGGGAACGCCACGCTGAGCCGCGCCATCGACAACGCCGCGAACCACAGCGTGAATTCGACGACATAGATCAACAAACCGGCCACGATCCACGGCGATCCGAGCAGTCCGCCGAGGAACGCGCGAACTCCTTTGCCCGGCTCGGCCGCGGTTTCGTGCCCGACGCCGCGCTTGAAACACAGTTGCCCGCAGACATCGCACAACACCGTGCCGAGCAGCATGGCCAGCGTCAACGTCATCACGGCCGTGCCGCCTTCTCGATCGCCACCAGCAGTTCCCTATTCGTTTCCTGGTTGCGCGCGAGCAGATCGGCCGCCGCCATGCGCTGCGGTTGATCCATGCGCGCTTCCCAGCGTTTGAACCAATTCGTATGCCCGGCCACCGAAAATTCGCCGCAGATATCCGCGCCGGCGATGCGTTTTCTCGCGCTCACGCCTGCGATGATTCGCACCACGGCTGCCAGCGGCATCTGGCCCTGATCCCAGTTGGTCAGCGCATCGGTCTCGGACAGCACATCCTTGTCGATGCTGATCCAGATGGCCTCGGTTTCTATTAGCGGAATTATAACATCCAAAGCCTTTTCGACACCGGTATCAGCCAGATTGCGCCAGATCAGATGCCCGTCTTCGTAGCGGTGGCCAGGTCCGTCGGCAATTTGCCGCCAGATTCGCGAAGGCGCATGCCGCCACGGAAACAGTGCGATGCGGCCAGCTGCCAGCGCCGGCAGGTTGCCGCCCTTCAGATCCGGCCGTACCAGGTCGTCGCTGCATGGTCCGAGGGTGATCACGCGCTCGACTTGCGCCAGCCGCAGCGCCTGATTGACCCATGAACCGCAATGCCAGCGCGGCGCCAAGCGCACCCAGTCCGGGTGGTTGTCGATATGGATGATCGTGACCGCCTCGCGCGCCCGTTCCATCAGCAGCACGGCCAGATGATGGAAGTCGCCCGAGCCGAGTAGGTGCAGCGTCGGAGCACCGTGCGCTTGTGCGTGGATGCGCGCGCGTGCCTCGCACATCGTGCGATCACGGCTCCACAAGCGCAGGCGCGGGGCCAAGTCACCGAGCTGAACAGTGCTGACGGAAGTCCACGGTGCGCTCGAATGCAGCGAAGTCTGCGCATCGAGCGCGCCGTCGAGGGCGAGAATCTGCAGGTGCATGGTGCATTATCGCAGCCATGCAGCGCCGTGCGCCTTAAACGGCGCACAGCGCTTCTGGAAGTTCTGCTACAGCTGTTGCAGGTTAAACGTCACGGGCACGAGTGCCCACGCGCTTTGGGCAACCCCACCGTGGGTGGACGGATGGAAACTCCAGCCCTTGACTGCGTCGCGCGCGGCGCGATCCAGCCGCGGCCAGCCGCTGGTCTTTTCGATCTCAACAGATTGCACGAGGCCCGCGGCACTGACCAGCACGCGCAGCACCACAGTGCCCTGTTCGCGGTTGAGCAGTGAATCACGCGGATAGGGCACGCGCGTCCGGTTGCCGTACGTGATGGCGCTCGGCTCGGTATCGGCGATGGCGGGTTTGTTGTCGATGGCCGGCGGCGCTTCAACAACGGGCGACGCGTAGGACATATCTGAAACTTCGGTCGAAATCGGCGGCGTGACCGGTGAGACGACTACGTGTTTGACTGGCGTTGCCTGCTGACGACGCACTGGCTGCGGCAGTACCGGTTCCGGTTTTACGACCTCAGGCTCGATGAAACGGTAAGTAATCGGTTTTTCGGCTTGCCGCACCACTTCCAGCGCCACCGGCGGCACCAGCAGCAAAGCGAGGATGACCAGATGCAGCGAGAACGAACCTGACCACGCGCCGATGCGCAGCCAGCTCAAGTGCGAAACGTTGGAACTTTGCGTAGCGTTTTGCGCAGCGTGAAGTGTTGCCGTTGCCATGACGCATCTCCCCTTCGAGTGAGCCACGAAATCAGCCTACGCCGGCGCGGATTCAAAAAGCGTTAGGGCATATGCCGTGCATCGGCGGGATGCAGCCGACGAACGGCTATGGACGCAGTTGCTGCAGGAACCGGATCAGTCCGTCGCGCTGGGTTGCATTCAACAATCGCAGCAGTGGCAGCAAGCGCCGCAGCACGAGTGGCATGCCGGCAATTGCCGGCTGGGGGTTGCCACGTTCGATCTGTTCCAGCAGCGGGTCTATACGCAGCGCGCTGCCGGCGGGCGCGGCTTGGCGCGTTGCGAGCGGCGCCGGCGCGGATGCCGCGGGAGCGGGTGCGGCGGGAACCCCCGGTTCAGCCCACGGGGCGAGCTTCGACTCGCACTGCTGCAATGCTTCGATGGCACCGAGGCCGCTTTCCAGTGGAGGGCGCAGCACTGCCGCACTGAGTTTGAGGGGAAACGTCGCGCCGACAATGCCGGCCCATTCCTTGGCTACTTCGGCGCGCAGTCGACCGACCATGCGCTCGACCCCGAGCGGTTCTCCAGCCGGTAGCGACAAGGCAAAGCCCCCGAGCGCGATTCTGGCGGCCGTGTCTTCCTTGCGGATTGTCGCGCGCAGCAAATGCGCTATCTGCAGTATGAGCTTTTCGGCCGTTTCCTTGCCACGCTGCAGAAAAATGGCACGCAGCTCGTCGATTTCGATGCGCACCAGCGTCAGTTCCTGCTGGTGCCTGCGCGCATAGGCCATGTCCTGCTGCAAGCGATCCAGGAACCCTGCCTTGTTCGCCAACCCGGTCAGCGCATCCAGCGTGGTTTGCGCCCGCAATTGGGTCGTTTCGCGCTGATGGCTTGCATGCGCCCGCGCCCGTGCCAGCAGATCAATCGTCGTGAACGGCTTAGTGATGAAATCGGTGGCGCCCAACTCCAGCGCGCGCACGCGCGCGACTTCGTCGTCTTCGACTCCGGTGACGACGATTGTCGGCAGACCGCGGATTCTCGGGTCGGACGCCGTGCGGATGTTGCGCAACAGCTCGTAGCCGTTCACGCCCGGCATGACCAGGTCGGTGAATACGACCTGGATCGACGGGTCGCTTTCCAGCTGGGTCCACGCGTCAGCGCCATCCTCGGCCGTAACCACGTCGAACTCGGAGCCGAGCATCTTGCGCGCGGCGTTGCGGATCACTTTCGAGTCGTCTACGACAATGACGCGGGTCATTGAATTACCGCTGGGGCTTGCATGGAGAATCCGCGTTGCGCACGAAAGGCGTCGCGCCAATCTATCCTGCAATCGCATGATGGGGAAGCCCGCGGGGCCTCAATTTCGGCCAGTGCGAGTCCCACAGGTCCGTACCACCGTCGATCATCGCCTCGCTAGAGGTAGCCGCGCGGCCATGGCAGGCATAAAATCCTGGCAGACTCTGGGGGGCGACGACGAGATGAATCAATCTCCGCACGATGCTCGGGCGCCGCCGCTCGCCACTGCGCCCGTTGCGCTGTCGAGTCGCACAGACCTGCCGCCGCGCGTGATGCACTTGCTCCAGGGCACGCTCGCTATCTGCGCCGACACCATGCAGCGTGCGCTGGCGGCCGCCCTTGACGATTTCGAGGTGCAGCTGTTCCAGCGCGCTGAGCAACTTCGTGGCGGTGAACCGCAACACCGTTGCTTTGATTCGTTGCGCGAGATCAAGCGCGGGCGCGCCGATGTCGCGCCGCGTTTCATGATCGCTTTGGAGGGGTCGCTGGCAAATATCGGTCGCGATCATCCTGCCGAGACGGGCGCCGCTGCGCAGCCACGGCAAGCGGCGCCCGCTCCTTCATTGAAGGATTTGTCGCTTGTGCAAACGCGCGAGCTGGAGGAAGCACTCGCGTTGCAGGAGTTTTCCGCACGAGCGGAAATTCGCCAGGCTCCGGCTTTGTACATGCTCGGGCATCGTTTTGGCGTACTCGTCGCGTCGCCGATCATTGATGCCGAGCACTTGCCGATCGGTCCGGCCAGATTTGCTGCTGCCATGCGGCATGGCTGTGCGCGTCTCGACATTGTTGTCGAGCATCGCGTGATGCTGTATCACGCCTTCGACCACGTCATCACGAAAGTGCTTGACGACCTGTATGCCGAAACCAATCACTACTTGATCGAGCACGGCATCTTGCGCCATTTGCAAGTGTTGGTCGTTCCACGCCCGAAGGACGGCTCAGCCGACAAGCATGCCGCCGCACCGTCGTCGAACAAGGGTGCGGAATCGACGCCGTCTGGATACGACTCCTCGAACCGCACAACTGCAGATGCACACGATACTGAGGCATTCGTGACGATGCGTGAAATGCTGAACCGACGTCAATCCGGCGGGGCGGGCATGGCCGGCGCGAACTTTGTGCCCAGCAACGACGACGTG
>Ga0068863_100006833_pt1 | contig 11184 bp, 13 predicted proteins | sample KBSSwiS62_FD_66596 | JGI IMG/M metagenome (GOLD analysis project Ga0068863, IMG submission 66596) | Switchgrass rhizosphere microbial communities from Kellogg Biological Station, Michigan, USA - KBS Switchgrass S6-2 | ecosystem: Host-associated > Plants > Roots > Rhizosphere > Soil ...
ATCGGCTCTTTGGACTCGAACCCGGAAAATATTACGTCCGCACCGAGTACCGGAGGCCATCGCCTTCAGGAATATCTCAGGATACTTTTCGCGCATACTTCCCGGGAGTCCAGACCGCCAATGATGCTTCAACCGTCTCTGTTCGAGGTGGAAGCGAATCGAGCGGAACAAATATTACGATTCGCCCGGCGATCACAGTGAAGGTTTCCGGAACAGTCACGTTGCCGCCATCCCTGACGCCACCTGAAGCGCCCGTTACCGGCCGCGGAGCGCTTCCTGTTCCTCTCGTAGGAGCGGCATCCGCCGCGGCTTTCTATCTGCAACCGATGGACGCCGTTGGTATACGCGACGATAGCGTCGTTCTAAGCAACAGCGTCACGGGCATTGCCGATCGTGCGGCAGGAAAGTTCGAAATCCGCAATGTCGTTCCCGGACGCTACGATCTGTACACCATGGTCCGGACAAATCCGGACAACGCTCAGGAAAGGCATGTGGGTCACGCGGCAATCATTGTCGGAAATCAGGATCTCGACGGAATCAATATCGCCATTTCTCCAGGAGTCGATCTGAGGGCTCGGGTGACGAGCAAGGATCCGGCAGCAGTCTCCCAGGCCCCCACGCAATGGACTCTTCAGATTCGGAGCGCTATCCCTCCGGGACTCCTGCAGCTGACCTCGACGGGAGCCCGCGGAGCACAAGCCAATGACGGCTGGCGAATATTCCCCGCTCTGCCTGAAGGCCAATTTGTTTTGGATTCGCCGCTGGCGTCGCTGCGAGATGCCTACGTCGCCGACATTCGCCAGGGCGACAAAAGCATCTATGAGACCGGAACTGTGGTGGTCGGCAGCGGCAACGCAGAAGATGTCGAAGTAATCCTGGCGCGGCCGGCTGCCACAATCACGGGGATGGTGCAAAATGCGGCGGGCAAGGCAGCTGCCAGATCTTCGGTCGTGCTCATTCCGAATGGAGACCGGCGGCACAACCCTATGCTGTACAAACGAGCCACCTCAGGTACCGAGGGGAATTTTTCCCTGGGAGCGCTCGCGCCGGGCGATTACAAATTATTCGCATGGGAGGCTCTTCCCAACGGCGCCGAGTTGAACGCGGACTTTCTAAAGCAATACGAAGAGCGCGGCATACCCGTCGCCATCGACGCAGGAATGCAGCTTAAGACAGTGGTCCCCCTGATTCCTGACGAAAACAAGTAACCTGTTCGCTCTCGCCGCTGGGTGCTCGGTTCAACAGAATCCATCGAGTTCCTTCTCATTCTGTTTGTTCAGTTCGAACGTTTTACTTGCTACAGACAAACTGTAGAGCGCCAGCTAAGCGAAATAGTGAGAATTGCTCGCAAAATACCTTCCAGGATTCAGTTGTCAAAGCAGGGCTCGAGCGAGTCGTTTTGTACGAAGATTGTGCGGCTCTCACCCCGGAACTGAGAATCGCATTGAGATGAGGTCGAAGTGAAATTCTCCTCGCCCATATTCTCGGTGGAAAGCAATTAAACACAAGAGGACGAAGTCGGGGGCACTCCTCGTCCAATTCCTGATGTCCGCGCAACATGTCTCACGGTTTCGAATTCGTACGGAACGTGTCGACCAGGACCTGATTCTGATTGGCGGCCGCTGACTATGAACGTCGGACCCGATCCGTTGGGAAAGTGGATATAACGGAACTCTGGCCGAAGCGCGAAGCCCTTTTTGTTTGACGGCGAAGTGTGTTCGCCCTATAGTCGCCCCCAAATACCCTTCGCGCAACAGATCGCATAAAAAGGCTGAGTGATATTCGTGGGAGGCGCCTATGAAGACAACGGTCGCTCTGTTTATCGCTCTTGTGACACTGCTGCCACATTCAGCGAACGCGACGACGCTGACGATTACGTCAGGCAGCATCGTACTGAATCAGGGAGTTGAGGCGTGCTGCGGGTCGCTAATGACTTTTGGCGGCGATGACTTCTTCGTTTACCAGATCCGAGAACCAGGTTTCTTTGGAGAGATCAGATCCGCGTTCGGTGTTGAGCCCTTCGTGGAGTCGATACTAATTTATACGGGAATCTTTGGAATCGCGGATGTACAAGTCGGCAGTCAACAATGTCTGGGCAGCATTTTTCTGCCTTGTGGTGATATCACGCTCACCAGTCCCGGCTTCGCGATGCCTGCCGATTGGCCGATCGACACTCCGTTCGTTGCGAATATGCCCTTTACAGCGACCGGCCAGCTGCTCGTGGAGGGCAACCAATACGACATCGTCGGTCACGGCACGGTTACGGGAACCAGGTGTCTGACTCCCTGCGATCCCCTCTCGCTGAGGACACGCCTTTCCTATAGCTTTTCAGTTGACGAGCCGTCGTCGCTCGTATTGATGTTCGTGTCCACTATTGCACTCGGGATTGCATTCGTTGTCCGTAAGGGGTCAGTCCTGAACACCTGACCGCGACGAATTCCGTCAGGCGCGCCGTTACGCAATCCCAGGAAATCGATTGCCGAACCAGCCGCGTCGTAGCTGGGAGCGGTGAAGCACGCGGGCTTGGGGAGCATATCTGGCACGTCGCGATCAAAGGCGTGAGCTTCTTCCCAACACGGATCGACCGGATCAGAGCCTATCCTCCAACTGGCGAATCACAAATCGCAAATAGACGCTGGAACAATCGACTTGCGATGATGCGCGTATTGGATGCGGTTATTTTAATGGATGGAAGAATCGTCCCGGAGGACGGAAGGAACGTTTGCACAGCGGCTTTTAACGGTAGAGATTTCGAAATGAATTATGCCCTTGAACTGAAGGAAACTATGCTCATGCATCTACGTCACACTTTCCGTTTTGCCGCTCCGATGCTAATCGCCGCGCTTGCGGCTGTTGCATCTTTGCCGCGACCAGGCCGTGCGCAATCGTCGCCGGAACTGGTGCGGAAGGCGTTTGTTCCCGCCAATGATGTTTCCTTTACGATATCGCTGGAAAGAAACACGTTCGGAGTTCGAGAGAAGATCCCAGTGAAATACCGTATCGAGAATATCAGTTACGGTTCTCTTTATGTTCCACGTGGATTCGAAGTAACGGCATGTCTGGACATTGGCCCCCCTCACATCTGGGGAGGGTTTGAGAATAACGCAGGGATGCACTATGAGTCCGGCTATGGGAGTTCCTGCGGGGGCACGGCGGGCGTGTTTCAGACCCTCACTGAACGGATGAGTCGAGGCACAGTTCTGCTTCGCGCAGGCGAACATTTTGACGGAATACTTCAATTGGATCCTCAGATTTCTGGCGGCTTGGCGCCCGGACCGTACCGGATCGAGGTGGTACTGAGGGGATGGAAAGGCGACGAGTTTACGGAAGCCCAATTGGCGGAGCTCGCGAGAATGGGAAGCCCGTTCTTGCGCGGTGAGGTCCCTGCATCGGCACGGATCACGTTAAGAATTCCGCAGGTCTGACGAAGGTGATCTCCGCCGATCTGCGATTTGTTCCTGTTTATCCAACAGCTCGCAAGCAGTGACAAAGACGGACTCTGCGCAAAGTGCAGGTCTGAGAATCACGAAGAAACGCTGGCGCAGCCCGTCGGAGACAGCAATGCGGCGAACTGGATTTGATAGCTACAGGACGAATGGGTATTAACGGTCCTTTGTTGGGCGCGACACGTCTTGAGGAAAACAATGGTTACACCGCGGTTAGAATGCCGGACAAAACAACGTTGCGGCAATCCAACCGCGAGTAAAGGATTTCGATGAAGCCGGTTGACTTGTTTCTCCGCGAACACGCATTTGTGCATACGGAAGCGGTGGCCCGTGCCGAGAGTTTCAACATTGACTATTTACTCGACGGAATGACAGAGGCCCAACTGCGAATGCGGCCGCATGATATGAACTCCTTTGCCTGGCTGTTCTGGCATATGGCTAGAGTCGAAGATGGCTTCGTTAGTGGTATCGTCATGCGCCGACCTCAGCTTCTTGACGAGGGAAAGTGGGGTGAACTATTGAACGTGCCCGGCCACGACTTCGGCACGGGGATGTCGAAAAGCGAGGTCGCCGGCCTCTCTGGTCGCATCGATCTTAAGGCCCTCTGGGCTTATCGGGACGCTGTTGGCCGGCGAACCCGATCCATGGTGGTAGATTTGTGGCCAGACGGATGGGGCACGCCCATCGAAGCAGACGATCTCAAACAGGCTGCAAGTGTAGGCACGATCACACCAGACGCAGCCACGGCAATGCAGCAGTACCTTCCCGGACGATCAAGAGAAAGTGCTCTGTTTTGGTGGGGACTCCATCACAGTCTCCTGCACCTTGGTCAGATAACCATGCTCCACGGTATCGTGAAAGCCAAGGGCACGTGAAAGTTCCGCGAGGCATAATACGCTGCAGACCGACGAGCGACGCGTCTTGCTTTCGCCTCAATTGAAAGCGGTTTTCACGCCGCTCGCGTCTGGGCGTTGAACCGTTCGGAATGCATATTTACGATGGAAGCTTCACGGACTATACGCAAAGGGGATTTGCTGGATATCGATAAAATCAAGGTCTGCATTGATGAAGCCTATGCAATTGACCCCGACGTCTAACCCGGAAATGAACCTGCCAGTTCGCCTCCGACCCCTTCGCGTTATTGGCAAACCGTAGCCAGCGAGCAAATACAAAATGCCCAGAGCACCGTTCAATGTACTTGTTTACCCGTATGAATGTCTTGCCAATGGAGGAGTACGGTATGCCGTACTACGAAGGTCCGACGAAGCATGGTGGCAGGCTGTCGCCGGTGGTGGAGAAGACAACGAAACGCCTGCGATTGCAGCCGCGAGAGAAACGTTTGAAGAAACCGGAATCTCAGTGGAGCATCCACTCTTGGAATTGAGTACTGTAATTCCGGTCCCCGTAATCCATTTCGAGGAAAATCAATTGTGGGGCGACGAACTGTATGTAATTCCGCAATACTGCTTCGGCGCTTTGTTTCGAAACACGATGCTTGTTCTTTCTTCCGAACATACCGAGTACCGGTGGCTCCGTTACGAAGAAGCTCAGTCATTGCTCCGCTATGACGGAGATCGCACCGCCTTGTGGGAACTGCATTCACGATTGCTTGGGTGTGGACCGCGAAGCCTGGGGAAACAAGGATTATGAAGTACAGGAATGCGGGCGGCTGGCTCGGCGCGGGTTATGGGCAGACCGTTTGGCGCACAAACAAATGAAATGTAGTCGGAGCGTCCTATGACGAACCAGGTGTCACTGCGCGATGTGAAGGAAAGTGATCTGCCCATCTTTTTCGATCAACAACTCGACCCTGAAGCTACTCGCATGGCTGCTTTTCCTTCTCGTGACCGCGACGCGTTCATGGCGCACTGGACGAAGAGCATGGCCGACGAGACGACAACTCTCCAGACGATCATGTTCGATGGAAGCGTGGTTGGAAATATCGTGTGTTGGGAACAATCTGGCCAGCGCTCCGTTGGCTATTGGATTGGGAGGGAATATTGGGGCAAAGGCATCGCCAGCGAGGCATTGTCACAGTTTCTGGATCACGTGAAGCTTCGTCCGCTAGTTGCCCACGTGGCGAAGCATAACAGCGCCTCTTTACGGGTCTTGCAAAAATGTGGGTTCACAATTTCGAGTGAGAACAAGTGTCCCGGCGTCAACGACGGCTCCGACGAGGAATACATCCTTACGCTGGATACCAGTGAAGGGACTGTCAATCGCGCCTCTCGCGGGCCATCGAACAAGGCGCTGCAGTCGACTGCGCAGAAAACACGCCGCGGCTGAGCAGCAGAACGTTCGCTTCAAACCTTAACGTTTCCTGGCCATTCACGGACCGCTGTTTCCCACATGTATATCGCCGTCATTCGCAGGGATCACAGGCCGAACATTCGCACAGGATGCGAATCATGATGTCGAACTGATTGTTGATCCGGTGTCGGACGTTCATAATTGCTTCGTACGTCGACCACTTCTCAAATGGTAATGCCCAAAATTCGGGCTTTGCCGGATTCCTGTAACTCCTGGCATTGGCGCCAGGACCGCGAATTTCAGACATATCCACATCAGTTCTCGCGCTTTAGTTCCCATACCAGGGAGTTTTGAACAGGCTGACCGTCCTCGGTCAATGCTGTCAGTGTTCCAGTGGTTGGACTCGTTGCGTTAAAGGACCAGCCGATTGTTCCTTCGTCCTCAGGCAACATGGTCTCGAACGTCACGGTGTCACCGTTCCGCTTAGCGCTGTGAAACGTCAGGCCCAGCGTGGCTCGATCGTCATTTTTTCGGTGTTGACCGAGCAGTATCGCCCATCCTGCGATTTCATTCCCGCGCTCCCTGAATGCAACTGAGATTCTTGCTTCACCTTCGAACTGCTCGGTTGACCGCCATACTCCCGATGTGACTTTCACACCCGTTGGTCCGCCGGCTTGGCCACCCCAAAGACGTGGAGTTGCCGATATCCATTGAAATGCCAAAACAACCGCTACGACGCATACGCTTTTCTTCATTTAACCTCCTAAGGAATTCGACACGATACTATTCGCCTCTCAAGCATTGAATCGGATCGATCCTGCAGGCACGCAAGGCGGGAGCAAACACCGCGAGTAATGAAACGATTACCAGCAAGAGGGCAACCGCGGTATACGTGCTTGCATCCAGGGCACTGACACCAAAGAGATCATCAGTTAGAGTTCGCGTCAGGCCGGCTGCCATCACGGCGCCAATACATATCCCGGCAAATGTCAGTAGCAAGCCTTTTCGCAAGATCAATCGAAGGATGCTCTGAGGTTTTGCGCCGACCGCTACACGCACGGCGAATTCGTGCGCACGGTATGACACGTATCGCGACATGACGCTGTAGAGACCCACCACTGCAAGCCCGACAGCCGCGGCTGCAAATATATTGATGAGCAAAGCTCGATAGCGTTGTTCTGCAAATGACGCATTGATCAGATCCTGCATCGGTTGTATCCAATTCACTGCAATATTCTGGTCAATGGTGCGGATACGCGTCCGTAGCACAGGCGTAATGCTTGAAGGATTTTGTGCGGTGCGAACCAAGACCGTGAAGTCCGTTTCAGCGTTGAGCGGCGTGTAATACATCGGTGCCGGCGATACGGCGGGTCCCAGTTGCCTCACATCTGCGCTGACGCCGACGATCGTCGCTTCGCCTCCCATTCGGTCCACAAGCTTGATGTGCTTGTTAACAGCGCTTTCGCCCGGCCAGAAAGTTCGACCCATGGTCTCGTTGATGATCATCACGGGCGAAGCATTGGATAATTCCGACGCAGAAAAAGGGCGTCCCTCGATTATCCGCCCGCCAACAGTTTCGAAATAATTGTTCCCGATCGAACGGTTCTCGATGACCGCGGGCGCGCCGTTGATCGTGATCCCTGCGAGAGCCCGATAATCTTCGAACGGTGCTGCCGAAGCAGCGCTGACTTCAGTGACGCCAGGAATGGCATTCAATTCCGTGAATAGCCGACGATACAACGAAAAGATTTGCCCCGGTTGATAGGTGCGACGCGGCAGTGACATTTTTACTGCGACGAGCCCGTCGGAACGGATTCCCGTATCTACCGCGCCCAGCAACCTGAGACTTTCCGTGAGCAGTCCCGCTCCAACGAGCAAAACAAAGCAAATGGATACTTCAGCAATGACGACTGCACTTTGAGAAGGGCTTCTGGGGAAACCGCGGCGCCGTCCTCGAATTTTCAACGTCTCCATTAAACTCACGCGTGCAAGACCCATGGCAGGACCGAGGCCGAAAACAACTCCTGTTGCCGCGGCCGCCATCATTGCGATTACCCAAACCCGGAAATCAAAAACAATTTCATCAATGCGAGGTAATCCTGTGGGGCGAAGCCCGACCAAACAACGAACTCCCAACCAGGCGAGGGCGCTGCCCAGAAGACCGCCGACGACTGCCAAAAGGACACTTTCGATGGTAAGTTGCCGGAGAATTCGAAGCGATGTCGCTCCGAGAGCAGAGCGCATCGCGAACTCGTGTTGACGACTTAACGACTCCCCCAAAAGGAGGTTGCCGACATTGCCGCATGCAATCAAAAGCAGCAGCCCCGAAGAAAGAAAGAGGATCAGCAGCGACGTTCTAGCCGCTCCTGTTTCGGTGTCCTTCCTCGATTCGAGGTGGGCGCCGTGCCGCTTATCCAATGTTGCCAGTTCATTCAAGAATGCAAATCGGAGGTTGTGGAAAATGCCGTCGGTCTCCCGTTGCGCATCTGGCAGTGGCACACCCGCGCGGAGGCGGCCGATGACCTCATAGTCGGGTACTGTGCGATTGCTGGTTCTTACGGTGCGCCAAAGCTCCGGATTTGGGCCGGCATCGGCGCCATAGCCGGCGAAGTCGAAATGCGGCGCCAGAACACCGACGATCGTCCCTGTGGTCTGATCGAGTGTGATTCTTCTGCCCACCGGATCCGCAATGGCTCCGAGTGCTGTTTTCCAGAATTCGTACGTAACAACGATTGCATCCGGTTCGTGATTGGTGAAAGACCGTCCACGAAAAAACGTCGTCCCCAGCATCGCGAACAAATTGGCTGATGCTTCTCCTGCCGCAATCGTTCGGGTTTCCTGATCTCCGAGGAAGCGGGTTTTACCGATCGCAAACAAGGCGGTCTCCTCAAAAACTGTTTGCTGAGAGAGCCACTGTTCGTAATCTTCGTACGACAGGGTGAACCGGTTCCAAATTGAACCTGCGACAGTGTCTGTTTTTAGCGCACCGACCGTACCCCATACCGTGACGAGTCGATCCGAATTCTTATGCTTCAGCGGCCGCAGCAAAACATGATCCACGACGGTAAACATCGTCGCTGCCGCACCGATACCAAGAGCAATCGTGAGCACGGCAATGGTCGAGAATGAACGGCGGACCCATAAGGTGCGAGCCGCATATTTAAAATCTGCAGCCAGGGAATCCACCCACGCTGCCGGCCGGCTGCTGCGCACGGATTCTTTGACTTGCTCGACTCCACCCGACTCGATCAGGGCTGCACGCCGGGCCTCCTCAGGCGCCATCCCGCCCGCGATCTTGTCATCAATCGCGTGATCAATGTAGGCCATGAGTTCGGCATTGAATTGAGACTCCGCCTCGTCCTTCCGGAACAGCCCTCGTAAGACAATTTTCAGCCTATTCATTGCTATCGAAAACCTCAGGAGTTCTGAAGGACCTTTGCCACGGCAACCGTGATCGCACTCCACTGTTGCTCTTCGCGCATCAGCTGCTTCCGGCCTGCCTTTGTAATGGAATAGAAGCACGCTCGGCGGTTGTTTTCGGACGTGCCCCATTCGCCTTCGATCCAACCTTTTCGCTCGAGCCGTTGGAGCGATGGAAACAATGAGCCTGGCGTAACGTCGAAAACGCCTTCCGTTAGTTCGCGGAGCCGAATCATGACGCCGTAACCGTGCATGGCTTCACGAACAAGGACTTTCAGTATAAGAAGGTCCAGAGTGCCCTGGAGTACATCGTGTCGTTGACGGGTCATAGCGCTTCTATCGGATGTCGATAGAAGTATCGAATTTTGCAGTTCGTGTCAATGAGAATATCGGTTCGCGAATTGGCGGTTCACACTTGGCGACACGAGCCAATCAGACCTATGGTCGAGTTCAAGTTGTGATGTCAACAGGAGGGCTCCTCGGCGGGAATATACCGAACTCGGTGTTCATCCGAATTCGCGAACTGGCCTTAAAGAGGTCGGTAAACGCTACGGCATTTTCCATGATCTATCATTGGAGGTCGCCGCACGAAGGTGTTTTGCAGAGAATCCAAACAGAAGGTGGAGGAGCCTGAAGTGATAATGAAGACGCGGCCTATCGCGGTGCGGAATTTATGCAGCAGTTCCAAAAACGCGGCACGGCAGTTCATATCGAGAAAGGCAGATCCGTTGAATCGAATCTCACAATTCTGGATAAAACAAATTCAAACTAAGGGGAACTGCAGCCAATTAACTAGCCGTTACTTCGCCATTTTGCGTCATCGTTATCCGGCGCTGCATCATTCCCTTCAGTATTCTCTTCGAATGGAAAAAGAAGGAAGTTCGAAACCACCATTCTAAATCTTCCTGAAGGATTCGCGTTATGCGCGCCGACTTGATAGTTCCCGGCGCAGTTCATCCAGTATTCTTTCTCTCGCGTCGCATTCTCCGGGCCGCACGGAGACCTCAACGTCCTTATCTTCAAACTTGATGCACCACAGATAACCTCTGGCGGATGGCTGAAATGCATCGATGAATGCCTTCCCTTCCAGCTTCCCTGCGATTCGTCCTAATTCCGAAATTTCAGTTTTGGTCATCTGCATCCTCCTTTGCCAATATAACGTCGTGTCATTGAAACTGAAGTGAAATGCATAACAGGCCAATATGTTTTTTAAAAACCAAAGACGATACTTCGTCCTCATCCCCGGGAAACCTCGACAGCGCATTTTTCCTGTCGGGTTACAGGCTTCCCGAATCTGGACTCCGGCTGGTGACCGCCACATCCGGAAACGACTGGGCTGATTTGATATTCACGTTCAGACTCCCTACGTTTCGAAATGTCGGATGTCGCGAACGAAGGCATCGAATCTCACAGACCCAGCGGTCAGCGTCGCGCTTTATCGCGGAGCAGCGCACGGCGAAACTCAGTTTGCGGAAATGATCGCCAGAGGAACATTTACATTTGTTCGTTTACCTGCTTTGACGATCAGCGGGTAGCTTGACCCTGGTAGGGACGGATGAAATCCGCGATGTCGACGGCACCCAAAAGCAAATCTTTAGGTAGTGTGCTAAAAGCAAGCAGCACATACTTTCCGGACTCGAGTCCCTGATACTTGAATTGCCCGGATGGACCGGTCGAACGAAGCTCCAGACGCTCATAGTGATTCTGGAGATCCAGTGTATAGGTGCCGTCCTGCAGGTTTGGCCATGGAATAGGCGGGGTCTGCCGACAAAAATTCGTACTCGCCGGGAGGAACAAATCGAAAATAAAAATTGCCGTTTTCGTCGGTCTGCGCTCGGACGTCCACAGATCCATTTTTTCCCGGTCCACGGGCGACAATAACGAGATTGGGCACACGCTCAGAAGTCCCGGCGCGGACGACAGAACCTTCGATCGATGCGTAGTCTGACTGCGAAGCGACCGGCGATTGCCCGAGGAGTATGAACGCGAGCCACAGAAGCGCTGTCATAAGATGTTTCCTGAATATTAGCCTCGATTTGATTTTCTGAATCCGGTATTCATTTCGCGT
>Ga0068863_100006834_pt1 | contig 11184 bp, 8 predicted proteins | sample KBSSwiS62_FD_66596 | JGI IMG/M metagenome (GOLD analysis project Ga0068863, IMG submission 66596) | Switchgrass rhizosphere microbial communities from Kellogg Biological Station, Michigan, USA - KBS Switchgrass S6-2 | ecosystem: Host-associated > Plants > Roots > Rhizosphere > Soil ...
GGGTGAACAATGATGCGGACAAAGCTCTACTTTTCAGGAGTACTGCTATTAGTTCACGCCGCAATACTGTCTCCGCAAAGTTTCGCTCAGTCTACGCCGAACCAGATTGGGCCGCAGAATGCAACGGGTCTGCAACCTTACGGCCCGTACGGAGGCGCCCGAGAGAACATCAATCTCGGAAACGGTGATCTAAACTTGCAAATTCCACTGGTTTCGCTTCCCGGGCGAAATGGGCATGATTTTTCGCTCTCTCTGCATTACGACAGCAAGGTTTGGAACCCGCACAGCGAATATGACCCGGACACGGGACTAAGCTTCTTTTACTGGGATACTAATGGCGGCGGTGGTTGGGGCTTTAATGTTCCGGCCCTTACGTCGTCAGTGATCCAGCCATCTGTGTCAAATCCCAATTACTACTGCACCGGTCGATTCATTCTGATGACCGATGATGGAAGCAAGCACTCTTTTTTCGGTGCAAACCCACTATCTGGCGTCAGGACTGGCTGCTATCTAGTCACCGGTCAAGGAATCGTCCAGCATCCCGAGATGAATATCCCCACCGGCAGCGCCAGCGATTCCTCGTATCTGCTTCTTGACACCTCGAACTCGACGGATGTCGTCGTCCGCGCGAAGGACGGCACTACCATCCATTTCTCCAGCTCTCAAGGAGGCACTGCAAGCAAAATCGAAGACACGAACGGCAACATCATTAGCTTCTCTGGTATCCAGTCAATTACCGACACAGTGGGAAGAATTGTCACTATCTCGACCGGTTCGCCCCGGACGATCTCCTATAAAGACTCCACGGGGACTCAAAGAACAATTACGCTGACCTACACCACGCAGACGTTAACGCCGACATTTCAGTCGCCTGCCGGTTCCAATCCGGGTTCTTTTTCAGCCAGCCTCCTGACTTCTATTACGCTGCCGAATAATCTGGCCTACACTTTCCAATACAACACCTATGGCGAATTGACCAAGATCACCTATCCCACTGGCGGCTATTCCCGCTACGACTACACGCGATATACAAACTGGGTTCAGAGCTTTCCTCCGAATCCCGCATTTGCTGCTGATTTTCGGGAAATCACTGCTCGATACGTGTGTCGGTTGTCGACTGGAAGTTGCAGTCCGGGCACGACTCCGGAGGACGTAACGACGTACACGCCAACCGTCGATGGGACCAAGACGAATAACCAGTACATGGATGTTGTTTCGCCCTTGGGTGATCGCACGCGCCACCAGTTCAGCTATCTGACAAGCAGCGTGGCGTATTCAAACTTCTATTCCATGCGCGAGACTCTGCGATATCACTATCAAGGGCAGAACACGTTACTTCGAACGGTGCAGACCGATTACAACAATCTCGACGCCAACGGAAACACCCAAAATATCTCACTACCTATCCGCGAAACCACGACCCTCAATGACGTTTCACCCGTACTCATTTCTAAGACGGAATGGGACTATACGGGAACCGCAGACGATATCCTGGAAGAACGCGATTATGATTTTGGGCAGGGTTCCGTTGGAGCGTTATTACGAAAAAAGGATTACACCTGGCTCGCGGTAAATCCCGTAAATTCGCAGGACTATACCGCGAATGCGCTCCATATTTTGAACCGTAAGGCGAGCGAGCAGATCAAGGATTCCTCCAGTAACATCGTCGCTCAGACGCAATTCGAGTACGACAACTATGCCGCGAACGGGAATCTCACAGCGAGCGGAGCCGTACAGCACGACTCAGCATTTGGAATAACCTTTACGACCCGGGGAAACGCGACAACCATAAAAAAGTGGCGGAATACCGACGCGGCTTGGCTCAATACAGGTAATCAGTACGATGACGCAGGAAATGTCCTTAAAATCACCGATCCATTGGCGCACGCCACTCAGTTTCGCTACACGGACTCTTGGGGAAACACGACTTGCACTCCTACAGGCGGCAACGGCGCCGCATACGTTACCACCGTTACCGATGCTCTCTTGCACGTCACGTCGAAAGCATACAACTCCTGTACCGGCACTCCGTCGTCAGCCACTGACGCCAACAGCAAAACAACGACGTTTACTTACGACCTTATAAATCGAGAGCTTACAAGGAATTTCCCCGACGGTGGTCAGAGATCGATGACCTACAACGACGTTCCGCCAGCGTCGTACACGTCTTCTACGAAAATCACTTCCAGCCTAAATCTTGTCTCGACGATGATTGTGGATGGTCTAGGTCGTTCGATGCAATCGCAGCTCACCTCGGATTTGCAGGGCACCGATCTTACCGACATCACATATGACGCTGTCGGAAGAAAGAGTACGGTTTCAAACCCATACCGGACAACCTCCGATTCCACTTACGGTATAACAGCCTACAAGTACGACGCGCTCGGGCGGTCCACTCTTGTCATACCCCCGGATGGAACACAAACTACCAACAATATTTCGACAATATATTCGGGCAACTGTACTACCGTCACAGATCAGTCCAGCAAATCGCGTAAGAGCTGTACCGACGCTCTCGGACGGCTCAAGCAGGTGTTCGAGGACCCTGGTACTTCTCCTCACCTCAACTACGAAACCGACTATGCCTACGATACGCTCGGCAATCTCTTATGCATCGGCCAGAAGGGCACGAATACTGGCTCTTTCACGACCTGCGCCGCCATCCCTGCCGCTTGGAGGCCGCGCAACTTCACTTATAATTCGCTCTCCCAGCTAACGCAGGCCGTGAATCCGGAATCCGGCACCGTAGCCTACTCCCATGATGCCGTTGGCAACCTGCTCAGCAAGATTTCTCCCGCGCCCAACCAAATGGGCTCAGCGATCGTCACACTCTCCTATTGCTACGATGCTCTAAACCGCATCACAAGCAAAGCCTACACGGCGCAGTCTTGCCCGATGTCCTCGCCGGTCGCTTCTTATTTCTACGATCAGACCAGCTATAACGGCCTCACCATTGCCAATGGAATTGGCCGTCGCACAGGCATGTCCGACGCCGGTGGTGCCGAGGCATGGAGCTATGACCTCACTGCGAGCGTCGGGTGGAAAACGACCGACAAGCGGACTACAAATGGAGTCAGCAAAACCACCATCGCTCAGAACAATCTGGCTGGTACGCTCGCCACCCTTACCTATCCTTCCGGTCGCGTGATTACCTATGGCTATAACGGAGCGAATCTTCCCACATCGGCCGTCGATTCCATGGGCCCCATCAACTACGCTACCAATGCCACCTACGCGCCACCCGGCGCCCTGGGGTTCGTTCAAAATGGCGGCAGCCTCTATTCGACTTACGTTTACAACAAACGCCTTCAGCTTTGCTGGTCGTACGTCAACAATGGCTCTACCGGCGCGCCAACCAGTTGCACGCAAACAGGTGTTGCGAATGCCGCCATCCTCGATTTCCAGTATGATTTCGGCTTGAGCGTCTCCGACAACGCTAATGTCAATGGCATTGCCAATCGTCGTGACGCCACCCGCTCTCAACTTTTTTCCTATGATTCTTTGAATCGCCTGTCTGCCGCCGCTACTCAAACCACTGGCGTCACTATTCCCAATTCTAATTGCTGGGGCCTCACTTACGGCTACGATCCGTGGGGCAACCTTTTGACCTCCAGCATCACCGGACCCGCAGGTTGTTCCGAACCTGCTCCGTTGAACGCGACGGTCGGCACCTCTAACCGCCTCGCCACCAACACCGTTGCCGGTGCTACCACCAACTACTGTTTTGACTCGGCAGGCAATCTCATCCATTCCGTCACGGCCCCGGCAACGTGTCCCAGTTCCGGCCCTTATCAATACACCTACAACGCCGAAAACCAGCTCACCGCAACGGCCGGAGTAACGTATACCTACGATGGCGACGGTAATCGCGTAGAAAAATCCAATGGCAAGCTCTATTGGTATGGCACCGGCGACGATCCGCTCAACGAAACCGATCTCGCTGGCAACACGAACAATGCCGGCTTCTTCGAATACGTTTTCTTCGGCGGCAAAAGATTTGCTCGCCGCGATTCGTCTAATAACGTGGACTACTATTTCGCCGACCACCTCGGTACCGCCCGAGCAATCACCAATGCTGGCGGCACGATCCTGGACAACTCGGATTTCTATCCATTCGGCGTCGAGCGCCCCATCACCCTCTCCTCCGGCAACACCTACAAATTCACCGGCAAGGAACGCGACTCCGAAACGAGCAACGACTACTTCGGCGCCCGCTACTATTCAAATGGCTTAGGACGCTGGCTTAGCCCTGATTGGTCTGAAGAACCTGAACCCGTCCCATATGCAAATCTGGCGAATCCGCAAACACTCAACCTTTACTCGATGGTTCGAGACAATCCTGAATCCTTCGCCGACCTCGACGGCCACGACCCTGACGGGGCAAAACGGAGCGGTAAATGCGGCTTTTGGTGCCTGTTCAAATACGCGTTTACATCCAAGAGCAAAAACACAATATCAACCAGCGAGGTTGGTCCTGTCCTTGGAGCCGTAATGAACGGGGCCTTAGGTCCCGTTAACTTTGAAATGCGCCTTATGTACGTCGTAACTGGAGGACGAACAGGAACACCAAGTGTAATTCCTTCCTTTGAACCTACCACTCCCGAGGAAGAGAAGGTGATGCGCGATATCGACATGGCTATGCTCTTCCTGCCAGGATTAGAAGAAGGCGAGTTAGCCAATGATGCCCTAGAAGTCCATCACCTGCTCCCGGAGCAATTCAAACCGATCTTTGAGAGTAAGGAAGTCGGTTTGGATATTGAGAAATTTACGATTAAAATTGGGAAAGCTAAGCACCGGTTGCGGGCAGGTAAAGGCCTGCACACAAACCTTAACACTGGGGGAAATTGGAATAGACAGTGGAAAATCTTTCTCCGCGACCCCGGCAACCGGACAAAAGTAAGAATATTAGAGCAGCTCGACCAAATGATCTTAAGGAGCTTTGGGCCGGCATGAGTGATTTCTGGATACTAGGAGAGCCCGAGACATCTGACGCGCGGCGCAGAAGCGCAAAATGGTTGCCTGACTCGGTTAAATACGAATCAATTCGTTGCCTCGTTAATCCAGAGCACCGAAGACCGGGCGCCCGCATTCCACCACTATCGGTAGTTTTGCCCAATATTGAGCCGCATGACTTCGTCTGGTCTCCTTTCGAGTGTCTCATCCAGGAAAATGTGCTCAAGTCTCTCAAAGACGCCAAGCTGACCGGTTTTGAAGCTATTCAGGCCGAGACTAGATTCGATAATTCGCTGAAGGCGCCTCCCAGCTTCTGGGAACTGGTTGTCAAAGCTTCCGCAGGACTTGCTTCGACCGAGTCGGGCTATAGACCGCTGGGAATCTGTCCAGGTTGTGGTTTGGTTGATAACGCTTCGAAAATCACAAACCCCTTAAAGATCGTCGACCGCAACAATTGGGACGGCAGTGACTTTTTTAGAGTTGAACCTATCTCGGGATTGATTTTCGTGACGCCTCGCGTCGTCCAAACGTTGAATGACGCAAGATTCACCGGCTGGAAGGCATACTCGCCTTCGGAATTGCAAGCCGACCTTGACATCATGGTTTTCGTTAGCTCACGCGGGCGAAGTCACATGAACTGATCCAGGTGATTTGCGCCGCAGTCCGCGCTCGGGATCATATGACTCACGGGTCACTGATCGTTGTCGTTGTGCCTGGTGCAGTCCCATGACTGTTCTTAATCTAGTGGTGGTCCTAAGAAGTTCCCCTAATTGATTAAGCTGCTGTTCCGGCCTGACACTCGTGTTGCTCTCGCTCTCGAACCAATCAACAGGCAGGGCGCGGAAGACGAGAAGGCTTTTGTGCCCTGCTCGGGATCTTGCCACCGCCAACCAGCGAAAACTTCGTCTCTCAACCTTGCTTACCGCAAATGGACCTTCAAGATCGGTCGCGTCATGCGATCGCAGACGCCCCGCCACAACTCCGAAAGTCCCATGCTCGCAACCCCCTCTAAACGCACCGATTATGTGTCGGGAAGCGCCAGATGGGGTCATTTTGGGCGAGTCTCCGGCGAGTCTTGTGTAATACCGAACCCGCGCGTCTCGCTTCCACGGTACCATCTCACTGAAAGGGTCGAAAATGGCGCCTGAATTTGATCGCGAGGTTTGCGTGAACCAGATTGTGAATTGGGACGGCCTGCAAAGAATGTTGAAGCAACAACCCAAACTGAACCTAGTTGAAGAGATTGCCTTTGCAGCGGGAGGAATGCTGATGGAAGTGGCGGAAGAACGTTCATTCTCGCTGCCTTGGCGAATTGATGCTATCAAGACCACCGACAAACCTATCTACTCGCTCGAACTCACAGGCACTCTGGCGCTTCTTCACCCTGAGGTTTTGCTCGATGTCGAAGGGCATTTCACGCTTCCCGTGACCATTGTTCTCACAGACAGCGAAGGAAGGAACGCGAAGATTACGGTGAAACCCGTTGAATCAAGCGAACGGATTATGTAGGCGCTCACTGGAAGGGCGATTGCGCGCACGTCTCCGCCTTCTTTCGTGCAATTCCGCCTCGACGATGTATTCTGTCGCGCGGGAGTCCGCTGTACAGTCCGGCGAGATTGTGAATTGGGGATTGGCTCCTACACTAAGAACCCTTTGCCTTGAGAGGTGCCTTCGTGACAAGTGAACAGGTGTTTATGAACGCAAAAGAGTGCGCTGTACGCATCTACCAGCGCCTGTGGCACCTCAGGTCGGGCAAACCGTTCCTCGAAGGCGGAATCATACCGCCAGCCGAGTTAGCCATCATTGCTGGAGAGATTGAAAAATGGACCTTCTACCACGAAGGAGATCCCCTAGCTGAGCTGCGGAAGCTAAAGCGGCTGGTGAAGGAGGAACATCGCTACGACTACGTTGAACATGCGGTCCAGTGTTCTTGCGGTTGGAAGGAGGCTCCAATCGAGCGAAAGGACGCGTGGGAGCATTGGACTGAGCATCTGTTGGAATCCTCCCTCGCAGCGAAGGACATTCAATAGCAAGTAAGTTTCCAAGCGTGGGAGCGCAGAGAGGCTTGGCTAGAAAACATTTCTTTTGTGGACGCCAAAGGCCACCAGCTAACCGGCTGTGTTTGCAGCGCCGATAAGCACGCGTTTCGTGAGGGATTTATGGACAAGTCCGCGGGAGTAACCTAACTCGCTGGCGATCTCACGCACGGTGCGGCCCTGAGAGCGTAGAGTTGCGATCATGGCGGCATCAACCCGCGCACGCGGCCGACCAAGCCTCTTCCCTTTCGCCCGCGCATTCCTCAGCCCCGCTCTCACCCTCTCCACGATCAGACTGCGTTCCAGTTCGGCCACGGCGCCAAGCACCGTGAACACCATCTTGCCGGCTGGTGTGGATGTGTCGAGTTGCTCAGAGAGGCTCACGAACTGCACGCCGAGAGCGTGGAAGGTCTCCAGCGCGCGCAACAGGTGCGACACGGATCGTGCGAACCGATCGAACTTCCATACCACCACCACATCGAACCGGCGACGGTGAGCATCGGCGAGGAGACGGTCCAACTCTGGTCGCTTCTCCTTCGTGCCGCTGATGCCCACGTCCACATACTCACCCGCAAGCGTCCACCCGCGGCGCTCCAGGTACTCGCGCAGCTCCCGTGTCTGCATCTCGGGAGACTGCCCATTCCCATTCGTGCTCACCCGTGCGTAGATGACTGCTCGCATAATCCCTCCTTGGACGACGGGGGCGAAGGCACTTACGCACCCAAGCCCCCGCGTCGTGCCCGGCGTTCAGTTCGCCGGCTCGTTCTTGCAATCGCAGTAGTCGAGAACGACGTGTCCGCGGCGCCGATGTGCATCCGCTTTCTCAGCGGATTCAATCTTCGCCTCGTCGCACGTGATGCAGATCGAATGTTTGTGTTCGCTGACGTGGTCGATGAGGAGTTGCCTTGCGGAGTCGAAGGTGAGGTTCAGAGTTAGACTATCTGTAGCCATGTTGCCTCCTTATTAGGCGACTTCGGTTAGGCCCCGCATCCTGCGCCAACAGGCGGCGGGGCTGCTGTTACTTTTCGCATAACTCCGCAACCTTGTCAAGTGAATTCTTCGAGCGAGCGCAGAAATCACCAGTGTTTATGCGGGTAAACTGACGCAGCGCATAACGACCACTGACACTCGGTGGTGACATGCCTTGCCTACGGCATGACGCTAGTTACTACAGAACTAACACGCTGGCAGGCGCGCCGCTGGGATAAAGTGGGGGTGGCACCCCCTCCCCCTACACCCTTCGGAGCCCCTACCCTTCACGGGTCCCATACGGGATGGGGTACGAATATGCGCTTCCACCTACCGGGGAAGGAATCTGGCTCCCGCGATCTCTCGGATGTGACTGGGACTCCCTACCTGGAAAATTTCTAAAAAATTTCCGGGCGGAAATGGATCACATCGGGAGCAAGTCGCGATTCGGCCTGACTCGACGCAGTCATGGACGCTGAGACGTTTCAGAATCTGTTGGCTGGCTTGTTGGACGAGAAGTAGCTGATGTGTATGCGAGCGATTGGGGCTTTTTATTTAAGACCTATCGTAATTGCGCTATCAGCTCTTTAAGGGCCTCTGCTACTTCCGGCGGGGAATGCGCCCATCCAATAGATACTACATCCGCGTTGTCTAATGCTCCAATATCTAACCGGTGCTGTACGGCTGCCAGTGTTTTTGTCTGCCAGTCGTTTTTCTTGGCTTCACAGTCTTCAGGCGTATGGGCTGCGCCTGAGCCTCCTGGTCCGACATTGGTGCATTCTGATATTATCAGGTGGTACTGTCGCAATAAGTTCGCAAGCTCCTCCCGTGTTTGCTTCTTTATGTCCGGTGTTGGGAGCGGAGGCGTGGTCTGCTTAGTGGCTTCATGCCATCCCTCAACCGCTCCTATCGTTTGCGTATGGATACTTAAAACGCCGTTTTTGACCTCTCCGAGAAGTTGCCCTTTGATTGTATATTTCTTCTTATCCTGCGTCTTTACAAAGACCCTGCAAGGTGTAAAACCCTGCTGCCCTTCCGTAAGCCGGGCACGCATTTGAGATTCTAACTGATCTGCCTGGATGTAATAGTGTGTGCCCGGCGTAATTAATCTAGGCTCTCTTTCTATTGGTGTATCAATCGCACCATAGGATGCTCCCCATAACTCCACATTGGTTCGTCCATTGTTCAGGATCAACACACGCGGGCTTTGATAAATAAAATTAATTGATGGTGTGTAATCTATAGCTAGGAGCTCCCGCTCTACCCTCAACCGTTCCTCTTCGCTATTATTCTTCGCTACGCCATCTTTCGGTGAATCGGTTGCTGTTGGGGGCGTGGTCTTGTCGAGTTTATCGTCCTTGGGATTTTCAGATTCAATATTGGTCGAAGGGCTTCCTAGGGTTTTTCCAAGTAAAAGCCAAGCTACAGTGAAAACCGATCCTCCAACTAGGAAGACTATCAGATATGAATACACAAGCTTCCTGCCTTTACAGTAGCGATAGAGAGGACTCAGTTTAGCCCGTACGGATGAACTGGATAAAAGCTTCCAGGTCGAATGCAAAAATACGAACATCCATCCGTATGGCAATAAGGGAACCAACTGCTGTATATGAGCCTTCACCGTCACATCCACCAGAACGGCGATAAAAAGCTCAATTCCAACGCGAACGATTGGAAGCCCTTCTTTGGATTCCGAAGCCAAGCGGTTCCGAGTCCCCTTCTGACTCTAGGTGAAATCCTATCCGGTTATGCCCGCGCAAAGTCACAGGATTATACTCCGTTTCCCTGCGTTAATTATCTTAGCTATATATTATCTATAACTAGGATTTACCATCGGAGCTTTACTATTGGAGCAGTCGAGCGCGGCTCGCAGACTTTCCTTGTGGTACTTGGTCGTTCCTCTCCCTCTACCCACTCCAACCTGTGGGGAAATCTCATGCCAGACAATCACTGGGGCCAGAACGCAATCGAGGTGCGCTTCGCTGAGTGCGGTCACTTTATGTGGATTCCACTTGGGCACCGCGCGAACCATGAACACTGCTATGCCTGCCATCCTGAGTTAGCGCAGGAGCCGATACCGGGCAGCTGTCCGGCTTGTGAGGATGCGCACAGGTCCAAGCGTGCTGCTTTACTCGCCGAAGAATGAACGTCTCGGACTTATAGACACCGCGCCCGTTCCTGTGTCAGCTAGACTCACCTTCCCTTTCGTCCTCCGTTCCCATGATGCATCCCCACGGATGATCTCTTTTGATGACCGGCAACTGGCCGTGGTCAGCGTAGAAGTCACGTATACGTTGCTCAAGATCAGGAAGGAACTCTCGCATGGGAATTACCTTGGCCGCCCCATGCTGCTCGAACAGTATTTCCGCCATCTGCCACGCTTTGGCCTTCAGTTCGCCGATGACCTCACTGGGAATGTCCTTGGAAAAACCTAACGGCTCGGGATAGTGGCCGTGCTCGGCGTGATATGCCTTCAGACGCTGACCCAAATCGCCGTTAGCGTAAGGCCCCAGAAGGCTGTCGATCACCTGCTCCCGGGTCATTCCTCCCATTCCGACGTTGCGCTCTATATTTTCCTCGCTGACCCGGTGCAGTACGTGGGCGCGGAGGGCGTCTTTGAACTCGTTGTCGTCAATGATTTCCTCCCGTCCCATGAGCATTACAGGCGACGGCATCTTCGCCTTTGGCGGCCATTCGTCGAAAGTTTCCCGCGCCCGCTGCATCATCGATTCTAGCTTCGCGTTCCGTTCCTCGGGCCGATCTTTGTACTGAGGGGAAGCCTCTAATTCAGCTAGCATCCCGGCCTTGATCTTGTCCCACAACTCCGGCGTCCACATCGCGCGTAACTTGGCCCTTATTTCATCGTCGTCCATGTCGTCCCCCGTACTCACTACTTTGGAGTAAGCAGGATCATATCACCGGCGGGACGTAGAGAGCTGGTAATATCTGCGCTTTGCGGAGAGTAGTCCAAGTAGTCCAACCGAGACCACCTCGTCCGAACCTAAGTGATTGCAGCACCGCGTCTTAGGTTAGGATTCGCCTCGTTCGCAACGAGGAGGTCGCCGGTTCGATCCCGGTCTCGTCCACCAAACAAATCAACGACTTACACCGCTTTTCGGAATTGTAGAAGTCGCCCAAATCGCCCATTTTGGGCCTCAGTGGGCGACTTTTGAGCCTGAGTCAGGTTGAATCCAAGCCCCAAGCATTCCGCCCACCGCAGGCGAAA
>Ga0068863_100006836_pt1 | contig 11183 bp, 8 predicted proteins | sample KBSSwiS62_FD_66596 | JGI IMG/M metagenome (GOLD analysis project Ga0068863, IMG submission 66596) | Switchgrass rhizosphere microbial communities from Kellogg Biological Station, Michigan, USA - KBS Switchgrass S6-2 | ecosystem: Host-associated > Plants > Roots > Rhizosphere > Soil ...
TGCCGCGATCAGTCGCTCGTCCAGGGTGCCGGCGAGATCTTTGGCGTAGCCATCGGCGGCCGGGTCCCGGCGCACAACTCCACCGTCATCCGGAGCCGCGAAGATCGGGCTCAGGTCCAGCCCGCGGGCCTTCCAATGACCGATGGCGGGCGCGACGTCCAGCAGGTCCACACGGCCGATCGCCTCGTCCAGCGACCGCAGGCCCAGCGCCGCCAGGTGCTCACGCACCTCCTGGGCCAGGAACCGGAAGAAGTTGATGATGAATTCGGCCTTGCCGGTGAAGCGCTCCCGCAGCCGCGGGTCCTGAGTCGCGATGCCGACCGGACACGTGTCCAGGTGACAGACGCGCATCATGACGCAGCCCGAGACGATCAGCGGGGCGGTGGCGAATCCGTATTCCTCGGCCCCTAGAAGCGCCGCGATCACCACGTCTCGGCCGGTCTTGAGCTGGCCGTCGACCTGCACCGTGACCCGGTCCCGCAGGCCGTTGGCGCGGAGCGTCTGCTGGGCCTCGGCGAGGCCGAGTTCCCACGGCGCGCCGGCGTGCTTGAGTGAGTTCAGCGGCGAGGCACCGGTGCCGCCATCGTGGCCGGAGATCAGGATGACGTCCGCCTTCGCCTTCGCGACACCCGCGGCCACCGTGCCGACGCCGACCTCGGCCACCAGCTTCACGTGCACCCGCGCCGCCGGATTGACGTTGCGCAGGTCGTAGATCAGCTGCGCGAGATCCTCGATCGAGTAGATGTCGTGGTGCGGCGGCGGCGAGATCAGCCCGACGCCCGCGGTCGCGTGCCGGGTCTTGGCGATCCACGGCCAGACCTTGTTGCCCGGCAGCTGGCCACCCTCTCCGGGCTTGGCTCCCTGCGCCATCTTGATCTGCAGGTCGTCGGCGTGCACCAGATATTCGCTGGTGACGCCGAACCGGCCGGAGGCGATCTGCTTGACCGCGGACCGGCGTCGCGGGTCGTGCAGGCGCTCCGGGTCCTCGCCGCCCTCGCCGGTGTTGGATTTGCCGCCCAGCGCGTTCATCGCGATCGCCAGAGTCTCGTGCGCCTCGGCCGAGATGGAGCCGTAGCTCATCGCGCCGGTGGCGAACCGCTTGACGATCTCCTCGACCGGCTCCACCTCGTCGACCGAGATCGGACCCCGCTCACCCTCCTTGACAGTGAACAGGCCGCGCAGCGAGCCGGTCTCGGCAGCGAGTTCGTCGACCGCTTTGGTATACGACTTGAAGACGTCGTATTGGCCGCTCCGAGTGGCGTGCTGCAGCAGGAACACCGTCTCCGGGTTGAACAGATGCAGCTCGCCGTCCTTGCGCCACTGGTATTCGCCGCCGATCCGCAGGCGCTGGGTGCGCCGCGGCTGGGTGGCCGGCGGGAACGCGTCGGCGTGCCGGGCCGCCACTTCGGCCGCGACACCGTCCAGGCCAATGCCGCCGACCCGGCTCGGCGTCCCCGGGAAATACCGGTCGGTCAGCGCCGAGTCCAGTCCGATCGCCTCGAACACCTGCGCGCCGCAGTAGGAGGTCACGGTCGAGATGCCCATCTTGGACATGATCTTCAGGACGCCCTTGCCCAGGCCGGACACGATGTTGTGGGCCGCCGCGGCGGGCGCGACGTCGATCAGATGACCGCTGGCGATCAGGTCGTCGACGCTCTCCAGCAGAAGGTACGGATTGATGGCGGCGGCACCGTAGCCGACCAGGGCCGCGATGTGGTGCACCTCGCGGGCGTCGCCGGTCTCGACCACCAGGGCCACCTGGGTACGCGTACGCTCCCGCACCAGGTGCTGGTGCACGGCGGCGGTGAGCAGCAGCGACGGGATCGGTGCGAGGTCCTCGGTGGAGTCCCGGTCGGAGAGCACCAAGATGCGTACGCCGTCTTCGATCGCCTCCGAGACGTGCCGGCAGATCTCGGTGAGCCGGGCTTTCAGGCCCTTGCCACCGTCGGCGACCCGGTACAGCCCCGAGACCCGGACCGCTTTGAAGCCTGGCATGTCGCCGTCGGCGTCGATGGACAGGATCTTCGCCAAGTCGTCGCTATCGATCACCGGGTAGGGCAGCACGATCTGGCGACAGCTCGCCGGTCCCGGGGCCAGCAGGTTGCCCTCCGGGCCGATGGTGGTGGCCATGCTGGTCACCAGCTCTTCCCGGATCGAGTCCAGCGGCGGGTTGGTGACCTGGGCGAACATCTGAGTGAAGTAGTCATAGAGCAGCCGCGGCCGGCCGGAGAGCACCGCGATCGGGGTGTCGGTGCCCATCGACCCGATCGGCTCGTAGCCGGTCTGGGCCATCGGCGCGACCAGGATCTTCAGCTCCTCGTCGGTATACCCGAAGGTCTGCTGGCGGCGCCGCACCGAATCGTGGGTGTAGACCACGTGCTCACGGGGTGGCAGCTCGTCCAGGTGCATCAGTCCGGCGTGCAGCCAGTCCGCGTACGGCTCGGCGGCGGCCAGCTCGGCCTTGATCTCGTCGTCGTGCACGATCCGGCCGGCGCCGGTGTCCACCAGGAACATCCGGCCCGGCTGCAGCCGGCCCTTCTCCAGCACCGTGGCCGGATCTACGTCGAGCACACCGGCCTCGCTGGCAAGCACCACCAGGCCGTCGTTGGTACGCATCCAGCGGCCCGGCCGCAGCCCGTTGCGGTCCAGCACCGCGCCGACCACGGTGCCGTCCGAGAACGCCACCGCCGCCGGTCCGTCCCACGGCTCCATCAGGCTGGCGTGGAACTGGTAGAAGGCCCGGCGCGCCGAATCCATGGTGGGGTCGTTCTCCCACGCCTCCGGGATCATCATCAAGATCGCGTGCGGCAGGCTCCGGCCGGCCAGGTGCAGCAGCTCCAGGACCTCGTCGAAGCTGAGCGAATCGGATCCGCCCGGAGTGTTGATCGGCAGCACCCGGCCCAGATCGAACTTGTCGGTGGCCAGCATCGCCTCGCGGGCGGCCATCCAGTTGCGGTTGCCGCGGATCGTGTTGATCTCACCGTTGTGGGCGATCAGCCGGTACGGGTGCGCCAGCGGCCAGGACGGGAACGTGTTGGTGGAGAAGCGCGAGTGCACCAGCGCGATCGCCGAATTCATCCGCTCGTCGGCGAGCTCGGTGTAGAAGGTCCCCAACTGCTCCGGAGTCAGCATGCCCTTATAGACGATGGTGCGGCTGGACAGGCTCGGGATGTGCACGCCGATGCCGCGCTCGGCGGTCTCCCGCTCGGTAGCCTTGCGGATCGGGTACATCGCCCGGTCCAGGTCGATGCCGGTTAGCCGGGCGCCGGCGGCGTCGTCCGACGCTAGGAACACTTGCATGATCCGCGGCCGGGCGGCGGCGGCGCTGGCGCCGAGACCGCGCGGCTGCACCGCGACCTCGCGCCAGCCGAGGATGTCGGCGCCGCCCTGACGGGCGTACTTCTCAAGAACTGTGACCGCCCGCGCCTCGTCGGTCGCGATGGTCGGAAGGAACACCAGCCCAGTCGCGTAGGCACCGGGAGGCGGCAGATCGAAGTCGACCACTGCGCGGTAGTAGTCGTCCGGAACCTGCATCAGGATGCCGGCACCGTCACCGGTGTCCGGGTCGGAGCCGCGGGCGCCGCGGTGGTCCAGCCGGCGCAGCGCCGCCAGGCCCTTGGCGATGACATCGTGGGAGCGGCGCCCGGCGACGTCCGCGACCAGGGCAATGCCGCAGGCGTCGTGTTCGAACGCCGGGTCGTAGAGTCCGTGCCCGCCAGTCCGGTTTCCGGACGCACGAAGTGGGGAGGTCGGCCGATGGGTAGGGATCATCGCCTGATGGGCTCCTCGCGTCGTCGAAGGGGAACGGGACGACGTCGGCCCAAATGGTTAACACAAGTTTAGGCGGCCAGGCCGGAAAGTCGTGATCGTTGCGAGAGCCGGTCCCAGCTTATGGGCGGCGATCTTGACGATCTAGCGACATATGTCGGAAATGCCGGTGAAACCTTCTCATCGCCTTTCGGGGGAACTTTGAGATCCGCCGACCATCTTCCGGAACCGGAATCAGATGCCCGGCCGGGACCGCCTCGATTGGCTCTCGGAAATCGGCCCGGCCGCCCCGCCGAGCGGCGGATCGCCATCGCCCGAGGCATGATGGTCAGCGTGAACGTGACTGTGGTGGACGTGCCGGAGAAGGATCGATTCGAAGCCCGCGACGAGTCCGGCGCGATGGTGGGCATGGTGACCTACCAGCTGACCGGAGAGATCATCGTCTACACCCATACCGAGGTGTTTCCGGAGTATGAAGGCCAGGGCATCGCGAGCACGCTTGCCAAGACCGTGATGGACGATGCCCGCGAGCGCGGCCGCACCGTGGTGCCGCTGTGCCCGTACATCAGCAAGTGGCTGGAGAAGCATCCGGAGTACGACGACGTGGTCGCGCGTACCACCAGGAAGGTGAAGTGAGGGCCCGCGGCAACCGCGGAACCTCACCCCGGCGAACCTATTGAGTCGCGCCCAGCGCGAGATAGGTAATGGTGCCAGCCTTCCCGTCCTCGGCGTGCGCGATGTCGCCGTTGTCGACGGCGATCGACGTCGAATGATCTGGACCCCAGGTCGCCACCATGCGCCCGGCGGCGCCGGTGACCGGATCCCAGAATTCCAGCTTCAGGTCCTGACCGCTGACGACGATTCCCCGGTCTCCGATCGTATAGATCCCGAATCCCCACATGGTGAATGCCTTCGGCATGGCCATCCGGTGGCTGCCGTCGAGATCCTGGATGAAGTAGTCGCCAGCGATGCCGGGGTTGCCATCGCGGCCCCACAGGCCGACGCAGAAGGTCGGTGCGCACCTCAGGTCCATGACGTCGTCGCTGGGTGCGACCGGGGTTCGCGTCTCTCCAGTGACCACGTTCTTGAGCCCGGTGGTGATCTGGAAGTCGGCGCTGGACCGCATCGCCCACGCGGATCCGTTGACGAGTCGGTAGCCCTCCAGACCGGCAACCTTCGACACCCGCCCACCGGTACGCGGCAGGGTCTCCGCGCCATCACGTGTCGACCAGTAGACCGCGTCGTCGGTGGCGAACCACCGATTCGCGTCATAAGACGACTCCGCGACGTGGATGATCTTCCGGGTCGCACCGCCGGCCAGCGGGGCAACGTAGATGTCGAACCCGGCCTTGGCGAAGTCGGTGCTGTTGTAGCCGCTGAAAGCCCAGTACAGGTAGTGGTCGGAGACCGCCGAGCCGGCCGATGTGGCGCGTTTGCCACCCGGCATTTCGCCGATCTTGCGGAATCCTCCCCTGGTCAGATCGAACGAGTAGTACGAGACGTCGATGCCGTGCGATATCGAGGAGACCAGCACGTGCGTCCGGTCGATGGTCCGCAGCGGCTTCAGCTTGAAACCGTCCGGCGCGTGGGCCGGGAGCTGGAACGTCGCCGTCGGCCAGGTAGTGGTGGCGAGTGGAATCTTCGCCGGCGGCGCGGCCCAGTGCCCGGCCCGGAACGCCGGGGCGGTGGGCAACGGCCCGGTCTTGCAGTTGTAGATCGGCGAGCAGGACGGGTTCGGCAGTGTGGGCGACGGTGTCACCACCGGCGGCTTGGTGGGCCGGGACGCGGCCCGAGGCCAGGCCACCGCAGTGCCCGCCACGACCAGCAGGACCACCATGCCGGCCGCCACCGCGGCCGCTCGCATCCGCCGGCGCCGGAGCCGCTGAAATCGCGACTCGACCAGTTCGACAAGGTCGGCGTGGGCCTGCACATCGCCGGCGTAGGTCTCCAGGACCCGGGTCAGTTCGATCTCCGGAGTCGTCATCGCAGACCCCCGTTCAGGTGTGCCGCTGACGGCATCGACCGCAACTTGCTGAGCGCCCGCGAGGCCTGACTCCGAACGGTGCCGCTCGAGACGCCGAGGACGTGCCCAATCTCCTCGTCGGTCAGATGTTCGTAGTAGCGCAAGACCAGGACCGCCCGTTGCCGCGGTGGCAGCGCCCCGAGAAGATTCCAGATCAGCTGGTCGGTGCCGCCGCGGGCGATGCCGGCATCGACCCGCGCGATGCCGGAGTCGCGGTGCGCCCGGTCCGGCACCGACGAGCTGAGGAACTCGCGGCGCGTACGGCGCCAGGCGCTGATGTGCATGCGCGCCATCGTGGTGCGGACGTAGCCCATCGGATCGTCTTGCCGGTGCACGCGATTCCACGCCCCGCGGAGCTTGATCAACGCCTCCTGCACGAGATCGTCGGCGTCGTGGGCGTTGCCGGTCAGCAGATAGCCGTACCGGTAGAGCGCGGTCGCTCGAGACCGGACAAAGTCCGCGAACGCTGCCTCGTCAGCCATCCGTTACCTCCTCGGACCCAGGACGGCCGAGGCGGCGAATCTGTTGCACGCTGGTTCGGACCCCCGTGGTTCGGGCGCGGTTTTTCGCAACAGCGCTTCGGTGGTTCAGGACGAGCGTCGAAGCTGGCGGATCGCTCCGGTGGCGCGGCCCATCAGGCCGGGCGCCAGACCGAGGGCGGCATCCCGGGTACGCGCGACCGAGACGCGCGAGGCCGACAGCACCGCGCCGACGCGCCGGGACTGCCGGCCCACGCGCAGGACCGCCGGCCGCCGCTCCTGGGTGTAGGCGTCCAGCGCCGCCGGCACCGGCTGCTGCCCGAGCAAGCGCACCAGAGCGGCGGCGTCGTCGAGAGCGAGCCCGGCGCCCTGGCTCAGGTGGTGCGCCATCGCGTGGGCGGCGTCACCGAGCAGCGCATAGCCCCCACCGCCGGCGTGGAATGCGAACGCGCCCGGCAGCGGCCACAATTCGTTGACCGAGTGTTGGATCAGGTCGTCCGGGTCGGTGGCCGCGATCAGGTCACCGATCGGCGCATGCCAGTCGGCGAATCGACGCCTGAGCAGGTCGATCTGCGCCGCGGCGGATTCCGGCCGGGTGGCACCCGGCACGGTGGCGGCCCAGTAGATGCCGCCGCGCCGGGACTCCCCGGCCGAGCCACGGGTGCCCAGGCTCGCGTAGCGGAACCGGTGCCCGGCACCGAGCGTCTCGCCCGCGAGGCCACCGGTCGGCAGCCGATCCAGGCGGTCGGCCAGGTCGACGGCGCGGAACCAGGGGATCACCGCTCGCCACGCGGTGCAGCCGGCGGAGACCACCGTGGCGTCGGGGGCCAGCCGGCGCCGGATCACGCTGTCGACCCCATCGGCCGCGATCACCACGTCGGCGTCCCAGCTGCTGGTGCCGTCACCGACAGTGGGCCGGCGGGATCCGGACGCGCCCAGGGTGCGGACCGAAACTCCGGTCCGGATGTCGACCCGGTCGGTGAGCCCGGCGATCAGCGCGTCATGCAGGTCTTCGCGGTGCACCACCAGCGGCGTCTCGGCACCCGCGAGCTCCTCGGCCCGGACCAGCCAGTTGCCGTCCGGGCGGCGGATGCCGGAACTCGCCACCGGATAGGCGATGGCGTCCAGCCCGTCGCCGAGACCCAGTTCGCGCAGTGCCGCCAGGGCACTCGGCCAGAGCAGCAACGCGGCCCGATCTGCGCGCAGCCGCTCGCCGCGCTCGATCAACGTGACGTCCCAGCCGCGCCGGGCCAGTGCACCGGCGACAGCGAGGCCGCCGATGCCGGCGCCGACGACGACCGCGTCCGCCATCAGCTACTTCTTGCCGGTATGAGCCGGGTCGTCGGCGGACTCCGCGCCGGCCGCGGTAGAGCCGCCACCACCACCGCCGTCGTCATCGTCGCCGCCCCCGCCGTCGCCAGCGGGTCCGGTCGCGGCCGTCCCGGCGGTCGCGTCGTCATCGTCGCCTGCGGCCGGGGCGTCGCCCTGGTCCTCGTCGTTCACGGCGATCCGGTAGCCGCCATCAGCGGTGGGGACGATCCGCGAGAACGGACCCTTGACCATCACGAAGTAGATCAACGCGGCGAGGAACAGGATCAGCGCGGTCCAGTCGTTGAGCCGCAGGCCGAGGAAGTGGTTGGCCTCGTCGATCCGGAGGTATTCGATCCAGAACCGGCCGGCCGTGTAAGCCATCACGTACAGGGCGAAGGCCCGGCCCTTGCCGAACTTGAATTTCCGGTCGGCGAGGAAGACCAGCAGTGCGGTGCCCAGGTCCCAGATCAGCTCGTAGAGGAATGTGGGGTGGTAAAGCCCGGGCAGGGTGACCGCCTGGCCGTCCGGCCCGATCACCGCCTTGCCCTGGTCCTGGTCGCTCATCTGGTGGACCTGAAGGCCCCAGGGCAGCGAGGTGCGGCGGCCATAGAGCTCGTTGTTGAACCAGTTGCCGAGGCGCCCGATCCCCTGCGCCAGCGGCAGCCCCGGGGCCAGCGCGTCGGCGACGAAGGTGAGCGGGATCCGCAGACTGCGGCAGGCCAGCCAGGCGCCGATGGCGCCACCGATGACGGCGCCCCAGATGCCCAGGCCGCCCTCCCAGATGTAGAACATCTTGACCCAGTCCTGGCCCTTGTCGAAGTAGAGCTCAGGCGACGTGATCACGTGGTAGACCCGGGCGCCGACGATGCCGAACGGCACCGCCCACACCGCGATATCCAAGATCGCGTTCTCCGGCGCGCCCCGGCGTCGCATCCGGCGCTCGGTGGTGTAGCAGGCTGCCAGGATGCCCACGATGATGCAGAGCGCGTAGGCGCGGATCGGCAACCAACCCAGGTGCCACACCGCGGTGGTCGGGCTCGGAATGCTGGCCAAAGTCGTCACGCGCGACAGGCTACCGCCGTGGACACTCGATCGGGAGTCTGGCCATCACTACTGTCCGGTTCTAGGCTTTCGTCATGAACTTGTTAACTTCCGCGGTCGCCGCCGTGATCACCGATCCAGCCGGCCGCCTCCTGCTCTGCGAACAGAGCCAGGGCCACCACAAATGGGGTCTGCCAGGCGGCAAGATCCGCGTCGGCGAGTCGCCGATGCACGCCGCGATCCGCGACATCCGCGAGGAGATCGGTGCCGACGTGCACCTGCTCGAGGTTGTCGGGGTCTACGAACTCACCAGTGACAGTTCGGACGATCTGCCCGACGTCCTCGTGCACGTGTTCCGCGCCCGCCTGGACGCCGAAGTCACCCTGAACGCCCCCGGCCGCATCTGCCGGCTCAGCTGGCACGACCCGGGAGCGCTGCCGGCCGCGATGACCCCGATCACCCGATCCGCAATCTCGGACGCCACGGCCGGACGCGCCGGTGTGCTGCGCACCGTGCAGCGCGACGCCGAACCCGAGGTGCCGGAGGCCCAGGAGTTGGCGGCGCCGGCCCAACCGATCGCTGCCGAACTCATCGACGCCTGAGGTCGAGCGCCCGCCGGTGCGAGCCATCGACGGCCGGCGAGTCATCCATCGATACATACGAACGTCCACAGTCGACTGACACCACCGCCCGTACGCTACGGTTGATCACGACCGTAGCGGGGTGGTGATGCATGCGAATCGGTAACTGGCTGCCGAAAACGCTGGTAGCGCGGCTCCGCCGGCGGATCCGGGCCCGCGCCCTCGGTCTCACCTACGCCATCACCGGCGTCGTCGTGGCCGCAAGCGGTGCCTGGATGCTGCTCGCCGCGCATGCCACCCGCTCCGACATCCTCGTCAACGTCGGTTCCAATCTGGTCGACGCGGTGGTCTTCTTCGCCATCCTGACCCCGCTGGTGAGCCGGATCAGCGACAGCAGCGCCCGGTGGAATCGCGGCCTTGATCTGGACGGCCTGATCGACGACATCCGCGAGTCCAGCGACGCGTTCGATGTCATCGAGACGTGGACCCGGCTCCTGGAGCCCAAGCGCCGGGACCGGTTCCTGGCCGCGCTCGGTGCGGCCATCGCGAACGGCACCCGGGTCCGCATCGTCCTGCTGGACCCGAGTTCGCCAGACGCGCGGGCCCGGGCCAGTGCCCTCGGCCTGCCGGTGCCGCAGTTCATCCGGGACAACCTGGCCCTGCTCGAGGAGTTCATCCGTGCCGATCCCAGGGCGGCTGCCCAGGTGTCGATCCGGATCGCTGGTGTCGCGCCGTTCCGGCAGATGTATCGCGTCGACTCCAAGGTGACCTACGCGTACTTCCCGCCGGACCGGCCCTCCAACGAGGTGCCACAGGATCGGGCCACCCTGAACGACGGCCGCGGCGACCTGGTGATGCTCTGGTTCGAGCAGGCCTGGCAGGACTCCTCGTTGATCGATTTCGACGACTTCCGGCGGGCTCGCACGTTGCTGCCCGGGCAGCGCGAGCCCAGCGAGTTCCCGTTCATCCAGGACGAGAGCACGGTCTGGATCGACGTGGTCGACATCCGGACCGAGATGGAATTCGACGAGTGGTGCCGGGACCACGCATCGGTCCAGGTCACCGTCGGGGACGACGACCATCGGGCGGCCTTCACGAACGCGATGCCGGGTGACCGCGTCTTCACCCAGTTCCGGGAGAAATACGGCGACCACGACGGCCGGCACCTGGTCGCCGTACAGCTGCCGGTGCAGCGCAGCGGTGACTAGGCCCAGCGCCGGTGGGCCAGCCGCGCGGCGGAGGGCGAAACTGGATCGGCGGTGCCAGACTCGTGATATCAGAGCCTGTTGGTAGAGCATGCTGGCGGGCCGCGGTGGTGCGCAGACACCTCGCACCGCCGATGCTCTACCGACGGGCTCTTAGGCTTCACTTTCGCTTGGAGACGTTTGACATGCCGGACCACCTGGCCGCGGAGCACAGCGACGCGCACCCCAATCCGTACGAGTGCTTCACCGCGCTGGATGTCCGGGCCGGCCTGGTCACCGAGGTGAAACCGTTCGACCGCGCCCGGGTTCCGTCCTATCGGCTGGTCATCGACTTCGGTCCGGAGATCGGCGTGCGGGAGTCGAGCGTCCAGGCGGCCGCCGACTATCGACCCGAGGAGTTGCGGGACACCTGGGTGCTCGGCGTGGTCAACCTGCCCGAGCGCAACATCGCGGGCTTCAAGTCACAGGCCCTGGTGCTCGGCGTCCAGCGGGCCGGCGGCGGTCTCAACCTGCTCCGGCCGGATGTGACCCCGGAACCGGGCAGCAAGCTCTACTGAGCGATGACCGACACCTATGGCTGGCCTTCGACGATGACGGCTATCGACCCCCATGACGATCTGGACATGGATTCCGACTGGCAGCGCCTGGTGGCACCGGAGCATCTGCCCCCGGCGATCCGCGCCCACCTGCGGGCCGAGCGCGGCCTGCTCGCCAGCGTGCTGCGCACCGGCGGCTACCGGGTGGTGATCGAGGCCGGCTGCGCCGACGGCAGCCT
>Ga0068863_100006837_pt1 | contig 11183 bp, 10 predicted proteins | sample KBSSwiS62_FD_66596 | JGI IMG/M metagenome (GOLD analysis project Ga0068863, IMG submission 66596) | Switchgrass rhizosphere microbial communities from Kellogg Biological Station, Michigan, USA - KBS Switchgrass S6-2 | ecosystem: Host-associated > Plants > Roots > Rhizosphere > Soil ...
GGTGGAAAAACGAGATCCTCACAATTTGTTCCACAGGTTCACCCGCGCACAATTGACGGCCCTGACGCCGTCGTTCCGCTGGGCGGGCTATCTTGCCGCTATCGGCCTGCCTGCGCTTGCGGAATTCAACGTCACCGAGCCTGCGTTCTTCAAGCAACTGGACGCGCAGCTCAAGGCCCGCAGCGTCGGGGATTGGAAAGTCTATCTCCGCTGGCACGTCGCGCACGAAAATGCCGTGTATCTTTCTTCACCATTCGTTCAGGAAAACTTCGAGTTCTACAGCAAACACTTGCGGGGTGTGGAACAGCTTCGGCCTCGTTGGAAGCGGTGCGTGCAATATGTGGACCGCGATCTTGGCGAGTCGCTGGGACAGGTGTTTGTGCAACAGACGTTCGGCCCCGACGTGAAGGCGCGCGCCGTCGCCATGACCCGTGAAATCCAGAAGGCCATGGAAACCGACCTGAAACAACTTGCGTGGATGGGCGACGAGACCAAGAAGCAAGCGTTGCTGAAGCTTCACGGGATGGTGGATAAGATTGGCTATCCCGACCGTTGGCGCGACTACAGCTCACTCCAGATCGACTCCGCGGAGTTTGCCGGGAATGTCAGCCGAGCCGCTGTATTTGAATCGCGCCGCCAGCTTGCCAAGATCGGCAAACCCGTAAACCGCGGTGAGTGGCAGATGACTCCACCTACGGTGAACGCCTACTACGATGCGCAAATGAACGACATCAATTTCCCCGCGGGCGTCCTGCAGCCTCCACTGTTCGATGCGAAACTTGATGACGCTCCGAACTACGGCGACACCGGCGCGACTATCGGGCATGAGCTAACGCATGGCTTCGACGACGAAGGCCGCCAGTTCGACGCCAAGGGCAATCTCCGGGATTGGTGGACAAAAAAGGACTCTGACGAATTCACCAACCGCGCAACGTGCATCTCCGAGCAGTATTCGCAGTACACGATTATTGACGACATCAAGATCAACGGCAAGCTGACACTCGGGGAAGACGTCGCCGATCTGGGCGGCACCATTCTTGCGTACATGGCCTGGAAGAACTCCACCAGCAATCAGAGACTGATGCCCGTGGATGGATTAACGCCGGATCAGCGATTCTTCGTAGGCATGGCGCAATGGGCGTGCGGGTCTGAGCGACCGGAACAGAAACGCGTTAACGCGATCACCAATCCGCATTCTCCGAATGAATACCGGATCAACGGCGTCGTCTCGAACATGCCGGAGTTTGCCGCGGCTTTTTCCTGCAAGGTGGGGCAGCCGATGGTTCGCGAGCGCGTCTGCCGGGTCTGGTAGAAATCGCGCGCAGAACCTGCGCGGATATAATGTGAAATACTCCAGAGACGGTAGGATACTCCAGATTATGGAATTGGTTAAACTTCAAAGGCAAAGAGCGGTGGACGCAGTGTATGAGGCGCTGCGGGAGGGAATCCTCAGCCACCTGTTCAAGCCCGGCGAGCGCCTCCATGTGGACGAACTTTCCGAGAAGCTCGGGGTCAGCTTGACGCCCGTACGCAACGCGATTCAACAGCTCGCCTCGGAAGGCCTGGTGGAAATCCACCCGCGCAGCGGCACGTTCGTGGCAAAACTGTCGGTACAGGATATAGAGGAAACGTTTGAGATCCGCTGCGCGCTGGAGTGCCTGGCGGCTGAGAAGGCCACAGCCTCATTAGATGGCGCGGATCTGGATCGCTTGCGCGAGTTGCTGCTCTTGCTAAGCCGCCCAATTCACACCTCGGAGGATCGCAAAGCTCACGAGCAGGCCAATTCGGAGTTTCATCGCATCCTGATCCAGGCTTCGGGCAACCGCCGCTTACAGGATATGTACGAAGGGTTAAACGCTCACCTGAAAATCGCCAGGATCCATGGTTCGGAACAAAGCTGGCGCTCCCGGCTTGGCGAGGAACAGGCCGAACATCTGCAGATCGTCACCGCGCTGGAAAACCGTGATGCGAACCTGGTGGCCGCCACGTTGCGGAAACATATCTACCGTGCCAAGGACGCACTGGTCGCGTCCGTCCGTCAGGCGGAATAAAGCAGGGCGACGTCCCCATATAGGCGCAGGAGGTTTTCCCATGGAGCCAGAGCAAGGACGCGGCGGCATCCCGCGCGTGCGCCCCATCAGCGGGCTGCTGAGCGGCCAGACGGCAATTGTAACGGGTGCAAACTCGGGCATAGGCAAAGCGGTTGCGATCGCGCTGGGCCAGGCCGGCGCGGACGTAGTGGTGAATTACGTACAAGGCGATGCAGCCATCGGGGAGGTGGTGGATGCCATAACCGCCGAAGGACGCCGCGCGATGGCTTTCAAAGCGGATGTCTCGAATGAGGACGAGGTGGAGGCCATGTTCCAAGCGGCCATCCAGGAATTCGGAACCGTGGATATCCTGATCAACAATGCCGGCCTACAGCGCGACGCCGCCATTGACCAGATGACGCTGGCGCAATGGAACACCGTGATTTCCGTGAACCTGACCGGGCAGTTCCTCTGCGCCCGTGCCGCCATCCGCGAGTTCAAGCGCCGCGGCGTGGTGGAGAGCGTCTCGGTCAGCGCTGGGAAAATCATCTGCATCAGTTCGGTTCACGAAGTGATCCCGTGGGGCGGCCATGTCAACTACGCCGCGTCAAAGGGCGGGGTGATGCTGATGATGAAGAGCATCGCGCAGGAAGTGGCCCCGTTCCGCATCCGGGTGAACAGCGTATGTCCAGGCGCGGTACGCACACCCATTAATACGGCAGCCTGGAATACGCCGGAAGCCTACGCGTCCCTGATGACGCTGGTGCCGTACAAGCGGATCGGCGAGCCGGACGACATCGGCCGGGTTACGGCCTTCCTGGCATCGGATCAAGCCGACTACATCACCGGCGCCAGCATCTTCGTCGACGGAGGGATGACGCTGTATCCAGGGTTCGCCGACGGCGGCTAACCTTTCCTTCTACTTCGGCGCGGGTACAGGCTTGACGATGATTTCGACATTCGTCGGACGTCCTTGCGTCAGCACGAGACTTGCGGCATCACTGGCGAAGATCACCTTCTCGCCCGTCTTAATTTTTGCGGCCACACCATACGTGTGACTGGAAACAATCTGGCGCGAATCATAGCCGATGACGAAAGGAATCGGCACCTGCTTACCTGCCGCCTTGATCACCTGATGTCCAATTTCTATACCCGGCGTATCCTGAACCGAGACGTCGGAGAACGTAACTTCCACCGTCGCATCCGGCGTCAAAGCCATGCGCTGGAGGTAGGTAACCGTACCGGTGATCTGCGCTGCCACCAGTTTCGCGGGAGGACGATGATGGGCGCAACCGGCGGCGAGAAGCGCTGTGAAACTCAGGAAATACTTGGCCATACCGGGGGAAACGGTCATCTTTTCCATTCTATGGGAACGTCGATCCCTCTACAAAAGTTGCGCAAATCCCCGCAATTGGGGTATAGTCCAAGTTCCCCTGTTGGACCGATATTACGTATCATGCGCGTCTTAGCAGTGCTCCTACTATTCGTTGGGTTCGATGTCATCGGCCTTGCGGAGTCGAATTCCGCTGGAGGCGCTGCCCGGACTACGTCCTTGCCGCAGCTTCGCCGCACAGGGACCGATCCGAACCCCCTGCTCACGCAAGATATGGTCTACTTCTGGATTGCCAAGTGGCAGCGCCGGCTTTCCTTGGAGGATTGGAGCATTGAATCCAAAATTGTGCGAGCTTGGGACTTGCCGGAGCGCGCCGTGGCGAACATTCACTGGTCCCTGCCAAACAAGAAAGCCACTATTCAGGTCTTAAACTCAACCGATTCGAACCTTCGAAAGTCGGAAATCCTGAAAGACACAGAGCTCTCGGTGGTTCACGAACTGGTCCACCTGAGCATGTCGAAGCTGCCGCTCGATCCGAAACACACGGAACTCGAAGAAGAGGCCGTCAAGAAGCTCTCCGTCGCATTGCTCGCTCTTGAAGACGGCAAGAAGTAGGGCCAACTACATTGTCTGCGTAACTTTCGACAAAGTTCGTGGGCGGTCGGGATCGAGGCCTTTCTGTTCAGCCAGCGAAGCGGCAAATAACTGCGCCGGGATGATGTAAGGGATGGGAGTATAAAGATCTTCCGCCGCCGCGGATTTTTTGCCCAGCTTCAGCGGCACGCAAAGGGAATGAGGCGAGGCGTCGAGCGCGGCTCGATTGCTGAGGTCGGTTATCACCAACGTCTCCGCCTTAAGATGCTGCAATTTCTCAATCATTTCCTTCATCCCCGGCCAGGTGACCCCCGGCGGTGCAAATAGAAACGACGGGAACGCCGATTCCACCATCGCAATTGGCCCATGCATCAGGTCCGCGGAGGAGAACCTCTCGGCCACCACGTAACAGGTTTCCATCAACTTCAGGGCGAACTCGAAGGCGTTCGAGTAATTCAGTCCACGGCCGACGACAATCGCCCGCGTCATAAAGGTATAGCGCTCGCTCCGCTCGGCGATCCGTGCCTCCAGTTCCACCGCGCCGCTGGCCCGCTCGGGAATACGCCGCACGTCGTCCAACTCGATGTCGGCATCCAGCGCATAGGCCAACAAGTACATCATTAACAGTTGTCCGGTATAGGTTTTGGTGGCCGCAACGCTCGCCTCTCTGCCGGCTCGCACCAGAAGAACATGCTCGGCAAGGCTCGCCAGGGCGCTGTCGGCCTCGTTGGTAATCCCCACCGTAAAGGCGCCTTTTTCCCGCGCCCGTTGCAGCACAAGGTTGGTATCGGTAGATTCGCCCGATTGCGATATCGCCACCACCAGCACGTCGCGGAAGTCGAGCGTTGCCTGATACAGAGTAAAAATCGACGGAGCCGCCAGCGACACCGGAATACCTGTTGTGACTTCCAGGAGATAGCGGCCGAATTGGGCTGCGTTGTCCGAGGTACCGCGCGCGGCCAGCACAATCAATCGGGGACGGTTCTTCGACAGGGTGCGCCGCAGTTTTTCAATGGTTCGCAGCTCGCTCTTAAGCGTGCGCTCCAGGGCGCCTGGTTGCTGGCGGATCTCCTCCAACATCTTCGACATGTGTTGAGAATAGCAGAGGCCGTTTCTAGAGCGGCGTGCGAGGCCGCGTGTCCGGTCCAACAAACACAGGCCGGATATCGGCTTCGGTGGGCGGAAGATTGATCAGATGGGGCTTGATCAACAGGAGTATTTCATTCTTGGAATCGTCCTTGGTGTTGCTCCGGAGAAGAGGGCCCACCAGCGGCACGGAGGAGAGCCCGGCGAGGCCGCTGATGGACTTCGCCTGAGTATCGCTCATCAAACCGGTAATTACTGCCTGTTCATCGAATTTCAGCCGCACCTGGGCCACGAACTTTCGATTTGAAACCACCGGAATGCCGTTCACGCTACCGCTTCCCAGCACTTTGAACTCAGCGTCCACGTCGAGCGTGACTTCGTCGACGCCATGAACCTTCGGAGTCACTTTGAGCACCAGGCCAAGGTCCTCAAAACTAAAGCTTGGAGCGTAGCCGGTTGCGGTTCCCGCAGGGGCGCCGAAGTTGAAACCCTGAGTCTGCAGCGGAAACTTATCGCCAACGTGAAGATTCGCGGGTTGCCCGTCCACCGATCGAACTTCCGCCCGCAGCAGGCTCCGGCTGTCCGAATTGTTCACATTCGCCATTAGTTGCGCGGTGAGCACCCCGATCCCCAACATGGTCTGTCCGCCGCCGAAGACATAATAGGAGGCGAGTTTCGTCAGATCCACTGGGTCGGCGGCGCCAAACCTTCCGAAGCTGGTGATGTCGATTTTTCCGGGGAGCGACAATCCCCAATTGAGAGTCGAGCTCTTACCCACAGACAGGAACTCCACTTCAATATCCACCTGTGGCCGATGATGGAGCAACTGATTCAGAATCTGTTGTGCGGCGTAGGCCTTCGACACGCGGTCACGGAAGTAGACGGTGCGGTTCGCGCCGTTCACGTAGAACCGCTGCAGTTCCATCACCTGCTGCACAGTTCGGGCCATTTCCTGCGCTTCCTGCAAGGATACTGCTTCCGGAATCGGCAACTCCATGGCGACGTTGTTCTCAATGGATGCCCGTTTCTGCAGCGTATCCTGCACCACCATGAAAACATGGCCGCTAATGGGAACGATGAAACTTCCCGTTGAGGCCATCAACGCATACAAAGCGTCCCGGTGATCGGCGCCTTCCAGCTTGAGCCGCTGCGGGGGCCTTGGCTGATATTCGCCGTCAAAGACGACGTCCAGACCATAAGCCTTGGCCACTTGTTCATAGAGGCTCTTGGAATCACCCCGCAGGTCCAGATCTTTCTTCTCCTTCGAGCCATCCAGCTCGAACGGCGGCTGCGGCTTCTTGGCGTCCAGCAACTCTTTGGCGCTGGGTGGTGGATCCTCGGGCGATTCTTCCGAATCTTCCAGTTCGGCAACAGAATCACCCGATGTGGTATTCGGCATCACTTTGGAGGCGAGCGCGGCTCGCGTCCGCAGGGACTGCATCTTTTGCCAGTATTTCTTGTTGGTGGGATCGGCGGCCGCCGCCTCCGAATAGAAGATATACGCCTGCACCACGTCGCCCTTCTTTTCATACTGTTTGGCGGAAACGTAGAGTTCGTAAGGAGCCGGTTCCTCCGCGAGGAGACAGCCCAGGACGCACAACAGGATGGCGAGGCGGAGAAAGACCACTACCTGTTATGACGGGCCTGCCTGCCCCCGCGTGCATAAAGTTTCCCGCCGGTGCCGCCGATGCTACTTTTGATGGCTTCTTTCGCAGCACTAAGGCCGAGTTTTTCACCCGCTGTCCCTAAAACATTGGAGGAGCTGGGGATATCACAGGGGCTTGTTCTCGACTTGATGCTTCGCCGGCTGCTGCTCGAAGGCTACGCCACCCTCGAATCGCTCAGTCACAAATTAAAGCTGTCCATGGGTGTTCTTAGCACCGTATTCATCCACATGCGGCAGCAACATATGGTGGAAATCAAGGGGATGATCGGTAACGACTATCATTTCTCCCTCTCTGCCGCCGGCCGTGCGCTGGCCGGAGAGCGCTTTCAGGTCACCCAATACGCCGGCGCTTGCCCCGTCGCACTGAACGACTATCACGCAGCCACCACTATGCAGGCAGCCCATTTGAAGGTGGACCGCACCGCATTGAAAGACTCGTTCTCGGATCTTATTGTTACCGACCGTCTGCTGGACCAATTGGGGCCGGCGTTGATTTCGCAAAATTCCATTTTCCTTTACGGCCCGACGGGAAACGGCAAAACCAGCATCGCTGAACGTATGCTGCGCGTCTATCAGGATGCGATTTTAATCCCGTACTCGGTTGAAGTAGACGGACAGATCATCAGCCTTTACGATCCGGTGGTGCATCAGCGCCTGGAGTTGGACGATCACGACATCGATCCCCGCTGGTTACTGTGCCGCCGCCCGTGCATCGTCGTCGGCGGTGAACTGATCCCCAGCATGGTGGAACTCCGTCTGGACGAAGCCTCCGGGATTTACGCCGCGCCTTTGCAGATGAAGGCCAACAACGGCCTCTTCATCATCGACGATTTTGGCCGCCAGCTCATGTCGCCGCGCGACCTGCTGAACCGCTGGATTGTTCCACTTGACCGCCGCGTGGATTACCTGACTCTACGGTACGGAGTGAAATTCCAGATCCCGTTTGAGTTGATGGTGGTCTTCTCCACCAACCTCGATCCGGCGGACTTGGCCGACGAAGCGTTCCTTCGTCGCATACACAACAAGATTTACATCGAGGCCTGCGATTCCGTGGTATTCGATCAGATCTTCCATCGTGTGATTACCAGCAAGGGAATTCCAGCCGAGCCGGACAGCGCGGAGTTCCTGCGCAAGATCTGCCTCAGAGAAGGCCGCGTGGAGTTGCGCGCCTGTTATCCGTCCGATATTTGCAACATTCTACAATCCATCAGCCGGTATGAAAGCCGTCCGGTGCAGATGACCAAACCCGACATCGAAAGAGCCGCTGCCCTTTACTTCGCCAGATCCTGAGAAATCTTGCGATAATCGGCAGAGAGATGAAAATCGTCCCCGCTCTCCTTCTCGCCGCAGCCACGTGCTCGGCCACGGTCAACCTTGGCAGACCGCTGACGCTCAAACAACCAGAGTCGGTGAACAAGATACTCTCCGCGCCCGGCGATTACGTCGGCAAGACCGTCCAGGTCAAGGGGAAAATCACCGAAGTTTGCCAGATGGCGGGCTGTTGGATGAGCCTGGCCGATGCCGAAACCGGGAAGCTCCTCACCATCAAAGTAAACGACGGGGATATCGTCTTCCCCAAGGAATCCATCGGGAAACTGGCCATCGCAGAAGGCAAACTCGTCAAAATGGAACTCACCCGCGAACAAGCAGTATCGAAAGCCAGGCATGAGGCCGAAGAACAGGGACGAAAGTTCAACGCGGCGTCCATTAAATCCGGCGCAACCGTCTATCAGATCCAAGGTACCGGCGCTGTAATCCTGGAGTAGCAATCGCCTCATGAAACGAATTTCAACTCTGTTGGCAATTAGTGTGTTTCTGGCAGGAGCTACTCTGGGCGCAGTTCCCAGGAAGCCCAAGCTCATCCTGACGATTGTCATCGACCAGTTCCGCTACGATTACCTGACCCGTTTTCGCAGTGACTACAAAGGAGGCTTGGCCCGTCTCCTGGATCAGGGAGCGGTGTTCACCAGCGCCTACTACGAACACTTCCCCCCAGTAACGGCCGTCGGGCATTCCACGGTCCTCAGTGGCGCAACACCGTCCATTAGCGGAATCGTGGCTAACGAATGGCTGGACCGTGAATCCGGAAAAGAGATCAGCAGCGTGAGCGACGGCGCCGTCAAGCTGCTCGGCGGAAAGATCGGCGACCCCGCTGCATCCCCACACCGCCTGCTGGTGACCACGGTCTCCGACCAGTTGAAAATGGCGAACCATAATCAGACGAAAGCCATCGGGGTTTCGATCAAGGACCGCAGCGCCATCCTTCCAGTGGGCCGGATGGCAAATGGCGCCTTCTGGTTCGATGCCGCCACCGGGAACTTTGTCAGCAGCACTTATTACTTCGAGTCGCTGCCGCCTTGGGCAGCCAAGTACAACGCCAGCCGCGCCGTGGATAAGTTTCTGGGCAAAGGCTGGCTGCCGTTCGACGCCAAGCCAAGCGCCAATGCTTATACGATTCTGCCTACCCAACCAGGGAAGACATTCTATGACGCGTTGGAACGCACGCCCTACGGAAACCAGGTGATTGAACAGTTCGCCGAGGCCGCATTGGATGGCGAGCAACTCGGCCGGGGTCCGGCCACCGATGTGTTAAGCGTGAGCTTCTCGTCCAACGACAGAATCGGCCACACCCTTGGCCCGGACGATCCGCAGATTCGTGACATTGCAATCCAGACCGATCGCATTATTGGACAGTTGATCCACTTTGCCGAGTCCAGGGCCGGTGCCGGAAACGTACTCGTTGTCTTAACGGCCGACCACGGTGTCTCGCCTGTTCCTGCTGTAAGCGCCCAGAATCACATATCTGCAGGCTTTATCAAACCTGCGCTCATCACCACCACGTTGCAATCATCCTTGTCCGCAAAGTACGGCGATGGCGACTGGGTGCAGATGAAGAAGGGTTACGAAATTATCTACCTCGACCACTCGGTGATAGCGCGCAAGAAGCTGAATGAGGCTGACGTCCAGAGGACCGCCGCCGATGCCCTGCGAATGCTGCCGCACGTTGCCCGCGTCTACACGCGCTCCCAACTGCTGCGCAATGAACTGCTGGACGACATGATCGACCATCGTGTCCGCAACGGTTTCCACGTGGCGCGCTCGGCCGACCTGTTCGTCATACTCGATCCCTTCTATCTGTTTCAGAATGAGGCGACGGGAACTTCGCACACGTCGCCTTACAATTACGACACGCATGTTCCGGTGGTCTTCATGGGTCCAGGTATCCGGGCTGGCCGCTACAACGGAAGGATTGCCGTCAACGACATTGCTCCAACGCTGACGAACATGCTCGATATTGAAGTTCCCAACGGGTCTGTCGGCCGGGTTTTGGACGAGATCCTCGAAAGGTAAACCAATCTTTTATCAGACTGCGAGCCCCTTTTCCCGAGGGCAGCCGTGCTTTCTTGAATGGGCCTAGTCAGGAAAATCTCCTGCAAGGATACGATCACGGCCCTGCTCCTTTGCCCTGTATAAGGCTTGATCGGCTGCCTCCAGAAAGTCCTTGGCTGTCATCTGCTCAGTCCATTCGGCAACTCCCATAGTTGCGGTAACGAAATACTCATTTTGGCCTGCACGAAACATCGTATTTTTAAAACGAAGGCGGATTCGCTCCAGACAAATGACCGCCTGGCCTGAGGTTGAGTTGGGTAAGACGATGCAGAATTCATCTCCTCCCAGCCGGCCGGGAATATCACTGTCACGGATTCCGTTTCGCAGCAACTGTGCATAAGCAATGAGAACTTCATCGCCAGCCGCGTGGCCGAAGGTATCGTTTACCACCTTGAATCTATCCACGTCGGAAATGCAGACACATAACGAAGTCTTCGTCATTCTGGCAGTTTGAATGGCAGCCTCAATCTTTTCGTACAACGTCCGCCGGTTCACAAGCCCGGTGAGTGCGTCGTAGGTGGCATCCTGCAGCAGCTTCTGCTCCGCTTGTTTACGTTCGGTTATGTCGAGGACCGTACCTATGATGCGAGCAACCGTCCGGTACTCATCGTAAACAGGAGAGCCTTGGGCGTGAATGTGTTTCTGTAGGCCATCTGGACAGCGGATTCGGAGGTCCAGGCGATAGCTCTCCCCATTGATTACTGCGCGTTGGATCGCGTGATCGAGGACAGGCGCATCATCCGGATGGATGCTAAGTAGAATGTCAGCGAACTCTGGCTCTTGTGCACCCGGCTCTATTCCAAAGATGCGGAAGGTTTCCTCCGACCAACGAATTTGATCGTTGGAAAGATCGAATTCCCAGCTCCCTATCCTTGCCAGCGCTGCCATTTCTCTTAGTTGGCGGTCTCCGTCGGCCAAGCGGCGTTCGAGGGTTTTCCCATGCCGACGCTCTCGGCGGAGCATTGCCAGAGCCTCGCACAAACGAGCGCGACTGACAGGCTTCTTACAAACGACGTCAACTGCACCGCGGGCCATCAGCTTGCGTTCTGCTCCTGTTCGAAGGCCCATAGAGGCTCATGAAGGG
>Ga0068863_100006841_pt1 | contig 11179 bp, 8 predicted proteins | sample KBSSwiS62_FD_66596 | JGI IMG/M metagenome (GOLD analysis project Ga0068863, IMG submission 66596) | Switchgrass rhizosphere microbial communities from Kellogg Biological Station, Michigan, USA - KBS Switchgrass S6-2 | ecosystem: Host-associated > Plants > Roots > Rhizosphere > Soil ...
TAGCCAGAGTGGCAGAGCAGAAGAAGGCCACGCCGGCTCAGATTGCGCTGGCATGGCTGCTTGCCCAGAAGCCATGGATTGTTCCAATCCCCGGCACTACCAAGTTGCACCGGCTGGAAGAGAACATCGGAGCAGCGGCTGTCGAACTGACGTCCGACGATCTGCGAGAGATCGAAAGCGCCGCCTCAAAGATCACAGTGCAGGGGGCTCGGTATCCCGAACATCTAGAGCGAATGACTGGCCTCTAAGCGGCCGGACCGATGAGAGAAGAGGTTAAATCACCTGACCACAAACGATTCTGTGGCCATCCGGTGTGCGCAGTCCAAATTCCCGGAGGCCCCAAGGCTTGTTGGCCGGAGATGAGGTTACGAGCGCTCCGTTTGCTACGAATTCCCGATAAAGGTCATCTACACCCTCGACGTTCCAGTAGGCGAAATACGAATGATCGCCCAGCTCACCTGCGGGCTGCGCATCCGAGCATTCACCCAGCATCACCCTGACCGTGTCACGTGTCAGGAAGCTCCATCCAGCGGCGGAGATTGGGTCCTTTCGAAATCCAAGGACCTCCACGTAGTAATTCGTGGACACTTCTAAGTCACGAACAGCCAAAACGTATCGCGAGTTAATGATGCGTGCCATTTTGCTCCCGTTTTAACACGTTGACACTGATCTTCACGGGCGCACTTCAATCCACAATGAACAACTTGGCGCCGCCGGGCGAATGACTGCGGTGGGCTTGCATCCCGTCGCCGACCTGATAGCTCATTCCAGCGCGAAGAATCTCCTCCCGTCCTTCTTTCAGGCTTACGTGAAGCGCACCTTCGAGGCACAAGAGCACGTGGCCCTTTTCACACCAGTGATCGGCACGGTAACCCGGCGAATAATCAACCATCCGCACGCGAATGTCTCCGAAATGCCGAGTACGCCAGTGCGCTACACCATTTTCTCCTGCGTGTGCGGTAGGTTCTACGGCTGACCAGTCGGTCGTCTGGAACGGGATACCCAGGATGTTCATATTTTCTCTCCATTATGCCCATTGGCCCCCGCTAATTTTAGGCCAGACTTTCGCTTGTATGGATGAAGGTCAAAAGACAAAGGAAAATATTATGAAGACAACAATCAAGGTTCTCATCCGCAAACTGACGCTCCTGGGCGCTTTTGCCGCAGCCGCGACGCTTCCGGCGGCCGCCGCGGAGGACCATGCCGGTCACAAGAATGCCGCTCCGGCCAGACTAGTGGAAATCGTGCGGAATGCCACGCAACAGTACCTGAATGTCAACATGGCCACGGCCGCAAAGTACGGGGCGGCATTTGGCTGCGTCAGCGGTCCGGATCATGGGGCGATGGGCATCCATTACGTCAATGGCGCGCTGGTGGGCGATGGCGAGATTGATGCCACTAAGCCGGAGGCCCTGATCTATGAACCTACTGAGGGCGGTATGAGGCTGGTGGGCGTGGAGTTTATTGTGGATGCCGCGACATGGATGAAGAATCACGACGCACCGCCGGTGTTGGAGGGCCAGGCGTTCCAGCTTGTGAACAGTCCGAACCGGTATGGATTGCCTGCCTTCTTTGAGCTGCATGTCTGGGCGTGGCGGGATAATCCGAACGGCGCGTTCGTGGATTGGAATACAAAGGTTAGCTGCGAAGGCCAGTAGGCCGACCTCTGGGTCGACCAGGGGTCGACGGCGGCTCAGGGGAGCCGCCCTCCTGACTGTTTGACAATCGGGGGATTGAATGGCTTTACTGGGAATTGATCTCTTTTCTTGTAGGGCACCTCACCTTAATCCTCCGGTTGGCATGGATCTGCGCTTTGGTTACTGTTATCGTGGGCAGTTTACTGCCCGCTGATTCCAGCGCGATCGAAATGCTGGGCGAACTTCATGTGAATGACAAAGTGGAGCATGCGGGAGCATATGCCGTGCTGGCGTTGCTTCCGCTGCTGCATGAGCGCCTGCGGAGCGCGGCGATACTAGTGTCGCTGGTGGCTGCGCTCGGTGTGGCATTGGAGTTCGGACAGTTGTATGCACCCGGGCGAAGTTTCGATACGCACGACATGATGGCCGACTTTGCGGGCATCGTGGTGGGATCGCCTATTGGTCTATATCTGCGGCGGCTGAACCATCCGCTCAACGGGTCATCTGAGGACGTTCGCCGGTAGTAAAGAGACTGGTGAAGGGAAGGGTGGTCGCGCCGATCAAGGCTGCGTCGCCGGCGAGTCCGGACTTGCGGACGACGAGGTGGCGGAAGTTGGGAAGGTCGCGGCTATCGGGGAATTGCTCGCGTAGTGTCGGTTCGACGATTGGCCAGGCGTCGCAGATTACGCCGTCGATGATCACAACATCGGCGTCGAGGCCCCAGATGATATTGGAGATGCCGACACCGAGATAGCGGCTGATTTTCTCCACTGTTTTGCGTGCGGCCGGGTCGCCGGCGAGCGCGAGTTGGGCGATCTTGCGGATGCGGGCGGTGGCATCGCCCAGTGATGCCTGGCGCTTTGCTCCCGATAGCGCGACATAGAGGTCGCAGATAGCAGCGTTGCAAACCAGGCGCTCCAGACAGCCGGGACGGTCTTGACGCTCCGGGCCTGGTGAAGTGGCAATCACCATCTGACCGAATTCGCCGGCTGCCATGTGGGTACCGAGGTATGGTTTGCCATCAAGCAGGATGCCGGTGCCGACGCCCTCATCTATCTTGATGAACAGGAAACAGCGGCTGCCATGGACCTCCGCCACGCCGTAGTTGTATTCGGCGAGGGCGGCGGCGCGGACGTTGTTCTGTACAAAGACTGGCACTTTGAGACGCTGTTCCAGAATTTTCTTTACGGGCACCTTTACCCATCCCGGGCGGCTGCCGAGTTGAAGGACGCCGGTTTCACTGTCTACGATGCCTCGGACGCTGATGCCGAGGCCTTCCACGTGATCCGAGCCGAAGCGCTTACGGAAGGCAAGGAACTCCTCGGCGATTTGATCGAGGGCGTCAGGAAAGCTGGTGGGCGTGGGAAGGCGGCGGGTCTCGACGAGGCGGCCGCGCATGTTGGCTACGGAACAGCGGATTTCGCGGTTCTGGATATCGGCTCCGAAGGCGACGCGTCTGGGTTCCAGTTGGAGGCGTGTGCCGGGGCGTCCTCCCGTGGAATTTTCAGCGCCATCCTCCGAGACGAGACGCTCCTCAACCAGTTCGGCGACGATTCGCGACACGGTGCCTTCAGAGAGACCGCTCTGGCGGGCGATTTCCGCACGGGACATCCGTTCCTGGTGCCGCAAGAACTGGAGGACGACTGCGCGATTGGCGCCACGAACCTGGGGAGGGCGCAGAATGCGGCTAGTGGCAGTGCCGGAGTGATGCGTCATTTGGAAATTTTCGATCTTTGGTATAGTATCATGCAATCTGCAAGATAGGTGGCCGATGATACCGATACTCTTCGTAATGCTCCTTTCGACCGCCCTGCGAGGGGCTAGCGTTTCTCCTTTAGCAGTTCGTGGATATACGGTCATGCCGGCTCCACAGTCGGTTCAGCTTGGCGCCGCGAACTTCGTTTTTGCGCGCACCTGGGCACTGGATCTGCAGGGCGTTGCTCCGGGGGATGTGGCGGTCACGGCGTTCGAGGAGGAATTGGAGCGGCGGCACGGTTTTCGTAGGGCGGGATCGGGTGGCGGCACGCTGCGGCTTCGGGTCGCCCTAAATTCGGTGGCCGTAGGACCGGCGCAGGATAAGGACAAGGGTGCACTTGCCGAGCAGGCTTACCGGATTGAGTTGACGAAAAATCTGGTGACGGTTACGGCCAACTCAGCGACGGGTCTATTCTATGGGACCACGACTCTGGCGCAGTTATTGAAGCCGAGGAACGGAGATCTGCTTTTTCCCGAAGGGCGGATTGAGGACTGGCCAGACCTGCAACTGCGGTTCATTTATTGGGACGATGCTCATCATCTGGACCGGATGGATACCTTCAAAGAGGCCATCCGGCGCGCTGCGTTTTTCAAGATTAATGGAATTGCGCTGAAGCTGGAAGGTCATTTCCAGTTCAAGAGCGCTCCAGCGGTGGTGGAGCCGCAGGCGATGTCCGCTGCAGAGTATCAGGAGTTGACCGATTACGGGGCTCGCTACCATGTGCAACTGATTCCATTTTTGGATGGACCGTCGCACATTGCGTTCATCCTGAAGCATCCCGAATACGCGAAGCTGCGGGCGTTTCCCAACAGCAATTATGAGGCGTGCGTAACGAATCCGGAGTACTACAAAGTACTGGAATCGATGCTGCAGGACCTTCTCGATGCGAACAAGGGCGGCAAGTATGTGTATCTATCTACCGACGAGGCCTATTACATAGGGTTGGCGGACAATGAGCAGTGCCGGGAAGCGGCTCGGGCCAAGGAACTTGGCGGTGTTGGAAAGCTGCTGGCGGAATTCGTGACCAGGGTCGCAAATTATCTGCACGCACGCGGACGCACGGTTATGTTTTGGGGCGAGTATCCGCTAAAGGTGGGTGATATCGCCGCGCTTCCCTCTCATGTGGTGAATGGAGAAGTCTATGGGCCGGAGTTTGACCGGGAGTACCGGAAACACGGAATTCGCGAAATGATTTATTCGTCCTCGCAAGGGGAGGAAAAGTTCTTTCCGAATTATTTTCCGCGACGGACCGGGGAGCGGCGTGTGGAAGATACATTCCGAAAGACTTCGTTCGATACGGCCCGGCGGGACGCTGATCTGTTGGGGACCGTGAATGCGGCATGGGGCGACATGGGGTTGCATCCGGAAACATTCTGGCTGGGTTATGCAACGGCTGCTGCGGCGGCATGGCACCCGGGCGCGCCGAGTCCCGCGGAGAGCACGGCTGCGTTTTTCCCGCTTTTTTATGGCGAGCGTCAGAGTGAGATGGACAGTTTGTATCGTCTCATGAGTACGCAGGCGCAGGTCTGGTCGGAAAGCTGGGAGACGGGACCATCGAAAGCGCGAACGCCGATCTGGGGCAGGTCCGATCAGATCTATGCTGAGCCGCGGCCGGCGAAGGATCAGTTCGTGGCACTGCCGCCTGTGCCAGGAGCGCAGTTAGCTTATTCAGGCGAGTGGGCGAAGCAGAATGGAAAGCGGTTGGAATTGGCTGCGGAATCTCTGGTGGAAAACGATCAGTTGCTGGGATTGCTGCACCGAAATCTACAGGTAGTGGAATGGAACGCCTACAACCTGGAGGTTTTTGTCTCGATCGCTCATCTCTACCGGCAGAATCTGGAAATGCTTCGCGGGCTGGGTCAAATCGATGAGGCGTTTCGCTCGGCCGCTACTGCCGCTGGTAAGAACGAGGCGGCTGGAGCCGTAAAGGCTCTCGACCGTGCTCTAGAAATTGTCACGCTGGTGCGGAATTCGCGCAATCGCGCGCTAGTTGACGCCACGGAAACCTGGTACAAATCGTGGATGCCGCGGCTGACAGAGGCGAATGGGCGGCGCTTTCTGCATCAAGTAGACGATGTGAAGGATCACCTTCCGGACCGGACCACGGACATGAGTTACCTGGTTTATCGGGAGTTGCTGCTGCCGGTGGGCGAATGGGCGGAGCAACTTCGCATGGCGCGGAATTCGTATGCGCAGGCCCATGGTGTCCCATTGCGGAAGGATTCATTCGATTGGAAAGATCTGAAACCGCTGGCGGGGTCAGAGACGGCGGAAATTTCGTTGGAGTAAAGGAGACCTTCATGGACCGTAGGACCTTTCTGCTGGCTGCACCATTGGTAACTGGGGCGATGAAGGGGGCGAATGATCGAATCGCCGCCGCGTTCATCGGTGTTGGCGTGATGGGCAGCGACAACTTGAGAGCGGCCATGGCACAGCCTGGAGTCCAGGCGGTAACGGTGTGCGATGTGTATCAGCCGAATCTGGAAAAGGCCGCGGCCATCGCACGGCAGCAAGGGCATCAGGCGCGGGAGGTGAAGGACTTCCGCGAGATTCTGGCGGATAAGTCGATTGACGTTGTGTGCATTTCCACACCGGATCACTGGCATCCTTATATGACCGTGGAGGCGTGCAAAGCGGGCAAGGATGTTTATGTGGAGAAGCCGGTTTGTCTCTCGCTGAACGAAGGGCAGACGATGATTCAGGCGGTTCGCAAGTACAAGCGCGTGGTCCAGGCGGGTACATGGCAGAGGTCCGGGGCGCACTTTCAGAAGGCTTGCGAACTGGTGCGCAACGGGACGCTTGGAAAAGTTGCCTTTGCACGCACTTGGATTTATAACAATATGCCGGCAGAAGGAATCGGGAATCCGGGGGATGTCGCGGCGCCGGCGGGCTTGGATTGGGATCTTTGGCTTGGCCCTTCGCCACAGAGGAGTTTCAACCCGAATCGGTTTGGCGTTTATCCGAAGGCTTATTCGTATTTTCGCTATTTTTGGGATTACGCGGGTGGTCAGGTTACCGATTCCGGCGTTCACATGATCGACATTCTGCAGATGGCGTTTGGCGAGGCGATGCCAAAGTCGGTGACGGCCCTGGGTGGGAAATACTGGCTGCGCGATAACAGTGAGACCCCGGATACGCTGCAGATAGCCTTTGACTACGGTGAGTTTCTAGGGTCATGGGAGCACCGCTGCAACAATACAGACGGTAATCAGGCGCGGCTGATGGGCATTACTTTCCATGGGACGAATGGGACTTTGTATGTGGACAGGAGCCGATATCAATTCACACCGGAGAAGGGTTCGAGTGTACCGGCGTCAGAAATGAAGCGCGTTTCCGATCCGCATCCCCTGCATTGGGCGAACTTCATCGACTGCGTGCGGACGAGGCAGAAACCCAATAGCGATATTGAGACTTGCGTGCGATCGTCGGAGACTTGTCTGCTGGGCAATGTTTCGTATCGGGCGAAGACTCGCGTGGATTGGAATGAGGCGAGTCAGAGTGTGCAGCAGTCCGAGGCGCAGAAGTATTTGTATCGCGAGTATCGCAAGCCTTGGAAGCTGGAGGTTTGATTACTGCTTCGGCGGGCACTCCATGATTAGCGCTTCATTAGTGATGGTGGTTCCAGCCGCGGTTTCGACGGTGTAGCTTCGTGGGCCGGTGAGAGATTCGATGTGTTCCCTGGCTTCGCCATTCTCGCGCCAGCGGTGCGTGATGCGGAGCGTGGAAGTTTGTGGATTCGCAGGGCTGATCGCTGCCAGGCGGAAGTCATCCATTGCCATGCCGCGGATCCGGTAGCGCACATAGATGCGCTGCGTGCCTGCGGGGAGGCCGCGAATCGCGCGGTCCACCTCCGGCCAGCGCAGCGTTTTCTTTGTGAGCTTCGGGTCGTGGGTCCATAGCGTTATGTATGGGCCTTTGGCATTGAGCGACCAGGCAATGGAGGCGGCGGGCGGCGCTGCCTCTTTGGATGGCCATGCTTCGACCTTGCGCACTTCGGCCGTGAATTTGTCCGGCGCTAAGCCGTCACGCAGATCGAGGAAACGGCCACCTACGTCGACGCCTGCTAGTTGTGGGGCTGCTACTTCGAAGATCAGTTCCGCTGGTTGCGGTGATTTGTTGATGATATAGCCTTGTGCGGCGTCGCCGGCGTAAGTGATGTTAGTTGTCTTCGACGCGAATGCTTCGACTTTGCCCGCGCGGATTGGGATTGGCGTTCTCTTGTGGGCAGCGGCGGTGTATTGGAGTTCGTTGGGGCCTGCGGTTAGTTCGGGGAGTGTTCTTGGGTTCAGTTGAAAGCGGGTTGTGATGACTAATGATGAAATCTTCGCGTCCCGTGGTTGGAAGCGGATTTGGTAGCCGTAGGATCCGGTTGCCGCTGATGTGCCCGCGGTCCAGGTTCGGCCTCCATCCACCGAGGTCTCCCCGGTGACCGGGTCGCCTTCGGCGCGGAACTTAGCATCGATGATGACATAGGGCGATGGCATTTCGTAGACGTCTTGAAGAGACTGTGGCCGGTATTCGATTGCGCCGGTTGCCCACTGGCGATTGTCCTTTTGACTTCTGGGGCCGTCTTTCGTGCGGATGTTGTATTGGGCGATTTCCTGAGGGAAGTCCGTCCAGGATTTGCCATCGAATTTCTTGGGCAGGTAGTAGGAGTCCGGCGTTTCGGGTTGGTAGTAGCGGATCATGCGCTCGCCGGGGCGAAGTACGAAGTCCATGGTGTGGCCATGGGGTGCGCGTTGGAATGGGAAGATCCAGTTGTCTTCGGCGGTTGTGAAGAGACTTGCGAGGTCTGGTATTGCGTTCGCGCGGACGTCGGCGGGGTACCAGGGTTTGGAGCACGCGCCGGTGCGGCACTCGGCGATCGGGTGTTCGACGAGATATTGGACAGAGGCCACGGTGTGGTCGGTCAGGACGTTGTAGCCCATCATGTCTGAATCGAAATAGTGATAGCCGCCGTCGTAGAAGACTTCGGCTACGGTGTGTCCGGTGAGGAACCACACGCGCGCGGGGCCAATGCCTCCGGCTTCCCAGAGGTCCGCGAGTAGTGGAGCGATTTGGTAACACAAGCCGAAGCCGTAGCTGTTCATCAGCTTGATTGGATCGAGCACTTCACCTCGCGGTTCTTCATAGGCCCATCCAGCAATGTGATACCAGAAGCCAGGTTTGACAAAGCGGCCGTCCGTGAGGAAGAAGCGCCAGATGGCCTCAGCTTTCTCGCGGGGTGTAGCTGCGTCCGCTTGCGTGAAGATGCCGTGCGCCATGGCTTTGAGGTTAGTCGGGTCGGGCTGGCCCTTCTTCAACACCAGCGGTGAGTAAACCTGTGCGTGGGCCAGAACGGCGAACAGCAAGGCGATGGCTGATTTCTTCATCTGTCAGTTCACCTGCAGGGGAATGGTTTTGGTTTGGCCGGTGAGTGTGTCGCGGACCTTGATTTTCCAAGCGCCGGCCGGATCGTTATAGGCGAGCGGCAAGAACTTCAAGGCGATGAAGTTTCCGGAATAGTGGGGGATGGTCTTGCCTTGGGGATCTTCGACGTCGAGATGAACGATATGTTCGCCGTCGATGGCGATAGTGACATTGGCGCCGCGGGATGCGCTGGCCGGTGCGGTTACGCGAAGATCAGGCTGGGCCTCCAGTGAGACGGCGAAGATGGTTGGTTCATAGGGATCGATCGTGACATCGATCGTCTTCAGTTGGCCCATCGGCTTGCCTTTCCGCACGTCGGTGACGTATTGGAGTGAAGGTAGAGTCAGCGACACTTTAACCGGCACTTCGAAGCGCTCGTTCGAGCGGAAGTCCGGAGGGCCCAGTTCGTCTACTCGCAGTTGAGGATTCGACTGAAGCGCTATCAAGTGCGTACTGCCGTTTCGAAACACATGGACTTCTACCCCGACTACCGCATGTCCCGAGGAATCTGTGACGGCGAATTGAGGCTTGACGCGGAGAAGGCCGCCCACTGACTTGTGTACTGGTCCCTCCTTCCTGACGAGGCGGTCCTGGTGGTAATCCAATGTCCGGGCGTTGATTACGGGGATGTCGGCCAGTGGGGATTTTTCCAAGCGGCGGCTGTGTTCGTTGAACGTGCCCGGGGCTCCGTCTGCAATGACCAGGCCGCCGTGTGCGGCGAAGTCACGAATGGCATCGGCTTCCGCGGCGGAAAGGGCGCTGGACCGCGGAAGGACGAGAACGCGATAACCGCGCTTGAGCAGCTCGCCCTGTTGCAGTTGAGCGCTGGAGACGAAGTTGTATTGCGAGCCCTGATCTTCAATGAGGCGGCACCAGGATTCACGGAGCCGCATGAAGTCGTTGTCTGTGCGCTCGATCTTGGCGAGGCGCTTCGTCCAGGCGTCACCTTCGGAGCGCCGGGACAGCATCCATTCCGTACGCATGCTCGCTTGCGAATAGTGAATCGCGATTGGATCTGTAACTCGGGTGCTGTTAATGATGAGGGCTCCGATGCCGCTACGGATCTCGTTGTAGTACTTGGATGCTTCTGCGCCCCGCGCGCCCGCGTACTCCTGCTTTTCGTCCCAGAGAATGAGTCCTCGATTGCCGTGGAGGAGTTCCCGCCACACGCGGTGCTTCTCCCAGTTACCATTGGCGAAGCCCGTGGTAAGCATCGGCATGTCCGGATTGAGGGAGCGAATGATCTCGACATTATTGCCGATGTCGTAAGGCTCGACGGCTGTCAGTGATTGCGTGAGACGCGAGTAATCGTAGCCGCCCCAGCCGGGCATTTGTCCTCCACCGATGGACACGTAAGCGTCTCGGTCCACTTCGTGGATGGCATCGGTTCCCATCTTCAACGCGTCTGCGAAGGAGATGTCCATCCATTCCTTGAAGTCGGCCCAGGCAGAGAAATTGTCGTCCTTGCGCTGCATAGCTTCGCGTGTGGTGGGTGGTGTGACCTGGTCCCAAGTGGCAAAAGTGCTGCCCCATTCGCGGTTCAAGGCGGCGAGCGACGAATATTGAGTAGCGAGCCAGCGACGCATGGGCACCAGCGATTCGTCTGAGAAATCGAAGTCCCAGAACGCGGCCAGGTCGGCGATGCCCGATTCGTCGGCGAGGCTGTAAAACCACGGGCGATAGGGCGCGTTGCGCCTGGCTACGTCGACGAGGCGGTCGTGGATTCGGGCGCGCCAGACGGGATCCCAGAGGCTGGGATGACGCTTGAATGCTTCTTTGCTGGAAGGGTCCTTTGCGTATAGCTCCTTGGCTTGCAGGAACGACCAGTTTTGGGTGCGGTCCGGGCGATAGCGGTGATATTCAGAGTAGAAATCGGTGCCGATGTTTTCGGAATACCAGCGAAGGTTGTTTTCTATTAGGGACTGGGGAAGGGAGCCGTTGCGCCCGTTGTGCTGGCCTCCGTTGATGCCTACTGCCTGAAGTGCGGGCAGCAGGTTGGCTGGGTAGGGCTGCCACATGATGATGGCGTAGTCGCGCCAGCCTGTTTCTGGCGGCCTGGCGATGAAGGTGGCTTGTGCGTCTTCGTCTTTGTGGCCATCGAGCGAGAGACGGACCTGAAGTTCGTTCTTCATGGCCACTGCGTGGCGCATGTCGAGGGAAAAGCGAGCTTCGGATTCGTCTTGCAGTTGGATGGGTTCGGTTCGTTGTTCGATGAGGCGGCCCAGGGTGTCGGTCCAACGGATGGCTAGTTTGCCTTGGCCTGTGAAGGCGTGGGGTAGGCGGTAGATGATTTGGACTGGGCCTGTGCGGTCGAGGGGTGGGGACGGAAGGATCAGTTCTCCCGCTATGAGGGGGATGGTTACGAGGGATAGGAGGG
>Ga0068863_100006845_pt1 | contig 11176 bp, 7 predicted proteins | sample KBSSwiS62_FD_66596 | JGI IMG/M metagenome (GOLD analysis project Ga0068863, IMG submission 66596) | Switchgrass rhizosphere microbial communities from Kellogg Biological Station, Michigan, USA - KBS Switchgrass S6-2 | ecosystem: Host-associated > Plants > Roots > Rhizosphere > Soil ...
GTGACATTGAGCTGGCCGCCAACCTCGATCGGCCGTGCGCCCGCGCCGGGAGTCAGCGTCAGCTTGAGCTGAACGGGTACCTCCATGCCGCCTGCAACCCGGCCGACGCGGAGATTGACATGCTCGGCGACCATGTCCTGATAGCTTAAGCGGCTGTCGGTGATCTCGATGCCGGCGAGGTTGCGCAGCGCTGTCGTGCTTGCGGCGTCGGATGTCTGCGGTGTCGCTGCCGGATGCTCGCCGCCAAGATCCCAGTTGCCTTTGCCGGCAGCGTTCTTACGCAGCCGCAGGTCAAGCCCGCTGATCTCCACGCGGCCGATCTCCAGCTCCTTGTGCAGCAGCGGCAGCAGGCGCACGCGCAGCACGGCGCGTTGGACCGCAGCGAACGGTTCGGTGCCAAAGCCTGGGGGATTTCCGAGGCTCGCGGGCCCAAGTTCGAGGGCGATCCACGGAAACACGGACATCTTGATCGTCCCTGGCAGGGCCAGCTCACGGCCCGTCGATTGCATAACCGTCCGAGCGATGCGGTCCTTGTAGTCGTTTGGATCGACAAACAGCCGCACGGCGATCAACAGCAACACAACGGCGCCCACCAGGCACGCAAGGACGATGCCGACGACCTTTAAGATGCGCATGGTGCGAAGATCTTCATGCCAGAGAGTGCGAATGCATCGCGTGTGTGCCCAAACGATGGTACCGATACGATGCTCTACAATGATACAAAATCGAACGTGATGCCAAATGATTGCGCATGAGCTGGACTATGGAGGCTAAGGCGAGAACTTGAGCCCAGACATTGACCGCGAGGATTCCGTCGCGCCAATGATGGATAGTGCTAAAAGCACATAAGCGTCCGGCACTTAGCCTAGTTTGAATTACTCTGGTACCGGTGCAAAATACATGCGGCGGGCGCTTGGGCGGAGCGGGCTCCGGGCTTGCATAGTAAAGTGGACGCAGTGTCTGCTGCAGTACACTTTCGCCAAACTCGAAAGCGACGGAGAACATCATGCGGACGCCTCTTCTGCCTTCGTGCGCGACGGCATTTCTCTTGTGTGCCTGCCATTCCGAGACGCCCCCAAGCGGCACAAACACCAATCCCATCGCCACGGTCACACCAGAGCGGCCCACTGAATTCGCGTTTGCTGAAGCCGACATCGCGACCCTGCAGTCACGCATGCAGCACGGATCGTTGAGCAGCCGTGCGCTGACGCAGGCGTACCTCGACCATATTGCGGCGATTGATCGCGCAGGTCCGCACCTCAATGCCGTGATTGAACTCAATCCGGACGCACTGCGCGAAGCCGATGCGCGTGATAGCGAGCGGAAAGCGGGTACTGTGCGTGGCGTCCTGCACGGAATTCCGATCCTTCTTAAGGACAACATCGACGCAACGCCCATGGTGAACTCAGCGGGCTCACTCGCACTTGCGACCTACCACCCTAAGGCCGATGCCTTCCTCGTTCGCAGGCTGCGAGTCGCCGGTGCGGTGATCCTGGGTAAGACCAACCTCAGCGAATGGGCGAATTTCCGCTCGACACGCTCGAGCTCTGGCTGGAGTGCGCGGGGCGGGCAGACCCTCAGTCCGTACGCCCTCGATCGCAATCCCTGCGGCTCAAGCGCCGGTACCGGCACCGCCGTTTCCGCGAGTCTCGCCGCAGCTGGTATCGGCACAGAAACGGACGGGAGCATCATCTGTCCCGCGTCGGTCGCCGGCCTGGTCGGCATCAAGCCAACGGTGGGACTGGTCAGCCGCAGCGGGATCATTCCGGTTTCGCACAGTCAGGACACCGCCGGCCCGATGGCTCGCACCGTCGCAGATGCGGCTGCACTACTTACGGCCATCGCCGGGCAAGACGACGGTGATAGCGCAACTGCCGCGTGCGCCGGACATGTGGCGGCGGACTATTCGGCACACCTAAGCAAGGATGCGCTCAAGGGCGCCCGTATCGGCGTGCTGCGCAAGTCTATGGGTTTCGATCCGGGCGTTGATGCGCAATTCGAGCAAGCCATCGCCGTCATCAAAGCGGCCGGCGGCACGGTCGTCAACGCCGAAATTGCTACCGCCGGCAAGTGGGACGCAGCGGAGCAGGAAGCATTGCTTTATGAATTCAAGAATGACCTGAACAACTATCTCGTCAGGGCCGAAGCGCCAACGAAGTCGCTTGCGGAGCTGATCGACTACAACAAAAGAAATGCAGCCGCCGAGATGCCGTACTTTGGCCAGGAGCTGTTCGAGCAGGCCCAGGCTAAGGGTTCTCTGCATGAGAAAAAATACAAGGAGGCGCGCGCTAAGGCGCGCCGGTTCGCGGGAGCGGAGGGGATCGAGGCCGCGCTGAAGGCGCAGAACCTCGACGCGTTAATCGCTCCGGCAATGTCTCCGGCATGGCTGACGGACGAGGTGCTCGGCGATCATTACGTCGGCGGGGGCTACGGGGCCGCAGCCGTCGCCGGTACACCGAGTCTCACTGTGCCTATGGGTGAGAGTTATGGGTTGCCCTTCGGGATTGTGTTCATGGGATCGGCTTGGTCGGAGTCGCGCCTGATTGAACTCGGCTACGCCTTCGAGCAGCTCACCAAGGCCCGCAGGCCACCAGGTTACTTGCGGACGGTGCTACTAACGGGTTCTCGCAAGCAGCAGTGATCACTCCCGTGGCCGGTCCGGGCGAGGGACGTGTCGCTTTATCGGAGCGCAGGGTTTCGGTCGCGCCGATGATGGATTGGACCGACCGTCATTGCCGCTATTTCCTGCGCGGTTTCTCCTCGCGGATCCTTCTGTATACGGAAATGATTACCGCCGAAGCCCTGTTGCGGGGCGACGCGGCCAGGTTGCTGCAGCACGAGCCGGAGGAACAACCCCTGGCGTTGCAACTCGGGGGCAGCGAGCCGGAGCGACTTGCCGCGGCCGCTCGGCTTGGCGCCCAGGCGGGGTATCTTGAAATCAATCTCAACTGCGGCTGCCCGAGCGATCGGGTGCATGCGGGATCCTTTGGTGCTTGCCTGATGGCAGAACCGCGGCGTGTCGCCGATTGTGTGGCGGCGATGCGTGCGGCCGTGTCGATCCCGGTGACCGTAAAGATGAGAATCGGCATCATCGACGGCGCCCAGGGGCGGACGATGCGCGATCGTCTAGCGACGTTCGACGAGCGCGACTATGCGCGGGTTGCAGATTTCACCGCCACCGTCAGCGCCGCCGGCTGCGGAGTTTTCATTATCCATGCACGACAAGCCGTGCTGGGTGGCCTGTCGCCCAAAGAGAATCGCTCCGTGCCACCCTTGCGGCCCCAAATCGTGCGCCGGCTCAAAGAACAGTTCCCTCAGCTGCAAGTGGTGCTGAACGGCGGTATCCGCACCGCCCAGGAGGCCCGCGAGGCACTCTCCTGGTGCGATGGGGTGATGCTCGGCCGCGAGGCCTATCACCGTCCTTACCTGCTTAGCGAGCTGCATCAACAGATCCTGGACAGCCTCTGGCAGCGTCCGCCTGAGGCCACATTGATCTCGCGCATGTGTGCGTACGCAGAGCGCGAGCTGGCCGCGGGAACACCCTTAAGCTCCATCACCCGGCACATGTTCGGCCTGTATGCCGGTCAGCCTGGCGCGCGGGCCTTCCGCCAGCGCTTGAGCGAGGGAGTGCGCGTCCCGGGGGCGGGTGTGAGCGCCCTGCGGGCGGCGGTGGCGCCAAGCGACGAGCAGGCGGTGGCGGAAGCCTAGCGACAAATGCCAAAGGCTGCGGCGCGATATTTCCCGGTACCGATCATGGACTTATCTTGCCGATGACGTGGCCACGGGACTCCGCTCGCGTATACTCTGGGCAGGTCAGTTTCTCGCTTATGTGAAGTGTCCTAGGGTGTCGGACCGGCAGTCGCAGCCAGCCTCAAGAAAAACATGGTCAAGGATATCGAGCTCGCCATCCTGTTCGCCGATGTGGTCGGTTCGACCCGGCTGTTCGACAACCTAGGTGATCAGCGCGCGCGCAACATGATTGCCATCTGCATAGACGTCATGCGCACCGCTACCGAGCAGCACAATGGGACGGTCATCAAGACCATCGGCGATGAAATTATGGCGACCTTCCCGACCGCAGATGACGCGCTCAACGCGGCGGGCCAGATGCAAAAGCGCATAACGGCACATGCCGAGCTCAAGGTGGAGGGCTTGCCGGTAGCCATCCGCATTGGCTGCCACTTTGGTCCCGTGGTGCTGGAAACGCGCGACGTGTTCGGTGCCAGTGTGCACACTGCCAATCGCATGACGAGCCAGGCCAAGGCCGGCCAGATCATCACGACCTCCGCCACCGTCGAGCGGCTCTCTCCAGAATGGCGTGCGTCGGTGCGGCAGATTGACGTGGCCACGATTCGCGGCCAGGGGACCGAGGTGGCGCTGTACGAGGTGCTGTGGCAGACCGAAGATGTCACCAGCATGCTGCCGGCCCTCGCGCTGACCGCGCGCGACCAGCGGCGCACGTTGAAGCTGCGATTGACAGTGGGCACTCGCGAGGTGGTCATCGACCAGTCAAATACCCAGGTGGTGATTGGCCGGGCCGAGGAATGCGACGTGATCGTGCGCGGCAATCTGATCTCGCGACTGCATGCGCGCATCGACTTCAACCGCAACCGGTTCATGCTGACGGACCAGAGCACCAATGGCACGTTTGTGCAGATGGCCGGCCAGGAAGAAGCCTTCGTGCGGCGCGACACCATCCCGATTTCGGGCGAGGGCATGATCGGGCTGGGCAAGGTTCCCGACAGCGAATCACCGCAGACATTGCGGTTCGTGTGCGAAGAAGCCTGAGCTCGCCCAGGCAGCGCCGCAGTTAGGCGCCGGCCGACCCCAATCGTCGGTCCACTTCGTCGAGCTCGGTGTAGAGCGCCCCGGGCGTGGCCGCTCCGTAGCCTTGCAGGTAGGCACGAATGTCGGCCACTTCGCGCCTGAGCGCGGCAGGCGGCACCGTCGTTAACTCCTTGAGCACGGCCGGGTCGACATCCAGACCTGCCACGTTGAGATCCTCCGGACGTGGCATCAGGCCGATGGGGCTGTCCTGCGCATTGAGCCGACCGGCGCAGCGCTCGAGCATCCACTGCAGCACCCGCAAATTGTCGCCGAAGCCCGGCCAGAGGAACTTGCCTGCGGCGTCCTGGCGGAACCAGTTGACGTGGAATATTCGCGGTGCGCGCGCAAGCCGCGCTCCCATATTCAGCCAATGGCTGAAATAGTGGCCGAAGTTGTAGCCGGCGAAGGGCTTCATGGCCATGGGATCGCGACGCACGACCCCGACTTCGCCGGTCGCCGCCGCGGTAGTCTCGGAGGCGACCGAGGCGGCCACCAGGACACCGTGCTGCCAGCTGCGCGCCTCGTAGACAAGGGGTGCGAGCTCGCGGCGGCGCCCACCGAAAATCAGTGCGGAAATCGGCACGCCGCGCGGGTCTTCAGAAGCTTTGGCGTAGCTGGGATTTTGCGTGGCGGCGACCGTAAAGCGCGAATTCGGATGTGCCGCTGGACCGTTGCTGGGCGAGTAGGGACGCCCCTGCCAGTCGATGGCGGGCGTACCGTGCTTGCGACCCTCCCACCAGGGTTCGTTGTCGGCCGTCACGGCCACGTTGGTGAACAGGGTGTCGTGACGGATCATCTCGTAGGCGTTGCGGTTGGTCTTCTCGTTGGTGCCCGGGACTACTCCAAAGTAACCGGCCTCCGGATTGATGGCCCACAGGCGGCCATCCGCTCCGGGGTGCAGCCAGGCGATGTCATCGCCGACCGTGAAGACTTTCCATCCCGGGAATGACTCCGGAGGAATCAGCATGGCCAAATTGGTTTTGCCGCAGGCGGAGGGGAAGGCGGCCGCCACGTAGTGCGTCTCGCCCGCGGGGTTTTGCAGGCCGACGATCAGCATGTGCTCGGCAAGCCAGCCCTCGGTGCGCGCCTGGTAGCTGGCAATGCGCAGCGCGTGACATTTCTTGCCCAGCAGGGCGTTGCCGCCGTAACCGGAGCCAAAGCTCTCGATCGCGAGGTCCTGGGGATAATGCATGATGAAGCGGCGCGCCGGATTGAGGTCACCAGTCGAGTGCAGGCCGCGCACGAAGGTGCCATCGATGCTGATGCGCTCAAGAGCCTTGCGGCCCATGCGCGTCATCAGCCACATGTTGAGCACGACATAGGCGCTGTCGGTGATTTCCACGCCGCAGCGGGAGTTGGGAGAGTCGATCGGGCCCATGCAGTACGGCACTACGTACAGGGTTCGGCCACGCATGCACCCCCGGAACAGTTCGCGCATGCGCGCCCGCGCCACCGCCGGCGCCAGCCAGTTGTTGTTGGGTCCAGCCTCTTCCTGAGTGGCGGTGCAAACGAAGGTCAGGTGCTCGACACGCGCCACATCCGATGGATCGGAGCGGTACAGGTAGCACCCGGGGAAACTTTTCTGCTGCAGTTCCCGCAGCTCGTCCTTACGCACCAGCTCTGAACGCAGGCGCTGATATTCCTCTACGCTGCCGTCGCACCAGTAGATGCGCTCGGGCTGCGTGAGCGCCGCAACCTCGGCGACCCAGTCAGCGACGTTTTTAGCTATATCCACCATGGAAACAAGGGTATGGGGCGCGGTCGCCATGACGTATCCTTAAGGCCAGCGACCGAGTATATACGGCGACGCCGGGAGGCATTTTCTTGCGAGCAATTGTAGCCCATTTCAGGTGCCCGGCATGAGCTCGGTGGCGGAAGTGTTTCGGCCTGGCGGGCTGCTGGCGCGGGCATTTGATGGATTTGTGACGCGGCCCACGCAGCAGCGCATGGCCGAGCGCATCTCCGCGGCCATGGCGGGACGCGAGCGGCTCCTGGTCGAAGCGGGCACGGGCACGGGTAAGACTTTCGCCTACATGGTGCCCGCCTTGCTGTCGGGCCTGCGCGTGCTCATTTCCACCGGCACGCGCAATCTGCAAGACCAGCTGTACGCACGCGACATCCCGCTGCTGGCCGGCGCGCTCGGCCGGCCCATGAGTACTGCGCTGCTTAAGGGCAGGGCGAACTACCTGTGTCGCGCGAGAATTTCGGATGCGCTGGCGCAGGAATCGCTACTGCCTGGTGCCCAGCAGCGATTGATCGCGGACATCAAAAGTTGGGCCGACACCACACGCACCGGCGATCTGGCCGAGGTCCCTGATCTGGGCGAATCCCATCCGCTGCGTGCTCAGATCACCAGCACACGTGAGGCCTGCACCGGCGTGCGCTGCGCGGAGTTCTCGCGCTGCCACGTGTTCGCCGCGCGCCGCGCGGCGCTCGAGGCCGACCTCGTCGTGGTCAATCATCACCTGCTGCTGGCCGATTTGGCGCTCAAGGAAGACGGCTTTGGCGAATTGCTGCCGGGAGTCGATGCGCTGATTTTGGATGAGGCCCATCAGCTGCCGGAGCTGGCCTCGGAGTTCTTTGGCATCAGTTGCTCGAGCCGCCAGTTCGAGAGTTTGATACATGACGCGCGCCGCGAGCTGATCTTATGTGGGGTACCGGTTGCCGAAGTGGCGCAGACAAATCAGCTGCTTGAGTTGCCGTTGCGCACGTGGATCGCAGCGCTCGGCCGCAAGGAGCGGCGCCTGGCGTGGGAGGAACTTTCGTCCGAGGAGCGTGGCGCGTGCGAGGCTCTGCTCGCGGCTCTGAGTGAGTGGAGCAACGCGCTGGAGCTGCAACCTGAATCGGCCGGCCTCGAGCAATGCGTGGTGCGGGCTCGGGCGCTGCGAGATGAGCTCACGCAGATAATGAGCGAACCGGAGGATCCGCTCAGCGGCGGTGCCCGTGGCGTGGCGATTGGCCCCCGCGGAGTGGTGCTGAGTCTCATTCCCTACGACATTTCGGTGCGCTTTAAGTCCCTCATGGACCAGCACCCCAGTGCCTGGATCTTCACCTCTGCCACGCTGGCGCTGGCGGGGAACTTCCAGCATTTTTCGGCGCGACTGGGTTTGCAGGAGGCGTCGACCTTGTGTCTCGAGAGCCCGTTCAACTATGAACGCCAGGCGCTTTTGTATTTGCCTGCCGAACTTCCCGAACCGAGTTCTCCAAATCACACCGAAGCCATGATCGCCCTGGTCACACCGCTCATCGAGGCGAGCGAAGGTGGCGCGTTCCTCTTATTTACCAGCCACCGGGCGCTGCGGATTGCAGCGCAAGTGCTGCGGGATACGGACATGCTGGCCTACGGGCCGCTGCTGGTGCAGAACGAGGCCCCGCGCGAGCAGCTGTTGCGGCGCTTTCGGGAGTCCGGGCGTGCCGTGTTGCTGGGCACGGCAAGCTTCTGGGAGGGTGTCGACGTGCAGGGCGACGCGCTGCGGCTGGTCGTGATCGACAAGTTGCCGTTTGCGCCTCCAGACGATCCGCAAGTGCGGGCGCGTGCTCAGTTCCTCAAATCCCAGGGAATCAACGCATTCCGGGATTACCAGCTGCCCGAGGCGGCACTGGCCCTAAAGCAGGGCGTCGGTCGACTGATCCGAAGCGAGGAGGACTGTGGTGTGGTGATGATTTGCGATCCCAGGTTAAGCACCCGCAGCTATGGCCGGGCGCTACTGTCCTGTCTGCCGCCTATGCGGCCGACACGCGAGTTGAGCGAGGCGCTGTCGATGTTACGTCGCGGCGCGCGCCAGTGGTCCGGGAGCGCGGCCGGCGCCGTGCCGGCGCGGGCGTTGGCGTGAGGCTGCTGGCGCTCGATACCGCGAGTGAGTGGTGCAGCGTCGCCCTGTGGCAGGAAGGCGAGATCAGCAGCCGCGAGTCCCGTGCCGAACGCGGCCACGGAAATCAGGTACTGAGCTTCATCGATGATCTGCTGGCGGGGGCTGGCCTGCGACTCGGCTCGCTCGATGCGCTGGCCTTTGGTCGCGGGCCGGGCGCCTTTACTGGCCTTCGACTGGCCGCGAGTGTCACTCAAGGTCTGGCGTTCGCCGCCGGACTCCCGGTCATACCGGTCTCGGATCTGCGTGCACTGGCCCAGCAGGCTCTTATTGATGCTATTGGATCGACTCGGGTGCTGGTATGCCATGACGCCCGCATGGGCGAGGTGTACTGGGCGGGATTCGAGAGCCGCGATGGCTATGCGTCGCCCGAGACGGCCGAGCAGGTCGCGGTGCCTCAAAACATGCTCAAGTCCGCGCGCGACTGGATCGGCGAACGGGCGGCTTTGGGAGCGGGATCCGGATTTGCCGCCTTCCCGGCGCTTAAGGCGCTGAACTTGCCTGTGCTGCCGGCGCATGCCGATATCCACCCGCGCGCGCGCGAGATTGCGCTGCTCGCAGTCCACGACGGGCTTGAGCGCGCCGTGCCCCCGGAGCAGGCCGTGCCCGCCTATGTGCGCGATAATGTCGCGGTGGCGCCCGCCAACACCGGGTCGTAGTACGAGGCGCTCAGGTGCCTGTCACGCATTCGTAATGCAGTATGGCTAATGTTGCGCGGCCCAGCGCTATTACAGTCTTATGACACCGAAGCAGATATTGATCGTTGAAGATGAGCGACCGATTCGCGAGATGATCGCATTCGGTCTCCGGCGCGCCGGTTTCGAGGTTTCGGAAGCCGAGGACAGCCAGGCGGCGCGCTCGGCCCTCGCCAACCGACGTCCCGATCTGCTGCTGGTCGACTGGATGCTCCCTGACACCAGTGGACTTGAGCTCACAAGGTCACTCAAGCGCGACCGCAACCTACGTGACCTGCCCATAATAATGTTGACGGCGCGCGCCGCGGAGGCCGACAAGGTCACGGGTCTCGATGGCGGGGCGGATGACTATCTCACTAAGCCGTTCTCGCCGCGCGAGCTGCTGGCCCGTGTCAACGCGCTGCTGCGGCGAGTCTCCGGGCCTACCGACGGTGAACCCATAGTGCGGGGGGCTTTGACGCTTGATCGGGCCAGCCATCGGGTCAGCGCCGCTGACCGGCCGGTGGCCTTGGGGCCGACCGAGTACCGGCTGCTGGAATTCTTTATGTTGCATCCGGATCGTGTGTACAGTCGGGAACAGCTACTGGATCGAGTCTGGGGCGGAAACGTGTATGTCGAAGAGCGCACGATCGACGTGCACATTCGGCGGCTGCGCAAGGCGCTTGAGGAATGCAAGTGCGATCAGTTGATCCAAACGGTGCGCGGCGCCGGCTACAGGTTCTCAGTACACGTAGACGCCTGACGCCTCGATGACCGCTTCCGCCTGGTGGCGACTTCTGTTGAGCCTGCTGACCTCTGTGTCGGCAGCGGTGCTGGTGGGTCTTTGGACTGGCCACGTGGGATTTGCGGTGGCCGCGCTGCTGGCGATTCTGCTGCTGCGAAACCTGTACATGCTGCAGCGCGTGCTGCGGTGGTTGCGCAGCGATCGCGCCGACCAGGTGCCCGACGCCGGTGGCGCCTGGGGCGATGTCATTGGCCTGATCGCGCGGCTGTTCCGCCGCAAGCAGTACCACAAGCGACGTATGCGGCAACTGCTGCGCGAGCTGCGCCATTCCACCGCGGCGGTACCCGATGGCGTGGTGATGCTCAACCCGGCCGCCGAGATCCTGTGGTTCAACCGCTCTGCGGCTGAGTTGCTCAATCTGCGGGCCCGGGGTGATGTGGGCTTGCGCATCGACAATCTCGTGCGTCGCCCGGAATTCGTCCAGTACCTGCGGGGCGGCGACTATCGCTCGCCGGTAGTAGTGCAGGGCGCAGGCGTCGATGAGCAACATCTGCTGTTCCAGATGGTTCCCTACGGCGCCGGGCAGCTGTTGCTGATGGTTCGCGACGTAACTCGGCAGGTGCGCCTGGAGGCCATGCGCAAGGATTTCGTCGCCAACGCCTCGCATGAGTTGCGCTCACCTCTGACGGTCATCTCGGGATATCTCGAGACCTTGTCCCAGGAAGAATCGCTTGATCCGATATTGCACAACCAAATCGAGGAGATGCGCCGGCAGGCGCTGCGCATGACTGCCATCGTGCAAGACCTGCTCGAGCTTTCGCGTCTGGAGGCCGAAGGTGCCTCATCCGGCGAGGAACTGGTGGACGTTGGCGCCTTGCTGAACCGCTTGCGCAGCGACCTACTGGCGCGTCACCAGGCTCCGGTGCAGATTCTGATTCAGGTGGACAGCACTGATCGGTTGCGCGGAGAGCCCGCGCAGCTGCACTCGGCCTTTGCCAATCTGCTGGACAACGCGGCCAAATACACTCCGTCCGGCGGAACCGTCACCATGCGCTGGTGGC
>Ga0068863_100006850_pt1 | contig 11173 bp, 10 predicted proteins | sample KBSSwiS62_FD_66596 | JGI IMG/M metagenome (GOLD analysis project Ga0068863, IMG submission 66596) | Switchgrass rhizosphere microbial communities from Kellogg Biological Station, Michigan, USA - KBS Switchgrass S6-2 | ecosystem: Host-associated > Plants > Roots > Rhizosphere > Soil ...
GCGCCAGGTCATCTACACCGAACGCAACCGGGTGCTGGACGGCGAAGACCTGAGCGACCAGGTCTCGACGATGGTCAACGACGTAGTCAGCGCGTACGTCAAGGGCGCCACGGCCGAGGGCTATGCCGAGGACTGGGACCTGGAGCAGCTGTGGTCCAGCCTGAAGCAGCTTTACCCGGTGGGCGTGACGATCGAGGACGTCGAGGACGAGGTCGGCGGCCGGGACAAGCTGGACGCCGAGTTCCTCGAGCAGACGCTCCTGGAGGACGCGCACCGCGCCTACGACGCGCGGGAAGAAGAGCTCAGCCCGGAGGCGATGCGCCAGTTCGAGCGCCTGGTCCTGCTTCAGGTGATCGACCGCAAGTGGCGTGAACACCTCTACGAGATGGACTACCTGCAGGAAGGCATCGGCCTGCGGGCCCACGCGCAGCGCGATCCGCTGGTGGAATACCAGCGCGAGGGCTTCGACATGTTCGCCCAGATGCTTGACGGCATCAAGGAGGAGGTCGTCGGCTTCCTCTTCAACCTGGAGGTCCAGGTCGAGGAGGCGCCGCCGCCGGCTCCGGTCGTCGACGCCAGCGCGGCTCGGCTGCTGCCGGCCAGCCAGGCTCCGGTCGAGGTCAAGGCCAAGGGCTTGGGCCAGGCGCAAGGCGGACAGCAGCGCGGCTTCCAATATTCTGCTCCGGCACTCGACGGTGCCGCGGGCAACGGTGGCACCGCGGTGGTCGAGTCGGCACCCGCGCTCGGTCTCGGCCGCGGGCCGCAGTCGCCGATGTCGGCCGGTGCCAAGACGCCGGCTCCGGGCCAGGTTGTCGGTGGCAACGGACCGTCGCGCAACGCACCGTGCCCGTGCGGGTCCGGTAAGAAGTACAAGCGGTGCCACGGCGCGCCCAGCTAGGCAGCCGGCGATAGACGAAAACGGCGCACGTCCCGGTCGGGGACGTGCGCCGTTTCGGTTTCGGCCGGGACCGGCGTTAACGAGTCCCGCGGTCTTAGACCACCTGGACCAGTGTGCAGAGCCAGTGCCCGGCGCGTGCCTCCAAGCGCATCGCAAGTGCCAGCGCTCCGTCGCCGTGGTCGAGGACGGCCACCACCTCGGCGATGCCCGGCAACGGCTCAGCGACCCGGAGCCGGCGCAACCGGAAGACCTGCCGACCGCTGCCCGCCTGCCGCTCGGTCAGACCGCGCGATGGTGCGCCGCCGCTGTCGCCCGGTGCCAGGCGAGCGCTGCGGACGGTGCCGGTATTCCGGGCCGTGCCAGCGATAGTGGCGCCGCGGGCGGCGTTGGGATTAGCGGTGCCGCGGGCCGTGCCAGCGATGGTGCCGCTGCGGACCGCGCTGGTATTGGCGGTCGGTGCGGCGTCGGCATCCAGCCGCCGGTGCGGCGCGTTGCGCCGGAATCGGAGCTGCCGGAGCACATCGTCAAACTCCACCGGACCGGTGAGCGTACGCAGATGGCTGGTGGGCCGGAAGCCGTTCAGGACCTCGAGGCAGACCTGCACGTAGCGAGCCGCGGCCGGCGCTGATGAGCCGGGAGCCAGCCCGCCGGAGTGTCGCCGTCCCGGCGCCGCCAGATGTGGCGCCGCCTCGATGCGCGGCAGCTCCGGATCGTCGTCAAACGGTGCCTCAAGCTGTGGCGCTGACCGCACCCGAAATCCCCAACGCTGCGCCGGTGCGCTGACGTGCTCTGAAATCACCGTGGCTGACATCAGCCGCCTCCGTCATTGGGTCTCGAATGCCTTCGTTTGCCTTCGTTTGCCTTCGACATTTATAGACCCATCGATGTCTGGAGGCAAGGTGCCGAAGCCACGTACCCAAAGGAAAGCGGCGGCCCGAACGGGCCGCCGCAGCCTGGCAAGCTATTCGCCGATGTCCTCGGAATCGCGTCCGACCAGCGGGTTCTCCCGCACCCAGTCGGCCGTCTCGGCGTATTTCTGGTTGATATAGGCCTCGAGCTTGGCGCGCTCGACCCGCCACTGGCCTCGGCCGCCGACCTTGATCGCCGGAAGCTCGCCGCTGCGCACCATGTGGTAGACCTGCGACAGCGACACCGCGAGTTCGTCGGCGACGTCGGACAGCTGGAGGAAGCGCGCGGGCATTGCTTCAGTTTGCCACCGAGTGCCTTAGGTGTCGTGTGTGAGTTTGCGGCGGGCGGACACGGTATGGTCTTGCTGACAACGGCGGGGCGGCGCAAGCCGGTTCATCCAGGCCGCCGGCGGGAGTCCAGGTGCGCATCTATGTTCCGGCCACGCTGTCCATGCTGGCGCCGTTCGGCGACCGGCTGGATCTGGCCGGCAGCCACGGCTTTCTCACCGCTCACTCGGTGACGCCGCTGCTCCGGGAGTGGTATTCGGAGGGCGACGAAGAGGAGCTCGAATACGTCGCCTTCACCCGGGCCGCGCAGGCCGCTCTGCAGCTGTTGCGCACCGATCCGACGGCGCCGCGGCGACGCGTGGTCATCTCCGCGGATGTCCCGGACCGCGCGATCGAGGTGGTCGACGTCGAGCTCGGCTCGAGCCTGGTACGCGTGCCGAGCCCTCTGCCATTCCAAGCGGTGGCCGCTATCCACGTCGACGGTGTCGACGCCGAGCCGGAGGTGAGCGCGGCCGCTGAGGTGGTCGAGGAGGCCATCGCCGGCGATCCGGACGCCCAGTTCACCGTCGACGGCGCCGAGGATCACGAGCTGGAGTGGTATGACGTAACGGAAGTCGACCAGCTAATCCGATGACCGGCCGTCGCCGCCGGGCTCGGCGTCATCGGTGCTGACCGTCTGGTCCACGTCCGCCATCGCGGCCGACCGGCCCGGCAGCGACCGCCCGAACGCGATCAGCGCGACCACCGCACCAAAGAACACCACGATCAGGTCATTGTTGATGTTGGCCGGCCGGACCAGGTCGAACAGCGTCCGGTCTTCCGGGCTGATCGACTTCACCACGTCCAACAGGTTGGCGCCGCCAAGCCGGGTGGCGAGTTCGCTCACCAGCAGCGCCAACCCCGCGAAGGCGCCGGCCAGCTGGTATTTCGGGAACCTCGCGGCCGGGTCCCAGCGCCGGAGCACCCGATAGGCCACCCAGCCGGCCAGCAGGCCGGCCACCGCCGAGTTCGCGTACGCCACCCGGGTGCTGGCGGTCAGGAACGACTGCACAGTGTCGCCGGCGCCGAACCATTTGATGGTGTGGGTCAGCACATTCCGGGCCACGAGGATCCGGTAGATGATCAGCGCGGTGATCAATCCGGCCAGGCCCGCGAAGACCGTGGTCCGGAGCCGGCCCAGCCCGCTCAGCGCGCCGCCGAGCAGACCCACCACGACCACAGTGATCTCCACCGATGCCAGGCCGCCGCCGTGGCCGTACACGATCAAAATGACCGCGGCCGCGACCAGTCCGATCAGCAGGCCCCCGGCGGTCGCCAGGATCCACCGCCACCGTGGAGTCGACGCCGCGCGTGAGCCGCCGGCCAGCAGTCCGGCCGCGATCGCCGCGGCGAAGGTGGCCTGCACCACTCCGGGGAGGGCTTGCGCCGCGGTGGCTACGGCGATGGAACCGCCGCCGCTGGAGTGAATTGAGCCATACGACGCCCAGAGCATGATCGGCAGCCAGATCAGCGCGACCGTCGGCACAATCCAGGCAAATCGCCTCTTTGGGGCGAGCGATGGCGTCGCTGTGGTCTCGTCCGGAGGGCTCACCGTCTCGCTCACTCATCACTCCTGCGCCCGGTCCTGCGGAGCGCCGCTCGGGCCGCTCGGAGCGCCAGCCTACGGCACCTGTGTCGGTGATCATCCCGCCGCCGGTGCCAGCGCCGATTCGCACTTGCCCGTGGCAGGATGAATGAGGACGCGGACCGCGTCCCCACCCGTCGCGATCCACCCATGATCAGCGCCACCGTCCTGGCCACGAGGAGTCCAACGATGGATGCCCTTTTCCACGTCCCCGATCCACGCAACGAAGTCGTCCGCGAATACGCACCCGGCAGCCCCCAGGCGATCAGCCTGCAGAAGCGTCTCGGCGAGCTCGCCAGCTCACCGATCGACCTCACCATGACCATCGGCGGTCAGCAGCGGATGGCCAGCGGAGACGCGACCAAGGTGGTCCAGCCGCACCGGCACGCGCACGTGCTCGGTGTGACCCACAACGCCACCCACGCAGATGCCGAGGCAGCAGTCGCGGCTGCGAAGGCGGCGGCGCCGGGCTGGCGGGAGATGTCCTACGCCGACCGGGCTGCGGTCTTCCTTCGCGCTGCCGACCTGCTCGCCGGACCGTGGCGGGACACCCTCAACGGCGCCACCATGCTGGGCCAGTCCAAGACCGTCTACCAGGCCGAGATCGACTCGGCCTGTGAGCTGATCGACTTCCTGCGGTTCAACGTCGCGTTCGGCGCCAAGCTGCTGGCCGAGCAGCCGCAGTCGGCTCCGGGGATCTGGAACCAGTTCGACCACCGGCCGCTGGAAGGTTTCGTCTACGCGGTCACGCCGTTCAACTTCACCGCTATCGCCGGCAACCTGCCGACCACACCGGCGCTGCTCGGCAACACCGTGGTCTGGAAGCCGGCGCACACCCAGCAGTTCGCGGCCCACTTCCTGATGCGCCTCTTCGAGGCCGCCGGCCTGCCCGCCGGTGTCATCAACATGGTCACCGGCGACGGCGTCGCGGTCAGCGATGTCACGCTCGCCGACCCGGACCTGGCCGGCATCCACTTCACCGGCTCCACCCGGGTCTTCCAGATGCTGTGGCAGCAGATCGGCCAGAACATCGCGAAATACCGCAGCTACCCACGCCTGGTGGGGGAGACCGGCGGCAAGGACTTCGTCATCGCGCACCCGACCGCCGACGTCGACGCCCTGCTCACCGCGCTGACCCGGGGCGCCTTCGACTACCAGGGCCAGAAGTGCTCGGCGGCCTCGCGCGCCTACATCCCGCGGTCCATCTGGGACGGCGGTCTTCGGGACCGGCTGGCCGCGACCGCCGACTCGCTCACCTATGGCGACGTCACCGACTTCAGCAACTTCGGCGGCGCGGTGATCGATTCGCGGGCGTTCGCCAAGCACCGGGCCGCGCTGGACATGATCCATGGCTCCGACGAGTGCACGGTGATCGCCGGCGGCACCGCCGATGACAGTGAGGGCTACTTTGTGCGCCCGACCGTGGTGGAGAGCTCGGATCCGAACCATGACATCTTCAAGACCGAGTACTTCGGGCCGATCCTGGGCGTACACGTCTTTGACGACGCGAAGTTCGAGGACGTGGTCAAGCAGGCCGAGTCGGTCTCGCCGTACGCCCTGACCGGATCGATCTTCGCGAACGACCGTCGGGCCATCGAATGGGCGTCGGCGACCTTGCGGTACGCCGCCGGCAACTTCTACATCAACGACAAGCCGACCGGAGCCGTCGTCGGGCAGCAGCCGTTCGGCGGGGCTCGGGCATCAGGCACCAACGACAAGGCCGGTTCCTGGCAGAACCTGGTGCGGTGGATGTCGCCGCGGACGATCAAGGAGACGTTCGTCCCGCCGACCGAGCACACCTACCCGCACATGGGATAACTGAGATGGGCGGCCGGGCCTGGATGGGTCCGGCCGCGATTTCATTGACCGGTAGCGCTAAGGTCGTCGGCGTGTCCGAAGAGCAGAACGACCCAAGTGCGAACACCGCGGCGTTCCAAGCCTTTGTGCGTGAAGCCGCGTCCGGCGACCCCGAGTTGACCGGCAGCCGATCAAAGATCGGCATCATCATCGCCGCGGCTGCCGCGGTGGTCATTGTTGTCGGGCTGATCGTGGTTCTCGCGACTCAATAGGCGGTACGCGGAAGCGAGTCCCCAGACGCACCAGCGCAGCCTCGTCGAGCCGGCCACACGCCGGCTCAGCGGGGCCGTTTCCTGCCCTCGTCGGTCATTCGTCGTCCTCGTCGTCGAGCCGGGCCAGCCACGTGGCGAACCGGTCGATCGGCGTCTCGAACTCCGGGTTGGCATCGATGAAATCGCGCAGGCAGTTGGCCACCCACTCGATCGTCACGTTCTCTTCGCCGCGCCGATCGACCAGCTCTTCAATGCCGCGATCGGTGAAGTACATGAACGCTCCTCGATGAAAAGTCGAACGTGCTGAGTCCGGCGGCCGCTGCTGGCCCACTCATCGCAACCCGACCTGTGATGATCGGGAGGTGAGCTTGAGCAGGTCGCGGGCCACCTATACGGTAGAGCGGCCGCACGTTCACGTCGACGTCGGCTATGCCGGGAGATCATCGCCGGGCCGCGCACGCGAGTCAAAGCCGCTGATCCCGCAACCTCAGAAAGGTAGAAGCTGACATGGCCCGGCCGTTCGGTGATGTCGAGGATGCCCATCTGGTCGAGGACCAGTCCGCGGAGGCAGATCGTCGCCAGTTCTTGAACCTACGCTCCTGGCCGGCCGGTCGGCGCAACCTGTGGCTTCTCGCCCTCGTCGCGGGCGGCTTCTTCGTCTATCAACTGGTCGCCATCGGTCTGCGGTACCCGTACACCACGGACGAAACAATCTATTTGAGCCAGTTCAACCCGCACGTGCCGACCTATGAGTGGGCCGCCTGGCGGGCTTGGGGTTCGCCGGTTCTCGCCGCGCCCGTCGCACTGCTCAACAGCCCGCTTACCGAGGCGCGGCTGTACTTCGTGATTCTGTCGAGCGTGGGCCTCTTTGTGGCCTTTCGACCGTGGTTGAAGCTGACCGACCGGGCCCTGGCTCCGCTGGCCGCCGCCCTATTCGGCGGCACCGCGGTGGCGGTGTACAACGGATCGCTGGATCTGCCGAACTACTACATTGCGCTGGCCGCGGTCGCGGCGACCGGTTACTTCGTGGCATGCCGGCAGGGAACCGACAACTACCGCCGGTCGCTGCTGGGGTTGACTGTCGCCGTTGCGTTCGCCGCCCTGGTCCGGCCGAGCGACAGCCTGTGGCTGGTCATGCCGCTTGGCGTTGCATGCATCGGGTTACGCGCGTGGCGACGGCCGGCGGTCGTGGGCGCGATCGTCGCGGGCGAGGCGCTCGGCTGGGCGCCATGGATCATCGAGTCGTTCTTCCGATTCGGGGGTCCCTTTACGCGTCTTCATTTGGCGTCGGACATGCTCGGCGGCACCCACCTCTACCCCGACCTCGCCATGGTTCGGGTGTATGTGCGCTTGTGGAGCACCGGCAATGTGAGTCCGGTGGCCCTGGATGTGCCGCAGAAGTTCCGCGGCGGCGCACCCATTCTGGCCAACGTGCATTTGGCGCCGGTCGGCTCCGCCGCAGTGGTCTGGTGGATCGCCGCTTGCGGTGCGATCGTCGCCAGCGTCGCGAGCGCGTTGCTGGCACGCCGCACCGCCGATCGCGTCAGCCCATTGATCATGGTGCCCCTGGCGGTCGGGTTTAGCATGGCCGTCCCCTATCTGTTCATGATGAGATACGGCCAGATGCGGTTCGTGCTGTCGGCGGTCGCGCTCCTCATGCTGCCGATCGCATACGGCGTATTGCAGCTTGGTGCGCTGGGGCGGCTTGGCGCGCTGCGCAGGCCCAGCATTCGCGTCCTCAGCACCGGTCTCGCCGCTGCGCTGATTGTCGTTCTGGTCGGCGTTCAGGTGGATTTGAGTCGCCCGTACCGCACGACGGTTTCGCTGGGGGACCGACGATTCTCGGCGGTCATTCAGAAGCTGACCGATTTGGGCGTGTCCGGGCCGTGCGCGATCGCCGGGTATGACTCGTACACGATTGCCTACCAAGTCGGATGCCGGGGTATTGGCTCGCTTTCCAACCCTCTGGTGGAGGCACCGCCCTCGGTCGCATCAGCTCTGGGTCGAGGCGAGAGAGTCGCAATCGTGCTACAGGCGGCGCCGGCACCCGGAACGTTCATGGACCGGTGGCGTCTGGTCAAAGTACCTGTGCGCGGTGCGCATACGCCCATGTTCGTGTATCTTTCCCCCGTCGCTTAAGCAGCTGAATTGCGGACGGGTTGCCCTATCGCGCTCGGGCTTGCGTTCATTATTCTCTACTGGGCTGTGTTCCCCGCGGGCCCTCGCGATCGTCTACCACTCCGGAGTTCCTTATGAAGCTGTCCATCCTCACGCCGGTGTACAACGAGGAGGCGCTGATTACCCGTGCAATCAAGCTCGCGCTCGAGGTCGAGTACCCGTGCGAGGTGGAGTTCATCGTGGTGAATGACGGGAGCAAGGACGGAACGGCCGCGGCGCTCGAGTCGCTGACCGACGACCGGTTGCGTGTCATCAATCACAGCCGGAACCAGGGCAAGGGCGCTGCCATCAGGACCGCCGTAGAGCACGCGACCGGCGACTACGTTGTGATTCTCGACGCGGACCTGGAATACGACGCCAGCGACATCCCCGGACTGGTCCTGCCAGTCCTCGAACAGCGGGCCAGTGTGGTCTATGGCAACCGTACGTTCGGCAGCCACAGTGCCTACTCATTCTGGTACGTAATGGGCAACAAAGCGGTGACGCTTGCCGCCAATATCATCTTCAACAGCTACATCAGCGACGTGGAGACGTGCTTCAAGCTGATGCCGTTGTCGCTCTACCGCGATTTGGACGTGCGCTCGTCCGGCTTCGGTATGGAGGCGGAAGTGACCGGCAAGCTGCTCCGTCGCCGGATTCGCCCGTACGAGGTGCCGATCTCGTATGCCGCGCGGTCGCGCGAGGAGGGCAAGAAGATCACGGCGTGGGATGGCGTCGAGGCGCTCATGATTCTGGCACGGGAGCGTGTCCGCCGCGTGCCTGCTCAGCGTTCCTAGCGGCTCGAGACGGGTTCCCGGGACTTCGCGTCCGTGGCTGGGATTGACGGCAACAGCGGCCTTGCCTCCACCCGTCGCCGAGATCGAGCACCGGCATCGGGAAATACGAACCTCTTCATTGCCCACAGCCGGAAGACGAGTGCGATCAGAGTGCCGAGGATATTGCCGGAAACGAAGTCGGCAATCTCCTGGGCGGACCGGCTGACATCCGGCACCCGTATGTCCAGGCCGTAGCGCGACACGTAGAGCGGAATCACGTTCAGCGCCACGCCAACGGCACTTACCAGGAAAAACAGCGCGACCTCATGGTGCTGCCGACGGCCACCCCGGGTGCGGAACGACCATTGCCGGTTGAGCACGTAGGACACGATCAGACTGACGATCGTAGCGATGGTAAGCGCGGTGACCGGCCAGCTGTGCAGGATGGTCAGCTTGAGCACATAGTTGATCACCACCGTCAGCGCGAAGCACGCGCCGCCGGTGACCAGAAACTTCACTGCTTCTCGGTGCGCGATCAGCGCGGGCCGGACTGCGGCTGGAGCAAGGTTGAGCACTTTTTGGCTTGCTGACACGGCGCGAGCATAGTCCACGAAACATGCCGCGACGAACCGGCAACCGACAACTCTGCCCGCGTTCGCCGGCCGAACCGGGCGGTGAGCGGGCGTCCCGCCCGGACGCCCGCTCACCCATCCAACGAACTACTCTTTCGGAAGCGCCGCGTCTATCAGCGCAGCCTGCTCGACCTCGTGCAGCTTGGCCGAGCCGACAGCCGGTGCGGCCGCGGCCGGCCGCGAGATCCGCTGCAGCGAGATGCCGCCCAGGTGTTCCAGCAGGTTCATCATGATGAAGCCCCAGGCGCCCTGGTTGGCCGGCTCCTCCTGAACCCAGGCGAAGTTGTCGGCGTTCGGGTAGGTCGCCAGCGCCGCCTTCAGCTCATCCACCGGCAACGGGTAGAGCTGCTCGACCCGGACGATCGCGGTGTCGGTGATGCCCCGCTCGGCACGAGCCTGCAGCAGGTCGTAGTAGACCTTGCCGCTGCACAGCAGCACCTTCTTGACCGCGCCCGGGGTCAGCGGGGTGCCGTGGATGCCGTCGTCGAGCAGCACCGGCGCGAACGTGCCGGTAGTGAAGTCGGCGATGCTGGAGACGCACAGTTTGTGCCGCAGCAGCGACTTCGGCGTGAACACCACCAGCGGCTTGCGCTTCGGCGAGAGCGCCTGGCGGCGCAGCAGGTGGAAGTGGTTGGCCGGGGTGGACGGGATGGCGACCCGGATGTTGTCCTCGGCGGCCATCTGAAGGTAGCGCTCGGGGCGTCCGGACGTGTGGTCCGGCCCCTGGCCCTCGTGGCCGTGCGGCAGGAGCAGCGTCACCGCCGACTTCTGACCCCACTTGACCTCGCCGGACGAGATGAACTCGTCGACCACGGTCTGAGCGCCGTTGGCGAAGTCGCCGAACTGCGCCTCCCACATCACCAGTGCTTCCGTGTTCTCCACCGAGTAGCCGTACTCGAAGCCCATGGCGGCATACTCCGACAGCAGCGAGTCGTAGACGAAGAACCGTCCGGAGTCGCCAGCGACCGCGGTGATCGGCAGGAAGTCGGTCCCGTTCTCGGCGTCCACGACCGCGGCGTGCCGCTGGACGAAGGTGCCGCGCCGCGAGTCCTGGCCGGACAGCCGGACGGTGATGTCGTCGGCGAGCAGCGAGCCGAAGGCGAGGATCTCGCCGAAGCCCCAGTCGATGTCGCCCTCGACGGACATCTTGGCGCGCCGGTCGAGCAGTTGCTGGACGCGCTTGTGCGGCGTGAATCCGGCGGGCAGGTCGATGTGCGCCTGGCCGATGCGCTTGATCAGTGCCGCGTCGATCGCCGTGCTCACCACCGGATCCGGCTCGACCACCCGGCTGCGGGTCGTCTTCACCGGACCGGCCGCGTCCCGGGTCGCCTTGAACACCGTCTCGAGCTGCTGCTGGAAGTCACGCAGCGACTCCTCGGCGGCGTCCAGCGAGATGTCGCCGCGACCGATCAGTTCCTCGGTGTAGAGCTTGCGGACCGAGCGCTTGGCGTCGATGATCCGGTACATCTCCGGGTTGGTCATCGACGGGTCGTCGCCCTCGTTGTGACCGCGGCGGCGGTAGCAGACCATGTCGATGACGACGTCCTTGTTGAACGCCATCCGGTATTCGAAGGCCAGCTTCGCGACGCGTACGACAGCTTCCGGGTCGTCGCCGTTGACGTGGAAGATCGGCGCCTGGATCATCCGCGCGACATCGGTGCTGTAGAGCGAGGATCGCGAATACTCCGGCGCGGTGGTGAAGCCCACCTGGTTGTTGACGATCACGTGGATCGTGCCGCCGGTCCGGTAGCCGCGCAGCTGGGACAGGTTCAGCGTCTCGGCGACCACGCCCTGGCCGGCGAATGCCGCGTCGCCGTGGAC
>Ga0068863_100006854_pt1 | contig 11168 bp, 7 predicted proteins | sample KBSSwiS62_FD_66596 | JGI IMG/M metagenome (GOLD analysis project Ga0068863, IMG submission 66596) | Switchgrass rhizosphere microbial communities from Kellogg Biological Station, Michigan, USA - KBS Switchgrass S6-2 | ecosystem: Host-associated > Plants > Roots > Rhizosphere > Soil ...
AGCGGCCGAATGACCTCAAAACGACCATCATCTGTTCGATATTTGGCAGGCATAGCCTGCAACTTTCCTGCGTAACACAAGTTGAGCATCAAAGTTTCTAAGGCGTCATCGCGGTGGTGCCCAAGCGCAACCTTGTTGCACCCAAGCTCTGCAGCCGTCGTGTACAAAATTCCTCTTCTCAAACGAGAACAAAGCGCGCAGTAAGTGCCGCCCGGCTTCGTCTTATCGATCACAATGGAATAGGTATCGCGGCGTATAATTTGGTACGGCATCCCTGATTGCTCGAGCCAACGCTCGAGCGGTGCTCCGTCATATCCGGGCTGCGCCTGATCTAAGTGCACGGCTGTGATCTTGAACTGAAATGGTGCCCTTTTTTGCGCCCGCCACAAAAGATCTGCAAGCGTGTAGCTGTCTTTTCCACCTGAAACCGCGACGAGAATGTGATCATTTGGCTCGATCAGCTTATAATCAACGACCGTGGTCATCATCTTGCGAACCAATTTTTTCGTTCGATCGTTAACCTGATCGCTTACCAAAAAACCCTGCCAGTGAGGCTCTGTGGGTGCTTTTATTTCTACAAGTTCCATTTCATCCTGCTTCAAAGGCCGCCAGCATGCGATTTGGAATCAAAAAAAACAAGATGGTCACAAGCCTATTGACGGATGAACCGAAAAGAAGTTTGATGCGTTCTTACTGCGGTGGGTGTAGCTCAGCTGGTGGAGCATCAGGATGTGGCCCTGAGGGTCGTGGGTTCGAATCCCATCACTCACCCCAAATTTCCTCTTAGTCCGTTGGATCTCTGAAGCTCGAAATGGCTTAGATACAAGGCGGACCATGAGTGAACAAGGGAATGTACTTCTGGTACATGACCGCGTGAACGAAACCGTCCAACGCCCGTAGATAGGTTGTCAGGTTTCGCTTCTCGAAGCGCCCGTAGCTCAGCTGGATAGAGCACCGGACTTCGGTTCCGGGGGTCGGGAGTTCGAATCTCTCCGGGCGCGCCATTTTTAGCAAAGATGTAAAACTGTGCCTTACTCGTGCCAGGCATGAATAGTTGACAGATCGAAAAGAAAGACACGTATCGCCAAAGCAAAGTGTCTAACGATATCAATCTCGAACATCATAGGAGATACGATATGACTTCGACTGTTACTAGCACATTCAAGGCGATGACAAGCAATCTTACGCATAAGTCTCCTCACCTCATCAATGAAGGAGAGGCCAATGAACTTATTGGCCTTGCGCATAAAGTGAATCACGACAATGCACACCTGTGCGGAGCAATCAAAAGCCACAAAGGAACACGTGAACTTAAATCACTTTTCAATCATCATCGCGACTCTTTCGACGGTGGCGCCACCCACACCATGAAGCACTGGATGAAGTCGCACAAAGCAGCGTGCTGCCTGTAAATGGTCACAGATAGAGCGCATGTGATACGATATCATCTTGCGCTCATCTGGTCGTTTTGCAAAAATTGCGACTGGCCAGAAGTCAGCCACCCCAATCATAATGGTCCTGAACCGCTCCATAGATTTCGCTGCGCCGCATGATGTCTGATTTCTCATTTGGGTGAAGCTTTTCTTCATAGTCCCAAAGCTTTTGTTCAAATGGGTCGTTGCAGACAATGTCGAGCCAGTTTGAACTCAGACAGTCTAACGTCCCCAAAGGATGATAAAATTTACTTATGCACTCAAAGTTAGCAACCGCCGCATACTGAGTCTGAAATCGTTTTTGTTGGTCATTGGCATCGGGGCCAAACTCAATCGTGAACTTTCCGCCGGAATTCTGAAATTTCACGTCACCAGTGGTTACGGGTGCCAGTATTAAGTATGCGCGCCAAAGGGACGACGGCTGTAAGTTCGCGTAAAAAGGTCGAGGCAGGCACTCGTCTGCCAACTCAGACAGAAGGTAATCGATGAATGTAGAGACCTTTACGACCTTTTCTACATCACTTTCATGGACTGGATTGGCAGGATCTCGCATCAAGTTGCAGAATCTCGTCAATGCGCCCCTATTTGTTTCGCTGAACGACATGCGTAGAGATGACTCCCGCAAAACTACCCAATCGATAGGTTCCGCAATATCGCTCTCGCCATTCATCACTGCCGTCACCAATGCGGCATGAACCGCTGTCTTATCTTGGCCGTGCTTCTCGCTTAATGCTACGTGGGCTTTTCTCAGCAAATCTCGCTGCGCTTCCAATACGCTAGGCTTAGCATGCGCAGACGAAGTGGACGCGACTGAAACAAAACTAATGGCTATAACTAGATTAATGACACGTTTAACTGTGGTATTCATTTATTCCTCCATTTACCAGAGCCTCTTTTAATCTGGATTTAGATTTAAATAAAATGACTTAATTTGACTTAGCAGTTAATATTTTTAAATTAGAGATTACGCGATGAGCGAACTTGATTCGAGACAAAATCGAGAAATATCTTGGTGTTTTGAGATAATGTCTCGTTTTTACGCGTTACAACCACCAATCGATACGGATGCTTAACGCTGTTTTTGCGTGGTCTTACACTTCTGTTTTTGTGCTTCAACAAAATGAAATCAGGAACAAGCCCGAGTCCAACTCCGCTTGCAACGGCTTGCAATATGAGCTCCCAGCTATCCAAGACAAACAAGACAGGCAGTTCGGCCGCATGTTTGCTTCTATAGTGTTCTTTCAGATTCTGTATTTCTGGTCGCGTTTGCGTAATTAAATACGGCTCGTTTCTCGCTACAGTTTTGGAATTTTCGATGACAATAAAATTACCATGATGGATCTCTCGCGTCTCAAAGCCATGTAGAGTTCCGTCATCTACGGTAATAATAAAATCAACTTCTCTCTTCACCAGCAGGTCTATCAAAGAGGATGTCCTGGCGAGCCTAAATACAGGTGAAATGAGAGGAAACTTCTTTTGCATCTGGGCGATTGCCGAGAGCAAGAACGTCGAGACGATACTGTGGGAGCTTCCGAATCTCAATTCTCCTGAAGGTTCTGATTTTCCTGACTGAATCTCGTTTTCAAAATTCTTTATGGACAAAAATATTTTTTCGCATTCGGAAAGCAGTCGGTTCCCTTCGTCGGTAGGCCTAAATTCTCTTTTTTTGTGGTGAAGTAACTCGACACTCAAGTTGTCTTCTAACTTCTTTATCGCTTGGCTTATCGTTGAACTCGTGACGAAATTTTTTTTCGCAGCGAGACCCACGCTCCCCAACCTGGCAGCGTCGTAGAAATACCGAAGGTGCGTGAGATTAAAGTCTATCGCCATGCGTCAGTCTTTATCCAAGATGTCGTGTGATATCACCGCTGCAAACGGGATCTCACCATAGATATGTGGAAATTTCTCTCCACCAGGTTTATTCGGTTCAACTTTTAGCGTTCCCGGTTTAAGCAGTTTCGCGCTCACTTTGACCAAAATGAGAGGCCTCTGATCCTTATAAAACTTCTTAAGAATCGCCGGATATTGGTCCGCGAACGCAATATGAATAAATCCACCTTTCCCATCAAGGGCTGTACCTCTGAATACTTTGTCTTGTTGAAACTTGTCCCATTCGTCTGGGGTGAGAATCTTGTAGAGCGTATCCATGTTCACACCTAATTGACCGCAAGGCGTAATGGCATGAGAGGGCGAAACGCTGAAGATGAATGCTAAGGCAAAAAGCCACTTCATGAGATTCTCCGCTGGCATCAGACGAACCAATAATGAAGTTATTTTACATATTAAATAGAATCAAGTCAATTTCATTGACTTTAAATTAACTTTTTAACGCAGCACAGAAAACATTATCCACTACCCTCTTACTACTATCGCTGTCATTTACCGTCTCGGCCACCTATGAAACCTCAATCGATGTCTGTGCAAACTCAACAAACAACCGCTCGGTTTTGCTCGTAGGCCTGCATCATTTCTGAATTGGATCCCTCAATACTCTATTGACTACCTTTCTTGCCGCTGAGAGCATCAGAGGCTCATGAGAAAAGCGAACTTCACTCTTACTACGAACACGACCACGGCAAATTTGCTGTGTCGGCAGGTGTTTGTATGAGAACTCAATAAGTTTCAAATTTCTCTACTAACGAACGCCGGCCAACGCAGCCGGCGTTTTTTTTTGCTCTTTTTAGAGGTGGTTTATGTCGTTGATACGGGGCTCCAAAGTAAAAGGCCCACTCATATTGCTGGTCGTATTATTCTTCTCGCTACTTTTTGGGCGATTCGTGCCTGTGGCTTTCAAGGCCCTTGCTTACGGTGTCAGCCTGACGATTAAGGAAGTCCTCATTTTTGTTCTACCAGTTTTGATTTTTTCGTTTGTGTTTAGCAGCATGGTAAATTTGCAACGCCGAGCTATGCAATTTGTTTTGCTCATTGTCCCGTTAGTCTGTTTGTCCAATTTCACATCAACCTGGCTGGCATATCTGTGCGGAAGCCTCTTCATCCCACACGGCATTGCGGTCTCAAGCTTCACTGAATTGAGTTCGAACTTAGCTTCTCTGTGGGATTTCAAACTGCCTAAATTGGTCTCAAATGACAGTGCTCTACTTCTTGGTTTCATTTTGGGCCTAACTTCTGCATTCAAATTCCCAGACAGGTCCAAGGGTTGGTCTGAGAAGTTAACCAATCTATCCAATGGAGTGCTGAATAAATTTTTTGTACCCATCATGCCGATTTTTATTCTCGGGTTCACCTTAAAACTTGAGCACGATCAAGTGCTACAAGCACTGTGTCAGAATTATCTGGGCATATTCCTCATTATTTTTAGTGCTGCATTTGGATATATACTCCTTGTTTATGGTGCGATGGCCGGCTTTAAGATAAAGCTTTGGCGGCAGTATTTGAGCAATATGTGGCCTGCGGCATTGGCCGGATTCACCACGATGTCGAGTGCCGCAGCAATGCCTCTCACCTTGCTTGCCGCTGAAAAGAACACTTCGCAGCCCGAGATTTCCGGGCCGGTGATTCCCGCCACCGTGAATATCCATTTAGTGGGTGATTGCTTCGCGATTCCGATTTTTGCTCTTGCAATCATGCTCTCGTTTGGAAATGGCTTCCCAGACGCATCAGCTTATGCGGTATTTGTGCTTTATTTTGTGCTGGCGAAATTCGCCGTAGCTGGTGTGCCGGGTGGTGGGATTTTGGTCATGCTGCCCGTGCTGGAACAGCACCTGGGATTTTCGAGCGAAATGCTGTCGTTAATTACTGCGCTCTACATCATATTTGACCCCGTTGTGACTTCGGCAAATGTGCTTGGAAATGGCGGGTTTGTTATTTTCTTCAGCAAAGTATTTGCGATCGCGAGCAGAAGTCTCCACAAACAAATTGGCACGTGACAGGAGTTGAGCATGTCATTTATCTTTCCCCCAGAACCAACCACCGCATTAGACATTGCAGGTAGCTCCCTGCAGTTCCCTGTGCGTCGTGTGTATTGTGTCGGTCGCAATTACCCGGCGCATGCGGTGGAAATGGGTTCTGATCCTGTTCGCGAACCACCGTTTTTCTTCTGCAAGCCAGCTGACGCTGTGGTACCCGTCACGGAAGGTCAAACCTTGGATTGGCGTTATCCGAGCCTTACCAAAAACTTGCATCCTGAAATTGAGTTGGTTGTTGCGATAGGTAAAGCAGGGATCGTGGGCTACGCGGTTGGTTTGGACATGACCCGGCGCGACTTGCAAACACAGATGAAGGAACAAAAAAAGCCCTGGGAGATTGGTAAAGCGTTTGATTACTCAGCACCAATCGGCATGTTGTATCCACCCAGCCGATTGGATGACCAGCGTGCCGGGATTTATTTGCGTGTCAACGGCGTGGAAAAGCAGCGCAGCCTGCTGACCTATATGACCTGGTCCGTACCCGAAATTATTCGTGAGCTATCACGCTATTTTGAGTTGAAGGCGGGCGACTTAATCATGACCGGAACCCCAGAGGGTGTGGGGCCTGTGGTGAGTGGCGATGTGATGGAAGGGGGTATTGATGGGTTGGGCACTATTCGTGTGAAAGTGGACTGAGTGTCAATGCCATGGCAGTGCCATGACTTATCCTGCACACTTGCTGATTCATGCGAACTTTTGTTACCTTTGAATCAATGCACGGAAAAACTCTAATTAAGAACCTCAAAAAATGGCTACATCCAAAAACGAGATCCTCAGTCGAAGGTCCACGTAAACCGTCACTTAGGGCAACCGCGTTATTTCATGCCGACCAGTTGGAGCGTCACAGCGTTACGCTGGCTTCATCGCATGAACTTACAAAAAAGCAGGCGCCAGATATATTATTAAAACGCTTGTCCGATAGTGAAGCCATAATAAAGCAATCCTGCGAAGTGTTGGCTCAAAAAAACACAGATAGTTTTTCTCCTGGAAGGGAATGGCTTCTTGATAATTATTATTTGATTCAGGAACAGATCCTCGCTATTCGACGTTACCTGCCCAAGCAATATGGGAGGAAATTACCTCAGCTCGTTGGCGAAATACCTGGTTATCCTCGAGTTTATGACATTGTTCGAGAGATAATTGAACATACGGATGGACGCTTTGGGTTAGAAAACCTGACTCGCTTCGTTTCCGCTTATCAGGGTGTAACGAAACTGACTCTCGCTGAACTATGGGCAATCCCTATTACGCTAGGTGTTGCATTGATTGAGAAATTGAGTGCCGCAAGCGAGCGGATCGTCGCGGACAGAAATGATCGCGATCTAGCGAACGCTTGGGTAGATCGCATGGTAGAAGTTGCAGTATCCGAACCCAAACAGTTGGTGATTGTTATTGCAGATATGGCACGTTCAGAACCGCCTCTCAGAGGAGCATTCGTTACTGAGCTTGCTCGCCGTTTGCAGGGCGCTGCTTTGGCTTTGCCGTTGAGTTGGATTGAACAACACCTTCAACACGACAACTTGACCCTGGAACAGATGGTTCAGGAGGAAAACAAGCAACAGGCTGCTCTTCAAATCACCGTCAGTAATTGTATCGCCAGTCTGCGACGTTTAGGAGAAGTCGATTGGCGCGCTTTTGTCGAATCGATGAGCATAGTGGAACAGACCTTGCAAATGGATCCCACTGCCACTTACGCACAGATGGATTTTGCTACCCGTGACCGCTATCGACATGTGGTAGAAAGTTTATCCGCACAATGCAAACGCTCAGAAGAGGACGTTGCATCATGCGCAATCGAAATGGCGAAAACCGAGACTTGCCATGTCGGTTTCTACCTGATTGGAAAGGCTTTGCCTCGGTTGAAGCAAAAGCTCGGATTGCGCCCATCTTTCAGGCAGAGAGTGCGCCAATACGCAAATCAACACAGCCTATTTTGCTATGCGGGATGTATTGCCCTCACTACCGCCACCCTCACTTATTTTCTACTACTAATTGCAAGTGATAGTGGCATAAATGGTGTCTGGCTTTTCATTCTGGGCCTTGCACTTGCAGTGTGCACTAGTCAACTTGCGACGGAACTAGTCAATTTGATAGGGACGCTATCAATAAGACCAGTGATCTTACCGCGAATGGATTTCGCGAAGGGCATTCCGGCCTCGTATCGTACGCTAGTCGTGGTTCCTGCGATGCTGGGCAACAAGGCCAGAATAGAATCTTTAGTTGAAGATCTAGAAATTCGCTTTCTTGGTAATCGCGATCAATATTTGCATTTCATGTTACTTACTGATTTCACCGATGCGCCCGAGGAACATAGGCCACAAGATAACGATTTGTTGGCTTTAGCTGAGAGTAACATTAGAGCCTTAAACGCAAAATATCCGCGTGAGGAAGGCGATATCTTTTTCCTTTGTCATCGGCCGCGTCGGTGGAACTCCAGCGAAAATGTTTGGATGGGCGAAGAACGCAAACGGGGAAAATTAGCGGATTTAAATAATTTGCTCCGGGGAAACATCAAAAGCCCTTTTTCCTTGATAGTGGGTCGCACAGAAGTGCTTGCCGACGTAAAGTATGTAATTACTTTAGATACAGATACACAATTGCCTCGTGAGGTGGCGCATCAATTTGTCGGGACTATGGCTCATCCTCTGAACCGGCCGCATTTAGATTTGACGACCCAAATTGTGACAGAGGGCTATGGCATTTTGCAACCTCGCGTGGCCAACGTTTTGCCTGGAGGTGGTCTCACTCGTTATGTGCGTCTCTACGGAAACGAATTCGGTATTGATCCCTATACCCGCACGGTCTCGGATATCTATCAAGATATATTCGAGGAAGGTTCTTTCATTGGTAAGGGAATCTACGATGTTGATTTATTCCAACAGGTGCTAATAGGACGTTTTCCTGACAACCGTATCCTGAGTCATGATCTACTCGAAGGTTGCTATTTACGTTCAGGCTTTCTAAGCGACATACCCGTATATGAAAAATCTGCCAGCAGTTATTTAGCCGATTCTAAACGTCGATCTCGATGGATACGTGGGGATTGGCAGCTGCTCGGTTGGTTATTGCCAAAAGTATCAGACGCAAAGGGACATCGCGTCCCTAATCCCTTGTCGCTATTATCAAAATTAAAAATATTTGATAATTTGCGTCGAAGTTTAGTACCAGTGACCCTATTAGTGCTTTTTGGATTGATCTGGACCGTGTTGGCCGCAGACGTGATTTGGATTGGTATTATACTCAGCATTATAATTTTGCCGGCCGTTGTGAAGACGTTGCTGGAATTGGTGCGAAAGCCCAAGGACATGTTGCCCCTCCAACATACCGCCACAACGATTCAGGCAGCAAACCGACGCGCTGCACAGTTGGTTTTCTCTCTGGCTTGTCTACCCCATGAGGCCTGGTACAGTCTCCATGCAATTGTTCTGTCGTGCTGGCGGCTCATATTTTCGAAGCGACATTTGTTGGAGTGGGTTACCGACGATCAAACGGATCAGAGTTTAAATGACTCATATGCAAAGTGGATATCCGGCCTCTGGATGGGTCCAGTGGCAGCACTAGCCGCTCTTACGGTCTTGATCAAACAAGCTGAAGTCGAGTCATTAATATTCGCTGCGCCGATACTGGTGCTCTGGTTTGCATCACCCCTTTTGGCACGATGGTTGAGCCTTCCATTTCATCGGGCAGAGCCCAATCTTAGTCCGGAACAGATCCGCTTCTTGCATAGGATGGCACGTAAGACCTGGCTTTTTTTTGAAACGTTCATGACGCCAGAAAATCATTGGCTGCCTCCCGACAATTTCCAAGAAGAACCAGTGGAAGCTTTAGCCAGGCGGACTTCACCAACCAACATCGGCTTATCGCTACTCGCCAATTTGACGGCCTATGATTTTGGCTATGTCAACATGAATCAACTCTTGTCGCGGACTTCAGACACACTGCAATCGATGGCTAAGCTTGAGCGGTATCGAGGTCATTTTTATAACTGGTACAGCACTGAAACGCTCACACCTTTGTTACCACGCTATGTTTCGACGGTGGATAGTGGAAACTTAGCGGGCCATCTGCTGACATTGGCCCAAGGCCTGCTTGCACTCCCGAACGATCCTTTGCTGAATCCGCGTTATCTGGATGGTTTGGAGGATACTTGGGATGTTTTGACGACCGAGTTCACTAAGTCACTACCTCAAGAACTAAGTGATTTTCAAATATTACTAGGCGAAGCTCGAACATCATTTAGCAGTTGGACGACGGCATCGCACTGCTGCCAGACTTTGTGCAGCTCTGCCGAACAAATTGCAAAACTGAATGAAAAGTCAGAGTGGTCAAACAAGCTGCTGCAACAGTGCTATGCCTTACGGGATGAAATAAACCTATTTGTAACGATCCCCGGATTGCCACCAAATATCACCCTGCATGATGCAGCACAGGTAATCTCAATCGATTCGGCTAAAGCACGAATAGCACTGATCGACACGTTGGTTCTCCAAATATCTTCGTTTGCGCAGGTCGATTTTGGCTTTCTCTACAATGAGGCCAATCACTTGATGACCATCGGCTTTAACGTTGATGAGCAGCGTCGCGACCCGAGCAATTACGATTTGCTTTCTTCCGAAGCACGCCTTGGGATTTTCGTAGCCATTGCTCAGGGGCAGGTTCTACAGGAAAGTTGGTTTGCTTTGGGTCGCTTGTTAGTCTCGAACGGGGGGGAGCCTATTCTCATTTCATGGAATGGTTCCCTCTTCGAGTATTTAATGCCGTTGCTCGTTATGCCCACTTTTGAAGACACTTTACTTGACCAAACATATCACGCGGCGGTGAGCCGGCAGATAGCCTATGGTCATCAACGCGGCGTGCCCTGGGGGACATCAGAGTCGGGCTTTAATGCTGTCGACACGCAATTGAACTATTTGTACATGGCCTTTGGGGTGCCGGGATTAGGTCTAAAGCGCGGACTAGAAGAAGATTTAGTTACGGCTCCCTATGCGAGCGTCATGGCCTTGATGGTTGCCCCAGAAGAAGCGTGCTTAAACTTGCAGAGGTTAGAGGCAGAGGCCACTGTGGGCAAGTTTGGTTTTTATGAGGCAATCGATTTTACGGCGTCTCGCTTATCGCGAAACAGTAAAAGATCATTGGTGCGCTCATTCATGTCTCATCATCAGGGGATGAGTTTTTTAGCTTTTTCTTATTTTCTCCATGACCGACCCATGCAGAAGCGCTTCGTGGCCGACCCGCAATTTCAGGCAACCTTGCTCCTGTTGCAGGAACGCATACCGAGGCCAACTTCTGCTTATCTGCAAATACCGAAATCTCCTGTCGTCACAGCTGGTTACGAAAGTCCCGAAGCCCTATCGCGCGTATTTGATACTCCCAACACGGATACACCTCAGGTCCAATTGCTATCAAATGGGCGCTACCACGTAGTGCTTACGCAAGCAGGCGGGGGATACAGCCGTTTGAACGACATTGCTGTGACAAGATGGAGAGAAGATAGTACTCGCGATAATTGGGGGTTGTTTACGTATATAAGTGACGTAACGACCGGCGAATTTTGGTCCGCAGTTTATCAGCCAACAGGGGGTCTGTCTCCGGACTTCAAAGCCATTTTCACCGAGTCGCATGTCGAGTTCAGTCGTAGAGCGAGGCGTCTCGGCATGCATACTGAAGTCGCGGTATCGCCCGAAGATGATATTGAGCTGCGCCGAACACGGATTCATAATCATTCAGATACTCCTCGCACCATTGAGTTCACGAGCTATGCTGAAATTGTTTTGGCACCTCAAGCCACAGACCTTGCGCAACCCGCCTT
>Ga0068863_100006863_pt1 | contig 11161 bp, 9 predicted proteins | sample KBSSwiS62_FD_66596 | JGI IMG/M metagenome (GOLD analysis project Ga0068863, IMG submission 66596) | Switchgrass rhizosphere microbial communities from Kellogg Biological Station, Michigan, USA - KBS Switchgrass S6-2 | ecosystem: Host-associated > Plants > Roots > Rhizosphere > Soil ...
CACCGGCACGCCGAACGCCGCGGCGATCGCATCGACCGTGATGTCGTCATGGGTCGGCCCGATGCCGCCGGTGGTGAACAAATAGTCATAGGCATCGCGCAGCGCGTTCACCGCCGCCCCGATCCGCTCCATGTCGTCGGGCACCACCCGGACCTCGGCGAGCCTGATCCCCTGCAGGTTCAGCCAGGTCGCGATCTGCCCGACATTGCGGTCCTGTGTGCGTCCCGAGAGGATTTCGTCCCCGATCACCAGCAGGCCGGCAGTCCAGATACGCTCGTCAACCATCCCCCTCCCCTATCGCCTCAAGGCGGCGCCGTCATGGGTGCAAATTAACCGACCAGGCGCTATATGTAGGTGATGGACACGACTCTTCTCGACCGGGATTCCGGGATCATCGGCCGCCATGGCGCGATCAAGTTGCACGGGCCCGAGGCCTTTGCCGGCATGCGCGCGGCCGGCCGCCTCGCCGCCGACATACTCGACGCACTCGTCCCCCATGTCGTGCCCGGCGTCACCACGCAGGAGCTGGACGAGATCGTCCACCGGATGACCCTGGATGCCGGCGGCGTTCCGGCAACGCTAGGCTATCGCGGCTATACCAAGAGCTGCTGCACCTCGGTGAACCATGTCGTGTGCCACGGCATCCCGAGCGATCGCGCGCTCAAGGACGGCGACATCGTCAATATCGACGTCACTCCGATCCTCGACGGCTGGCACGGCGACACCAGCCGCATGTATCTGGTCGGCGACGTCGGCATCAAGGCGCGCAAGCTGGTCCAGACCACCTATGAATGCCTCATGCTCGGCATCGCCCAGGCCAGGCCCGGCAACCATCTGGGCGACGTCGCCCACGCGATCCAGACCCACGCCGAGGCGCAACGTTATTCGGTCGTCCGCGATTTCTGCGGCCATGGCCTCGGCCGGGTCTTCCACGACGCGCCCGAGGTCGTCCATGCCGGCCGCCCCGGCACGGGACCGGAGCTCCGCCCGGGCATGTTCTTCACGATCGAGCCGATGATCAACATCGGCAAGCCCGCCTCCAAGATCCTGGAGGACGGCTGGACCGCGGTCACCCGCGACCGCAGCCTTTCGGCCCAGTTCGAACATTCGATCGGGATCACGGAGACCGGCTGCGAGATCTTCACCAAGAGCCAAAGGGGCCTCGACGCGCCGCCTTATTGAACCGACCGGCATGCTGCCCCGGCCTCAGAAGCGACACGCCACCAGATTGACAGCGAGCCCGCCCCGGTCTTTGTTCATAGGGCAAAGGCACACGAGACAGGGGCGATTAAAGGATGCAAGCGCTCGCCATCTTCTGGCTGATGGCGTTCGTCGCGCCGACTGCGGCCCCTTCGGCGACGGACGATCCGTTCGAGCGCGGCGCACTGGCGGAGGAGCGCGGCGCACTGGCCGAAGCGGCCCAAAGCTACCAACTGGCCTGCGCCGGTCGCGACGCCCGGGGCTGCACCAATCTCGGCGCGCTTTATGAAGCTGGCCGGGGCGTGGCCATGGACCTGCACCGCGCCGCCGAGTTTTATAGGAAGGGCTGTGACGCCGGTAACGGGATTGGCTGTTCCAATCTCGGCATGCTTTACGAAGACGGCCGCGGGGTCGCTGTCGACCTGGCCCGCGCCACCGCGCTTTTCGCGACCGGCTGCGATCACGAATCCCCAGGTGGCTGCAACAATCTCGGCATTGCCTACCAGGATGGCCGTGGCGTAGCTGCAGATGTCGCGCGCGCCGCTCAATATTTCACACGCGGCTGCGACGGCGGAAATGCCGACGCATGCACCAATCTCGGAATTCTGTACGAGGATGGCCACGGCGTTGCCGCCGACGCGGCACGCGCGATGCAGTTTTACACTCGCGCCTGCGATGGCGGAAGCGCCGGGGGCTGCACCAATCTCGGCGCGCTTTACGAATTGGGCCATGGCGTCGCGGCCGATCTCACACGTGCCGCCCAACTCTACTCGCGCGCCTGCGAAGAGGGGAATCCCACGGGGTGCGGCAATCTCGGTGCGTCCTATGCGCAAGGACGCGGCGTCGCGGCCGATCCGGTCCACGCGCTTCAGCTTTACGGCCGCGCCTGCGACGGTGGCTACGCTATCGGCTGCACCAATCAGGGCATTGCCTATGAGCTGGGCCAGGGCGTCGCGCCAGATCCGGCGCGAGCTGCGATTTCCTATGGCCGCGGCTGCGAAGGCGGCGATTCGGAGGGCTGCATCGATCTAGGCTTGCTCTACGAGGATGGCCGGGGCGTCGCCGCCGATCTGGCGCGCGCACGTCAGCTCTACACACGCGCATGCGAGGGAAACGACCCAACTGGATGCACCAATCTCGGAGTCCTTTACGAGCATGGCCGCGGCGTCGCCGCCGACCTCGTGCGCGCCGCGCAGCTTTACACAAGGGCCTGTGACCGAGCGGAGACCGCCGGCTGCAACAATCTCGGGGTTCTTTACGAAGGCGGACGCGGGGTCACTGCCGATGCGGCGCGCGCTGTCCCGCTCTATCGCCGCGCCTGCGAGGGCGGCTATGCCATCGCCTGCACCAATCTCGGCGCTCTCTATGAGGATGGCCGCGGTGTCGCCGCAGATGCGGCCCAGGCCATTCAGTTTTACACCAACGGCTGCGACCATGGCGATGCCGGGGGCTGTGTCAGCCTCGGCCAGCTCTATTCCGAAGGCCGCGGTGTCGCGGCCGACCTCGGCCGTGCCGTGCAATATTACACACTCGCCTGTGACCGGCAGGACGCCACGGGATGCAACGATCTCGGGGTCCAATACGAACGCGGCAGCGGGGTCGCCGCCGATCTCGCCCGCGCCATCCAACTCTATGGCCGAGCGTGCGATGGAGGACAGCCCAGGGGCTGCACCAACCTCGGACTGCTTTACGAAGAGGGCCAGGGCGCTCCCGCTGATCCCGCGCGCGCGCTCGAGCTCTACAAGCGCGGCTGTGACAATGGGGATTCGGCCGGTTGCACCAATCTCGGCGCGATGTACGACAATGGCCACGGCGTGCCCGCCGATCTACACCATGCGGCGGAATATTTTACCCGCGCTTGCGAGGCGGGCGAGCCGGTGGGATGTTTCGATCTCGGCCGATCCTACGAACATGGCAGGGGCGTCGGCGCCGACCCGGCTCGTGCCTTCCAATTCTACACGCGTGCCTGCGACGCAGGGGCCGCTGAGGGCTGTTCCGGCCTTGCCGGCCTCTACGGCCACGGCACCGGCGTTGCCGCCGATCCAGCGCGTGCGGCCCAGCTCTATCAACGCGCCTGCGACGCCGGGAATGCCGTGGGCTGCAACAATCTGGCCGTGCTTTATCAAGATGGCCGCGGCGTCGTTGCCGATCCTGCACGCGCGTCGCACTTCCTCGGCGAGGCTTGCCGACTCGACCCCTCAATAGCACCCTCTTGCACCCAGCCGAGGCCCACCTCGCCAATCACGACCCAGCGCGCCACGGTCTGACACACTGTCGGTGGCTTCCTTCGCGACCGCCTGTCCATGCCTTCGTAGCCGCCAGCCCTCGCGTAGCAATGCGGCGTGATCAACACTTTCAGGTCCGTCAAATGGCGCAAGCCACGGTAATCCTTCGCTAACTTCTCTATGTCATGACCGATGCGCGGCGAAGTCATGGCTGCGGACCAGGGCCATGTTGGCAGTCGCGTGTACGGCTGTTGCGGAGTCTGGCCTGTGAAGTTGCTGGATTGGGCGAACGACTTAAGATCGGCGATCGGCCTCGAGCCGCAGGAAGATTTCCGGGCGACCGAGCGGCGGCGCGAGCCGCGTCAGGAGACCACCGGCCGAAAGATCGTCGTCCGGCAGCGCAAGGCGCTGGGCATCCTGCATCTCAAGAATCTGTCCAGCAATGGCGGCTGCGGCATCACCGCGATGCCGCTCGCGGTCGGCTCGCTGGTCTTCCTCCAGCTCAAGGCACCGTTCTTCCACGCAGCGGAAGTCCGCTGGGCGCGAAACCTTTCGATCGGCCTGGAATTCCTGCGGCCGGTCCGGCCGGAAATATTCGAATCGGCCCGCGCCTCTCCGGCTCAGCCGAAGGGACGCGAGCGAAGACGATAAGGGCCGAGCCCTGACCTAGTCCGCGGAGCCGGTGCGGACGCGGCGATAAGGCACGAACTCGCCGAGGAAGACCGTACCGGAATACATGCGCGACCCCTGGTCGATCAGCTGGACGGTGTCGATGCTGCACAGCTGCGACGAATAGAGCCGGTTCACCATGATATCCCACTGATCCATCGATTCGGCACCGCCGCGTGGGCGATTGACGTAGATGACTCCGCCGGCGTCATAGACGATGGCGGTACCGGGGATGATGTGGCTGCCGCGAACCCGCTGCAGGTCGATGCAGTCGACCGGCGTTCCGGCGACCCGGCCGGCGAGCGTCCGAGCAAGCTCGGCCTCGTGATCGGCCGGCTTGGCCTGAGCGGAGCCGGCGAGGAGGGCGAGGCTTCCTGCGAGAATAGGTAGAAGTTTGCGCATGATGCTGCTCCTTACTTTTTCAATCTGGCTCTTGCAGAGCCATTTATCAATGGCCGGATGAACGGCGCCTGACCCTGCAGGCCTCAACCCCGGGAGCGCTGAATGCGTTGCACCGGGCCGGAGCGCGGGATAGCCCGGCCAGGTGAGCGCCCAAATCACCCATGTCCTGCCATGGACTACCGAAGCCATTGCCGAGGCCGCGCGCCTGATCCTGGCCGGCCAGACGGTGGCGATGCCGACCGAGACCGTCTACGGGCTCGCCGCCGATGCGACCAATGGTGAGGCGGTCGCGCGCATCTATGCGGCCAAGGGCCGACCAGGCTTCAATCCCCTGATCGTCCATGTCGCAGATGCCATGCAGGCCGCACTTTTCGCATCGTTCGACGATGAAGCCAATGCACTTGCCGCGCGCCATTGGCCGGGCCCCCTGACTCTCGTCCTGCCGCTGCGGCCGGACTCGCCGATCGCGTCGCTGGTGAGCGCCGGCCTGCCCACCATTGCCGTGCGCGCGCCCGCACATCCGGCGATGCGCGCGCTGATCCAGGCGGTGGGGCGGCCGCTCGCGGCGCCGTCCGCAAATGCCAGCGGCCGGATCAGCCCGACCCGGGCCGCGCATGTCCTCTCGAGCCTCGGCGGCCGCATCGCCTTGATCGTCGATGCCGGGCCGACCGCGCATGGCATCGAATCGACCATCGTCGCGGCGACGGGCGGCGGGCTTCGCCTGCTCCGGCCGGGCCCGATCGACCTTGGGCTCGCCATCGCGCGAGACGGCGGGATCGAAGCGCCCGGCCAGCTCGCCAGCCATTATGCGCCCGCCAAGCCGGTCCGCCTCGACGCGCTGGCGGCGCGTGAAGACGAATGGCTGATCGGCTTCGGTTCAATCTCCGGCCATGCCAGCCTGAGCATTTCGGGCGATCTCGTCGAAGCCGCCGCCAATCTGTTCGAAAAGCTCCACCAGGCCGAGGCGGCGCCGCAAAGCGGGATTGCGGTGGCGCCGATCCCGGACCAAGGTCTCGGCGCGGCGATCAACGACCGTCTGCGCCGCGCCGCGGCGCCGAGAAGGGAAATGGAATGAAACGCCTTCGGCTCCTCCTGATCCTGCTTATGCTGGTTCCGGCGTCGCTCGCTGCCGCGCAACCGGCGCCGCTGCCGCGCATCGAGACGCGCGATGGCCGGCACGCCTTGATGATCGACGGCCGCCCGTTCCTGATGCTCGGCGCGCAGGTCAACAACAGCTCCAACTATCCGGCGATGCTGCCGGAGGTCTGGCCGACCATCCGCGCGATCCACGCCAATACGGTCGAGGTGCCAATCGCCTGGGAGCAGATCGAGCCGACCGAGGGCCATTTCGATTTCTCCTTCCTCGACACCCTGCTGCGCGAGGCGCGCGAGAATGACGTGCGGCTGGTCCTTCTCTGGTTTGGGACCTGGAAGAATACCGGCCTCAGCTACACGCCCGAATGGGTCAAGACCGACACGACGCGCTTCCCGCGCATGCGCACCCGAGACGGCGGCACCCATAATGTCCTGTCCCCGCACGGCCGGGCGACCCTGGAGGCCGACCGCAATGCGTTCGTCCATCTGATGCAGCATATCCGCGACGCCGATCCGGGCCACACGATCATCATGGTCCAGGTCGAGAACGAAACCGGCAGCTATCGCAACCCGCGCGATTTCTCGCCCGCCGCCCAGCGCCTGTTCGACGGGCCGGTGCCCGCGGAGCTCGCCCGCACCCGCCGCGCTGGCACATGGAGCCAGGTCTTCGGTCCGCACGCCGACCAGGCGTTCAACGCCTGGCACGTCGCCCGCTATGTCGACGAAATCGCCGCGGCCGGCCAGGCTGTGCTCGACCTGCCAATGTACTGCAACGCCTCCTTGTCCGATCCCTTCAGCGAAAATGGCGCCGAGAATACCGCCAGCGGCGGGCCGAACTGGAACATGATCGACGTGTGGAAGGCGGCCGCCCCCCATATCGACGTGGTTGCGCCCGACATCTATAATCGCGATCCGGCCGCCTATATCGCCTATCTCAACCATTATAACCGGCCCGACAACGCTTTGTTCGTCCCGGAGACCGGCAATTCGGCCGAATATGCCCGCTTCTTCTGGCCGACGATCGGCCGGGGCGCGATCGGCTTCGCGCCGTTCGGAATGGATCAGACCGGCTATTTCAATTACCCGCTCGGCGCCGAGCGGCTCGACGCGGCGACGATAGAGGCATTCGCCGCGCCCTACAGGCTGTTCGCACCAATCGCCCGTGACTGGGCCCGGCTCGCCTTCGAGCATCCGGTCTGGGGCGTCGCAAAGGGTGCAGACGGCGCCGACCAGTCCACGATTCTCGGCCGCTGGCGGGTGACCGCGCAGTTCGGCCTGTGGCAATTCGGCGAGCGCGACTGGACCTGGATCGAGACCCGGCCCAATCCCAATGCGTCGCGCTCCGTCGGCGGCGCCGCGGTGCTCGAGCTCGGTCCGGACGAGTTCCTCGTCGCCGGCTCGGACATCCGCATCCGCTTCGCACCTGCGGCCGCCAATGGCGGCAACATGCAGTGGCTGAGCGTCGAGGAAGGCACATTCGTCGACGGCGCCTGGCAAATGCGCCGCCGCTGGAACGGCGACCAGAGCGATTATGGACTCAACCTCACGGGCCCCGTGCTGCTCCGGGTGCGGCTGGGGACCTATCGCTGAAGCCGATCGAGACGGACTTCGCGAAACAGGAGGAGCTGTTCAGCGGGCGGATCGTAGCGGATCGCGAACCCGCCGGACCGGACTCGGTAGATGCCGGGGATTTGGGTTTTTACGAGCCCGGATCGGTTGGCACGTCGGGTACCTCGCGCCCGCTGCGCACGTCGATCACCCGCCCGCGTTCATAAGCGAGAACGCCGGCGACCGGCGCCAGACGATTCACCTGCGTGGCGGCATGCTCGACGAACTTACCTACCGCGCGATATTCGGCCGGACGGATCGTCAAGCCGCGTAAGGGTTCGGGCAGGCTCAGGCCCGCGGAGGCGGGCCGCACCGTCCCGCCCAGCAGCACCATGTAGCCGTTCACGCTCGGGCCGAACCCGGATTCGGCGCGCAGTTCGGGAATTACCGACACGCGGTGGACGAGGTCGCCCAGAAAATAGCCGAGATCGGTGACCACGCCGGCGGACGCCGTAAAACCGACCGTGCCGAGGCAGAAGCAGGCGGTGAATCCCGGGCCCCCATAGGTAGCGCCATAAAGCACGTAATCCCCGGGACGGGCTTCGAACAGGTAGACGCTTTCAGGCCGGCCGCGGACATATGACCGGCCGGCGTCGACATAATGCACGTTCTGCAGATTCGCCGAAAAGAACACGAAGTTCTCAGGACTCGGTTCCGGGTCCACCGGATGGCGATTTCGCCTGATCTGCTCCTCGCGGCGTTGACGCAGACGTGGCTCGGCCTGACGAAAAGCCTCGAGCCGCGCCGCATAATAGGCCTCCACATCCTCGGCCGTCGGCACACGCAGGAAGATCGGCTCCACCGCGGGGACACCCGGCGGGCGGTCGGTACGGAAAAGGATATAGGCCCGGTCCGGACGGATCGTCACCGGCGCGCCATTCCTGATTTCAATCATTTCCTGCGCCCGCGCGACAACAGGCGCGACGAGCAGGGAGAGAAAGAGGAACAGGAGGCGGTGCGTCATCGAGTCACCGGAGGCAGATCCGGCGCGGGTCCCGACGCGGCCAGTGCCTGCATCGCGATTGAACGGGGCGAATAATTGTCGATCAGCTGGCGCCATATCTCTTCGCGCAGCGGATAGCGCACATAGCCGCGTGGCTCCATGCAGCGCCGCATGCGCGACTGGCGATCGCGCCGATCGAGTGGACCTGCGATCATGGCGAGGATGACGCCGCCGACCAGGCCGTAATTATTGGGCGGTGGTTGATAGGGTCCAACGGCGTTCCGTCGCGTCCAGAGCCGGAAGCCAGGCACGTAGCCATATAAGGCGTCGCGCACTGGCAGGAATCGATAGCAGTCGCGAAAATCGGCATAGGCCTCGGCGTAGCTCACGCCCGCGCGATGGAAATAGAAATGCTTCCAGCCGTCGGCGATCACGCCCCGGTCGCGCGTCGGCGTCATGTCGGGAAGGCTGATCGTCGTGGGATCGGGCGGCGCGTCGATCTGCGCCGGCGCGGCCGTCGCGCCAAGCAAGGCCATTGAAGCGGCCAGCAGTCGCAGCTTTCCCCCCAAAGGCACCCCCTAGCAACTCAGGCTAGCCACCCGGCGCCTCTTTGCCAAGTCTGGTCGGACAAACGCCTGCTTAGGCCACGCGCTTGAGGAAGGCGCTCGTTTCCCCGAGCAGCCGCTGAGACTGGGCGGCCATCATGCTCGTGGCGTCGCCAAGGTCGCTGGAGAGCGTGGCGGCTTCTCCGGCTGCGGCTTCTGCGGAAGCGGCGGTGCCCTGGATCTGCTGCACGAGCGAGGCGGCAATGCGGGCAAAGCGGTGAACGGCGTCGCCGACCGAAGATTGGCGGCGGACTGCATCGGCGACCGTCCCGGAAGCGGCGGCCATTTCCCCGAACCTGGCCTGCATCGACACGACGAGCGACACAGCCTCGGCCACCGCCGCGCTCATCGTCGCGAGCCTGGTCCGAACTTCATCCGTCGCGGTTGCGGTTTGCGCTGCGAGCGCGCGCACTTCCCCGGCGACGACGGCAAAGCCGCGGCCGGCTTCGCCCGCCCTCGCCGCCTCGATCGTCGCATTCAGCGCCAGCAAATTGCTGCCATTGGCAATCTCGCCGATCGTCCCGACGATGGTTTCGGCGCCGCGGCACGTGCCCGAGAGGAATTCGAATTGCTGCACGAGCGCCTGGCTGATTTGGCGGACATTGGCCGCGGCCTGTTCCTGCTCGCAGACATGATCGTCGATCTGCGCCAGCAGGCGGCCAAGCTCGGTGCTGGATTCCAGCAGGTGCGCGGCGCCTGCATCGGCCTCGGTCGCCTCGATGGCGACGCTGGCGATCTGGCGGTGGGTGGCGCCGCCATTTTGGGCGAGCTGGGCGGCCGCGCTGCGGGTCTGTTCTGCGGCGGCGGCGAGCTCGGTCGCGATTTGGACGACCGATTCCTCGAAATCCCGCGCGACGCCGTCCAGCTCCCGCTTGCGGGCGCGGTCGGCCTCGGCTTGCGCCGCTGCTGCCGCCTCGGAAGCGGCGTGCTGAAGGCGCCAATGCTCCTGCTCGGCCTTTGCGCCGAGCAGCATGCGATCGGCTTGCGCCTGGGCGAGGTCTGCGCCTGCCTGGAATTGCTGTTCGAGCATGTTCGCGTGCAGCACGACGGTGCGGCCAAGGAGCAAGGCGAACACCGCCAGGAAGAGGTAAACATCTCCCGGCACGGCCGCCAGCGCGACATAGGCCGAGCAGACGATGACCGCCATGACGAGAAAAGTGATGCTCGCCTCCAGCATGGCCGAATAGCGAAGCGCACCGACCGATATGACGCCGGCCATGACCGTACTGATCACCGCCTGCTGGTCGGCCGGGGCGGCCGCGCCGGCCACGGACAGGAAGGTGAACCAGCCGAAGGAGGCGATCCCGGCCTGGACGCACAATAGGGCGAGTTGGCGGATCGGGGCGTCGGCGCGCCAGGCCGTGCGCCGGTCCGCGAACCATTTGACGAGGGTGCCGATGCTGATCAGCGCCTGAAGCGCGCCGGCCAACGCCACCCCCCTGAAATCCGGCCGATCGGATAAGGAATAGACGATGCTCGCGGTGACGATCATGGAAACGGCGAAGGTCAGCGGATAGCCGCTCGACGCCTGGCGCAATTGCCATGCAACCAGATCCGGCGAACGCGCCGACCACCGGTCGGATAACCGCCGGAACCTCCTTTTGTCACCAGTCTGCACCGGACTGCTTTGGCGGATCTTGGTTGACGAGCGGTTAACTATGATCGCCCGGATAATGCCCGCCGGGCGCTGCGATCCTTCCCGTTGCGGCGCGGCCTCCTGCGACGCCTAGTTCACTTTCAGCACCGGCACGACGTCGCCTGGCCGCGGGCGAGGGAGAGTGAGCCGCAACCCATCCGCGCCACTTCGGAAGGCGAGCGGGCCGGCGCCGAGCAAGGTGACGCGCTCGACCGGCACGCCGGCCAGCGCAGCGATGCGCGTCTCCCCCTCGGGCCAGTCGAGCAAGATCGCATAGGTTGCGCTGCCCTTGCTGGTGAAACGGATGTCAGCGCTCGTATAGGGAGCCGCGCTCGCCTCGTTCATCTCGCCCGGAGGCGGCTGGGTCGGCCCTTCCCCGAAAACCCGCCACGGCCGCGTGCCGTAAATGGCCTCGCCATTCACGCCGAACCATCGCTCCAGCCCGTCGAGGATCGCGATCTCCTGATCGTCGATCGAGCCGTCGCCGCGCACCGGGATGCTGAGCAGGAGATTGCCGTTCTTGGATACGATGTCGGCGAGGCGCTGGATCACCGCTTTGGCCGGCTTGTAGCCGCGCCGGTCGTACAGCCCGCGATCATAATGCCAATTGCCGATGCAGGTGCAGGTCTGCCAGGGTTCGGGACGGATCGCCTCGACGAAGCCGCGTTCGACATCCTCAACGACACTCGCGCGCTGCGCGGCATTGATCCTCTTGGTGGTCAGCACGCCGTCGAGACCCCCGGCGCGGCCACGGCTATGCGCGTAAAAATGGGCGACC
>Ga0068863_100006865_pt1 | contig 11156 bp, 2 predicted proteins | sample KBSSwiS62_FD_66596 | JGI IMG/M metagenome (GOLD analysis project Ga0068863, IMG submission 66596) | Switchgrass rhizosphere microbial communities from Kellogg Biological Station, Michigan, USA - KBS Switchgrass S6-2 | ecosystem: Host-associated > Plants > Roots > Rhizosphere > Soil ...
ACGCGCAGGCAATCAAGACGGCGCTCACGAGCACGGCGCGCAATCCCGGCGGCGGCGTCGTGCTGCCCGATTTCGGCTTCGGGGCCGGGAAGGTCGACGCCACGGAGGCCGTCAAGGCCGTCCCGCCGGGTCCGGGCGGAGGAGGCGCGCCACTCGTGCCCGTCCCGCGCATCGTGCCGCCCGCGGACGCCGTCGAGCGATCGCTGATGCGGCGGCTGCAGCGCTTCAACACCTTCGTCCTTCAGTATCCCGCGGGCCACCTCTGGTCCGCCCTGGTCAGCCACCACGTGGACGAGGTGCTGCGCCTGATCGCCACGAACCGCCGCGTCGCCACGGTCTGGCATCGCAACGGCGGACCGGCCATGGTGCGCGCCGCGCTGTCGCTCACCGCGGATCCCCCCGAGATTGCCATCCCGCGGGCGGTCGGGCCGGTTCCGCTCGCCGAGCAGCTCGATCGCATATTCGACAGCTGGCGCCGTTACGGATCGCCGCGCCTGGTCGACGACATCGACCGCTACCGCGCCGAGGTCCGCCGCTTCCCGGGCCGCACCGTGCGCGCCATCCTCACCGACGGCTCTCTGGCCGCCTGACAATGGCGACCAAGGCGGGGACGCTCGAGCTGGTCGCCCGTGAGCTCGGCCAGGTGCTCGCGCCGCTCGAGCAGCGCCTCGCCGGAGGCGGGGCCCTCGCGCTGCTGGGCGAACTGGGCGTGCTCCTGCCGGGCAGCGTCGCGACGGACGTGCAGGTCGTCACCGCGCTCGACACCGCGGTCGCCAGGGCTGCCGACCTCGGGCCGAAGGTCGCGCAGCTCGCGTCCGCGATCGCCGACGATGACGAAGTGCAGATCGTGTCCGCGGGCGTGGACGTGGTGGCGGCCGCGGGCGCGGTCATCGACGCGTTCGATGGCCTGGTCCAGGCAGTGCAGACGGCTGCGGCCGCGTTGTCGGCCGCCGATCGCACAGCTTTGCTGGCGCTCATCGAGGGCCTCGCGCGCCGCCTCTTCGACTTCCTCGTCGTCGAGTACCTGGAACAGCGATCGAAGCCCGCGGCGCAGGCGCTCACCTTGCTGGGTCTCATCGATCGCGTCGCCGTGCCCGCCGACCCGGCTACGCCGATGGCCCCGCCGTTCACGCGGCGCGAGCTACACATCGACCGGCTCGGCGACCTGCTCTCGAAACCGCTCGACTACCTGGCGGCGACGTACAAGTTCGGCCAGCCGGACTTCGACGGGCTGGACCTGTTCATCCGCATCCGCGATTTCCTCGACGCGTTCGACCATCCGGTGGTGCTGCTCCAGCCGCCCGGCCACGTGCCCATCCTCGAGGCCTACATCGTGGGGCTCGAGGCGCTGCCGACCAGCCCGCCCTCGCTCGGGGTGATGCTCCGGTTCAAGGCGACCGAGGACTTCTCGCGCGAGTTCGATCTGCCGGATCCGTGGGCGCTTCGCCTGGACGCGAAGGCCCGCTTCGCCTCCGGCGTGGGCGTCGCGATCTCGCCTTCGTTCGACGTGACGCTCACGCCGCCCGACGGGCAGGTCTCGCTGGAGCTAACGACGGATCTCGTTGCGGACGGGGGCGGCACACCCATGCTGCTGCTCGGCGAGAGCGGGGGCACGAGGCTCGAGGCGAAGAGGATCTCGGCGGGCTTCGGCTTCAAGGCTCAGCTCGCCGGCACGCAGGCGACCGGTAAGCCCGTCGTGCGCGCGGAGGTGCGCGGCGGCCGGCTCGTCATCGACATGTCGAAGGGTGATGGCTTCATCCAGACGATCCTGAGCGGCATCCACATCGAATCGGCGTTCGAGCTGAGCGCGCGCTGGAGCCCGGGCGACGGCGTGCGCTTCGAGGGCGGCGCGGGCATCGAGCTCGTGGTGCCGCTGCACCTGAACCTCGGGCCCGTCGACGTCCAGACGCTTTACTTCCTGCTCGGGTTCTCCGCCGACCCGCCGGTCACGATCGGCGTGGCCGCGGCGCTCGGCGTCCAGATTGGGCCGTTCGCGATGTCGGTGGACCGGATCGGCGTGAACGTACCGGTGCGCTTCCCGCCGGACCGGGGCGGCAACCTCGGCGCCGTGGACCTGGGGTTCCGGTTCAAGCCGCCCACGGGCATCGGCGTCGTGGTGAGCGCGGGGCCGATTACGGGCGGCGGCTTCCTGTCGATCGACGAGCCGAATGGGCGTTACGCGGGCATCCTGCAGCTCGAGGCGTCAACGATCGCGGTCACGGCCGTCGCGATTCTCGATACGAAGCTGCCCGACGGGTCGACGGGCTTCTCGTTCGTCATCCTCGTGTCGGTGGAGCTGCCGTCGATTCAGCTGGGGTTCGGCTTCACGCTGACCGGCGTCGGCGGCATGGCGGGGATCAACCGCACGGCAGCGACAGAAGTGCTGCGCCAGGCCATCCGCGCGGGTGGCCTCAACAGCGTGATGTTCCCGCGCGATCCCATCCGGAACGCGCCGCAGATCATCGCGGACCTCCGGGCATTCTTCCCGCCCGCGAGGGGACGCTTCATCTTCGGGCCCTTCCTTCGGCTCGGCTGGGGGACGCCGAGCCTTGTCACGGGCAGCCTCGGGGTCGTAATCGAGCTGCCGGAGCCCGTCCGCATCCTGATCCTCGGCCAGCTCAAGGTCGCGCTCCCCGATCCCGCGCTGCCGTTGGTGTCGCTGAATCTCGACGTCCTCGGAATCATCGATTTCGGCGCCCAGGAGCTGTCGATTGACGCGTCGCTCTACGACTCGCGGATCACGATCTACGCGGTCTACGGCGACATGGCGCTGCGCCTGTCGTGGAGCACGCGTCCCGTGTTCGCGCTCGCGATCGGCGGCCTGCACCCGCACTTCGCGCCGCCTCCCAAATTCCCGTCGCTGCGGCGCGTGACGGTCGAGATCGCGGTGGGTAACAACCCGCGCCTGTCGTGCCAGTCCTATTTCGCCATCACGTCCAATTCATTGCAGTTCGGGGCGAACGTCGAGGCGTACGCCGAGGCGGCGGGCTTCAACATCCACGGCTGGCTCGGCTTCGACGCCATCGTCATCTTCGTGCCGTTCTCGTTCCGCGTGGACATCAGCGGCGGGGTGGAGTTGCGACGCAGGAGCTCGGTCATCGCCGGGATCCACCTGAGCGCGACGCTGCAGGGGCCCAACCCCTGGCACGCGAGCGGCCGCGCGTGCCTCAGCCTGTTCCTGTTCGACATTTGCGTCCCGTTCAGCCTCACGGTCGGTGACGAGCAGGAGCAGCCGTCACCCGTCGTCGACGCCTGGAACCTGTTGCAGGCCGCGCTGCGCGAGGTCCGGAACTGGCAGTCCCTGCTCGCGCCCGGCGTGCGGCGAACGATCGGCTACGCCGTCCCGACCGGATCGGCGCTGACGATGGTCGATCCCGTTGCCGGCCTGGCTGTGCACCAGAAGGTCCTGCCGCTCAACAAGCCGCTCGACAAGCTGGGCGATGCGCGCATCGACGGCGATGCGCGCTTCGACGTGAGCGCGGTCCGCGTCGGCGGCTCCGAGGTGCCGCACAGCTCGGAACGCGACTTCTTCGCCGCGGGGCAGTACCAGAATCTGTCGGACGCCGACAAGCTGTCGCGCGATTCGTACGAACTGATGGACGCGGGCATCGCCATCGCGAGCGACGCCGTAACGACGGGTGACGTGCGGGAGACGCCGCTGGTCTACGAGACGATCATCATCGACGCGCCGGATCCCGGCACGACGAGCTTCTCGAAGTTTCTCCGGCGCAAGCTCGCCGATCTCCCGCTGACGCACGCGGAGTTCTCGCGGATGGCCGAGCGGGCGGGAGCCGAGCTGGCCCCGCGGCTCGGTCTGGATCGCTACGCCCCGACGATTGCCGAGGGCTCGCGCCTGCAGGTCTCCGAGGAGACCTTCGTCATCGCCAGCACCGAGACACTCGTGGTGCACGGCACGCTGCGACAGGCGATGACGAAGGGCGCCGCGCACGATGCGCTGCGGGCATGGGTCACGGATCATTCGGTGGAGCGCGGGGCGTGGCAGGTCGTGGCCCGGCACGAGGCGGTTGTCCAATGAGTGAGCCACTGGCCAACTACGGCTTCCTCTCGTGGATGCGTCGCGGCGTCGCGACGCGCATCGATCGGCCGGACGGCGGCGGGGCGGCGGCCCCGCGCGCCGTGGTGTTCGTCCACGTCGGCTTCAACGCCGACACCAAGTCGGTGGACGTGCCGCTCGAGCTCCTCGGGAGTGGAGAGCTCTCGAGCTTCGACGTCCGGTCGGTCATCAGGACCTGGCCGCGCGACGAGGTCGCCGACGCCGAGAGCAACTACTTCCCCCTGATCGAGTTCCGCGAGCCGGATCTGCCGTGGCGCCTGACGCCTGCCACAGCGGCGACCTCGGGGCGCCTGCGCCCATGGATGGTCCTCATCGTCCTGCGCGACGAGGAAGGGACGTTTCATCCGGCGACTCGCAAGGGCGCGCTCGCGTCGATCGTGGTCCCCGATTCAGCGACGTTGCCCGACCTGGCGGCGACCTGGGCGTGGGCGCACGTGCAGGTGAGCAACGAGCCCGGCCTGACGCCCGACAAGATTCGCGACCTGGTGAACACGCAATCCGCGTTCATCACCTCCAGGCTGCTGTGTCCGCGCCGGCTCGAGCCTCTCACGCGCTACACGGCGTACCTCGTGCCGGCGTTCGAGCGGGGGCGGCTGTCCGGCTTGCGGCAGCCGGTGCCGGACACGGTGGACGCGCTGGCGCCAGCCTGGACCACGACGGGCGGGGCGACGCTGCCCGTCTTCTACTCGTGGCGATTTCACACGGCCGAGGAGGGCGACTTCGAAGCGCTCGTGCGGCGCCTCGAGCCGCGGCTGCTGCCGCCCGAGGTGGGCATCCGTCCGATGTCGGTGGCCGATCCCGGAGGCGCGCTGCGGGGCGTGCCCGCGAACGACGCGCCGCTCGCCCTCGAAGGCGCCCTGCGAACCGTGCGGACCCAATCGACGCCGTGGCCCGACTCGCCGACGAAGGCGCGCTTCGTCGACCGCATGCGCCGGCTCGTGAACGCCCCCGACGCCCTGCTGAACGGCCCGAACCCGCAGCGCGCCGTAACCCCGCCGCTCTACGGCCGCTGGCACGCGGCGCAGCCCACGCTCGAGCCCGGGGCGAAGCCGGTATGGTTTCACGAGCTCAACCAAGACCCGCGACTGCGCGTCACCTCGGGGCTCGGCACCCAGGTCGTGCAGGCGGAGCAGCGCGAGCTCATGGCGGGCGCGTGGTTGCAGGTGGAAGGGATCCGCGTCGCGAACGAGGCTCGCCGCCTGGCACAGCTCGCGCGCGGTGCCGCGCTGCGGCTCTACGCGCGGCACGTGCTCGTGGGCGGCGACGAATCGATCCTCGCTCTCACGACGAGGCTGCACGCTAAAGTGAAGGGCAGCCCGACGACGCTCCGAGCGCTGCTCGCGAAGAGCCCGGTGCCACTCGGGGTGCTCGATACGACGTGGCGCCGCGTCTCGCGGCCGCGCGGCACGATTGGCCGGCGCCAGGGGCGCGTCGAGCATCCGCCGCAGGAGACCTTCTTCGCGCGCCTCAACCGTGGCGAGCTCAAGCCCGGCGTCGCGCCGCCGGTACCGGCGACGCTGCCGACGATCGGCGGCCTGGCGGCGGCCTCGGTGCCCGAGTCGGATCCAGCCGCGCTCCCCCCGTGGCTGCAAGGCGGCCGGCTCGTCCTCCTGATGATCCTGGTCGTGCTCCTCCTCGCGGTCATGGTAGGCGCGCTAGGGCTCGTCGGGCTGGTCGGCTTCGTGGTGATTGCAGCGATTGCCATCGCGATGCTGCCGCCCGCGGTGCGCGACGCGCTTCGCCGCGTGATTGCCGGCCTCCCGCCCGCACCGGACTCCGTGTCCGATCGCGCGCGGCGCGATCTTGCGAACGAGCGGTTCACGCGGGAGCTGGTCGAGCTCACGCCCCCGCGGCCCACCTTTCAGCTCCGACAGGCCCCGCCGCTGGGCGAGCCGCTGCCGGCGCCCGGGCCGCGGCCCCCGGGCGCGGCCGGTCGCGTCGCGGATAGCGTGGATGCGCGGGAATTCCGCGCCGCCGCGTCCGACCTGATGGCGAGCCTCGGCGCGCCCCTTCTGGATGTCGCGCCGATGCAGGCGGTCGCGCTGCAGGCCATGCGGCAGAAGGTGCAGGTCGCCATCGACCCGCGCGTGACGATCGTGAAAGGCGTGCTCGATCGCACGACGTTCTCGCCCGACCTCGTGTGGGAGCCGGAGGACCCGCTCGAGGAGATCATGGTCTACCCGAAGTTCCCCCAGCCGATGTACGAGTCGCTGCGCGACCTCGGGCAGGACTGGCTGCTCCCGGGCCTCGAGCTGATTCCCTCGAACACGGTGGCCCTCGTCGCGTCAAACCAGCGCGTGATCGAGGCCTACATGGTGGGCCTCAACCACGAGATGTCGCGCGAGCTGCTGTGGAACGAGTTCCCGACGGACCAGCGCGGGAGCTACTTCCGCCAGTTCTGGAACGTGCGCGGCGTCGCGCCGCCGGGCGGCGACGCCGACAAGCTGCGCGACATCCGTGAGATCCACGCCTGGATCAAGCGCCAGGCGCTCGGGCAGAACAGCGCCCGTCCGCCGATGCCGAACGGCGAGGAGCGCCTCGTGCTGCTCGTTCGCGGGGATCTCTTCCGGCGTTACCCAAACACCGAGGTCTACGCGCTCAGCGCGAAAGCCGATCCCTCGGGCAAGCGTACGCTCGGCGAGAACCGCCTCGACTACGATTTCTACGGGCGCCTCGATCCGGACGTGAACTTCTTCGGGTTCTCGCTGACGCCGTCGCAGGCGGTCGGCGCGGTCGACGCAACCGATCCCACCGTCGATCAGGGCTGGTTCTTCGTGCTGCAGGAGCAGCCCGCCGAGCCGCGCTTCGGCCTCGACATCGGTGGCACGTTCGACGGCTCGATCTCGGAATGGAACAACCTATCGTGGACGAGCCTCGCGCGCGACCCGGCGGATCTCGCGGGGATCACATTCATCGATTTGAACCGCGACCTGCCGGACGTCCGCCCGCTCGACGCGGGCACGGAGCCCGCGTGGCACGCTGACGCCGGGCTCGGGCGCCTGGGAGCCCAGGCCGCCCATCTCGCCTACATCACACTGCAGCAGCCCGTGCGCATCGCGATCCACGGATCGGACATGCTGCGCGGCACGCAATGACCCGGAGCTGTCATGCCTGATCAGGACGGGCTCGACCTCGCACGACGCCAACGCGACGACCTGCGCCCGGCGCTGACCGCGCAGCAGACCGCGCAGGCGAAGGCCAATCGCGCGCTCGCAGACGCACGCAGCCGCTTCGGCGACGACGACGAGCGCACGGCAGCGAGGCGGGCCGCGGTGGAGCGCGCCGCGACGGTCCTCGACGAGACGCAGAAGGCCTACGCGACCGCCCGCGACCGCGTCGTGGCCGTGCTGCGCGCGCGCCTCGATCGCGACATCGGCGACGACTTTGCCGCGCTCGAGACGTCGCGCCCACTTGTGTTGTTGCCCGTGCGGATCGAGACGCGCTTCGCCACCGGCGGGGACGCGCCGGAGCTCTGGATCCGCATCTTCCCCGACGAGATCCACGCCGACTCGCACGAGCGCGAGCTGACGACCTCCGAGGTCGATGCGGGCCGCGCGTACTGGACGGCCATTTGGCGCGACCCTGACGCCGGGCTCACCGCGTGGCAGACGCTGCTGCAGATCGTGCCGACGCCGCGCGCCGCGTGGGTCGTCCTCGAGACGACACCGCGGAATGTCGGGAGCGATCATGCAGAGGCGGACCCGGACTTTCCCGATCCCGCCCTCAAGATCGGCGACTGGACGCGCGCCGTCGAGGCACGGCTGCTCCCTGACCGCTTCGTCGCCCTAGGCTTCCGCGGGGGCCAAGAGGTCGCCCGTCATCCGGGCAATGCCATCGTCGAACCGCTGGCGGTGACGCTCGCGCCGGATGCCTCGGCCTCACAGCGCCAGGACGTGTCGGGCGACGGCCTCGAGGTGGACGAGGCGGTACGCTGGACCGTGGACTTCGATCGCGCCGTCGAGATCGGCATGGGAATGCGCATGCCCATCACGGGTGTCGACCTCGAGGATGGCTTCGACGAGCTGCTCGTCGTCGGCGTGAAGGGCTCGCTCCCGCCCGAGAGCACGTCCGCGGAGCTGACGACGCTCTTCGAGGAGCACCATTACGGCCGCGGCCTGGCCTTTCTCGCGCAGGGGACGCCGACCAACAACACCGAGCGCGCTCCGTCGGGCTATCCCCCGACAGACCCCCACGGCGAACGGAGCTTCGCAATCGAGCTAGACGATACGCGCTCCGTCGTCGGCAAGGACGGCGAGCGGTTCGCGCGCGGGCTCGGCATCCACGCCGACGCGCTCGCACACGTCGACCGCAGCGACGCCGACGAGCAATCGTCCGCGCGCGCGATGGCGGGCGCGCTCTGGCCGGCCACCTGGGGCTACTTATTCGAAGAGCTGCTCTTCGCCGACGACCTGAACGACGAAGTCGATGCGTTCCGCGACTATTTCATCGAGCACGTCCGTGCCCGGGGCCATCACCCTGTCTTCCGCGTCGGCAGCACGCCGTACGGCGTCGTAGTCGCGTCCTCGCTCACGAGCTGGCAGAACCGCGGCCGCCGCGGGCTGATCGAGAACGCGATGCCGGACGACTTGCGCCGGCTGCGGGACATCTGGCGCGAGGCGCTGCCGAACGTACCCCACATCGGACGGACCGCCGATCCCGATCGCGACCTGCTCGACGTGCTCGAGATGGACGCGTCGGCGCGCGAGGTCCGCGTGCGCTCCGTGGTCGGTCCGAACGCGTCGCTGAACATGGCGGGGTTCTTCGGCCTGAACTGGGATCCCGTTCGCGTCCGGCAGCTGGAGCTGGCCAACCGCCTCGCACAGCGGCTGGGTCGCAACAACGTCGCTTCGCTGATCTTCTCCCTTACCTTCGGCAAAACGGCGTCGACATTCGCGCACGGCCTGGTGGTGCCCCGGCCGACGCCGGACGCACCCGAGCCGCTCGGCGAGGCCGACACGCTGCCGTTCAACTACATTCGCTGGCTGCGCGAGGCGGGCTCGATCGAGGACGTTCGGCAGGAGCGGCTGCCCACGGGCGTTTCGCCGCCCAACACGTTGCTCTACCTCCTGTTGCGCCACGCTATGCTGCGCGAGGCGGCCCGGACCGCCGACACGATCCTCGTGAAGGGAAACATCGTCTCTCGCGCTCTCACGAAGGACCACGAGCTCGTGGGGGCCACATTCGCCACTGCCGCACCGCCGACCGCCGCCGCCCCGATTGCCACGACGACCACGGTCTGGGATCGGCTTCAGATGATCGTCCCGCCCGTCACGGGGAACCAGACGCTCGCGGCGTTCGTATGGGCCGACGCGGCCCTGCGGCCCGAGACGCAGCGCCTCCGCGACTACCGGGAGTTCCTGAGGACGCTCGAAGGGTTGCCTACCGCGGAGCTCGAACGCCTGCTGACGGAGACGCTCGACGTCTGCAGCCACCGGCTCGATGCCTGGATCACGTCGATGTTCGAGGACCGCCTCGTCGCCATGCGCGGCGACGGCGGCCAGGCCAGCGTGGTCGGCGCATTCGGCTGGGTGATGAACCTCCGCGCGAAGCCCGCGACCGCGACGACTACGGTGACGCTGCCGAAGTTGGGCGACGAAGTGCGGCGGCGCCTGGGCAGCCTCGGCGCGTCCCTGCCTCAGCAGACGTCCACGGGCGGGTTCGTGCATACGCCGTCGATGGTGCAGGCGGCAACCGCCGCCGTGCTGCGCAACGGCTTCCTCTCGCGGCGCACGGTGAACGACCAGCGTTACGGCGTGGACCTATCGTCCACGCGCGTCCGCCGCGCGCGCTTCATCCTCGACGCGGTCCGGCAGGGGCAGTCGCTCGGTGCGGTGCTCGGTTACCAGTTCGAGCGCGGCCTCCACGAAGAGCATCGGCCGCTGCCGCTCGATCGGTACAAGGAGCCCTTTCGCCGCGCGTACCCGATCGTCGCGGACAAGCTGACGGCGACCGACTCGGCCGACGGGGAATCGGTGGAGGCGGTCGCTGCGCGCAACGTCGTCGACGGCCTCGCGCTGCACGCGGCGTGGCTGGCGGACACGATCGAGTGGGGCGCTGACGGAAAGCCCGTGCGACCCGGAGAGCACTTCACCGCCGTCGACGCGGAGCTGCGCCGGCTCGACGAGACCATCGACGCAGTGGCCGACGTGCTCATGGCCGAATCGGTCTTTCAGCTCGTGCGCGGCAACACATCCGGCGCTTCGTCGTCGCTCGACGCGCTCGCGCGCGGCGTGCGCGCGCCCGACCCTGAAGTGATCAGGACACCGCGCGGCGGTACGGCTCTGACGCACCGTGTGGCCCTGATCCTCGGCGGGACGCCCATCGTCCCGGCCGGCTGGGCGAGCGTGCCCGTCACTCCACGGGCCCAGGCGGAGCCGCACCTCGATGGCTGGCTGGGCGTGCTCCTCGGCGACCCAGCGCGCATTCGGTGTCTCGTGTCGTACACGGACACCGCGAACGTGGTGAAGAAGTTCGAGGTGACGCTGAAGGACCTCGGACTGCGTCCGCTCGACGTGCTACATGCGGTCGCGGCGGCGCACAGCGAGCCGCAACAAAACGATGCGAAGCCCACGACCACCGCCGAGGCGTCCGAGCTGGACGCCCGCGTCGCGGCCGTGGCGCTCGCGCGATCCGACGCGAATCCCGACGGCGAGCTGGGCATCGCTTATGCGCCGACCGATCGCGCGAGCACGCGGAGCTTCCCGGAGATTGCGGAGCTCCTGCGCGGCGTCCAGGCAGTGCTTTCGACGGCGCGCGCGCTCGAACCGAAGGACCTGCTCGCCTCGGCTCAGATCGACCAGCTCCCCGATGCCGTCGTCGATGCTGCAGGCATCGGCGTCCGCGCGACGACCGCGCTCGCGGCGCTGATCGCCGCGCGCGACGCCCTCGTGACCGAGGCCGCGCCGCTGGCCGTGGATCCCACGCCCGTCAATCCGGACCGCACGCGGCTCGTGGAGGCGTTGCGGCATGCCGCGCTCTTCGGGCTGCCGGGGGCGTTCGAGGCCGTGCCGCACACCGACGTCGCGACCGGTGCCGAGGCGGCGGCGAGACAGCAGCTGCGCACGCGCGATCTGGTCGAGCG
>Ga0068863_100006866_pt1 | contig 11155 bp, 5 predicted proteins | sample KBSSwiS62_FD_66596 | JGI IMG/M metagenome (GOLD analysis project Ga0068863, IMG submission 66596) | Switchgrass rhizosphere microbial communities from Kellogg Biological Station, Michigan, USA - KBS Switchgrass S6-2 | ecosystem: Host-associated > Plants > Roots > Rhizosphere > Soil ...
GTATGCGCTCGGGAGGGGCGTTGAGTATGACGACATGCCGGTCGTGCGCTCGATCGTGCGCGAATCGGGAAAAAACAACTATCGATTCTCTGCGCTGATTACCGAGATTGTTCGTAGCGCGCCCTTCCAGATGAATCGCAAGCCCGCGACAACGTTGACGGCGGGTGCAGACGGAGGAACGAATCGTGTTCATCAGTAAGAAGCATATCGCCCGGCGCACGTTTCTTCGTGCGGGCGGCGTCACGCTGGCGTTGCCTTTGCTTGACTCGATGTTTCCAGCGCTTGTCCCTGCCGCAAAGGCGGAGGCCGCCCAGGGCGTGCCACGATTTGTCGGCATCTTTAATCCGCACGGTTGGGAACCCGCGCACTGGGAGCTTCCCGAAGGTCCTCTCGGTGAACTGCCTTTTATTCTGGCGCCGATCGCGCCGTGGAAGGACTCCGTCACCGTGATCAGTGGATTGGACGCCACGTCTTCGATGCCCGCGCCCGGCGAGACGGGTGGAGACCATTCGCGCTCCGCGGCAGTGTTCAGCGGCGTTCGTCCGAAGAAAACAGTCAGCGCCGATATTCATCTCGGGCAGACGATCGATCAGATCATCGCCGAGAAGAATGGACAGGATAGCCTGCTGCCATCGCTTCAGGTGAAGTGTGAAGATCAAAGCTCGCTGGCGACGTGCCCGTGGGGTTATAGCTGTGCGTACGTGAATTCGATTTCATGGGCAGGTCCGTCGAAGCCGCTACCTTTCGAAGCCAATCCACAGGTCGTTTTCGAAAGGCTGTTCGGCGATGGAGCAACGCCCGCCGAGCGCGCTGCTCGCAAACAATCTCGGGCGAGTCTGCTTGACGCGGTATCGACGGAGGTCGCGCGGCTCAACAAGTCGCTTCCTTCCACGGACCGCACACGGCTCGATGAATACCTCGACGACATCCGCGAAATCGAACGGCGATTGAGTAATGTCGTGAAGTCCGCTGAGCAGTCTCCAGACATTCAGGTGCCATTCGGCATTCCGGAGTCGTTCACCGAACACGTCAACCTTCTCTGGGACCTCCAGGCGCTGGCGTTCCGCGCGGACATCACACGAGTCTCGACTTTGATGTATGCGCACGACGTGAGCATGCGCGTCTATCCGGAGTCAGGAGTGACGAGCGGGAACCATCCCACGTCGCATCATGGAGGCCGGCCGGCAATGGTAGAGGCGTGGGCGCGCATCAATCGATTCCACGTGCAGTGCCTTGCGCCGTTTCTCTCAAAGCTTCAATCCACGCCGGACGGCGACGGCAGCCTGTTGGATCACACACTGATTTTCTGGGCGAGCAACATGTCTGACGGAAATCTGCACAGTCACAAGGCCGTGCCGAACATGTTTATCGGCGGAGCCGGCGGACGTCATAAGGGAGGTCGCCACATCGTGAGGTCGGGAACGACAGCGAATCTCTTATTGAAGACACTCCATCTCTTTGGCATCGACGAGAAATCCATAGGCGATAGTACGGAGCCGCTGTCATTGTGAGTCCTCTACCCAGGCACGTCATTCTCATCCTGCTCGCGCTCTTCTTTGGCGACTACTGTCTGGCTTCGCCAGGCAGCGATCTGGCCGACGCCGTGATGCGTCGAGATGCCACGGCTGTGAGAATGCTGCTTCGGCAGAACATGGACGTCAACGCAACGCAGGCCGACGGCACCACTGCATTGCATTGGGCCGCTCGCTGGGATGATCTCGACACCGCGACCAGCCTGATTCGCGCTGGGGCCCGCGTCCAGACACCGAACCGCAATGGCGCCACACCCATGTTTCTTGCAGCGATAAACGGAAGTGCCGCGATGATCCGCACATTACTGGATGCAGGCGTCGATGCCAACGTGCCGGTTCTTTTGCACGGAGAAACGGCTTTGATGGTGGCCGCGCGCACGGGAAAGCCGGAGGCTGTCCGAGCGCTGCTTGATCGCGGCGCCAGGGTCAACGCTGTCGAGGATCTTCGAGGAACAACTGCGCTGATGTGGGCGGCGGAGCAGGGCCAGTCGTCTGTCGTCCAAATGTTGCTCGAACGCGGCGCTGACGTTCGCGCGCAGTCGAAGTCCGAGCGAGCGCTTGGACGGAACGGCCTGGTTCTGGGGCGCCCTGGTCCAAACGGGCAACTGAACGGCGATCCCGTTGGCGGCCTCACCGCTCTTCACTTTGCCGCGCGTGAGGGAAACATGGATAGCGTCCGCCTGCTCGTGACTACCGGTGCGGACGTAAAGCAAGTGACTGCGGACGGCACCAGTCCGCTTGTCGTTGCGATTCAGAATGGCTTTTATGATATCGCGCGGTTCCTGTTAGACCGAGGCGCCGATCCGAATCAAGCGAACGCGAAAGGCTGGGCGCCTCTTTATCTCGCTGTTGCGAATCGCAATGCACTCACCACTGCAGTGCCGGCCCCGAGCAATGAAGGAGCCCTGGAGTTCATCAAGCTACTGCTCGAACGGGGAGTCGACACGAATGTACGCATTAAATCGCGACTGGAAGTGCACCAGGCAAACACGTCGTTGTGGCTTAAGGAGGCGGGCGCGACTCCTCTGCTACGCGCCGCTCTATGCGGTGACCTCACAGTGGTGCGACTGCTCCTCGATCATGGCGCGGACCCGCGTATTGCAACACTCGATAACACAACGCCGCTGATGGTTGCCTCCGGAGTGGGTTGGGCCGAGGGGTTCACATTTCAGTATTCGGAAGATGAGACGTTCGAACTCGTAAAGCTGCTGATGGAGAAAGGCGCCCGCGTTAATGACGCAAATGACGATGGAATTACGGCACTGCATGGCGCAGCCTACAAGGGGGCGAACAAAGTGGTGCAGTGGCTCGTGGATCACGGCGCGGATCTCGCGGCAAAGGACAAGGGCTCCGATTATGGATTCGGAGTGAGCACCGTTCGCATGACCCCTCTGAATTGGGCAGAAGGCGTGCCGATAGGCATGTCGTCGGCGATCTATCACGATGAGACGGTCGCGCTGATTGCCCGCCTCATGAAGCAGCGAGGTATTCCCGTCGTTTACAACTCTTTCCAGGGCAGGAAAGAGGGCGACGCCCCCATCATCGAAACGCCGAAGTAGTGGCCGGCGAAAACTCGGCAGAGCAACCTACTGAATAAAGTATTGCGACTCCCCGCTATTGAGTGCCGACGTAGTGTGTGGCGTCCCTTTCCTGGCAGATGAACTCGATCAATTCAGTATCAGGATAAATGCGCTGATCCAATTTGACCGTCCAAGGCCTGGTGTATGCCTTGGGATCGTCAACGGTGATCTCGATCTGTAAGTTTCCGAAGTTTGGCCGCCGAAAACGTTCCGTGACTTTGGCTTCGGAGGTCATGGGGCTGCCTCGAACATCAAGCCACATGTTGTCAATGAAGCCGGTTGTTTCCACGACCAGCGTGTCGCCCTCCCACTTTCCTACCGAATAGCCATACCACCAGGGTTCGGCATCCTTACCGGGCAACGGCCGTCCATCGGTGTAGATCTGTCGCAAACCGCTGTTTGCCTCGTAAACAATCAGAATCAGCCCCGGAGTCTGAACGATCTTGCGAGGCTGGGAGTGGGTGTGAAACTGCATGAACCCCATCGGAAGGCAGTGCGCATCCGGATTGTCCTTGCTGTTGTCCGCCATGCGCTTCTTCACGAGGTCCTCAGCCCAGGGCTGAAAGGGCAGACGGCCATCAGGAAAACCTGCGCCAACGTTGGAGAACGTTGCATTCGGTGGTCCCGCGTTTGCCGCTGCGGCCTGGCCGCGATTCGCCGGCGGAGGCGCATTGAAGTCTGCTCCACGGCCGCCGCGCTGGATGTTCGTATTGCGCCCATTGTCCCAAATTCCTGACAGGTCAGGCTTGCCATCCGCGGTTCTCGGAGTTGGAGCATTGAGGTCGGGTTTGCCATCCGCGGTTCTCGGAACTCCACGCGTTGGAAAGGCAGGCCATTGCGCTGCGATGGGTATTGATGCTGCTAAGAGCGCAACGAGCCCGACGATTGGCCTGTAACAGAAATAGCGGCGCCAGCGTCGGCGACTACCAACGATGACATTGTTGGCGACATTGGAACCTCGGGTGTCACATCTGTTTGCAACGTTGTTCATGCGCGCACATTCCTTTATGGCCAATGTATTTGTGCCGTTCCGTAAAAGCAAGCATAGCCAACCGCTACAGAGACGTATCATCGGAGTAGATATCGTCGAGGATCGTGTTGCCGATCATCGCGTTCACGCCCTCGACGGTGACGCCGGCATCTCCGGCGGATTTCACGATGTCTTTGCGATGAAGGAAATCTGCAAAGCTGGCGTGGTAAATGCTGTAGAAGATCTCACCTTCACGATCGGCCGAGTGGATGAATTGCCTCCAATCATCGAGTACTTCCTGGACGGTTACAGGGTCCTCGCCACAAAACCTCTCAATCTGCCTTCGGGAAACTGCGCGCGTCACTTCCGCGAGCACGTAGATGATGTTGAGTTTGGTGCGGGGAAAAGGCTTGGCTCTCATGCCCATGCGTTCCCAATGATCTTCGTAGTAGCCTTCCAGACCCTGAGGCAAATGGGTCGGCGTGAGATCCTGGTAAAACCCGTGCTCGATTGCCGGCAGAACGTTCCGTAGGTACATGAAATTGCAATCGCTCTTGCGGACAAGTTCGTTGATGAACACTTCCGCATCCACGCCACGAGCGGCGATCCGCGCCGCCAGGGCGGGTCTTTGCACCGCAGCATCCAGGTACGTTCGGATATCCGATTCGCTCTCTCTTCTAAACGTCGATAAATCAATCGTCGGGCGCGGAGTGCCTGCTGAGGCGACAAGCACCGTCGTTTCGCGGCGTGCCGTCAATACGAAGTAAATCCCGCGAGGCAGGTGCGGCGGCAGGCACAAGGTGTTCGTTCCAGATCGCCGAGCAGTAGCATCTACCTCATCCAGCGCGTCGACCAGAATGACCAACCGCTCCTGGTCGTTGAGTTTCGCAGCCGCTTCATCGAGGACGCGTTTCAAAAATGCGCCGTCCTGCCGCGAGTTCGCGGGAACGGACGGATACGGAAGGCCGAATCTGCCAACGATTTGAGCGGGCACGTTCTCCAAAAAATCTTCGGGACGATTGATTCCGAGGGCTCGGTTATTGAAATGCGCGACACAGCCCGTCCGTTTAACGAATTCGGCCGCGATCGCGCTCTTTCCGGCGCCGGGATCTCCTTGAACGAGAACATAGCCGCTGCGATTCGCGTTCAGAAACTGCTGGATCGCGTCAAAGATATAGTTCCGCCCGACGAAGCCTTCCGTCTTTTCGGCAATGATCGATTGAATTTCTTGCGGTATCGGCGGAGCGAGGCCGACGGCTCGCGCAATCGCATCTAACTGCGCGTGGAAGTCTTCGTAATATGGAACATGCTGAAGGTCTTCGATATAGTCCTTTCCCGCGTATGCCCCGATGTGGCCGATGGGCAACGGAAGGATCTGAAATCCAGAGTCGCTGGTCTTGCGTTGCCGCGCGATCTCCACCTCCTTGAGCACCCAATCTGAGGCGACGCTTGCCGCTGTTAGGACCACCAGGAAGTGGCTCGATTGTTCGAGCAATCCGCGAACCAGTTCTGCCTTCCAGTTCGATCCGGCCGGTATGCTTTCAGGGGCAATCCAAACTTTTGCTCCGCGGTCCTGCAGGGTCGCAGCCAGCCGATGCGCTAATTCAAAGTCTCGCGGATCGCGGATCGTATGCGAAATGAAGATGGTGGCTTTGTTGATCAAGCCGCACCTCTTGACGCGGGCGAGCTCCGCATTGCTCGCAGTAAATCGGCACGCGTGTGCTCAGGAAATGAGGGGAGCGTCGATAGCTCAAACCAGAGATCCGGAAGTTCCGCAGGATATGACCGGCTGAGCCAGTCGCAAGCGAGGATTGTGCACCACCAGGCGGTATCGGAATCCCGTTGCAGCATGCGGTCGATCCAGTCCACGATAAGGCGTCGGTCATCTCTTTCCAGTACAACCTCCGTCGAGTGATCGACCCACCAGCTGAATGGCATTTCGGAGAGGAAGGCCAGATCCCATTCATCCAGCCTCGTTAGGCCTTCGCGTTCGTAATGTCGCATTAGAAGTTCACGAACCCGACTACGCATTGCCGGATGCGAGCACTCGACGTAGACGCGAGCGGCATCCGAGTGTTTAAGCGTAGAGGGAACGCCAGGCGATTTGTCGAGCAGGCGGACGAACGCGTCAAGCACACCAGGCGATGCGCCCCGTCCCTGGTGTCTGAGGCTTGCAATCATCAAAGACACCAGCCGGTCGATTTCGGGAATGCCCGGTGCTGGTTGTTTATTGCGCGTGCGATCAAGCCATTTAGAAATTGTCGATGCTGCCAGATCAGCATCGATTGGATACTTCGGCAAGTTCTCCATGAACTGGTCGAACACCCAGCCATGCAGCACGTCGAGTGCTTTATCCAGGGCAAGCTCTTGCACCGCGCGCCGGTCCTCTCCAACGATGTCAGAGCTTACTTTGAGAATTTCGCTGAACACCTGATGACGGATGTCCTCGTTTCTAACCATGGGCATGGAAGCGGCCCAATTGATGACTCTTGTGAACTGCACTCGCGCCGATCGGATCCCAAGCGCGAGTTCTGCTTCCAGAAACATTGGGAAGTAGTTGATGGCGAGTGGATGTTCGGCAAACTTGTCGAGTTCATCCCACAGCGCCTGTAGGCCGGCGTCGCAAACTTGTTGCAAAGGGGTGCCGGTTAGCTCGGATGCGGCCTCCATTAGTGGAGGTCTGGCGCTCCATTCGAATGAACGAATCCTTTCATCGAACACTTCCACAATCGGCGGCGAAAGTTGAATCCAAATGCGCTTGTAGAGCCCACACAGTTCGACGAAGAGCGCACTGTGCTGAGCTTCCGCTGTGTCGAACTGCGATATCAGCGATTCGGCCGCCTCGTCAATCACGCTCTTCTCTCCAGCATCCACTGGAGCCTCTGCAACAGCCCTGAGAAATCGCGATCGCCCGAGCGGGTCTTCAACTTCCCGACAAAGTTTCAGACCCAGGCGTCGGTCCCCGCCAATCGCCAGTACGCTTTGAAATAGTTCTGCCTCGGACTCGCTCGCGTTTGGACGAGCAAGGCGACGCATGAGGCGCTCAAGAAGGTCCGTCGAAGGATGGACGCGCATCAGTCGAATGACGGCTCGGAGCGCGGACTCGAAATCGTAGGTCGCCTTCGGCTGTGGCCGCTTTTCGATAATGCTCAGTATTTCGTCGACAGCACGCGCCACGCAACTGTCGGCGGCAAACGCGTTGACCGCGTTCGAAAAAGCGTCGATCACCACGTTCTGCGCTCCAGCGTCCAACATCCTCAGATTTTCCAGGATGATATCTATGATTGCAGGGTGCGCGTCGGATTGCACCTTCGGCGTCGCGCGGCAGATATGCAAAAGTGCGGCTTCACGGTTTTCCTCGTTGCCAAGTGCGGCGATTGTTCGCTTAAGTTCGCGCACCCCGCCCGTCTCGAGCAGTTCCAAGAGCCCGCTCCGGACATCGTCCATGCGTTTCTGTTCCTTCCACGGACGGAGCTGAGATCGAACGCGCTTGGCGGCATTGATTGCTCCCATTCCATTGAGCGCTAGTGCGACGTACCAATGGGCCGCCATCGTCGAATCGGTTTGCGTCGACTCCACTAGTTCGCGTTCAGCCTCGGCCACGAGACGTCGCAGCAGTTGCATGTCATTAATGTCGGAGAACGCGTCGAGCAACACGGCTTGTTGTTCTGAGTTCGCGTTGGCAATGCTCTCACGGTGAATCCTTGCATTCCTGAAAAGCATTTCTCGCGCAGCCGAATGTCCGCTTGCGCGAACCAAGGTTGCGGCAAGATTCAGTTGTTGTTCCATCTGACGCGAATCGTGTAAATCGACATCCGCAGCAAGGTCGTTTGCGATGAGTTCAGTAGCTTCGCCGCCGCAACCCACATCCGCGAGGATGCGCGACATTGCTAGCCGTGTATCGAGATCCGGGTTACGAAGGATCGACAAAACTTCGCGCGCTTTTTCCGGAAGCCCGAGTCGAAGCAGCGCAGTGGCCCACCGTACGGCGACAAATTCCTGTTGAGACTCGTCGGCACGAGTAATCCACGCAGGCAGATGTGATTCCCACACGTCAACAAGCGGAAACTGCCTCGCGCCTATGGCCGCTTTCAATACGGCATCGGTCAAGGCCACATATATATCGATCTCGTGCTCACCTGCCGTCTGGCACCAATTTTCTTCTGCCCTCTCGAGGATCTCCATAGCAATCCCGTAGGCGGTCCCCTCGTCCTTGCCCGAGACTAACTTGGCCAGCGGACCAGCCAGATTGGCGGCAGCTTCCGCATCGGGGTATTTCGAGGTTATGTCGAAGAACGTCAAGATACCCATGATCTGGACGCCAGGGTTTGAGCACTCCGTCGTCGCGGCCAGCATCCGGCCGGCAAAGTCGATTATGTCGTCGTGGTCATCCTCGAGCCGTTTGGTTATCGCTGCAGCCGTAAGGATCAGATCTGTTAACGGCTGGAAGTCCTCGTCAGAAATCAAAATACGATCTGTGTGTCGGATGGTGTCGAGTAATCCTGCGATCATGGGTTGCAGAACTTCATTAGTGCGGTTCTTTCCGTGGCGCTCGGCATCCAACTCGATGGCTATGTCGCCAGGATCCTGAGGGTCCTCGGGGAAACTCTGCTGGGAGAATTCGCGCATCTCGGCGAGCACTTTATTGAACCAGGCCGTGCGTTGCGCGGAGTCTCCAATCCACGGGAGTACCCGGACGAAGCCGGACAAGGCGACAGCACGGTCTGCAAATCCCGGTGCGCGTGCCGCAAGTTGCTCAGCCTCGCGCGCGGCGTCGAGCCACTGCTCTGGAAAAGGCGCCGCGGCAAGAGCCAAGCGTCCCGCTGCTTCAACGTAACGGGTGGCATAGAGAATTTTTAAGGATTCGTCGCTAAGCACAGGCGGAATCGACCGCAGAGATTTCGCCGCCGTCTCCGCGGCCCGCCGCGGTTGGTGCTTCGCGGCCCAGGCATGTGACAGCGCGGCGGCGCACATTAGAGGCTCTGGTGATTTTTCTGGTTCGGGCAGCGCGGGCTCGAGCGCGTGCAGTCCTTCAATCGCTGCGGCGTTGTCTTCCATCGCAGCAAGCACGTCGGCAGCTGCAACGAACGCCTCGGAGTGGTGTCGCAGCGCCGGCGCAATTTCGGCCCACGCCTCTGCACTTGTAATACCGGAGCCGTCGCACAAGGCTTGAAGATTCTTGGTCACTTCCCGAGCCAGGCGTGCGTCGTAGCCGGAACGGTGGACTCGTTGAAGGATATACGAAATCGCGCCGCGCTCATGGGCGGCTACGGCTGCGAGAAAGTCCCGCTGCGCGCCATCACGCGCAAGAGCGCCGTCGCGGTCGAACTGATCACGAAGCCAGGAGTATATGGCTGGATCGAGATCGGGTTGATGAAACTCCGTATATCTCTCCACCCGAAGCGTCTCCGGTTGAAGGGACGCTACCGCACGACGGATCTGTTCCCAAAGTCGAGAATCGGCACCCAGATGGGGTAACAGCTCGGCAAGCAGGCCCGATCCCAGCCAATCGGTAAGATGAGATAGACCGGATCGCGTCCGAGCAAGTTCCAACGCGCTGGCCAGGTCACCCGCTCGGAGCGTCGCGCGAAAAAAGTATGCATAGTCAAGACTGCTTAAAGGTGCATCTAGAGTCCGATCCGCCTTGATCTGAGCGAATCCATCGCTTGCGAGCCGGATGAGGCGCTTCGCCGAGCTTTCATCTCCGGCTTTATCCAAATGAACGGGCACGCTATTTAGCGCATAGACGCGGTCATCCGGGAGCATGCGATCGAATTGCCGGGCGAGCCTTGAAAGGCGATCGGATTGGACAGACACGGAAATTGCTGCGCCTCCATCGACGATGTCTGAACGGGAACCCACAGACAATACATCCGCTGCGCGTGCTCTCGCCAGGAGCGATCTGTGGTTTATCCCGAGACATCCCCGCTTTCAAGCGGGAATCAGATGGCGCACGGACTGAGAGATTCCTTATCTTAATAGCGAACTTCTGACTCAGGATAGCAGTTGCTGGTCACTTCAGTCGCGGATGCGATCCGTTCAAGAGATCCTTCCTCCGATCCCGATCCCGAATTGAACGACGTCGAGCGCCAGGGAAAAGTCATATTCAACCGGGCCTGCGCGACGTGCCACGGCAGCCCGTTGCATCCGGGCATGTCGATGCCGGATGCGACGATCGTAGGCGGTCCGGTTCAATGTTTTTGATTTTCAGCAACCGGTAGCCTACGACCCTTTTCAAAAGGACAGATTTAAAGGCAGCAATGCTCGCTGAATAAGCGCAGTTCGGCGGAAGGCTTGTCACTCAGAACGCCCCTAATTGGCAATAGAGGCTCGCGCAACAAATTCTGTGGGCGGGACAAACTTTTGCGGATCGAGACACTCGAGGCCAAATATTTCGACCTGAGTCGCTTTCGCTCCGAGCAGATCGGCGGGCGCGCTGCGGTATTCAAGCTTGTCCCAACGAACACCTGGAAGAGACTCGTGCCCAAATACTCTGTGAAACGCGCTCGGCTGCAGCGGGCTGATGTACGTGACAAATTTCTGATTGGGCTCCAGAGCTCGGATCGATCCCTGCCAAACTCGTCGATCCCGATCGCTAAGGTAGACATCGATACCGCTCAGCCTGAGAAGACTCGACCGTCGTGTATATCCCAGCTGCAATTCCACACGGATCAGGCCGCAGCTTGATGGAGTTTTCAACTTCACCGTCGCGGAACCCAGCGACTCCTGCGTTTTGGAAAACTGAAGCGGCTCGAAACGGACCTGCCGCGGTTCATCAACGGGGGCAAGAAGATAGTGCCCGTCCGCGTGGACGTCTTCGCTAACGAGAGCGAAGTTTCTGTAGATGTATTCGAAGACATGGGGAGACCGGGTAATCGCCTGAACGCCGCCTATCAAGGAGTCATCTGTTCTGTCGGGCCCGTAGAGAACTTCAAGACCAACCTGACGGCGCCGCTGAAGCCCCTTCAAGTAATAGTCCTCCAGGTATTGTGTCGAAACGCCGTACGTTTCCAGGACGGGCGCAAACAGAGGACGCCGAACACCGGAGGCGATATAGGTGTCGTACGGAAACG
>Ga0068863_100006868_pt1 | contig 11154 bp, 9 predicted proteins | sample KBSSwiS62_FD_66596 | JGI IMG/M metagenome (GOLD analysis project Ga0068863, IMG submission 66596) | Switchgrass rhizosphere microbial communities from Kellogg Biological Station, Michigan, USA - KBS Switchgrass S6-2 | ecosystem: Host-associated > Plants > Roots > Rhizosphere > Soil ...
CCGAATGCCGACCTGCCGGTGATCCTCGGCACCTTCCACTTCATGATCGTCAAGGACGGCACGACCGACTTCAGCACGGGCATCGGCACCGGCCCGTACAAGCTGAAGGAGTTCAAGCCCGGCGTGCGTTCGATCGCGGTGCGCAACGAGGCCTACTGGACGCCGGGCAAGCCCTATCTCGACGAGATCGAATTCGTCGGCATCGGCGACGAGGGCGCGCGCGTCAACGCGCTGCTGTCCGGTGACCTCGACCTGGCCGGCTCGGTCAATCCGCGCTCGGTCGACCGCATCAAGGGCACGCCCGGCTTCTCGGTGTTCACCACGCAGTCGGGCCAGTACTCGGACCTGATCATGCGCAAGGATGCGGGCCCCGGCGCGAACCCGGACTTCGTCCTCGCGATGAAGTACCTGATCGATCGCGAGCAGATGCGCAAGTCGGTGGCGCTCGGTCACGCCGTGCTCGGCAACGACCAGCCGATCGACCCGACCAATCGCTTCTACTTCGCCGGGCTGCCGCAGCGGCCGTTCGATCTCGACAAGGCGAAGTTCCACCTGAAGAAGTCGGGTGTCGGCGACGCGCCGGTGCCGGTCGTCACCTCGCCGGCCGCGCTGTATTCGGTCGAGATGGGGCTGGTGATGCAGCAGTCGGCGCAGAAGATCGGCCTGAACCTGGACGTCAAGCGCATGCCGGCCGACGGCTACTGGGCCAACCACTGGCTCAACAGCCAGGTCGGCTTCGGCAATGTCAACCCGCGCCCGAGCGCCGACACCTTGCTGACGCTGTTCTTCAAGTCGGATGCGGCCTGGAACGAGTCGCGCTTCAAGAGCGAGAAGTTCGACCAGCTGCTCGTCAGCTCGCGCGCCGAGACCGATGCCGCGAAGCGCAAGCAGCAATACGCCGACATGCAGACCATGATCCACGAGCAGGCCGGCCTGGGCATCCCGCTGTTCTTGTCCAGCCTGGACGGCCACAGCAACAAGCTCAAGGGTCTGTCGCCGATTCCGCTGGGCGGGATGATGGGCTACTCGTTCGCCGAGCATGTCTGGTTGGACGCTTGAGACGTAGCGCGGAGCAACTGTCATGAACCTCCTGATCCTGCGCCTGAGCCTGCAGCGCATCGCACTGGCGCTGGGGTCGCTGCTGGTGGTTTCCATGCTGGTGTTTGCAATCACCGGGGTCCTGCCGGGTGATGCGGCACAGGCGCAGCTCGGGCAAGAGGCCACGCCCGAGACCCTGCATGCGCTGCGCGAGCAGATGGGGCTCAACGTGCCGGCGCCGGTGCGCTACTGGCGCTGGCTGTCGGGCCTGCTGAGCGGCAACCCGGGCGACTCGATCGTCACCCACACGCCGGTCGCCGACATGCTGGCCAGCCGCCTGCCCAACTCGCTGCTGCTTGCCGCGATCACGGCTGCCGTCGCAGTGCCGCTCGCGCTGGTGCTGGGCATCCTCGCGGCGATGTACCGCGGCTCGGTATTCGATCGCGTCGTCAGCAGCGGCGCGGTGGCGGTCGTCTCGGTGCCCGAGTTTCTCGTCGCGACGCTCGCGGTGCTGGTGTTCGCGGTCGAGCTGCACTGGCTGCCCGCGTTGTCGTACAGCGTGAGCCTCGATTCGCCGATGAAGATGCTGCGCTCGTTCGCAATGCCGGTGATGACGCTGTGCTGCGTGATGGTGGCGCAGATGATGCGCATGACGCGCGCCGCGGTGATCGACCAGCTCAAGGCACCGTACATCGAGATGGTGCTGCTCAAGGGCGCGACACCGATGCGCATGGTGCTCGCGCACGCGCTGCCGAATGCGATCGGCCCGATCGCGAACGCGGTCGCGATGACCCTGTCGTACCTGCTCGGCGGCGTGATCATCGTCGAGACCATCTTCAACTACCCCGGCGTCGCCAGCCTGATGGTCGATGGCGTGACGCAGCGCGACATGCCGCTGGTGCAGTCCTGCGCGATGCTCTTCTGCGCCGCCTATCTGGCGCTCGTCTCACTGGCCGACATCGTCAGCATCGTCGCCAACCCGCGCCTGCGGTATCGGTAAGGAACCGTGATGGCCAATTCCACGCTCGCCCTGACAGTGAATCCCCGCCGCCCCCGCCGCGCCTTCAATGCGGTGGGGCTGGTGAGCTTCGCGGTGCTGATGTTCTGGCTCCTCGCTGCAGTGATCGGCCCAGCCCTGATCGCCAACAGCGGCAGCAGCATGGGCGAGGCGGCGGTGTTCGCACCGGTGAGCGCCGCGCACTGGTTCGGCACCGATTTTCTCGGCCGCGACGTGTTCGCACGCGTCGTCCAGGGCGCGCGCTACACGATCGGCGTGGCGTTGTCGGCGACGCTGCTCGCGAGCGGCTCGGGCACGCTCCTGGGTCTGCTCGCGGCGTCCAGCGGGCGCTGGCTCGACGCGTCGCTGAGCCGCGCGGTGGACACGCTCACCTCGGTGCCCGGCAAGATGTTCGCGCTCATCATGGTGGCTGCGTTCGGCTCGTCGATGCCGACGCTGGTCGTGACCGCCGGCATCATCTACCTGCCCGGCGCCTATCGGATCGCGCGCTCGCTTGCCGTCAACATCGACGCGATGGACTATGTCACGGTCGCGCGCACACGCGGCGAGGGCCGCCTGTACATCATGCTGCATGAGATCCTGCCCAACATCATCGGGCCGATCCTGGCCGATCTGGGACTGCGCTTCGTCTACGTGGTGCTGCTGCTGGCGTCGCTGAGCTTTCTCGGGCTGGGCGTGCAGCCCCCGGCCGCTGACTGGGGCTCGCTGGTGCGCGAGAACATCGGCGCACTGCCGATGGGCAGCGCGGCGATCATCATGCCGGCGCTGTCCATTGCGAGCCTGACGATCGCGGTCAATCTGCTGATCGACAACCTGCCGGGCCGCTCGGCCCGCGGAGACCGCTGATGGGCGCCGTCGTCACCGTCACCGGGTTGAATGTCGTCGCGGCCACGCGCTTCGGCGACATGGCCATCGTCAAGGACCTGACCTTCAGCATCGCGCCGGGCGAGGTGCTGGCGCTGATCGGCGAATCGGGCTCGGGCAAGACCACCACCGCGCTGGCGCTGATGGGCTATGCGCGCAACGGCTGTCGCATCTCGGGCGGCAGCATCCGCATCGGCGATGTCGATGTGCTGAGCCTCGCGCCGGCGCAACAGCGCGCGCTGCGCGGCCGCAGCGTGGCCTACATCGCGCAGAGCGCGGCGGCGTCGTTCAATCCGTCGCGCTCGATCATGGACCAGGTCGTCGAGCCGACGCAGATTCATGCGTCGATGCCGCGTGCCGAGGCCGAGAAGAAGGCGGTCGCGCTGTTCCGCGAGCTCGCCCTGCCGGATCCCGACACCATCGGCGCACGCTACCCGCACCAGGTGTCCGGCGGGCAGCTGCAGCGGCTGATGGCAGCGATGGCCTTGATCACCGACCCCGACCTGGTGATCCTCGACGAGCCGACCACCGCGCTCGACGTGACGACGCAGATCGAGGTGCTGCGCGCGTTCCGCCGTGTCGTGCGCGAGCGCCGTGCGACGGCGGTGTACGTCAGCCACGACCTCGCGGTCGTCGCGCAGATGGCCGACCACATCCTGGTGCTGCGCGATGGTGCGATGCGTGAACTCGGCGACACCGAGCAGATCATCGAGGCACCACGCAATGACTACACGCAGAGCCTGCTGGCCGCGGCGCGGCCGAAGACGCGTGACGCGGGCCAGGTCTCGAGTACCGCCGAATCGCCGCCGCTGCTGGCCGTGAGCGGCTTGTCGGCCGGATATGGCCAGGTGACGGTCCTCGAGAACATCGACCTCAAGCTCTACCGCGGCCAATCGATCGGCGTGATCGGCGAGTCGGGATCGGGCAAGACCACGCTGGCACGCGCTGTCGCGGGCTTGATCGCGCCGGCGAAGGGCAACGTCGTGTTCGACGGCCGCGAGCTCGGCGCGACGTTGGCCGCGCGCTCCAAGGAAGACCTGCGCCGCATCCAGATCGTGTTCCAGATGGCTGACACGGCGCTCAACCCGTCGCAGACGATCGAGCGCATCCTGGCGCGGCCGCTGCAGTTCTACAAGGGGTTGAGCGGGGCGCCGCTCAAGGCGCGCATCGCGCAGCTGCTCGACCTGGTGCAGCTGCCGGCGACACTCGCGCAGCGCCTGCCCGGAGGGCTCTCGGGCGGCCAGAAGCAGCGCGTGAACCTGGCGCGTGCGCTGGCGGCCGAGCCGGATCTGATCCTGTGCGACGAGGTCACCTCCGCGCTCGACACGGTCGTCGGCGCCGCGGTGCTCGACCTGATGGCGCAGCTGCGGCGCGAGCTCGGCGTGTCGTACCTGTTCATCAGCCACGACCTGCACACCGTGCGTTCGGTGTGCGACGAGATCGTCGTGATGCAGCACGGTCGCAAGCTCGCGCAGGTCGCACGCGCCGATTTCGAGCGCGGACCGCATCATCCGTATTACGAGTTGCTGGCGCGCTCGGTGCCCGAGCTGCGGCGCGGCTGGCTGGACGATGTCCCGGCAGCTGCCGCGGCCTGAATCCCTTCAGGACTGGAGTCTCCATGACGCAAACGTACAAGATCGCCGTGATCCCCGGCGACGGCATCGGCAAGGAAGTGATCCCCGAAGGCCTGCGCGTGCTCGAAGCCGCGGCGAAGCGCTTCGACATCGCGCTGGCGTTCACCCCCATCGAATGGGCCAGCTGCGACTACTACGCGGCGCACGGCCAGATGATGCCCGACGACTGGAAGGCGCAGCTCGAAGGCATGGACGCGGTCTACTTCGGCGCCGTCGGTTGGCCCGCGACCGTGCCCGACCACATCTCGCTGTGGGGCTCGCTGATCAAGTTCCGGCGCGAGTTCGACCAGTACATCAACCTGCGCCCGGTGCGGCTGTTCGAAGGCGTGCCGTGCCCGCTCGCCAACCGCAGCCCGGGTGAGATCGACTACGTCGTGGTGCGTGAGAACACCGAGGGCGAGTACACCTCGCTGGGTGGGGTGATGTACGCGGGCACCGAGCGCGAGATCGTCATCCAGGAGGCCGTGTTCTCGCGCCATGGTACCGATCGCGTGCTGAAGTACGCGTTCGAATTGGCGAACACTCGCGCGCGCAAGCACGTCACGGTCGCGACCAAGTCCAACGGCATCGCGATCAGCATGCCGTGGTGGGACGGGCGCGCTGACGCGATGGCGAAGAACTATCCGGACGTGAAGACCGACAAGCAGCACATCGACATCCTCAGCGCGCGCTTCGTGCTGCAGCCGGATCGCTTCGACGTGGTCGTCGCGAGCAACCTGTTCGGCGACATCCTCTCCGACCTCGGTCCCGCAACCACCGGCACGATCGGCCTGGCGCCGTCAGCCAGCCTGAACCCGGAACGCAAGTTCCCGTCGTTGTTCGAGCCGGTGCATGGTTCGGCGCCCGACATCGCCGGCAAGAACATCGCCAACCCGATCGCGATGATCTGGTCGGGCGCGCTGATGCTGGACTTCCTCACCCACGGCAGCGGCGCCGGCCGCGCCGCGCACGACGCGATCGTGCACGCCATCGAACGCGTGCTGGTCGAAGGCCCACGCACCGGCGATCTCGGCGGCCAGGCCTCCACCTCCGAACTCGGCCGGGCGATTGCCCAGCGAGTCGCCACTTCCTGATCCCGCATTGCCATGACCACGCCCCTCAACCTGTCGGATCCCTCGCTGCAACGCCAGCAGAACTTCATCAACGCCCGCTGGTGCGACGCGATCGAAGGCCGCCAACTCGAGGTCGCAGATCCAGCGAGCGACACCGTATTCGCGCAGGTGCCCGACAGCGGCGCGGCCGATGCGCTCGCGGCCGTCGACGCCGCGCACGCCGCCTTCCCGACGTGGCGCGCAAAGCCTGCAAAGGAACGGGCGCAGTTGCTCAAGCGCTGGCACGCGCTGATCCTCCAGCACCAGGACGATCTCGCGCGCTTGATCTCGCGCGAACAGGGGAAGCCGCTGGCAGAGGGTAAGGGCGAGGTCCTCTACGCTGCGAGCTACGTGGAGTGGTTCGCCGAGGAGGCGACGCGACCTTACGGCGACATCATCCCGGCTGCGGTGCGTGGGCGCCGGATGATGGTCGTGAAGGAGCCGGTCGGCGTGGTCGCGGTGATCACGCCGTGGAACTTCCCGGCCGCGATGATCGCACGCAAGATCGCGCCGGCACTGGCCGCTGGCTGCACGGTCGTGGCCAAGCCGGCTGAAGACACGCCGCTCACATCACTTGCGCTGGTCGGCTTGGCCGAAGCGGCCGGCGTGCCGCCCGGCGTGATCAACATCGTGACCGCTTCGCGCGAACGCACGCCCGAAGTGGTCGACGTCTGGCTCGCCGATGCGCGCGTGCGCAAGATCAGCTTCACCGGCTCGACGCCGGTCGGCAAGCATCTGGCGCGCGAATCGGCCGGCACGCTGAAGAAGCTGTCGCTGGAGCTGGGCGGCAACGCGCCCTTCATCGTGTTCGACGATGCCGATGTCGACGCCGCGGTCGATGGCCTGATGGCGGCCAAGTTCCGCAACGGCGGCCAGACCTGCGTCAGCCCGAATCGCGTGTTCGTGCAAGGCGCCGTGCACGACCGCTTTGTCGAGAAGCTCGCGAGGCGCGTCGGTGCGCTCAAGGTCGGCCCGGCCACCGAGGCCGATTCGCAGATCGGCCCGATGATCAACGCGCGTGCCGTGGACAAGATCGAGCGCCATGTGCAGGACGCCGTGGCGCGCGGCGCGCGGATCGTCGTCGGTGGCGAGCGATTGCACTCGGCGCGCTGCGCCGGCCCGAACTACTACGCGCCGACCGTGATGATGAACGCCGACTCGACCATGGCGTGTTCGTGCGAAGAAACCTTCGGACCGGTCGTGCCGGTGACTCGCTTCGAGTCGGAGGCCGAGGTCGTCGAGGCCGCGAACGACACGCCCTTCGGGTTGGCGGCTTACTTTTATTCGAGCGACATCGCCCGCGTCTGGCGCGTTGCCGATGCCCTTGAATGTGGCATCGTCGGCATCAACGAGGGCGCGCTCGCGTCCGAGGCTGCGCCGTTCGGCGGCGTCAAGGAATCGGGCTACGGCCGCGAAGGCTCGCGCTATGGGCTGGACGACTACATGCACACGAAGTACCTGTGCCAGGGACAGATCTAGGACCTCTCGCAGCTCTCCAGCCCGCACGTGTCGCCTGCTGCAGGCGAAGGCGTCGGCGGCGCCGGAAGGCGCTGCCGCAGATGTTCGGCAAAGTCGGCGGGCTGCCCCATGAATCGACCCGCGTCCAGAACGCGCCATTGCCCGTCGATCTCCAGCGCGAAGCTCGGAAAACCCTGCACGCCGAGGCGCTGCATCAGCGCCCGCGTCTGCGCGATGTGCGAGTGCACCGGCGCACCCTCGGCTACGCGCAGCGCTGCCGCGAAGGCCTCGCGCTCCAGGCCGACGGACACCGCCAGCTCCTCCAGCACGGAGCGATCCGCGATCCGTCGCCCTTCGACGTAGTGTGCCGTCTGCAGGCGCGCGAGCAGGTCCAGGTCGCTGCCGGCGATCGCCTTGGCGGCCAGCATCGCGGCGATCGGCGGTTCGGAGTCGAAGACCGCGGTCGTATCGCGCAGCAGGCCGTCGGCGTAGGCCTCGCCGAAGGGCTGCCCGCTCAGCTCTGCAATGCGCCGGTCGTGCGGCAGCACGTAGCCGCGCAGGGCCTCGGTGACGGACTGGCGCCGCGCGCCGGCCATCATGCCGCCACCGTGGGCGCGCACGGGGAGCACCTCGCGCGCAGCCTTGACGAGCGGCGCGGCGCCGTAGCACCAGCCGCAAAGCGGGTCGTGGATGTAGTGCAACGTCGCGTGGCTCATGGGGTCCTCGATCTCAATGCATCGATTTGCCGGTCTGTTGTGCGAACGATCACCACTTCATCTCGCCCTTGTTCACCTTCGCGCCGATGTCCAGCGCGACGGCGAGCCCGGCCTTCGGATAGGTCTTCTGCATGACTGCAATCAGCTCGCTCCCGTTCTGCGCGTTCGCCAGCTCGGCCTCGAATCGCTTCAGGTAGTCGCGCGTGTAGACGATCGCACTCTCGTCCAGCACGGTGCCGGCGGCCATGTGGCCGGGCACGACCAGGGCCGGCTTCAGCGCCAGCATCTCGTCGAGCTGTGCGAGCCAGGCCTGGCGCTCGCTCGGCTTTTGCGTGTCGGCGGTCCACACGTGCAGGTTGCCGAAGACGGCGATGTTGCCGACGATCGCCTTGATCGACGGGATCCAGAGGTAAGGGCGGTGAGCGAGTTCACCGGTCGAGCCGCGCACTTCGATCGTCTGGCCGTCGACCGTCAGTGCCGTGCCGCTGATCGCATCCGGAACGATGGGCTGCCTGGGCGCATTTGCGCCCATCTTCGGCCCCCAGAAGGCGAGCTTGCCGGCCGCTTTGGCCTGGATCTTTTCGCGCACGGCCGGCGTCGTCAGCACCTGGGCCTGCGGGAATACCGTCTTGAGCGTCTCGGCACCGAAGTAGAAGTCGGGGTCGGCATTGCTGATGAAGATGGTCTTCAGCATCTTGCCGCTGTCGAGGACGTTGGCCGCGACGCGCAGCGCGTCGGCGCGCGTGAATCCGGTGTCGATGACCATCGCTTCGCTGCTGCCGCTGACGACGATGGCGTTGACGTGGAAGCTGCCGGCCTCGGCGTTGTACACCTTGACGCTCAGCGGCGCAGTGGGCGTCTGGGCACCGGCGCCATCGGCAGCGACGACGCCGAGCGCGAGGAGGGGAAGCAACTTGCGGGCGAAAGCGAAGGTCAGCATCGGGGTCTCTTGAAAAGGGTGGTTGGACGGGGAGACTGTATTTGCGTTGCTTCGATTGATAAACAGTGCTCCGATAGAATCATCGTTGCATGGATCGACGTAATCAAAGTTGCCCACGAGACCTCGCCCGCCCCTCGCATGGATCGATTGACTGCCACTCGTGTCTTCGTCGCCGTCGTCGAGCACGGCAGCATGACGCAGGCCGCCGAGCGGCTGGACATGTCGACGGCGATGGTCAGCCGATACCTCGCGTCGATGGAGACATGGCTCGGCACGCGACTGCTGCATCGAACGACGCGGCGCATCAGCTTGACCGAGGCCGGACAGGCCACGCTGACGTCGTGCCGCCAGTTGCTCGACCTGGCCGAAGATGTGGAGCATCAGGCGGGAGAGGTCCGGCGCGTGCCCGCAGGTCGGCTGCGCATCACGTGCTCGGCCTCGTTCGCCGAGGCCCAGCTCGCGCCGGCGCTGGCGGAGTTTCAACGCCGATATCCGCAGGTGCAATTCGGGCTGCTGGCGATCGATCGCAGTGTCGATCTGGCGGCCGAGCGCATCGACCTGGCGGTGCGCATCACCAACTCGCTCGAGCCGACGATGATCGTGCGGCCGCTGGGGCTGTGCCGATCGGTGCTGTGCGCGGCGCCGGCGTATCTGCGCGCACACGGCGCGCCGCGGACGCTCGAGGAGTTGCAAGGGCATCGCTGCCTGACGCACGCGATCGTCGGCGCCGCGCAGTTCCGCTTTCGCCGCAAGCGCCAGCTCATCGAGTTGCCGGTCACCGCGCAGCTTTCGACCAACGACACCGCGGTGCTGCGCAGCGCGGTGCTTGCGGGCACCGGCATCGGCATTCTGCCGACGTATTTCGTCGGTCAGTACCTTCGACAGGGTCGACTGGTGCGTGTGCTCCCCGAACTCGAGCCCGAGACGCTGGGCATCCACGCGATCTTCCTGTCGCGCCAGCACCAGCCGCTCGCGCTTCGGCTGCTGGTGGACTTCCTTGTCGAGCGTTTCGGCGGCGACGCGCCGCCATGGGACAGGTGAAGGCTACCCGCACTACCAGCGCTGGCTTCCGCCGATCAACTGCGAGAATCGCCAAGCGATCTGCTCGCTGCCAAAGCCTGATGAAGGAAGGCGGCGTGATCGCCTGCGAGGCACCGCGGCATCCGTATGCGACCATGCACCCGGACACCCGCGCCGGCCTGATCGAAACCGCCCGGCGCCTGGACCCGATGGTCCTGCGCTGGGGTCGTTGAAGGGAACCGCGATGAACCGTTTTCACAACCTGATCGACGGCGAGTGGGTCGCCGGCGCGAGCGAACAGCCCAACGTCAACCCGTCCGACACCGCGGACGTGATCGGCCTGTATGCCCAGGCCGATGCAGCGCAGGCCGAGGCGGCGATCGCCGCCGCACGCGCCGCGTTCCCTTCGTGGAGCCAGAGCACGCCGCAGCAGCGTTTCGATCTGCTCGACGCGGTCGGCAACGAGATCCTCGCACGCAAGGAGGACATCGGCCGCCTGTTGTCGCGCGAGGAAGGCAAGACCCTGCCCGAGGGCATCGGCGAAACGGTGCGCGCCGCGATGATCTTCAAGTTCTTCGCCGGCGAGGCCTTGCGCTGTGGCGGCGAGATCGTGCCGTCGGTACGGGCCGGTGTCGGCGTCGAGGTCTTTCGTCAGCCGCTCGGTGTCGTCGGCCTGATCGCGCCGTGGAATTTTCCGATCGCGATCCCTGCATGGAAGATCGCGCCCGCACTGGCCTACGGCAACTGCGTGGTCTTCAAGCCCGCTGAACTGGTGCCGGGCTGCGGTTGGACGCTGGCCGACATCCTGCTGCGCGCCGGTGTGCCCAAGGGCGTGTTCAACCTGGTGATGGGGCCGGGCTCGGTGGTCGGTGACGCGATGACGCGTTCGCCGCAGGTCGATGCGATCAGCTTCACCGGCTCGGTCGCGACGGGGCGGCGCATCGTCAACGCCTGTGCTGCGCGCGGCGCCAAGGTGCAGGCCGAGATGGGCGGCAAGAACCCGCTGGTCGTGCTCGACGATGCCGAGCTCGGTGTCGCGGTCAATGCCGCCGTGCAGAGCGCCTATTTTTCGACCGGCCAGCGCTGCACGGCCTCCAGCCGCATCATCGCGACCGCGGGCATCCATGACCGCTTCATCGAGGCCGTGATCGGCAAGCTCGCGACGCTGAAGGTGGACCACGCCTTGAAGCCCGGCACCGACATCGGCCCGGTCGTCGATCAGCGCCAGCTCGCCGGCAACCTGAAGTACATCGACATCGCCCGCGCCGAAGGCGGCACGCTCGCGTTCGGCGGCGAGCCGCTGGAGCGCGAGACGCAGGGCTTCTACCAGCGACCGGCATTGCTCACCGAGACCCTGCCGGGGATGCGCATCAAT
>Ga0068863_100006871_pt1 | contig 11152 bp, 7 predicted proteins | sample KBSSwiS62_FD_66596 | JGI IMG/M metagenome (GOLD analysis project Ga0068863, IMG submission 66596) | Switchgrass rhizosphere microbial communities from Kellogg Biological Station, Michigan, USA - KBS Switchgrass S6-2 | ecosystem: Host-associated > Plants > Roots > Rhizosphere > Soil ...
GTCGTGGGCCACTGCCCGCGACCGGCTGATCTACGGGCATGTGCAGGCAGCGCACATGCTGGCGCCGCTGGCGATCGCCGTGACCATCGGGCTCGGCCAACATCCGGCGGCGCTCGCAGCTCCGTTCAAGCTTAACGTGAACGGCAACGCGCTCTGCATGTCGTCGGACTTCACGGCCGCTCTCGACCAGAACAATGCGCAGCGCGTTGCCGATCCGGTTGGTACCGCGCATGACTTCGCCGCGGCGATCGGGCTGCACAGGCGCAAGCCTGTCATCGGCATCGTCCACCGCTTTTCCACCCACGCGCTGATCCTGCGCTACTGGTTGTCCTATGCCGGGATCGATCCTGATCGGGACGTGGCGCTTCGCGTACTCCCTCCATCGTTGATGACCGAGGCGATGCGCGCCGGAGAGATCGATGGCTTCATTGCCGGGGAGCCCTGGAGCAGCGTCGCCGTGGCGGAGGGAATGGCCGAGATCGTGGCGGTCGGCTCCCGCATCTGGCAGCGGGGCGTGGAAAAGGTGCTCGCCTTCCGGAGTGACTGGATGGAAGCGAACCCCGAAGTCACCGATCGCCTGCTGAACGCGATGGCAGCCGCTGCCGCGTGGTGCGACGATCCCGCTCATCATGAGGAACTGGCTGACCTGCTCGCCCGCCCAGCCTACGTCGACCGTCCCGCAGGGCTGATACTGCCCGCGCTAGAAGGCCGCATCATACTTCGTGAAGGAGCCGCCCCGGCGAAGATCGACGATTTCATGCTGTTCTTCCGCGAGTCGACCAACTTCCCTTGGCGCAGCCAGGCCTTGTGGATCTATTCGCAGCTCGTCCGCTGGGGGATGGCCGTTCCGAGTGCCGAGCTCGAGCGCACCGCGGCCGACGTATTCCGACCGGACATCTACCGGCGGGCCCTCGCAAATGCAGCATTGCCCATGCCGGGCGCCAGCATGAAGCTGGAAGGCGCGCTTTCCGCCCCCCTTCCTGTTGGAACGAACAGCGGCAATCTCGTTCTGGGTCCAGACAAGTTCTTCGACGGGCGGATTTTCGATCCGTCTCGCGTAAGCGATTACCTGGCGGCTTTCGTGGACTGATCAGCACCATCGGCAGACACCGGCTACGGTTGCAATATTTTTACTTGCAGTAGCCCCACGAATCACATGATATGTGTGCAGCGCACAATGGATGTGCGTCGATACTGGCGGCCTTCCCAACGACGGGCGGGGCGCCTCCGTTCAACAGCAAAGCCGCTGTCGACCTCCCGCCGGGAGGATCGAAGCGGCTTTTTTTAATTTTTGGGGACATCAGGGAAAATGGCTGACGATACAGATGATCGCGGCGGCAGCATGCCTGCTCTCGGACGGAGAGCGTTCCTGAGACAAGGCGCGACAGCGGCGCTTGGCGTTGCCGCAGCCGGCATGGCGGGGCCGGTGCTCGGCGCCGCCCCGGGCGCGCCTGAAGTCACGGGGTGCAAGCTGGGCTTCATTGCCCTTACCGATGCCGCTCCGCTGATCATCGCGAAGGAACTCGGCCTGTTCGCCAAATATGGCATGCCTGACGTCGCCGTGGCGAAGCAGGCGAGCTGGGCAGGCACGCGCGACAATATGGTGCTGGGGTCGTCCGGCGGCGGTATCGACGGGGCCCATATATTGTCCCCGATGCCGTATCTGCTGACGCTGGGCACGATCGGCAAGGCGACGCCGATGAGCATTCTTGCCCGCCTCAACGTCAACGGCCAGGCCATCTCGGTCGAGAAGCAATATCTCGCCGCCCATGCCGACATCAACTCGGCACGGATGAAGCCGCTGATCGCGCAGCGCAAGGCTGCCGGCCGGAAGATCACGATGGCGATGACCTTCCCGGGCGGCACGCATGATCTATGGATCCGCTACTGGCTCGCGGCACAAGGGATCAATCCCGAGAGCGACGTCGAACTGATCACCATCCCTCCCGCGCAGATGGTTGCCAACATGAAGGCGAACACGATGGAGGCGTTCTGCGTCGGGGAACCCTGGAACGACCAGCTGGTCGCGCAGGGGCTCGGCTACACCGCCGTGTCGACCGGGCAGCTCTGGATGAACCATCCCGAGAAATGCTTCGCGATGCGGTCGGACTGGGTGGCGGCGCATCCGCGCGCGGCGATCGCGCTCACGGCCGCGATCATCGATGCGCAGCGGTGGTGCGACAATCCCGCGAACAACGCGAAGCTGGCAGAGATCATCGGTGGGCGCGACTGGCTGAAAGTGCCCGTCACCGACATCCAGGACCGCCTGCTCGGCAACTTCACCATGGGCGATGGCCGCGTCTTCAAGAACGCTCCCTTCAAGATGAAATTCTGGGCCGCGAGCGCCTCCTTCCCCTACAAGAGCCACGACCTCTGGTTCCTCACCGAGGAGCAGCGCTGGGGCAAGCTGCCCGCCAATCTCAATACGAAGGCGGCGATCGCCAAGGTCAATCGTGCGGACATCTGGCGGAAGGCTGCGGCACTGGCGAAGGTACCGGCTGCGCAGATTCCCAAATCGGACAGCCGTGGCGTCGAGAAGTTTTTTGACGGCAAGGTCTTCGACCCGGGCAATCCGGCGGCCTATCTCGCCAGCCTCAAGATCCGAAAAGCCTGATCGACCGAAAGGAGCCTCATCATGTCCTCCCCCTTGCGCCTGGCAGCGGAAACGCCTGAGACCGCCGAAGCCGATGGCGCGTCGGCAAGCGGCAAGATCATTCCCTACCCGCGGCCAAAACAGAAGCGGCCGGGACGTTCTTCGCCGTCGCGCCTGGCGGCCGTGGGCGCGGGCCTGCGGGACGCGGCACTGGCGGCTCTCCCCACACTGCTCATGCTGGTCGTTCTGCTGATGGTATGGGAGATGGCCTGCGGACATGAAGGCTCCAGTCTGCCGGCACCGTCGAAGGTGTGGAGCGAGAGCCACGAAGTCATCCTGCACCCGCTCAAAGGTGTCGAGCTCGATGGTTTCGGCTTCAAGATCCAGGACGGCGGCGATGTTGGAATTGCAGGGCACATCCTGACCAGTCTCAAGCGGGTCAGTATCGGTTTCAGCCTTTCCGCATTATTCGGTATCGCGCTGGGCATCTTGATCGGACAGAGCAAGTTCGCCTATCGCGCGCTCGATCCCTTGTTCCAGATATTGCGGACCGTACCGCCGCTCGCCTGGCTGCCGATCAGCCTCGCCATTTTCCAGCAGGCGCAGCCTTCGGCCATCTTCCTGATTTTCATAACCGCGATCTGGCCGGTGATCCTGAACACGGCCGCTGGCGTCCAGACCATTCCTCAGGCCTATCGCAATGTCGGCCGGGTGCTCTCGCTCAACCCCATAGAATATTTCACGAAGATCATGTTGCCGGCGACCGTCCCGCACATGTTCACCGGGCTTCGCATTGGCGTGGGAATGAGCTGGCTGGCCATCGTCGCGGCCGAAATGGTGCAGGGCGGCACCGGCATCGGCTTCTTCATCTGGGACAGCTACAACAGCTCGCTGCTCACCGACACTATCGTCGCGCTCGTTTGGATCGGGCTCATCGGCTTCTCCCTCGACCGGCTGGTCGGATGGATCGGTCGCCGCATCGCCCGTCAGGCCTGAACAGGGAGATCACCTCATGAAACAGCGCAGCTATCTTGCCCTTGAGGGAATAAGCGCAACCTTCCCCACGCCCCACGGACCATTCACCGCGCTCCGGGACATCGACCTGTCGATAGAGAAGGGCGAGTTTGTCGCCTTGATCGGGCACTCGGGTTGCGGCAAATCCACCCTGCTCAACACCATAGCGGGGCTGGTCAAGCCGAGCCGCGGCGTCATCTTCCTCAATGACACTGTAATTGACCAGCCCGGACCGGACCGCGCGGTGATCTTCCAGGATCACTCGCTGCTCCCCTGGCTCACGGTCGAGGAAAATGTCCGTCTCGCGGTTGACAAGGTCATGGCCGGCAAGCCGCGGGCGGAGCGCCGCGAGTGGGTGATGCATAATCTGGAACTCGTCCAGATGGCGCATGCTGCGGCCAAGCGCCCCGCCGAGCTGTCCGGCGGCATGAAGCAGCGCGTCGGTATAGCCCGCGCCATCGCGATGAGCCCGCGCGTCCTGCTGATGGACGAGCCGTTCGGCGCACTCGACGCACTCACCCGCGCCAGCCTGCAGGATGCGGTGATGGCGATCCAGGCCAAGCTCCACAACACGGTGGTCATGATCACGCACGACGTCGACGAGGCCGTCCTGCTCGCCGATCGCGTGGTGATGATGACCAACGGTCCGGCTGCCACGATCGGCGAGGACCTGCCTATCAGGCTGCCTCGCCCGCGCGACCGGATCGAATTGGCCGACTCGCCCGATTACAACCACGCACGACACGAGATCCTGCACTTCCTGCACCAGCGCTATTCCAACCCGGCCGACAAGGCCGCCTAATCAAGGCGGGCAACGGCCCGCATGGGGGGGGATGCCGGCCGGCATCGAAGAACCAAGTCAAAATCCAATCAGGGGGAAATCCAATGCGATTCCTGACATGCTGTCTTATGTCCTCGGCGGTCCTGCTTCCGGGTGCCGCGAACGCCGTCAAGCTCAAGCCGATCATCGATACGCGGCTGCGCTACGAAATGGTCGATCAGGATGGGATCGGCCATAAAGCCAATGCCATCACGGCGCGCGCTCGGCTCGGCGTTGAAGCCGTCGAAGGGCCTTTGTCGTTCCTGGTCGAAGCCGAAGGCACGATGGCACTGGACGAAAAATATGCGAGCGGGCTCAATCGCAAGACCCTGCTGCCCCCTGCCACCGGCTATCCGATCGTCGCGGATCCGGAAGACGTCGAAATCAACCGCATCCAGCTTCAATATAAAGGCTTCTCCAACACGGTCGTCACCGCCGGCCGCCAGCGCATCAACCTTGATGATCAGCGCTTCGTGGGTGCGGTCGGCTGGCGTCAGAACGAGCAGACGTTCGACGCGGTTCGTGTCGAATATGGAGGCATCAAGAATCTGAAGGTCGATATGACCTACAGCTGGTCGGCGCGCACGATCTGGGGCGTCGATGGTGGCGCTCGCGGCTTCGTCGCGCGACCCCAAGCGATCGACGGCAATCAGATCTTCGCCAATCTCGCCTACAAGACTCCCTATGGCACGCTCAGCGGCTTCTTTTATCAGATCGATGAGGACGAAGCCGCGGTGGCGCTCCAGCGCAACAGTTCAGCCACCTTCGGGGCGCGGTTCGCCGGCTCGCATCCGCTGAGCAAGAAGGTCAAGCTGAACTACGTCCTCAGCTATGCGCATCAGCAGGACATCGATACCAACCCGCTCGACTACTCGGCAGATTATTATCTGGTCGAAGGCGGCCTCGATATCGCGGCGCTCAAACTGGCCGTCGGCGTCGAGCAGCTCGGCTCGGACCAGTCGGTGAAAACGAAGGCGACCGGCCTGCCGTTCGCTGGCGGCTTTGCATTCCAGACGCCCTTTGCAACGCTGCACAAGTTCCAGGGCTGGGCCGACAAGTTTCTCACTACCCCGGCCCAGGGCATCACCGATTATTATGCCTCGACCAGCTATGGCTGGAAGAAAGTGGGACCATTCGACGTCGTCAGCGCGACCGCCGCTTATCACCGCTTCGACAGCGACGTGGGAAAGGTCCGGTACGGCGACGAGATCGATCTTCAGCTCCAGGCCAGGATCAAGAAATATACGATGACCGCCAAATATGCAGATTACCGGCGGAAAGGCGTTGCGAGCTATGCAGGCGATGCGGACACGAAGAAGTTCTGGCTTCAGCTGGAATGGGCATTCTGAGCCGACAGCTGGTGCCCTGTCGATCCATCGAGAGGGCACCGCGCTTCACCGCGAACAATGCTGCAGCGCGCCAAAATGACTTGCAGTGTACGGGAATCCGTGAGAAATCATACCTATCGAAGCAAGGACGCTTCGATTCCATAGGTCAGTAGTTCGACGAAGAACCAGCTGACTGGCCAAAGCCGAAAGGCGGAGGCACTGGCAATGACGCCGCCCGAACCGGTCAAAACGACCGTGCTTCGAGGCGGCTTTTTTCATGCGCGATCTGACTGAGATGCCGCTGCAAATGAACGAGGTAGGCAATGAATAAGGGCTTCTGGAACGCGGGACACCGGCCGACGCTGATCGCGGCCTTCCTCTATTTCGACCTCGCCTTCATGGTCTGGGTTCTCCTGGGGCCGCTCGCACCCAGCATCTCTGCGGACCTCGGACTCAGCCCCGCCCAGAAGGGGTTCATGGTCGCCGTGCCGACGCTTGCCGGAGCAATATTGCGGCTCGTCAACGGCCTGCTGGTCGACCGCATCGGCCCGAAAATGACGGGTGCGATCGGTCAGATCATCGTGATGGCCGGCTTGCTCACCGCCTGGGAACTCGGCGTCCATAGCTTCGCCGGAACGATCGCCGTCGGCGTGATCCTCGGCTTTGCCGGCGCAAGCTTCGCGGTCGCGCTACCCTTGGCCAGCCGCTGGTATCCGGCCGAACATCAGGGGACGGCCCTCGGTATCGCGGGCATGGGTAACAGCGGCACCGTGCTCGCAGCGCTGTTTGCCCCCACCCTCGCCAAGATCTTCGGTTGGAACGCCGTGCTCGGCCTGGCGGTGATTCCGCTGGCGATCGTCTTCGTCATCTACATGATCTTCGCCCGGAACGCCCCCAACCCGCCGGCGCCCAAGCCCATCACGGCTTATCTTGAGCCGCTTGCCAAGGCCGATGCCTGGTGGTTCATGTTCTTCTACAGCGTCAGCTTCGGCGGCTTTGTCGGGCTCAGCTCCTCGCTGTCGATCTACTTCACCGATCAGTTCAGCCTTACGCCGATCATTGCCGGCTATTGCACGGCTGCCTGCGTCTTTGCGGGGTCGCTGGTCCGTCCGCTCGGTGGCGCCGTCGCGGATCGCATCGGCGGCACAAAGGCGCTCACCGTCGCCTATCTGCTTGCCGCGTTGACGCTGAGCGCGATCAGCACGGGGCCGGCGACCGTGGCGCTCGCACTCGGGCTCTTCCTCGTCGCCATGCTGGCGCTTGGCTTCGGCAATGGCGCCGTGTTCCAGCTCGTTCCGCAGCGCTTCAAGGAAGAGATTGGCGTGATGACTGGGCTGGTGGGTTTTGCCGGCGGCGTCGGCGGCTTCTATCTCGCCTCGTCGCTCGGGCTCGCCAAGCAGATCACGGGCAGCCCGCAGCTCGGCTTCCTGGTCTTCGCCGGTCTCGCTGCCATAGCGCTCGGTGGCATCAGCCTCGTCAAGCATCGGTGGCGCTCGACCTGGAGCTCGGCGCTGGCCGGCACGCGTATCTGAACCAACGAACAGCCCGAGGTAGCAGCACTATGCTTTCCCCCACTCCGCGCGAAAAGCTGGTCGTCATCGGCAACGGCATGGCCGGCTGCAGGGCGGTCGAGGAGATCCTCGCCCGCGATCCCGGCCGCTTCTCCATCACCATCTTCGGTGCAGAGCCGCATGTGAACTATAACCGGATCATGCTCTCGCCGGTTCTGGCCGGCGAAAAGCGGTTCGAAGACATCATCATCAACAGCGAGCAATGGTACGCCTCCAACGGTATCGAGCTGGTCAGCGGCGATCCGGTTGTTGCGATGGATCGGGTCGGCAGGACGGTCACCTCTCAGCAAGGCAGGACGATTGGATATGATCGCCTGCTGATCGCCACCGGCTCCGATCCCTTCATCATTCCCGTTCCCGGCAAGGATCTGCCGGGAGTGATCAGCTTCCGCGACATGAAGGATGTCGACGCGATGCTCGCGGCAGCCGATCAGGGAGGCGACGCGGTGGTGATCGGCGGCGGCCTGCTGGGCCTCGAGGCAGCCCATGGGCTTTCGCTTCGGGGGATGAAGGTCACGGTCATTCATCTGATGCCGACCCTGATGGAGCGGCAGCTCGACGAAGCTGCGGGATGGCTGCTCAAGACCGAGCTGGAAAGGCGCGGCCAGACGATCCTGACCGGTGCCGATACGGCCGAGATTTTCGGCGACGGCAAGGTGGAGGGCGTCCGCCTGAAGGACGGGCGAGAGATCCCCGCGAGCCTCGTGGTTATGGCGGTCGGGATCCGGCCATCGACGGCACTGGCCCGCGAGGCTGGACTGGCGGTCGGGCGCGGCATCCAGGTCGATGATCATATGGTCACAAGCGACGAGAACGTTCTCGCCGTCGGCGAGTGCGTCGAGCATAACGGCAACGTCTACGGCCTGGTCGCTCCGCTATGGGAAATGTGCCGGGCGCTGGCGGACGGGCTGGTTTCGGAGCCGAGCGGCTACCGCGGTTCCGTCACCTCGACGAAGCTCAAGGTCTCCGGAATCGATGTTTTTTCGGCAGGCGATTTCTCGGGCGGCAATGGCGCCGAGGATATCGTGCTGCGCGACGCGTCGCGCGGCGTCTATAAGCGTGTGGTGCTGCGCGACGATCGTATCGTCGGGACGGTGCTGTACGGCGATACCGCCGACGGCAGCTGGTATTTCGACCTCTTGAAGAAGCAGGAGGATGTCGCTTCGATCCGCGACGTCCTGATCTTCGGACAGGCTTTCGCCCAGGGAGGTGGGCAGGCGGACCCTAAGGCCGCCGTTGCGGCGCTCTCGGACGATGCCGAGATCTGCGGCTGCAACGGCGTTTCCAAGGGCGCGGTCGTATCGGTGATCCAGTCGGGCGCCTGCACGCTCGATGCGGTTCGCGCAACCTGCAAGGCATCCGCCTCATGCGGATCATGCACCGGCCTGGTCGAGCAGCTTCTCAGCCTCACCATGGGCGACGACTATGAGGGCGAGCGAGCGGTCCGCACCATCTGCAAATGCTCGAGTTTCACGCACGACGACGTACGCCGGGAGATCGTCGCGCAGGGCATGACATCGATCCCCGAGGTGATGCAGAAGCTGCACTGGACGACGCCCGACGGCTGCTCCTCCTGTCGCCCTGCGCTCAACTATTATCTGCTGTGCGCCCATCCCGGCGTCTATATCGATGACCAGCAGAGCCGGTTCGTCAACGAGCGCCTTCACGCCAACATCCAGAAGGATGGGACCTATTCGGTGGTGCCCCGCATGTGGGGTGGCATCACCAATCCGCGTGAACTTCGCGCGATTGCCGACGTGGTCGAGAAATACAACGCGCCGATGGTGAAGGTCACCGGCGGTCAGCGGCTCGACATCTTCGGCATCCGCAAGGAGGACCTGCCCGCCGTATGGGCCGATCTCAACGCGGCAGGCATGGTTTCCGGCCACGCCTATGGCAAGGCTCTCAGGACGGTGAAGACCTGCGTCGGATCGGAATGGTGCCGCTTCGGCACCCAGGATTCGACCGGCCTCGGCGTCCAGACCGAACGGATGACCTGGGGGTCGTGGATGCCACACAAATTCAAGATCGCGGTGTCGGGTTGCCCCCGCAACTGCGCCGAAGCCACGATCAAGGATTTCGGTATCATCTGTGTCGACTCAGGATATGAGCTGCACGTTGCCGGCAATGGCGGCATCAAGCTCCGGGCGACCGACTTCCTTTGCAAGGTCGCCACCGAGCAGCAGGCGCTCGATCATTGCGCAGCCTTTATCCAGCTTTACCGCGAAGAGGCATGGTATCTCGAACGCACCGCCCCATGGGTCGAGCGGGTCGGCATCGATTATGTGCGGCAGCGCATCGTCGAGGACGAGGTCGGGCGTGAGGCGCTCACGAGCCGCTTCCTCTATTCGCAAAGCTTTTCGCAGGACGACCCCTGGGCCGAACGGGCTGCAGGCAAGGATCATGAGCAGCACGCCCATCTGGGCGAGTTTCGTCCCTTCATCTTGGAAGCCGCGGAGTGAATCGATGATCGGAGACTGGATAGATGTCGGCGCGCTCGTCGAGATTCCCATGCGTGGCGCACGAACGATCAGGATGGGTACCGGCGAGGAGATTGCGGTTTTCCGCACCGCAGCCAACATGGTCTACGCGCTGGTGAACCGTTGCCCCCACAAGCATGGACCGCTGAGCCAGGGGATCGTTCATGGCGACGCCGTCGCCTGCCCGCTGCATAACTGGCGGATCTCGCTGTCCACCGGCGAAGCGCTCGGTGAGGACGAGGGATGCGTGCCGACCATCCCGGTGAAGATCGATGCCGGCCGAATCCTCATCTCGCGGCTGGCGATGCTCACCTACGCTGCTGCTGCATGAGCGAAGCACCCGCAATCCGGACGACCTGTCCTTATTGCGGCGTCGGCTGCGGGGTGGTCGCCACACCGGCGGACGACGGTTCGGTCCGGATTGCGGGCGATCCCGACCACCCTGCAAACCGGGGCCGGCTCTGTTCCAAGGGAACGAATCTCGGTGAGACGCTCGGTCGCGAAGGGCGCCTGTTGCAGCCGCTGATCGGCCGCAAGCCCGCGTCGTGGGACAAGGCGCTCGATCTGGTCGCCAAGCGCTTTGCCGATACGATTGCCCGGCACGGCCCCGACAGCGTGGGCTTCTACATATCGGGTCAGTTGCTGACCGAAGACTATTATGTCGCAAACAAGCTGATGAAGGGGTTCATCGGCTCTGCCAATATCGACACCAACTCGCGGCTCTGCATGTCCAGCGCGGTGGCCGGCCATGTGCGCGCCTTTGGCGAGGATGTCGTACCTGCGAGCTATGACGATCTTGATGCGGCCGATCTGATCGTGCTGGTCGGCTCCAACACGGCGTGGTGCCACCCGATCGTCTATCAGCGCATTCAGGACGCGCGCGCGCATCGCGGAACGAAGGTGGTGGTGATAGATCCGCGTCGAACGGAGACGTGCGAAGACGCCGACCTTCACCTCGCGATCCGCCCGGGAAGCGACGTCGCCCTGATGAATGGCCTGCTCAGTCATTGCCGCCGCGTCGGGGCTGTCGACCAGGCCTATATGGCTGCACACGTCACGACGCCCGCGGACTTCTGGGAGCGGATCGAAGCGAACAGCGATCTCTGGTCGGTCGCGCGCAATTGTGATGTCGCCGCCGACGAACTGCTCCGCTTCTTCGAACTGTTCGTCGCGACGCCGCGCACCGTCACGCTGTTCAGCCAAGGCATCAACCAGTCCTTGCGCGGAACGGACCAGGTGAACGCCATCATCAACGTCCACCTCGCCACGGGCCGGATCGGCAAGCCGGGAGCCGCGCCCTTCTCAATCACCGGCCAGCCCAACGCGATGGGTGGCCGCGAGGTGGG
>Ga0068863_100006877_pt1 | contig 11144 bp, 9 predicted proteins | sample KBSSwiS62_FD_66596 | JGI IMG/M metagenome (GOLD analysis project Ga0068863, IMG submission 66596) | Switchgrass rhizosphere microbial communities from Kellogg Biological Station, Michigan, USA - KBS Switchgrass S6-2 | ecosystem: Host-associated > Plants > Roots > Rhizosphere > Soil ...
CCGTCCGGCGCCGACCCCCGGGGACGACGCGGCGGGAACGCGTCGGCACTTCGCCGACGCCTGTCGGCGCTGGCACCGGTCTTGCAGGTGTTCCGGACTCGTCCCCGCATGCAGCCCAAGGATTCGCAATGATCGACGTCAAGACGCAGCCCGGGGTGGTGGCCGACCCGCTCGCCTCCCCGGAAGCCGCCGAGCAGTTCTGGTCGACGCTGCCCCAGTCGGAACCGCTGACGCTCCAGCGGCGCCTCTGCGAGGAGATCGCCCGGAGCGCGGGCTGGACGCGCCTCGACGTCAACCGCTTCCGGGCGCTGCGCCATCTCGACCGCCGGTCCGACCGCGTGCTGGAGGGCTTCCTCGCCGAATACGGCGCGCTGGGCGGCCAGTCCCCCGACATCGAGCGCGAGGCCTCGCTCGCCGCCGGGGAGCTCGCCCGCGCGTTCGGCCAGGAATACGAGCGCTATGCGCGGGCGGCGGCCGGCACGGGCGGCGGCCCCACCTGGCACCAGCGGATGCCGGAAATCGTCACGCGGCTGTACCGCCACCGCGAAGTGGAGGCCACGCTTGTGCTCTGCCGCTACGAGCGCTGGCCCGCCGCCCGCTGGCAAGGGCTGCACGAGACCTTTCGCCAGGTGCTCGCCATCGGCGGCGCCCGGCAGCCGATCGCGATGCGCCAGCGCACCGACAAGGCGATGGTGTCCCTCACCCCCGAGCAGGCGTACCTGCGGATCCTGCTGCTGCAGCTGCTGGACGGCGGCCGCTTTCGCCCCGACGAGATCCTCGCGGTGCGCCGGCACGTCGCCCGCTGGACCGCCACGCTCGCGCTGCAGCCTACCGACAGCGGTGCCGCCGATCGCGGCTTTCGTGTGGACCTCGCCGGCACCGACGGCCTGACGCGCGCGCTGCCGGCGGCGGCCGGCGCCACGCTGTGGCTCGACACCGCGCCGGTCGCGCAGGCGCTCGACGCGCTGATCGCGGAGCGCCGCGGCGCCGCGTCCACCGCCGCCGGATCCGCCGTCGACCGCATGGCCGATCTGCTCGCGAAGCTGCGCGATCTCTACGCGCCGGCGCATGCCCCGGTGCCGCGGCGCGGCGAGCGAACGAACGTCGCGTTCGTGTCGGTCGAGGCCACGGTGGGCGGCCTGCAATCGGTGTACCGGACGCTCGATGACGAAGCGCAGCGCGCCCGCGCCGCCGCGGCCGGCGTTCCGACCATCGCCGAGGAAATCGTCATCGGCGACGTCGGCGAGACGCATCCGAGCAGCGCGGTGCCGCCGCCGCGCGCGGCCGACGCGCCGCCGCTCGGCGACGCCGACGAGACCGACGCCGCGTACTCGCTGTGGCAGGTGCGCGACCGCAGCGCCTCCGGCAGCCGGATGCGCGGGCGGCCGGGCGGACGCGCGCCCAAGCCCGGATTCCTGATGGCGTTTCGCGACGACAAGTTCGCGCCGTGGACGATCGCCGTGGTGCGCCGGCTGAATCGCGTCACCGGTGCGCTGGTCGAGCTCGGCGTCGAGTACCTGGGCCACGATCCGCAGGCCTGCGTGCTCGCCGCCGGCAGCGCCCCCGCCGAGGGCACGGCGTCGGAAGCGCGCAGCGACCGCATCGCCGCGATCTTCCTTCCGCCGAACGCGGCGAACGCGCGGCGGCCCGTCGCGTCGCTGCTGCTGCCCGCGTGCGAGTTCGCCGCGGGCCGCACGCTCACGCTCGTCACCGCCATGGACGAGACCGTCATCCGGCTGAAGACGGCCCTCGAGCGCGACACCGACTACGTCTGGACGACGTTCGAGCCGCTGGCGGCGGCCTAGCGCACGCCCACGACGCCCTGGTCGACCAGCGCGGCCAGCGCGTCACCCGCAAGACCCAGACGCTCCCGCAGCACGTCCGCCGTATGCTCGCCGAGCAGCGGCGGCGGCCGCTCGCGGCGGATCGGCGTCGCGCCGAACTCGAGCGGCGCCTTCACTTGCGGCACGCTGCCGGCCAGCGCGTGCGGCAGGTCGAAGCGCAGACCGTGATCGATCGCCTGCGGGTCAGCGAACACCTGGTCGAGCGTGTTGATCGGACCGCACGGCACGCCGGCGGCCTCGAGCGCCTCGAGCCACGCCCGCTGCGGCCGCGTGCGCATCGCCGCTTCGAGCAGCGGCACCAGCGCGCCGCGATTGCGCACGCGCTCCGCGTTCTTCGCGTAGCGCGGATCGCGCGCCCATTCGGGATGGCCGGCGACGTCGCAGAATTTCGCGAACTGGCCGTCGTTGCCCACGGCGAGGATCAGGTGGCCGTCGGCGACGGCGAACGTCTGGTACGGGACGATGTTCTGGTGCGCGTTGCCGGCGCGCGCGGGCGCGCGGCCGGTGACGAGATAGTTGAGATTGAGCGTCGCCATCATCGCGACGGCGGTGTCGAAGAGATTGGTGTCGATCCACTGGCCCTCGCCGCTGCGCTCGCGATGCGCGAGCGCCGCCTGGATCGCCACGGTCGCGTACATGCCCGTCATCAGGTCGGAGATCGCGATGCCGGCCTTCTGCGGCCCGCCGCCGGGCAGGTCGTCACGCTCGCCGGTGACGCTCATGAAGCCGGCCATGCCCTGGATGATGAAGTCGTAGCCGGCGCGCTCGGCGTAGGGGCCGTGCTGGCCGAAGCCGGTGATCGAGCAGTAGACGAGCCGCGGATTGATCGCGGCGAGGCTGGCGTAATCGAGCCCGTACTTCTGGAGGCCGCCGACCTTGAAGTTCTCGACCAGGACGTCGGCCCCCACGGCCAGCGCCCGCACGAGATCGCGGCCGGCCTTGCGCGTGAAGTCGATCGCCACCGACAGCTTGCCGCCGTTGCACGCGAGGTAATACGCGGCTTCGCTCGTCTCGCGGCCGGCCGCGTCGCGCAGATACGGCGGCCCCCAGCCCCGCGTGTCGTCGCCGGTGCCGGGACGCTCGATCTTGATGACGGTCGCGCCGAGGTCGGCGAGCAGCTGCGTGCACCACGGCCCGGCGAGCACGCGGGAAAGGTCGAGCACCGTCAGATGTTCCAGCGGTCCGGGCATCGTTGGGGGCTGTCGTTGGCGCTCCGCACCGGTAGGGGCGCGAGGGCTTCAGTGTTCAGGCGCCCTCGCACCCCTACCGGCACGAAGCGCCAGCACAGCGTGATGCGGGCGCCCCGAATCACGCCGCTCCGAAGGCGGCTCGATGCCGGTGCCCTGACGCGGGCGCCTGAACACTGAAGCCCGCGGCAGGGTACCGGCAGCGGGACGCCTTCGCGAAACGACTCAGGCCTTCAGCGCCGTCAGGACCTCGTCCAGCATCTTCTTGGCGTCGCCGAAGAGCATCCGGTTGTTGTCCTTGTAGAAGAGCGGGTTGTCGACGCCCGCGTAGCCAGAGGCCATGCTGCGCTTCATCACGATCGACGTCTTCGCCTTCCACACTTCGAGCACCGGCATGCCCGCGATCGGGCTCGTCGGATCGTCCTGCGCCGCCGGATTCACGATGTCGTTCGCGCCGATGACCATCGCCACGTCCGTATCCGGGAAGTCGTCGTTCAGCTCGTCCATCTCGAAGACGATGTCGTACGGCACCTTCGCCTCGGCGAGCAGAACGTTCATGTGGCCCGGCATCCGTCCCGCCACCGGGTGGATGCCGAAGCGCACGTTGACGCCCTTGTCGCGCAAAACCTTGGTGATCTCGTAGACCGTGTGCTGCGCCTGCGCGACGGCCATGCCGTAGCCCGGGACGATGATCACGCTCTTCGCGTCGCGCAGCAGCTCGGCGGCCTCGGGCGCCAGGATCGGGTTCACTTCGCCCGCCGGCTGCACGGCGCCGGCCCCCGCCGCCGGCGCGCTGCTGTCGGTGCCGAAGCCGCCCGCGATCACCGAGAGAAAGTTGCGGTTCATCGCGTTGCACATGATGTACGACAGGATCGCGCCGCTGCTGCCGACCAGCGCGCCGGTGACGATCAGCAGGTCGTTGTTCAGCATGAAGCCGGTGGCCGCCGCCGCCCAGCCGGAATAGCTGTTCAGCATCGACACGACGACCGGCATGTCGGCGCCGCCGATCGCCATCACCATGTGGACGCCGAAGAGCAGCGCGACGATCGTCATCACGATCATCGGCAGCATCGCCCCGGACACGCTGTGCGCCGTGACGAACGCGTACCCGCAGAACAGTACGACGACGAGCCCCGCGAGGTTCAGCAGGTGCCGCCCCGGCAGCAGCACCGGCTTGCCGCTGATCTTCGCCGACAGCTTGCCGAACGCGATCACCGAGCCCGAGAACGTGATGGCGCCGATCAGCACGCCGAGATACATCTCGATCTCGTGGATCGTGTTCTCCGCCGGCGTGAGCGTGGTGGACACCGCGGGGTCGATGAAGTTGGCGTAGCCGACGAGCATGGCGGCAAGGCCGACGAGGCTGTGCATCAGCGCGACGAGCTCCGGCATCTGCGTCATCTGCACGACGCGCGCCGCGTAGAGGCCGATCGCCGCGCCGACGAGCATCGCGGCGAGGATGTACGGCAGCCCGGCAGGCGTGACCTGGATGCCGAACACAGTGGCGACGACGGCGATCGCCATGCCGATCATGCCGTAGAGGTTGCCGCGCCGCGACGTCTCCTGGTTCGACAGACCGCCCAGGCACAGGATGAAAAGGATCGTAGCGCCGATGTAGGCGACGGCGGAAATGCTCCAGCTCATGGTCACGGGTGCCTCACTTGCGGAACATGGCCAGCATGCGCCGGGTGACGGCGAAGCCGCCGAACATGTTCACCGTGGCGAGCGCGATCGCGCCTACCGACAGCCACCGGATCCATTCGTTCGGGCGCGCCAGGTCGGCGGAGATCTTCGTCAGGTCGGGCGCGACCTGCACCAGCGCGCCGATGGCGATGATGCTCGACACCGCGTTGGTCACGCTCATCAGCGGCGTGTGCAGCGCGGGCTTCACGTTCCATACCACCATGTAGCCGATGAAGCACGCGAGCACGAACACGGTGAAATGGGCGAGGAACGACGGCGGCGCGAACCGGCCGATCAGCAGGAACACGAGCGCGCCGGCGCCGAACAGCACGGCGGTCTTCGTTCCGGACATCGGTCCGCTCGGCTCGCCGTGGCCCTTTGGCTTGGGCGGCGCCGCGACCGCCGGCTTCGCGCCGGCCGCGGGAGGCGCGGCCGACAGCTTCGGCGGCGGCGGCGGCCACGTCACTTCACCCTTGTCGATCACCGTGGTGCCGCGCAGCACCTCGTCCTGCATGTCGACGTCGATCCTGTCGCCGTCGATGCTCTTGGTCTTGACGAGGTCCTCGATCACCCGCAGCAGGTTCGTCGCGTAGAGCGTGGACGCCTGCTTGGCGAGGCGGCTCGGCAGGTCCTTGTAGCCGATGATCGTGACGCCGTGGCGAACGACGATCTCGCCGGGCACCGTGAGCTCGCAGTTGCCGCCCTGCTCGGCCGCCATGTCGACGATGACGCTGCCCTGCCTCATCGACTTCACCATGTCCTCGGTGATCAGTTTGGGCGCGGGCTTCCCGGGAATGAGCGCGGTCGTGATGATGATGTCGACGTCCTTCGCCTGCTTCGCGAAGACCTCGCGCTGGGCCTTCTGGAAGCCCTCGCTCATCACCTTGGCGTAGCCGCCGACGCCGCTGCCCTCCTCCACGTAGTCGACCGGCACGTACTCGCCGCCGAGCGACTTGATCTGGTCGGCGACTTCGGGCCGCGTATCGTTGGCGCGCACGATCGCGCCAAGGCCTGACGCCGTGCCGATGGCCGCGAGCCCCGCCACGCCCGCGCCGATGACGAACACCTTGGCCGGCGGCACCTTGCCTGCCGCTGTGATCGAGCCGGTGAAGAAGCGGCCGAACGCATGCGCGGCCTCGATGACGGCGCGATAGCCGCCGATGTTGGCCATCGACGAGAGTGCGTCGAGCTTCTGTGCGCGCGAAATGCGCGGCACGCTGTCCATCGCCAGCACCGTCGCCTTGCGCGCCGCCAGCGCCTTCAGCAGGTCGGGGTTCTGCGCGGGCCAGATGAAGCTGACCAGCATGCCGCCTTCGCGCAGCAGCGCGACTTCCCCGCTGTCCGGGCCGCGCACCTTGAACACGATGTCGGACGCCGCCCACAGTTGCGCACGGTCGGCGATGATCTCCGCCCCCGCCGCGCGATAGGCGTCGTCGGCGATCTGCGCAGCGTCGCCGGCACCCTGCTCGACGGCAACGCGAAACCCCTGCTTGATCAGCTTCTCGACGACCTCGGGAACGGTGGCCACCCGCTTCTCGCCCGGGAAGACCTCACGGGGCACTCCGATCAGCACTGACATTCACGTTCCCCCTGGTCGCTCTCGCGCGGCGGGCGCGGCACGGGCCCCGTCCTCGTCGGCGCGACCGATCATATCAGCGCCGCGATGGCGGCGCCGGCTTCCGCCGTCGTGGCGCGGCCGCCGATGTCGGCGGTGCGCGGCGCTTGCGGATCGGCGAGCGTGCGCTCGATGGCCGACACGATCGCCGCCGCTGCGTCGTTGTGGCCGAGGAAGTCCAGCATCAGCGCGCCGGACCAGATCTGGCCGATCGGATTGGCGATGCCCTTGCCCGCGATGTCCGGCGCCGATCCGTGCACGGGCTCGAACAGCGACGGGAACAGTCGCTCGGGATTGATGTTCGCCGACGGGGCGATGCCGATCGTCCCGCACACCGCCGGGCCGAGGTCGGAGAGGATGTCGCCGAACAGGTTGGACGCGACGACGACGTCGAACACCTGCGGGCGGCCGACGAAATGCGCGCACAGGATGTCGATGTGGTACTGGTCGGTCCGGATGTCCGGATATTGCGCCGCCATCGCCTTGAAGCGCTCGTCCCAGTACGGCATCGTGATCGAGATGCCGTTCGACTTGGTCGCGGACGTCACGTGACGGTCGGCGCGCGTGCGCGCCAGCTCGAACGCGAACTTCATGATGCGATCGGTGCCCGTGCGCGAGAACACGCTCTGCTGGAACACGACCTCGCGCGGCGTCCCCTCCCACATGCGGCCGCCCACCGACGAATACTCGCCTTCGGTGTTCTCGCGCACCACGACGAAATCGATGTCGCCGGGCTTGCGGTTGGCAAGCGGCGTCGCGATGCCGGGCATCAGCCGGCACGGCCGCATGTTCACGTACTGGTCGAACTGGCGGCGGAACGGGATCAGCGAGCCCCAAAGCGAAATGTGATCGGGGACCGTCGCCGGCCAGCCGACCGCGCCGTAGAAGATCGCCTCGAAGCCCTTGAGCTGCTCGAACCAGTCCTCGGGCATCATCCGGCCGTGCTTCGCGTAGTAGTCGCAGCTCCAGTCGAAGTGCGTGAACGCGAGCTCGACGCCGAACTTCGCCGCGGCCGCCTCGACGACGCGCAGCCCCTCCGGTACCGTCTCCTTGCCGATGCCGTCGCCCGGCATCACCGCGATGCGATGCGCTGCCATCTCCCGTCCCCCTTTTGAGCCGGCGATTGTAGCGTCATACGTTTGGCCGATGCTGCCCCGCCGCGGCGCGCCGTTACGATGAGGGCGTTCCTCCTCACCCCGGAGACTGCCCATGGCCGCTTCCCCCGCTTCCACCGCTCCCTTGGCGTCCACCGGTTCCCGCCGCCTCGCTGCCGAACGCGCGCCCGCGCCTGCCGCCTGCTGGATCGGCGTCGTGTCGAGCGACCACGTCGCGGAGGCCGTTGCCGGTGGCTTCGCGCAGTTGAGCCACGGCAAGGCGGGCCCGCTCGAGCGCATGCGGGCCGGCGACGCCTTCGCGTACTACTCGCCGCGCGAAGCCTACCCGGACGGCCCGCCGGTGCAGGCGTTCACGGCCATCGGCCGCGTCGCCGACGGCCCGATCTTCCAGGTCCGCATCCGCGAGGATTTCTCGCCGTTTCGCCGCCGCGTGCGCTTTCTGTCCGCGTCGGCCGCGCCGGTCAAGCCGCTGATCGACGCGCTCTCATTCGTCCGCAACAAGGCGCATTGGGGCGCAGCGTTCCGGTTCGGCTTCCTGCGCGTCACGGCTGAGGATTTCGCCCGCATCGCCGCGGCCATGGGACCTCACGCCGCCGCCGAGTTTCCGGCGCCGCCGCCGGGCGCCGGCGCGTCCCCGGGCGCGGCCGCCGCTGCAACCCGGCTGTGATTCGCGGCATACTTGCCTCATCGCCTGCGAAGTAGGGACCGCGCCATGGCCAACCTCGTCGTCGCCGCGTTCCGGCCGAAGCCGGGCAAGGATGCGGACCTTCTCGCGTGCACGCGTGACCACCTCCCCATCCTTCGCGCCGAAGGCCTCGTCACCGAGCGTCCGTCGCTGGTCCTCCGCGCCGGGGACGGCGCCTTGCTCGAGATCTTCGAATGGCGGTCGGAAGCCGCGGTCGAAGCCGCGCATGCCAACCCGCGCGTGCAGGCGCTGTGGGCGCGCTACGAGGCCTGCTGCGACTACATCACGCTCGCGGATCTCGCCGAGGCCAAGTCGATGTTCCCGCACTTCGAGCTCGTCGTGCTCTGACGGCGCTGGTAAAATGGGCGCCCGCGCCGGCCTTTGCCGGCGTCGTCGTTTTCGAGCCCCGTGATCGCCGCCGTCCCCACCCATCGTCGCGCCATCCTGTTCATGATCGTCGGCGCCGCCTGCTGGTCGTCCGGCGGGTTCCTCGTGCGCCAGCTCTCGATCACGGACGCCTGGGAGATCGTGTTCTGGCGCTCGCTGTTCATGGCGGCGTTCGTCGCCGGCGTGCTGCTCGTCATGCACGGCCGGCGCATGCCGCGCGCCGTCGCCGCCGTGGGCTGGCCGGGCGTCATGGCGGGAACGTTCCTCGCGGGCACGTTCTTCTTCTACATCGGCTCCCTCACGCGCACCACGGTGGCCAACACCAATGTGCTGATGAGCGTGTCGCCGTTCCTCGCGGCGCTGGGCGGCCGCTTCCTGCTCGGCGAGCCCGTGCCGCTTCGCACGTGGGTCGCCATGATCGCGGCCTTCGCGGGCATCGTCGTGATGTTCGCCGACTCGCTCGACGCCGGCCGGATCGCCGGCAACCTGCTCGCGATCGGCGTGTCGGTGTGCTTCGCCGCGCAGGTGACATTGCTTCGCAAGTTCCACGCCACGGTGGACATGCTGCCCCAGGTGCTGATCGCGGGCGTCGTGTCCCTCGTTGTTGCGCTGGCCCTGGCGCCGCCGTTCGCCGCCTCGCATCGCGACCTCGCCATCCTGGCCGTGATGGGCTGCGTGCAGCTCGGCGCCGGGTGTCTCCTCGCCACGGCGGCGTCCAAGCGCCTTTCGGCCACGGAGCTCGGCCTGCTCGCGCTGCTGGAGCCCATCCTCGGCCCCGTGTGGGTCTGGGCGCTGATGGGCGAGGACCCCGGCCGCGCGACGCTCACGGGCGGCGCGATCGTGCTGTTCGCCGTGCTCGCCAACGAGGCCTTCGGCGCGTGGCGGGGCCGCGCCGTCGCCGCCGCGCCGCCGGGGCGCTAAGCGCCGCCGGGCCACCGCTGCGCTATGATGCGGGCCAGCGCGCGCCGGGCACCACGCCAATGAAACAGACCTTTCTCGATTTCGAGCAACCGATCGCCGAGCTGCAGCAGAAGATCGACGAGCTCCGCTACGTGCACGAGGACTCGGCGGTCGACATCTCGGACGAGATCGCCCGCCTTACCAAGAAGAGCCAGCAGCTCGCCAAGGAGATCTACGGCAAGCTGTCCGCATGGCAGATCGCCCAGGTCGCGCGCCATCCGCAACGCCCGTATACGCTCGACTACATCAACGGGATGTTCACCGACTTTCGCGAGCTGCACGGCGACCGCAGCTACGCGGACGACCCCGCGATCGTCGGGGGGCTCGCGCGCTTCAACGGCAAGCCCTGCATGGTGATCGGCCACCAGAAGGGCCGCGACACCAAGGAGAAGATCCACCGCAACTTCGGCATGCCGCGCCCCGAGGGCTACCGCAAGGCGCTGCGGCTCATGAAGCTCGCAGAGAAGTTCGAGCTGCCCCTGTTCACGTTCGTCGACACGCCGGGCGCGTATCCGGGCATCGGCGCCGAGGAGCGCGGCCAGTCCGAGGCGATCGGCCGCAACCTGTACGAAATGGCGGGACTGCGCACGCCGATCCTCGTCACGGTGATCGGCGAAGGCGGGTCCGGCGGCGCGCTGGCGGTGGCGATCGGCGACATCACGCTGATGCTGCAATACGCGACCTACTCGGTCATCTCGCCCGAAGGCTGCGCGTCGATCCTCTGGAAGTCGGCCGAGCATGCCCCCGAGGCCGCCGAGACGCTCGGCATCACCTCCGCGCGGCTGAAGCAGCTCGGCCTCATCGACAAGATCATCAGCGAGCCGCTCGGCGGCGCGCACCGCGACCACGCGGCGACGATGGTCACGCTCAAGAAGGCGCTGGTCGAGGCGCTGCGGCAGCTGCAGGACCAGCCGCTCGACACGCTGCTCGAGACGCGCGAGGACAAGATCCTCGGCTATGGAAAGTTCAAGGAGATCGTCTCCCCCTGACGCCGCCGGCGTCGCCGCGGCGGTCGCCGCCGCGCTCGATGCCCTGCCGGCGCCGGGGCCGGTCGCCATCGCGCTGTCCGGCGGCCGCGATTCGATCGCGCTCCTCCACGCCGTCGCCACGCTGGCGCCGCCGCGGCAGCGCCCGGTCGCTGCCGTCCATGTCCATCACGGTCTCTCGCCCCACGCGGATGCGTGGGCCGAATTTTGCGTGGCGACGTGTGCCGCGTACGGCGTCCCCTGTGCCGTGCGCCGCGTCGACGTCGGCCGCGGTCCACGCACCAGCCTCGAGGCGGAAGCACGCAGCGCCCGTTACGCGGCGCTGGCCGAGGCCGGGGTCGCGGCGGGCGCATGCGCCGTGCTGCTTGCGCACCACCGCGACGATCAGGCCGAGACGCTGCTGTTGCAGCTGCTGCGCGGCGCGGGCCCGCACGGCCTCGCCGCGATGCCCGCGCAGCGTCTGGCGCACGGCATCGCGTGGCTCCGTCCGCTGCTCGGCATCTCGCGCGCCGCGATCGACGCGCACGTCCGCGCGCACGGCCTTCGCTTCGTCGACGACCACAGCAACGGCGACACGCGCCGGGCGCGCAACGCCGTGCGGCACGTCGTCGCACCCGCGCTCGCTGCCGTCGCGCCGGCCTACGCGGCCACCCTCGCCCGCGCTGCGACGCTGCAGGCCGAC
>Ga0068863_100006880_pt1 | contig 11143 bp, 9 predicted proteins | sample KBSSwiS62_FD_66596 | JGI IMG/M metagenome (GOLD analysis project Ga0068863, IMG submission 66596) | Switchgrass rhizosphere microbial communities from Kellogg Biological Station, Michigan, USA - KBS Switchgrass S6-2 | ecosystem: Host-associated > Plants > Roots > Rhizosphere > Soil ...
GCGCCTGAATGGTGACGTCGAGCGCCGTCGTCGGCTCGTCGGCGATCACCAGCGACGGCCGGCACGCCAGCGCAATCGCAATCATGACCCGCTGGCGCATGCCGCCGGATAACTGGTGCGGGTAGTCCCTGACACGCGAGGCAGGATCCGGAATGCGCACCGCTTGCAGCAGCTCGATCGCCTTGTCACGCGCCTGCTGTCGCGACGCGCGGCCGTGCACGAGCAACGCTTCAGCAATCTGATCGCCGACACGAAACACCGGGTTGAGCGCGGTCATCGGTTCCTGAAAGATCAGGGAGATCTCCGCGCCGCGGACCTCGCGCATCGACGGCTCGGCGAGCTCGAGCAGGTCGCGGTCCTTGAACAGGATCCGGCCGCCGGCGATGCGGCCTGGCGGCTGAACCAGCCGCATGATCGACAGAGCGGTCACCGACTTGCCGCTCCCCGATTCGCCCACCAGTCCGAGCGTCTCGCCTGCGTTGATCTCGAAGCTGACCTCGTCGACGGCCGCGACAGGGACGGCGGTCGACTGCCGCCCGCCGGCTCCGGCCGGATCGAACACCGTTGTCAGGCGTTCAACTCGAAGGAGCGGATCCATCAAACGGTTGCAGTCTCTGCGTACTCGCCAAATACATCGCGCAGAGTGTCAGCGATTTCGCCAACTGTCGCTCTCGATTCAACGGCTGCTACAATCGGCCCGACGAGATTCTGCCCATCCCGGGCCGCCGTTGATACCGCGGTCAGCGCTCGCTGGCAGCCTTCGGCATCGCGACTCGCGCGGACGGCGCGGACACGCTCGATCTGCCGCCGCTCGACATCAGCGTCGACAGAGAAGAGCGCGGGGCCGACTCTGGTGTCGGGATCGGTGCCAGGATCGGTGCCGGGCTCGGCAAAGCGGTTGACACCGACGACGATTGATTGGCTGCTGTCCACGGCGAGCTGGGCCCGATACGCGGACTCCTGGATTTCTCGCTGGATGAACCCCGACTCGATGGCCGCCAGCGTGCCGCCGGCGTGCTCGATTCGGTCGAGGATCTCGCGGGCGCCCCGTTCGATCGTATTGGTCAGCGCTTCGATGGCGTACGACCCCGCCACCGGATCAACGGTGTTCACGACGCCGCTTTCCGCGGCGATCACCTGCTGGGTCCTGAGCGCGATTCGAGCCGAGTCTTCGGTCGGCAGCGCCAGCGCTTCGTCGCGTCCGTTGCAATGCAACGACTGTGTACCGCCGAGGACCGCCGCCATTGCCTGCAGCGCGACGCGGACGATGTTGTTGTCCGGCTGCTGGGCGGTCAGCGTGCTTCCAGCGGTCTGCGTGTGAAAGCGGAGCTGCTGAGCCCGCGGGTTCGTGGCATGAAATCGTTCGCGCATGATCCGCGCCCAAAGCCGCCGCGCCGCCCTGAACTTCGCGATTTCTTCGAGAAAGTCGTTGTGGGCGTTGAAGAAGAACGACACGCGTTGCCCGAAGCGATTGACGTCGAGCCCGGCGTCGATCGCCGCCTGGACGTAGGCGATCGCGTGCGCGAACGTGAACGCGACCTCCTGAACTGCGGTCGAGCCCGCTTCGCGGATGTGATAGCCACTGATCGAAATGGTGTTCCAGTTTGGCAGCTCGCGTTCGCAGAACGCGAAGATGTCGGTCACGAGCCGCAGCGAATGCCGTGGCGGGTAGATATAGGTGCCGCGCGCGACATATTCCTTCAGGATGTCGTTCTGGACCGTGCCGGACAGCGTCTGCAGCGGCACGCCCTGCCGCTTCGCGACCGCCACGTACAGCGCGAGGAGGACGATCGCCGTCGCGTTGATCGTCATCGAGGTCGAGACCTCGCCGAGCGGAATGCCGTCGAGCAGCGTGCTCATGTCCTCGATCGAATCGATGGCGACGCCGACGCGGCCGACCTCGCCGGCGGCCAGGGAATGGTCCGAGTCGTAGCCCATTTGCGTCGGCAGATCGAAGGCCACGCTCAAGCCGCTGACGCCTTGCGCGAGCAAGTACCGGTATCGCCGGTTGGATTCCTGCGCCGTCGCGAACCCCGCGTACTGCCGCATCGTCCAGAGCCGGCCGCGGTACATGGTCGGCTGGATGCCGCGAGTAAAGGGAAACTCGCCCGGATCCGAAAGCTCTTGATGTGGATCCCAGTCCGCCAAGTCGGCGGGCGTGACCACGGGAGGGAGGTGCACGGCGGCGATTGTACTGCGACTTTCGTGGCCGAGGTCGCTGTAAGTGCTTGACACGATGGCGCCTTCGCCTTAAACTCAACCTACTCTCAGACACTTTCCGACTCATATGAACACGTCAGGTCCCGATCCCTGTCCACCGCCCTGGTGTATGCAGGCTTCGATCGGGAGGCGCCTCGGGAACCCCGGCCCGGCGGCGTAGGAGGGAACGCAGATGGACGACGTCGTGAACCGGTTCGCACGAGAGCTGGCCGACGCGATTGCCGCCGCGGTCGCGGAAAACGCGCAGGTCGAGGCCTGCCGGGAGAAAGCGCGTGCGGCGGGGTTCGAGATGAAAGTGACGCTCGAAGCCGTCGTGGGATTCGTCAGCCGCTCTCAGCAGTCGTCGGCGCTCGCCAAAGTGGCCGCGCCAGCTCGTGTCGTGCAGCCGCGCCGGAACTTTGAAGTGACCGCAAACGATCGCCGCTTTCTTCGATCGCTGAGGATCGCGGCGGACGAGACCGCGGAGCCCGTTGAATAATCGAAGCAGTCGAAGACAGACTTGAAGTCACAGGCCGGCACGCGAAAGCGTGCCGGCCTTTTTCGTGAAAGGCCGTCATGCATCCGCTTCACGGCACCTGGATCGCCAACCTCTCGAAGTCCACCCGGCACACGAACCACCAGTTTCAGAACGCGACCATGCGCTTCGACGTCGGGACGGACACAGTGGTCCTCAGTTACGAAGGCGTGAACGCCTCGGGCAAGCACGAATCGAGCACCCAGACGATCCACGCCGACGGCCAGGAGCGCCCCGTTCCGGGCGCCCCGGGAATTGTCGCCATCAGCACGCTTGAGACGCGCCGCCTCGAGTCGTCGGCCATGAAGGACGGCGTCGCACTCGGGCGCGGTACGTATGAAGTGGACGAAGAGGGCAGGACCCTTACGGCCACCGTGAGCGGCGTCGATGCCAGCGGGAAGCCGTTCGATCAGGTGATCGTCTTCGATCGCGGCGAGTGACGGCGTCTAGCTGCTAAGCCTTGGTCTGGTTCGCGACGCGCGCGGCCGCCGCTGCCGCCGCGGCCGGGTCGCCGAGGTAGTAGTGACGGATCGGCTTCAAGTTGTCGTCCAGCTCGTAGACGAGCGGGATACCGGTGGGGATGTTCAGCTCGACGATCGTCCGCTCGTCGATATTGTCGAGGTACTTCACGAGCGCACGCAGGCTGTTGCCATGCGCGGCCACGATCACACGCTTGCCGCTTTGAATCGTGGGCCCGATTGCCGAGTGCCAGTAGGGCAGAAATCGCGCAACCGTATCCTTCAACGTTTCAGTCAGCGGGAGCTCGTTCGGCGAGAGCATCGCGTATCGAGGATCGCGGGACGGGTGCCGTGGGTCGTCGGCCGTGAGCGGGGGCGGTGGAAGGTCGTAACTGCGCCGCCAGATCTTCGTCTGCGCCTCGCCGTGCAGCGCGGCGGTTTCCGCCTTGTTCAATCCCTGCAGCGCTCCGTAGTGGCGTTCGTTGAGCCGCCAGTCTTTCGTCACCGGAATCCACAGCAGGTCGAGATGGTCGAGGACGATGCCAAGCGTCCGGATCGCGCGCTTGAGCACCGACGTGAACGCGATGTCGAAGACATAACCGCCTTCACGTAGAAGGCGCGCCGCTTCCCTGGCCTCCTCACGGCCTTTTTCAGACAGGTCGACGTCGGTCCACCCAGTGAACCGGTTCTCCTTGTTCCAGGTGCTTTCGCCGTGGCGGAGCAGGACGAGTTTGTGCATGGTCGCTCGTGCTTCGATTCCCAGGCCCGGCTACCCGCCTTCGCTCGCGGCGCTTCGGCGAGGCCTCGCCGTAGCTCCGTCAGATTGCGACGGAGCAGAGGCGGGAAGCCGGACACTCCGCACGAGACCGGCCTTGCCGGCGAAGGTGGCCGACGCTCCCAGCTCCTCTTCGATGCGGAGCAGTTGGTTGTATTTGCAGACCCGATCGGTGCGACTGGCGGACCCCGTCTTGATTTGACCCGCGGCCGTGCCGACAGCCAGGTCGGCAATCGTCGTGTCCTCGGTCTCGCCGGAGCGGTGCGAGATGATCGTGGCGTAACCGGCGTCCGCGGCCATGCGGACGGCGTCCAGCGTCTCGGTGACGGTGCCGATCTGATTGAGCTTGACGAGCAGGGCGTTGCCGACGCCGTCGTTGATCCCTCGCTTCAGGATCTCCGGGTTCGTCACGAACACATCGTCCCCGACCAGCTGGACGCGATCGCCCAGAGCCTTCGTCAACCGCTGCCAGCCCTCCCAGTCGCCTTCGGCGAGACCGTCTTCGATCGAGACGATGGGATACTGCCGAATCCAGTCCTCGTACAAACTGATCATCTCGTCTGAGGTCCGGTCCGGCTCGCCGGATTTCTTGAACGTGTATCTGCCGAAGCTGCCTGCCCTGATCGAAGTCGAAGCGGCCCAGAGCTCGCTCGAGGCGACGTCGAGCGCAAGCCATACGTCGGCACCCGGCTTCAACCCGGCCTTGCTCACGGCCTCGAGGACGACCTCCACCGCTTCCCGATTCGACTTGAGATTCGGCGCGAATCCACCCTCATCGCCGACGCCCGTCGATTGGCCGCGTCCCTTCAAAATGCCGCGCAGCGCGTGGAAGACTTCGGCGCCCCAGCGCAGCGCCTCGGCAAAAGAAGGCGCGCTCAGCGGCATGACCATGAACTCCTGAAAATCGACGCTCGAATCGGCGTGCGCGCCGCCGTTCAGGATATTCATCATCGGCACGGGCAGCGTGAACGCGTTGCTGCCGTAGAGATTGCCGATGTGTCGATAGAGCGGAACCCTTTGCGACGCGGCCTCCGCGCGAAGCGCCGCCATCGATACGCCGAGCAAGGCATTGGCGCCGAGGCGGCTCTTGGTTGCCGTACCGTCGAGCGCAATCATCGCCTCGTCCAGCCCACGCTGGTCGAGGTCGCGGCCGACGATCGCCTTGGCGATTTCGCCGTTCACGTTCGAGACCGCTTTACGGGCGCCTTTGCCGAGGTACCGCGACTTGTCCCCGTCGCGGAGCTCGAGGGCTTCGCGCTCGCCGGTGGACGCGCCCGACGGCACCGCGGCGCGGCCGCTCGCGCCGCCGTCGAGCATCACATCGACTTCGACGGTCGGATTCCCGCGCGAGTCGACGATCTCGCGCCCGTGCACGCGATTGATCTTCACTGGACGCTCCGTGCCCGGTTGGCCGCTGTTGCGTCGAGCACGTGCACGCGGACGCCGCTCGCCGCCGCCCGGGATCGGTGGACACGTTCGGTCGCCTTGTGGAAATCGCTCGGTGCGGCGCTCGGGATCGACACGAACGTCTGCGGGTTGAGGTCCACGAGCGGGAACCACGAGCTCTGCACCTGCACCATGATGCGGTGACCGCGGCGGAACGTGTGGTTGACGTCAGGCATGTCGAAGTTGACCGCTTCGACCTTTCCTGGCACGAACGGTTCGGGCCGCTCGAAGCTTTTCCGGAACTTTCCACGCATTGGCTCCCCGCGGATCAGCTGCTGATAGCCGCCCATCGACTCGCGCGGCATCCCCACATCCCTCGGCGGACCGCCGGCGGCACCGTCCGTGTCCGGGTAATCGATCGGATACACGTCGATCACCTTGATGACGAAGTCCGAGTCGGTCCCGGTCGTCGACACCTGCAGCGCGGGAGAAACCGGTCCGACGACGGTGATGTCTTCGTCGAGCGGCGGCGTCTGGTAGACGAGCACATCAGGCCGTTTGGCCGCGAACCGCTGGTCGCTGACCATGTACTCCTGCGGCACGTTTTGCGTCGTGTAGCCGACGAATGGCACCGGGTGAGCCGGGTCGCTCACGTATTCGTCGAAAGTTTCCTGCGTTTCGGTCGGCGCGTCGAACGAGAGCGCGCCGTTCGCGTGGAAATACAGCGTCCTGGCGCTTGCGCTCGGCGGCGGCCAGCTCGCGTACTGCCGCCAGACGTTGGTGCCGGTCTCGAACACGTACGCCTTCGGGAGCTTGGTGTCCGCGGCGCTCTTCAAGTGCTGCTCGAAGAACGGAAACACAATCCGTTCCCGGTAGAAGTCACCGGTCTTCGAGCCGAACGTCACCCGCCCCAGCCGCTCGCCGTCGAACCGTCCCCAGCCGCCATGGACCCAGGGACCCTCGACGAGCGTGATCGGCGTCGCCGGATTGTTGCGGGCTATCGCAGTGAAGGTCCTGAGCGGCCCCGCGAGATCCTCCGCGTCGAACCAACCGCCCACCACGAGGACCGCGCACGTGATGTTGCGCATGTGCCGCGAAAGATCGCGCGACTGCCAGTACGCATCGTAGGTGTCGTGGCGAATCTGGTCCTCCCACAACCAGTGCCCTTCCTGGAAGAACTGACCCGTGGAGCTGCGCAGCGGCTTCATGCGCTGATAGAAGTCGTAGCCGTCGTTGGTGCCGTACTCGAACGCCGGCGACCCGCGAGCCGGCAGCGTCGGCTGCGGGCGGGGTTTGAAGCCCGTGTAGAAGCTGAAGTTCGCCGCGAGCATGAACGCGCCGTTGTGGTACGAGTCGTCGCCCATGAAGAGATCGGTCATCGGCGCCTGCGGTGATGCGGCTTTGATGGCCGGGTGGTTATCGATGATGCTGGCCGAGGTGTAGAAGCCTGGATACGAAATGCCCCAAATCCCCACGCGCCCATTGTGGTTCGCCACGTTCTTCAGCAGCCACTCGACGGTATCGTAGGTGTCGGTGCTTTCATCGACGTCGGCGTTGCTCGTCGGCGTGTCGATGTGCGGACGCATCTCGACGAAATCGCCCTCAGACAGGTAACGGCCGCGCACGTCCTGGAACACGAAGATGTACCCCGCCCGGTCGAAGGCCTCGGATGGCCCCAGGCGCGTCCTGAACTGATCGACGCCGTATGGCGAGACGCTGTAAGGCGTCCGCGTCATCAGGAACGGGTAGCTGCGCGACGTATCTTTCGGCACGTAGATCGACGTGAACAGCCGCTTGCCGTCCCGCACGGTGATGTACGCCTCGTATTTCGTGTAGTTCGCCTGAACGTTGAATGGCGCGGGCGTCTGAGCGCGCGGAACGCTCGCGAACACGGTTGCGGCGAGACCGGCCACCGACAGCGCAACCCACGTCTGCCTGCTCATCCCCCTGCTCCTCGCCGATCGGCCTCGGCCTCGAATGTCAACGCGTCATCGCTGATCGATCCGATGAGCGGCTCGTCATCGGTGGTAACGACGACGATGCCCCCGTCGGTGACGGTGTGGCGGCGCCGATCCTCGTCGATGTTGTAGCCGATGTGCGCCCCGCGCGGGATCAACACGTCGCGGTCGATGATCGCGCGCTTGATCTTCGCGTGCCGTCCGACGCGCACCCCCGGCATCAGGATGCATTGCTCGATGTGGCAGAAGCTGTGGACACGGACGTTGGGACACAGCACGCTGCCGAAGATGCTGCTGCCCGAGACGATGCAGCCGGGAGAGATCACTGAATCGAGCGCTTGTCCGCATCGAATCCCGGTTTCCGCGAAGACGAATTTCGCCGGCGGCGCCTGCGGCTGGTACGTCCGCAGCGGCCATTCAGGGTCGTACAGGTTGAATTCCGGGTTCACCTGGCACAGGTCCATGTTGGCCTCGAAGTAGGCGTCCAGCGTGCCGATATCGCGCCAGTACTTCGCGGCCTTCTTGTTCTCGTCGTAGAAACGGTAGGAGTACACCGGCACCTGGTGGATGAGCGCGGGGATGATGTCCTTGCCGAAATCGTGCGTAGTAGGCTGCAGCGCGTCGGCCTCGAGCGCCTGCACGAGCATGTCGGTGTCGAAGATGTAGACGCCCATCGACGCCAGCGCCAGATCCGGCGCGCCCGGAATGGCGCTCGGCACCTTCGGCTTTTCCTGGAATCCCGTCACGCGTTCGCTTTCGTCCACGGCGATGATGCCGAATCGCTTTCCGTCGGTCACCGGCACTTCGATCGTCGCCAGCGTCACCGCGGCACCCCGTTCCTGATGGAAGCGGAGCATGCGCGCATAGTCCATCTTGTAGACGTGGTCGCCCGACAGCACGATCAGGTACCGCGGGCCCTCGCGCATGATCGAATACAGGTTCTGGTAGACCGCATCGGCCGTCCCCTGATACCAGTGCTCGCTGACGCGCTTCTGCGGCGGCAGGATCTCGACGAACTCGCCGAGTTCTTCCGAGACGATGCCCCAGCCCATCCGGATGTGCCGGTTGAGCGACAGCGATTTGTACTGAGTGGCGATGAAGATGCGCCGGAGGCCGGAATTGATACAGTTGCTGAGCGAAAAGTCGATGATTCGGTACGGCCCGCCGAAATACACCGCCGGTTTCGCGCGATCTTTCGTCAGCGGATAGAGCCGTTCGCCAGCCCCACCAGCGAGGACGATCACCAGGCTGTCGTCGAGCAGGGTTGACATGGCTCTCGCCCGCTAGGCCTTGCGCAGCACGACCCGCGCCGGCGCTCCATCCGATCCGACGATGCGCAGCGGAAGGCAGCAAAGATCGTAGATGCCCGGCTCGACGTCGCGGAGGTTGAGGCCTTCGATCACAATCGCTCCGGCTCCAAGCAGCACGTGGTGGGCCGGTGCACCCGGCGTCTTGAACCGTTCGATCGAGAGATAGTCGACACCAACCAGCTTGATCCCGTGGGCGACGAGATGGCGCGCGCCAGACTCGGTCACGCCGATGTAGTCGGGCCGGAATTCGGGCGTGCCCCAGAGGAGCGAGTTGCGCGTCTTGATCAGAATCCGCACGTCCTCCGAAAAATCCTGGTCCGCCAGATCCTCGGCCGCAATGCCGGTGCGCGAGTGGACCTGGATCACCCGGACCCGGCCCATCAGCAGGTCGAGCGGGAGCGCTTCCGCTCCCGGCCCGCTGTCGAAAAAGTGCCGCGGGGCGTCGACGTGCGTCCCGCAATGGGCGCTCATATGGAGCGCGGACACGTTCGAGCTGTCGCCGCTGGCCAGACGCTTGATGGGCTCGAGACTGAACGGCGTGTTATGCGGGTAGGTTGGGAGCGTCGCGTCGAGAGGGACCGAAACGTCGATGAGCTTCATGAAGGGGCAAAGAGCCGGATGATAGCACAGCGCCCGAGCCCCAAAACCCGGCTGAAGTGCTGCATCCATAAGGGTTTGACTTGCCCGGAGCCTGACGCCTATGATGGGTCTTCGATTGCGACTTTATCTTGGGAGAATTGGCTTTATGACGCGTCGTCTGTTTCCGCTTTTTGCACTGGTTGTTCTCGCTTCCTCGATCGCGGTCCGCGCACAAGCGCCTCCAACCAAGGACGACAAGAAGAAGACGGACGCGCAGAACAAAGAGATCCAGAACATCGTCAAGATGGTGGACGGGATCGCCGCGGGACAGCCAGCGCCGAACGACCTCGCGCTGACGTGGGTGCGTGAGGACGTATTGAAGGCGCAAGGCAACAAGGAGTACGTGCCGTTTACCGTCACGGTCGACGCGTCGAAGTTGAGCGGGAACAACGTGGCGTTCTACTGGCGCGTGGTGAACAAGAACGCCCCGTCCGCTGCCGCCGCCGCGCCCGCGGACGCGAAGAAGGACGAGAAGAAGGACGACAAGAACAAGAAGACCGACTACGCGTACGAGGACATCGCCTTCGTTCCTGTCGCCGCCGGCCAGACGCCGATGCGGATTTCGCGATCGTTCACCGTGCCCGCCGGCAGCTACGACGTCTACCTGATCGCCAAAGAGCCGACGCCCGACAAGGCACCCAAGAACGCGCCGCCGCCGAAGGCGTCGGTGGTGAAGCATACCGTCGAGGTGCCGGACTTTTGGAACGGCGAATTGGCGACCAGTTCGGTGATCGTGGCACAGCGCATCGACCCGCTGCCCGCGCCGCTGACGCCGCAGCAGCAAGCCGATCGCCCGTACGCGCTCGGTCAAATGGAAATCGTTCCGGCGTTCGAGACGAAGTTCACGAAGAAGTCCGAGCTCTCGACCTTCATGCTGATCTACAACCCGAAGGTGGACAGCGCGAACAAGCCGGACGTGAGCGTCGAGTACAACTTCTATCAGAAGGCCGCCGGGCAGCCGGAGAAGTTCTTCAACAAGACGAACCCGCAGAGCCTGAACGCCCAGACGCTGCCGCCGCAGTTCGACCTCGCGGCGGGCCATCAGCTGCAGAGCGGTCAGGCGGTGCCCCTGGCCTCGTTCCCCGAAGGCGATTACCGGCTCGAGATCAAGGTGACCGACAAGCTCGCGAACAAGACGTTGACCCGGGAGATCAATTTCACGATCAGCCCGTCGTAGCAGGAGGGCCGATCCCGGAGACATCATGCGAAGCATGACCAGAATGGCGGCGTCCGCGGCGCTCGGCGGTCTGGTGCTTCTTGTACTTCCAGTGCCTGCCGTCGCTCAGGCGCCGCAGGTGCAGGCGATTACGCATGTGGCGTCGATGGCGCCGGGCTCGATTCTGGGGACAGTTCAGGACGAAAAAGGCGCCCCGGTCGCGGGCGCGATGGTCTCGGCGTTCGGCAGTTCGTCGGCCGTCGCGGTCACCGATCGCTCTGGACGTTTCGAACTGCGGCCATTGCCGCCCGGCCCGTATCTGGTGCGCGCGCATTCGAGCGGGTTCATCGCGTCGCGCGCGCAGATCGTCGACGTCCGGCCCAGCGCGCGCAGCGCCTCGTCGATTGCCTTACGGCACTCGCCGACACCGGGCAATCTCTCGTCGTATCCCATTGCCGTGGCGGGCATCGGCGCCTCGATCGAGCCCGCGCCGGCGCCGGCCGATGCGACCGACACGGCGGCAACCGCTGACCCGTCGTCGGACGATCATTCCGATATCGCGTGGCGGCTGCGTCATCTACGACGCGGCGTCCTCAAGGACGCGACGGTCACCGACGAACTCTTCGCGGGCCTGCCGAACGACGAAGGCTCGTTCGGTGCGGGGGGATTCGGCAACCACTCGTTCGGATCGCCCGCCCATCTCGCGGCCAATTTCTTCGCCGGCACA
>Ga0068863_100006881_pt1 | contig 11142 bp, 10 predicted proteins | sample KBSSwiS62_FD_66596 | JGI IMG/M metagenome (GOLD analysis project Ga0068863, IMG submission 66596) | Switchgrass rhizosphere microbial communities from Kellogg Biological Station, Michigan, USA - KBS Switchgrass S6-2 | ecosystem: Host-associated > Plants > Roots > Rhizosphere > Soil ...
GATGGTCGGTACGTCACGCGGTCGAACGCGGTCATCACAGCCGTCGGTTTCCTCAGCCGGCCCAACATCCCCGATCTTCCCGGCGCATCGCAGTTCGAAGGCCTGTCCTGGCACACGGCGCGCTGGCCGCAAGGAATGGACCTGAGCGACAAGCGCGTGGCGGTGATCGGCACGGGTTGTACGGGCTACCAGATGATCCCTGAGCTCGCACGGGAGGCCGCGCATCTCACGGTCTTTCAGCGCACGCCGCAGTGGGTGTTCCCGGTTCCCGGCTACACATCGCCCTTCCCGCCGCAAATTTCATGGCTCGACCGGAACCTGCCGTTCCACACCAACTTCATGCGCGCGCAGAGCGCCAACACGGCATGGTTCACCAAATTGACCACGATCGATCCGGAATTCGACGATCCTCATGCCTGCAACGCAATGAACAAGATGGCGCGAGACGTGTGCGTGAAGTTCCTCAACGACAAGATCGCGGACCCGGAACTGGCCAAGATCATGACGCCGAAACATCCGGTCTGGTCGGCGCGCGCGGTCGTCGTCGATCCTCAATACGGCATTTTCGACGCCGTCCAGCGCGATAACACGACGCTGGTCACGAGCGGGGTCAAGCAGATCAATGCCCGGGGCATCGAGGATCAGGATGGCATTCAACATGATGCCGACATCATCGTATATGCGACGGGATTCCGCGCTGCCGACTATTTCTATCCAATGGAGATACGCGGCAGGGGCGGTATGACGGTCGGCGAACTTTGGGGGCCGGATGGTCCAAAGGCCTATCGCGGCTGCATGATGCCGGGTTTCCCGAATTTCTGGTCGATCTATGGACCCAACACGAACGGCGGCCTGGGCGCCGCGGCTTTCCATGAAATGATCACCCTTTTCGCCATGAAGTGCATCGAGCAGATGTTCCTGACCGGCAAAACGACCGTGGAGGTCAAGAAAGAGCCCTATGTCGAATATAACGAACTGCTGGACCGGCTGAACCTCCAACGCGTCTGGAGCGACAAGCGGGCAGACAATTATTATTGGACTCACTCCACGCGTACAGCGGTGCAGTGTCCCTTGCCGAATACCCAGATCTGGAGCTATCTCAATCACCCGCAATTCGAGCATCTGGAGATGCAATAGCCGGTGCCCCTCTGTCGTAGCCTCGATCCCGCGCAGCACCGTATCGCAGAAGCGGCCGGTCGGACCGCGTGACCGGGCAGGATCGACGCGTAGCACCTGCTGAGGTCGATCATGCTCCGGTCGGTTTGAGGTTTCGGCGCCGTGCCGCCTAACATGACGAAGGCCCTTCCATTGCTTGTGCTGCCGTTCCTGCTCGGCGCAACGGCAGACACGCTGCGTTTTGTCCTGCCGGTTGCGTGCAGTCTTGGGCGCGACTGTGCTATTCAGAATTACGTCGACACCGACGCGTCGGCGGCAGCGAGCGATTTTCGCTGCGGCGGGCGAACCTACGACAAGCACGACGGCATCGACTTCCGGCTACGGAGCGAGGCCGAGATGACGCGCGGCGTCGCGGTCCTTGCCGCGGCCAATGGCACGGTAGTGCGCATGCGTGATGGCGTCACCGATATCTCGGTCAAGCAGGCCGGCCGCGCGGCTCCCGCCAACATCATGTGCGGCAACGGCGTAGTCATCGAACATGGCGGCGGTGTGGAGACGCAATATTGCCACATGGCCAAGGACAGCATCCTGGTTCAGCCTGGCCAAAGGGTGAGCGCGGGGACGCCCATCGGCCGTGTCGGCCTGTCGGGCAATACCGAATATCCGCATCTTCATTTCACTGTGCGCGAAGGCGGAAAGGCGATTGATCCCTTCGCCTATGGCGCGAAGCCCGGTCAGTGCGGCGGCGGACGCAGCCTGTGGGCGGCCTTAGCCGGTGTCGATGCCTATCGTGCAGGCGAAGTGCTCAACGCCGGTTTCGCGACCGGCCCCGTCTCAATGGCGCTCGTGCAGCGTTATGGATCGATGCCGGTGCCCCGACCGACCCGTGACGCACCGGCGCTGGTCGCCTTCGTACAGGCAATCGGGCTTGAGGGTGGCGATGTCCAACGCTTGACCGTGACCGCGCCCGACGGGTCGGTGATCGGCGACAATCGCGTGCAGCCGCTAGATCGCGATAAGGCGCAATGGGTCATCTTCGCCGGCAGGAAGCGGCCGCCAGCGGGCTGGGCGAGCGGGCGGTACAGCGCGCATTATACCGTTGTGCGCGCTGGCAAGGTGGCGATCGGCGACAGTTTCAGCTTGCAGCTCTGAAGTATCGCCGAGCGAGGCGGACACTCAAAGCTTACGTGCCACCAGTGTGTTACCGGCCGCAAAACCAGAACGAGCCTTTTCCGGGAGGGCTTGGAGCAATCGCCGCCAAAATGGCCCACCTGGCCTCTCGGAAATAAGCTCGATAACCGACTTGGCGTGAAATTCCGCGCGCAATTCTTCGTCCGTCAGGGCTTCAGCAATTCCGGCAAGCTGCCATTGGATAGCATGATCGGGAGTTTGGCTGGACGCAGTTACAAGCCTAATCCTCTCGAACCCGTCGTCGAAGAGACGAGCCAGCCCCTCCCGTGTTGCGTTGAAATAATGCGATGGGTAGCCATGGACCGGCACAAGGAACGGGAAGTCGATGACGATAATCCCTCCCGGCTTGAGCATTCGGGCGAACTCCGCGGCGGCCACCCAAGGCTCGGTCATATGTTCCATGACCGCGAAGCAGCCGATGCCGTCGAGGCAGGCATCCGCAATCGGGTACCGGCACGCTGGTTCAATGATGATGTCAGCGCTGATCGACGGGTAAACTTCCAGATAAAGGCAATTGTCGAACGTGCGGCCACGGCGACCGCAGCCTACGTCCAGATAAAGCCGATCCGGATTGTCCCGGACCATCTCGACGAACTCTCCGAGCCCGGGATTAGCGGACTCATCATCATAATCGTCGATGCGGTGGGCCTGCCCTCCATAAGCCACCGGGAAACTTCCTGCTTCGCGAAGGAATCGGAACGAGCCGCCTACGCCCCTTGAGGCATCGAGCAATGAGACAAAGCGCTCATATTTCGCCGCTTCCCGTGTGCCAGGAAGATTTGCGGCAGCGCGCGTCAATTGCTTGCGGCCTTCCTTGCGGCCGTGACGTTCGAAATGCTTCCATGCGTCTCCTCCCGCTGCAACGTGGCGAGCCACGTCGGGATTGGCCGCAAGGTAAAGTGCTTCGACGAAGTTAGCCTCCGTTGCCAATTCAAGATGCGCGGAGGAATGCATTCAGCGTGACATACCGCCATCTACTCGCGGAGAGCAATGGCTGGAAGAACCGCTTATCGGACCCAATGGCCGGTTGACGTCTTTACGGCCCCCAGCCAAAGCAGTGCCATCGCCCTGGCGGGGAAAAGGGAATGCGTCGGCGGATATTGTTCGTACATCAGAATTTTCCAGGACAATTTCCGCATATAGCCGACGCGTTAGTAGCGCGCGGCGATCAAGTTTATGCGCTGGGCGGAGCGACGGCGAAGGAACGGCGCGGCGTGAGGCTTTTCCGGTGGAAGAACCAAAGGGGGTCCACCACCGGCATTTTCGATGCCGCAACGCGTGCGGAAGCCGATTTGATCCGCGGCCAGGCCGCAGCGGTTGCTGCAACCGGCATCAAGAAATCAGGATTTGTGCCCGACATTATCATTGGCCATCCGGGCTGGGGCGAGACGCTTCATCTGAAGGCCATATTCCCCGAGGCGAAGCTGATCCTGTTCGCCGAGTTCTACTACAAGCATTTCGGCGCGGACGTGAACTTCGATCGGGAGTTCGAAACGCCTTCGCTCGCCGGCGCGATGCGATCGACCGGCAAAAACGCGACAGGCGTGCTTGCCTACGCAATGGCGGATCTGCTCGTCAGTCCCACCCATTTTCAGGCTTCTACATTTCCGCCCATCTTTCGCGATCGAATGACGATCCATCATGAAGGCGTGGATCTTTCGCAGGCGCGCTCCAGACCCAATGCGAGAATCGAGTTGGCGAGCGGGATCGTGCTCGATCGATCGACACCCGTCATCACCTTCATCAATCGCAATTTTGAGCGCCTGCGCGGCTTCCATATTTTTATGCGCGCCCTTCCTGAATTTCTCGAAGCCGTACCGGAGGCGCATATTCTCGCCATCGGCGCCGATGACAATGGTTATGGCGGGCCGCGGGCAGACGGCAAGACATGGCGTCAGGCGATGTTCGACGAATTGGGTGATCGCCTGGATCGGAGCCGCGTCCACTTCCTCGGCCGGGTCGAACATGCGAAGATGATCGATTGCCTGTCGATCGGTGCGGCCCACGTCTATTATACCTATCCGTTCACGCTGTCCTGGTCGCTGGTTGAGGCGATGGCCTGCGAATGCCTGATATTGGGTTCTGACACTGCGCCCGTCCGCGACGCGATCACCAATGGAGAGAACGGCGTGCTGCTCGATTTTTTCGACGTGAAGGCTCTCGCGCGCGCGATGATTGCGGCCGTGCGTGAGCCGGGACGCTATGCCGGGATGCGCAAGCAGGCTCGCGTGACGGCGCTGGCGCGCTTTGATCACAAGACGGTCGGCGTGCCGGGGTGGATCGAGCTCATTGACGACGTCGTCAATCGCTCGTCCTGCGGCAGGGATTAGCCATGCCGGCGGCGATCTACTTCGCACCCGATGCCTTCGTCCTCGATGGCAAGCAGATCATGGGGCGGCGCGTAGCGGGCGCGTCTTTCCTCCGCGCCGCCGTGGAGGGCCGAGTGGGTGAGCCACTTCTCGCCTATACGGATCGGGGCTATTTCGGCGAATTCCAGGCTGCGGTCGGCGCGTTGGACGCTGAAGCTCCCACTAGGACGATCGCTTTAGGCGACCATGCCGAGCTCGCCAGATGTGGTACGCTGTTCCGCAGTGACCCGGTTATCGGGCCAGAGGCGCGGCTTCGCCTGCGGAGCGGGCCGGCGCGCTTTAGCCTCTGCGGCGTTACCCACACGTTGATGACCTCGCATTCGATCGAAGCAATCGCCGCATTGGCGAGCGAACCGGTCATGCCGTGGGATGCGCTGATTTGCACTTCGACGGTCGCCCGCGATGTCGTGCGGTCGATCTTCGATGACGCCGCCGACTATATCGGCTGGCGTTCCGGGGTAGGTAAGCCTGTATCCCTGCCGTATCTGCCGCTGATCCCGCTGGGGCTTCACAGTAAGGACCTGGCGCCGACCCAAGGTGCGCGGCACCGGGCGCGCACGCGCTTTGCGATCGGCGAGAATGAACGCGTTGTCCTTTTCGCGGGACGCCTAGCTATCGCATCGAAGGCGCACCCGTTCCAGATGTACCAAGCGTTGCAGGCGGTGGCCGGGCAGACCGGCAAACCGGTCACGTTGATGCTCGCGGGGCAGTTTTTTAACGATAGAATCGCCGAAGAATTCGCCAATGCGGCGCGGCGCCATTGTCCTGACGTGCGATATATCGTTGCCGATGGAGCCGATGCTCAATGCTATGCTGACGCCTTTGCGGCCGCGGATATATTCCTGTCGTTGGCGGATAGTTATCAGGAGACGTTCGGGCTCACGCCGCTGGAGGGCATGGCGATGGGCTTGCCGGTCGTCGTCAGCGACTGGAACGGATATCGCGATACGGTTCGCGACGGCGTCGATGGCTTTCGGATCGCCTGCATGGCACCGGCGGAGGGAGCCGGCGCCGAGATCGCACGCGATTATGAGCTCACGAGCAACTATGATCTCTATGCTTGGCGCACCGCGACGACTGTTTCGATCGACATGAAGATGCTGATCGATCGGCTGACACTTCTGGTCGAGGATAAGGATCTTCGCCGACGCATGGGAGAGGCCGGACGGGCGAGGGCAGTGGGTGACTATGACTGGTCGGTGATCTATCCGCGGTATAAGGAGCTATGGGCGGAGCTCGCTGCAATGCGCATGCGTTCGATCAACGACGATCGGGTGCGGGATTGGCTGGGCAGGGCGCCGCGAGCCCATCCGGTCCATCGGGATCCGTTCGGCCGCTTCGCCACCTTTCCAACCGGTTCGATGACGGGAGAGACCCTGGTCCGCGCCGCACCGGGAGCGAGCGTCGAAGCCTATGACGCGCTAGTGTCGATGCCGATGTTCGGTTTCCACCGTCTTCGGCCGGATCTCATCCGCGGCCTGCTTTCGGCACCGTCCGGCGATGCCGTTGAAATCTCCGCGATCGCGCGCGAGATCGCCCGCCCCACTGCTACGGTCGTGGAATGGGTCAGTCGATTGGTCAAGATGAACTTGCTGATCGTTGAGTGAGCAAGTTACGGTGCAACAAAGTCGGTGGCGTCGATCGCTTCGGCAGAGACGCCAAGGATCTTGATCGCGGCATCGACCGTATCGGAAACGTCGAAGGTGCCCCCGCCCTGCTTATAGAACAGATAAGCATCATTGCCGATGAGGACCGCTGCGACAGTATCGACCCTGCCTTCCAGCAGGCCGTTGGCATAGTCGGCTGCGGCAAGAAAACCGGCGGTGGTTACCTGGAAACTGGCAGCCGATGATCCGACGATTACGGATGCAGCCGTCGAGAAGCCGAGCTCAATCTTATCCGCGCCGTTTTCGAAGTCCGCGATGACGTCGACGATGCCGGCGAAACTGCCGGAGGCGAGATATTGGCTGTCTTCGCTGAAGTCGAAGACGTCGTCACCCGCGCCGCCGAATAACACGTCATACCCGGTGCCGCCTGCCAGGAAATCGTCGCCGAGATCGCCCTGTAATATGTCGTTACCATCCCCGCCCAGGACGGTGTCGTTGCCTTGGCCGCCGCGCAGGACATCATTGTCCAGGCCGCCGTCGATCGAGTCGTTGCCGATATTGCCATTGACCGTATCGTGGCCGCTGCCGCCATTGATCGAGTCGTCGCCCGCTCCACCGAGGATGCGGTCACGGCCATCGCCGCCGAACAAGGTATCGTTCGCGGCATTGCCCTGGATATAGTCGTTGCCGGCCCCACCTGTGATCGAGTCCGCCCCGTCCGCGCCGCCGCTCGGAGACTGGCCATACAGGTGATCGGCGCCGTCGCCCCCCACGATCGTGTCCGCGCCGTTCCCGCCATATGCATAATCATTGCCGGAGCCCGTGGTGATCGAGTCATCGCCGGCAAAGCCGTAAACCGCGCTATCCTTCATTCCCACATGGCCAGCCAGGGTAGAGTCATTGCTGGCGGTGCCGAACAGGAGCAAGGACTCGTCGTTGAACACGATCCGATCGGCCTGGCTCGCCTCGGCCAGATTGGCGCCGGGAAAATTGAGCGTTTTGCCGTCATAGGTCAGCAACGTACCTCCGAACTGGTCTCCGGACTGCGAAACCTGGACGGACTTTGCCGACGCACCAGCCGACTGGAAGAGCAGAAAGTCGGTCGCGACGAAATTACTCGCATCCGCTTGCGCCATGACCTCGAAGATGCGGTTCGCCATCAGAAAGCTCCAGTCGTTCCATCGCCGCCTTCCTCGTCGACTCGAGCCGACGTTGATGCGTCATCCGGCATGCAGCAAAGGCCACCGTTGCTATATGACGGAATCGCTGGGTGATTTCCTTATCGTGAGTGCAAGTTTAATGGGATCGGATCGGGCGGGCGCAGCAAAAAGCCGGCTTCCCTTGAATGCCGCGGTTGTCATCTTTCCCGGTCGAGCGGACTATGAGGTGCCGATGGATGAATGAAGGCCATCCATCCGAGGGAAGGGCGATGTTGAAGAAGGTTCTCCATGTCGGCTGCGGCCAGGCTACGATCGCGACAATGACGCCCGGCTTCCAAAGCGGCTGGGAAGAGGTGCGCTTCGATATCAATCCCGAAGTCAGGCCTGACATTGTGGGCACGATCACCGATATGGCGGCAGTTCCGACCGCCAGTGTCGATGCCCTCTACTCATCGCACAATATCGAACATGTCTATGCCTATCAGGTCGGCCAGGTTCTACGCGAATTCCGGCGCGTGCTGAAACCAGATGGTTTCGTAGTTGTGGCATGTCCAGATATCGAGACGGTTGCCGGATTCGTCGCTCAAGGAAAGCTGACCGAGCCGCTTTACGTCTCGCCTTCGGGCCCGATTACCGCTTGATATACTTTACGGGCATGGCGCGGCGATACGTGGCGGAGAAGAATATATGGCGCATCGGACGGCCTTCACCGCAGGCACGCTCGTGGCTGCGATGACAGCCGCCGGTTTTCCGATGGTGGGCTCAAGGCGACGCCCGAAAAGCTCGATCTGTGGGTGCTTGGTACCAAGACGTCGGTGGATGAAGACAGGATTCGTCGCCTGATGACACTTTATCTGCCGCCGATGCACAATTGAGCAAGACCGCAAGGCGGCCGAAGCCTCTACGATTCAGTTTCGACAGCTCAGGGACTGTTGCGCCGGCCCGACACTGCGTGTGTAGGTCCGGTATGATAATCTGAAAATGAAAGGGGGCCATCTTTCGATGGCCCCCAGATTCGATACGCGCAAGCGCTGTTAGGCGTTGAGGAAACGACCGTTCGGCGCATCGGCATCAAAGAACGTCTTAGCGTCGATGCCCTGCAGCAGGATCGCGCTATCGAGATCCGTGCCAGCAGCGTCCGTGTCGTAGAACAGATAGGTGTCAGCACCAACCTGCATCGCATAGACGATCGAATTGTCGTTGCCGTCAGTGTCGTACAGCCCTTGAGCGTGCGTCAGAGCGGCCGTGTAGGTGCTGAACGTCACACCGCTGCTCTGGAAATGGATGTCAGTGAGTGTGGTGTCGATATCGATCTTATCGCCGGAGGCCATGTCGGTGATGGTGTCGACCAAGCCCTTGAGCGCACCCGACGTAGCCGCCAAGTCAGCATCTCCAGCAGCGAACACGAAGACATCATTGCCAGCGCCACCAGTAAGCAGATCAATGCCCGTTCCGCCGACCACGGTGTCGTTGCCGAGATCGCCCAGGACGAGGTCATTGTCAGCGCCGCCGCTGACGCTGTCGTCGCCTTGGCCGCCGCGAACCTCGTCGTTGCCTGCGCCGCCGTCAATGACGTCGTTGCCCTTGTTACCGTTAATGACATCGAGCCCGGCATTGCCGGTGATCGAGTCATCGCCGCCACCGCCGTTGATGCGGTCGTTCTCGGTGCCGCCAATGAGGGTGTCGTTGCCGCCGTTGCCCTGAATATAGTCGTTGCCAGCACCACCATCGATGGAGTCGGCACCATCCGCGGTACCGTCACCGGTCAGATCCAGACCGTAGAGATGGTCATTGCCAGCGCCGCCAAGAAGGGTGTCGTTGCCAAGGCCGCCGAAAAGATAGTCGGCGCCGGTGCCGCCGGTCGCGTCAACGGTGTCATCGCCCTTCAGGCCATAACCGACGGAGCCATCCGAGCCAAAGTTGGTATCGACGTCGTCAGCACCCGATGTGCCAAGAACCAGCTGCGAGTCCTTGCCTGCCTCGAACGCGCTGGAGAACGTAATATCTGCTTCGGCGAGAGAAGCCTGAGCGAATATCAACGACTTTGTGCCAAAGGTCAGCGTGGTCGTCGTGGTACCCTCGGTAACCACAACATTGCCCGGCGCAGCCGCATCATCGGTGAAAATCAGGGTGTCGGAAGACGTGAAGCCGGTGGCATCCGACTGCGACATGGTGTCAAACTTATAAGTAGCCATTAGTAACCTCCAGTTGAACCCTACCCGGGCAAGCAGTGCGCCCTTCCCCCCTTATGGACAGAAGACACCCCTTGCCGCTCGCAACCCATCCCCCGTGGCATGGTTCGACGAGCAAGCCCAGTGCATTGCTTAGCCAAGCTTTCTCAACCGTGCAACAGGCAAAAAGCGCATGACGGTCCCGATACTGTGGATATGTCCGCACGGTGTTGAGGATCGGCAACAGCCCCGTTGCTGCGGTCCGGACAAAACCGGGCGATATTTCTGCCCAATGCCAAGCTCTCGGTCACTGCTGTTAAGCGTATTCCAGCAGGTTAATCAATGACGAATAGATCAAATTTTGTATCGCCCCCGTCGCGTTGACTAAATCGACCGGCGCCATTGCTGTGGCCGCGCCGTCAGTTCGCGGACCAATCTTGAGCATCTATGCCTGTAAGATTTAAAAACTGTTGCACATCAGTCGCATAGATGTTGCGCAGCAAAGTGATGTCGTCGAGCCGAAGTCGTGACGGATAGGCAATATCCGCACCAACATGGAGCTTTCTGGGGGTGACGGCAGCGGGCGGCGGCTGGTTCAGGAACCTGCAGATGCTGGCGAGGACGGCGGCTGGATCGTCTCTGAGCCGCTCGGAGTTGAGGAACAGGCACTGTTCGCGCGGGAATAGCTCGAGCGCCCGTTCGACCTGGCCGGCATAGAAGCCACGCTCGACATAGCTGAACACGCGATGATGGCCGGGTGCCGCCGGATCGCCGGCCGCGACGCGGGCGCGGCCCTCGCGGATGCACCAGGCAAAAGGCTCGGTCTCCTTGCCCTTGGCATATTCCATCTTCCAGTGCGACCAGGCGCGCTGCACGGGATCGCGGAACAGCAGGATCAGCCGCATCGCCGGATTATAGGCGGCGATCCGTTCGAGCGCATTGGGCCAATAGCTGTAGATGGGCGTCGCCTCTCCCCACATCCTGCCATCCTGGGTGAAATGGGCGTGGTAGCAGCCGTAATTCGGTCGGCTCCAGTCGATCGTCTCATCGTCGAAGAAGTGCACCTCCTTGACGTCGGGCAACTGCAGGCCCGGCATTTCGCGCAAATATTCGAACAATGCGGAGGTGCCGCCCTTCTGCACCCCCGCAATCAGGAACTCGATCTTCCTGGCACTCATTTCTCGCGCATAGCGGTCTTCATCGAGTTGATGAAGGGCTGCAACAGATAGTACAGGATCGAGCGCGATCCGGTGACGATCGCCACCTGCGCCTGCATGCCCGGCGTCAGCCTGATATTGGCTCCCGCCCGTGCCAGCGCCTCTGGTGTCACCGTGACTTCGGCGACGAAGAAGGTTGCTCCCGTCTTCTCGTTCTGCTTCGCATCCGCCGAGACCAGCGTGACGGTGCCGTCGACCGGGGAGGTGCTGTTCGCGCTATAGGCGGTCAGCGTCACGCGCGCCGGCATGCCCAGCTTCACCTCGGCGATGTCCTTGGGCAGGACTTGCGCGTCGATCACCATCTTGGCGTT
>Ga0068863_100006883_pt1 | contig 11142 bp, 9 predicted proteins | sample KBSSwiS62_FD_66596 | JGI IMG/M metagenome (GOLD analysis project Ga0068863, IMG submission 66596) | Switchgrass rhizosphere microbial communities from Kellogg Biological Station, Michigan, USA - KBS Switchgrass S6-2 | ecosystem: Host-associated > Plants > Roots > Rhizosphere > Soil ...
GCGAGTCGCACACCACGGTCCGCGAGTCCCACACAGGTGTGGCGTCGGCGGCTGGGACGCGCCAGGGCGTGATGCCGGCCTGCAACCTCCGGTCCTTCACCTCGACGGCGAGCCCGACGACGGAGGACGGGGCCGGACACCTGCGACGCATGGCTCGCGGCTCGTCGCGAGGGCCGGCACCCGAGCTGGTCGCAGGCGGGGAGCCCTGGGACGGTGCACCGACGGTTTCGCCTGAAGTCTCCCGCGTGCGACTCCCACGGCACCTGCGGACTCGTGGCCCGGGGACCGCACGCGGACGTCCGTGCGGGACTCGCGGCGGCGTACCTGTCCGCTTCGCGGCCCGCCTCGTACGACTCGCGGACGGTGGTGTCCGACTCGCGGCCTGTGGTGTCCGACTCGCGGCCGGTGGTGTCCGACTCGCGGACCGTGGTGTGGGACTCGCGGACGGTGGTGTGGGACTCGCGGCCGGTGGTGTGGGACTCGCGGACCGGCACAGTGCGGCTCGCGGGCTGGGACGGGACCCGCGAGGTCAGGCGGAGTCGCGGAGGCGGGCGCCGGGGCCTGGTTCGGTCTCGAGGCGGTCGGCGGGTGTGATCGCGTGGCCGTCGGCGCAGCGCAGCTCCACGTGGACCTCCGCCCCGCACCCCGCGTGCCGGGTGATCAGCGGAGGGCCCGCGACACCGGCGACGTGGGTGTCGCCCCAGTCCTTCAGCGCGTTCATGACGACCCGCAGGTCCCTGCCCGCGCGGGTGAGGCGGTACTCGTGCCGCTCCCGGCGTCCCGGCTCGCGGTAGGGCCTCTTCTCCACCAGGCCCGCGTCCACCAGGGCGGCGAGGCGGCGGGTGAGGACGTTGCGGGCGATGCCGAGGTGGTCGGCCAGGTCGTCGAACCTGCGGACGCCGTTGAAGAGGTCCCGCAGCACGAGCACGGTCCACGCGTCACCGACGAGCGCGGCGGTACGGGCCACCGAGCAGGTCGCGCTGTCGTAATCGGTCCAGCCGGACATCGCCCCAGTCTAGCGGGGCTGAGTTGCCTGCGGAAACCTGTCCGGTAGCACGTCGTCCCGGGGGTCGGTGACCCCGGCGGGTGCGGGCGTGAGCAGCCCGATCACCAGTGCGGCGAGTCCGGCGCCTGCCGCGGCCAGGAAGACGACGGTGTACGCACCGCCGGAGGGGACGACGTCCCCGCCGACGTCCACCACCATGGCCGTGCTCACCGCCGCCACCACCGCGGTGCAGGTGGAGGTGCCGAGCTGGCGCATCAGGGTGTTGAGGCTGTTGGCCGCGGCCGTCTCGGTCTCCGGCACCGCGCGCATGATCAGCAGCGGCAGCGCGGAGTAGGCCAATGCGGCGCCGATGACGCCCACCGTCGCGATGACCACCAGGAGCAACACCGACGGGGGCAACAGCGCGAACCCGACGTTCCCCAGCACGGTCAGCGCGAGCCCCGACACGAGCGTGGTCCGCGGCCCGCGGACCCGGCTGATCAGCGCGGACGTCGAGGAGAAGATCATCATGGCGCCGCCCAGCGGCAACAGGACCACGCCCGCCGCGACGAGCGAGAGCCCGAACCCGTAGCCGGTGGCCACGGGCGCCTGCAGCAGCTGCGTGGCCAGCATGAACGTGGCGAAGATGGCGAACCCGGTGAGCACGGTCGCGGCGTTCGTCCACAGCACGGCGGGCCGCGCGGACACCCGCAGGTCCACCAGCGGCGTCGGGCGGCGCAGCTGGGAGCGCCCCCACAGCACGAGCAGCACCACCGACGCGAGGAGCAGACCGAGGATGACCGGGCTGCCCCAGCCCCATTCGGTCCCCTTCGAGACGCCGAGCAACAGACAGACCAGCGCCGCACCGAGCCCGACGGCACCCAGGACGTCGAACCGCCCGCCGGTGCGCACGCGCGACTCCGAGACCAGGCCGCGGACCAGCAGGATCTGCACGACCGCGATCACCGCCGCGCCCGCGAACAGCCAGCGCCAGCTCGCGACCTGCACCACCAGCCCGGTGATCGGCAGCCCGACCGCGCCCCCGATGCCGAGCGACGAGCTCATCAGCCCGACCCCGCCGCCGATCTTCTCCGGAGGCAGCACGTCTCGCATCAGGCTCATCCCGAGCGCGATCACCCCGAACGAGGCGCCCTGCAGCACCCGCCCGACCAGGAGCACCAGGATGTTCGGCGCCACCGCTCCGACCACCGAGCCCGCGAGGATGAGGAGCAGGGACACCAGCAGCATCCGGCGCTTGCCGTACATGTCGCCGAGCCGCCCGAGCACGGGCGCGGAGACCGCGCCGGACACCAGTGTGGACGTGACCAGCCAGGCCGCTGTCGACGGACTGACGCCCATGAGCCGGGGGAACTGTGGCAGGAGCGGGACCACCATCGTCTGGATCAGCGAGACCAGCAGACCGCAGGACGCGAGGACGACGATCGTCACCGTCGCGCCCTTCGGGCGCCCGGTGTCTGTCCTGGGGAGCGTTTCGGCGAGGCTGGCGCTCACGGGGTGTGGTCTCCGTCCGATCGAGGAAGCCCATCCAGGTGACCACGGGTCGTTGCGCACGGCAAGGGATAACCTTGCCTTTGCCAAGTATCTCACCTTCCGCTCGGTACGGTCCCCGTCATGGAGCGTCCCGTGCTGCCACTGGCCGATCCCGCGGCCGTGCTCGCGACCGTCGGCGGGTAGGGCGCCTCCCTCGCGCGGGCGGCGCGCGCCGGGCTGCCGGTGCCGCCCGGGTTCCACGGCACGACGGCGGCCTCCCGCGGTGAGCCCGGCGCGGTGGCGATGGCGGTCCGGACCGCGTAGGCCGAGCTGGGCTACCCGTCGTTCATCCGCGGCTCCTTCGATCCTTCGCGTGGGCGGCCGACCCGGACCGGCGCTGCGACGTCTGCGTGCAGGGCGGCACCCCGCCCGCGGCGTCCGGCGCGATCACCGGCTTCGCCGGGGCGGCCGGGGTCGTCGAGGGTCCCGTGCGGGTGCCCGCGTCCGTGGCCGACGGGCCCGCCCCGCGACCCGGCGAGATCCTCGTGACGACCGTGACCAACGTCGGCTGGACCGCTGTTCCCGCTGGCCGCGGCCGTGGTGACGGACGTCGGGGCGCCGCTGTCGCACGCCGCGATCGTCGCGCGGGAGCTGGGCATCCCGGCCGTGGTGGGGTGCGGGGACGCGACGATGCGCCTGCGCACCGGGGACCGGGTCCGGGTCGACGGGACCGCGGGGACCGTCATGCTCCGGTGAGGGTCTTCTGGCCCGCGGGGGATGAGCGGGATCGCAGTGGCCGCCGGGTCCGTCGACACCGCGAGGAGGCAGGATGCCGACCATGTCACGACCGCTGCGGACGAAGCTCGCCCCCGACGTCGTCTCCGAGGACTTCCGCGCGTTCTGGACCGAACGGCACCTCGGCACGCTGGTGACCCTGCGGCGTGACGGCAGCCCGCACGTCGTCCCGGTCGGGGTGACCGTGGACGTCGAGGAGGGCACCGCGCGGGTGATCTGCCGGGGCGGCTCGCAGAAGGCGGTCAACGCCAGGGAGACCGGCCGGGCCGTCGTCTCGCAGGTCGAGGGCCGTCGCTGGTCCACGCTGGAGGGAACGGCGCTGGTGCTCGACGACCCGGAGTCGGTCAAGGACGCCGAGGAGCGCTACGCGAGGCGCTTCCGGGCGCCGCGGGAGAACCCGGAGCGGGTGGTCATCGTGATCACCGTCGACCGGGTCCTCGGTATGGTCTGAGCAGGCGCGGTGAGGCACCCTGGTGGGTGAGTCCCCACCGTCGCGGGCCCGACCACCCACCCAACGAGAAGGATGTCCCCGTGACCCACGGCGCGGCCGACGAACGGGAGCTCCCGGCCCCCGACAACGTCGTCACCCTGCCCAGGACCCAGGCCGTGACCCAGGCGGACCTGGCCATCGCGAAGCTGGGCACCAGCCGCATCCAGTCCCCGATGTCCCACCTGCTGGACGCCCGCGCCACCACCGAGCACTACGTGGACGAGGACGACCGGGTCCTGCTGGACGACACGATCGCCGGCATCCGCGCCCGGGGCGTCCCGCTGGACGAGCTGCCCGGCCTGGAGCCCTGCGGTCCCCGCCGCAAGATCTACTTCGACCCGTCCAAGACCCGTGTGGGCATCGTGACCTGCGGCGGGCTCTGCCCCGGGCTGAACGACGTGATCGCCGGCCTGGTCCGCACGCTCACCTACCACTACGGGGTGAAGCGGATCGTCGGCTTCCGCAACGGCTACCAGGGCTTCATCTCCTCCTACGGGTACGACGAGGTGGACCTCACCCCGCAGTACGTCCGGGACATCGCGACGGACGGCGGCACCGTGCTCGGCACGAGCCGCGGGCACCAGGACCCCGAGGAGATCGTCGACTGCCTCGAGCGGATGCACCTCAACATCCTGTTCGTGATCGGCGGGGACGGCTCCATGCGCGGCGCCATGGCGATCGACCGGGTCATCCGCGAGCGGAACCTCAAGATCGCCGTCGTCGGCGTGCCGAAGACCATCGACAACGACATCCCCTACATCGACCAGAGCTTCGGCTTCCAGACGGCGTTCTCCCGCGCGTCTGAATCGATCAGGTCGGTGACCGTCGAGGCCAAGTCCACGGCGAACGGCGTCGGGCTGGTCAAGCTCATGGGCCGGCACTCCGGCTTCATCGCCTGCTACGCGTCCCTCGCCCGGTCCGACGCCGACGTGGTGCTGATCCCCGAGGTCCCCTTCTCGCTGAACGGGCTGCTGGCCCACCTGCGGGAGCGCGTGAAGCAGCGCGGCCACGCGGTGGTGGTCGTCGCCGAGGGCGCCGGACAGGAGCTGATGGACGCCGTGAGCTCGACCGACGCGTCGGGCAACCGGAGGCTCGGGGACATCGGCCGGTTCCTGCGGACGAAGATCGAGGAGGACTTCGCCGCCCGGGAGATCGAGACGTCCGTGCGGTACATCGACCCGTCCTACGCGATCCGGTCCGTGCCGGCGAACCCGTACGACAGCGTCTACACGGTCCGGCTCTCGCAGGCGGCCGTGCACGCGGCGATGTCGGGGCGCACGGCGATGGTCGTCGGGCGGGTACGGCGGCGCTTCGTGCACATCCCGATGGAGCTCGCGGTGTCCAAGCGCAACCAGGTGGACCCGAACGGGGACCTGTGGCAGGCGGTGCTGGAGTCGACCGGGCAGCCCGTCCGCTTCGACGCGTAGCCTCGGCACGTGCCTGCCCTGCGGTTCCTCGGCCACTCGACCGTCCGCCTGGAGCTGGGCGGCCGGGTGGTGCTGACCGACCCGGTGCTCACGGCGCGGGTGTCCCTGCTCCGCCGGACGGTGCCGCCGCTGCGGCCCTCGGACTGGGCGGACGCGGACGTCGTGCTGATCTCCCACCTGCACGGAGACCACCTGCACCTGCCCTCGCTGCGGCTGCTGCGCCCGGACGTGCACGTGGTCGTGCCGCGCGGGGCGGGGGAGTGGGTGCGCAGGCGCGGGATCCGGCGGGTGTCGGAGATCTCCGTCGGCGAGACGCTGGTCGACGGCGGGCTGCGGATCACCGCGACCCACGCCGAGCATTCCGGGCATCGCTGGGGCCCGCGGTCCACCCGCGGCCCCCAGGCGCCCGCGCTCGGGCACCTCCTCGAGGCGGACGGCCTGCGGATCTACGCCTCGGGCGACACCGACCTGTTCGACGGCCTGGGCTCGCTCGGGGAGCTCGACGTCGCGCTGCTCCCGGTGTGGGGCTGGGGGCCCAACCTGGGCGAGGGACACCTCGATCCCGAGCGGGCCGCCGTCGCGCTGGCGATGCTGCGGCCCCGGATCGCGGTCCCGGTGCACTGGGGGACGCTCGCCGTCGCGGGGCTCACCCGCGCGCCCGCCGGACACGGGGAGCGGATGCGGGCGCTGCTGCACGATCCGCCGCACCGCTTCGCCGCGGCCGCCGCGAAGCGCGGCCTGGCGGAGAAGGTGCTGATCACGAGGCCGGGGCAGGACGTGCCGCTCGACTCCACGCCCCTTTCGGCGCAGCGGATCGGGGACTCGGTGGAGCCCGCCGCCTCGCAGTGGACGCAGATCGGCGCCGCCACCGCGGAGCCCGCCGCCTCGCAGTGGACGCAGATCGGCGCCACCCCGGAGCCCGCCGCCCCGAGGCGGGACCCCACCCTGTGAGCACCCTCGCACTGGACTGGGCGGACCCCCAGGCGATCGGCTACCCGCTGCTCGTCGGCGGGGTGCTGCTCGGCTCGATCATCCCGATCGTGCCCACCGGCGCGGTCGTCGGCGCCGCCGCGGCGGTCGCGATGACCACCCCGCACCTGTCGTTGCCGCTGGTCATCCTGTTCGCGACGGTCGCGGGGTGGGCCGGGGACGTGATCACCTACGCCGTCGCCCGGCTCGGTGGCGAGGCCGCGGTCCGCTGGGTCACCCGCGGCCAGACTCCGGAGCAGCTCGCGAGGGCCCGGGAGCGGTTCCGCCGGTACGGCTGGCAGATCATCGTGATCGGGCGGCTGGTGCCCGCGGGGCGGATCCCGGTGCTGGTCGCGGCGGGCACCCTGGGCTACCCGTGGCGGCGGCTGCTGCCCTCGTCCTTCCTGGCCTGCCTGGTGTGGGCGGTGGCGTACGCGCTGCTCGGGATCCTGTCGGGCGGGCTGTTCGACAGCCCGTTCGTCGCGTCGCTGGTCGCCGCGGCCCTCGTGCTCGTCGTCGGGGCGCTCTCGGCGGGCATCGCGGCGCTGCTGCGGAGGCGGAAGGCGCGCCGGGCCTCCCCCCTCCTACCCGCGACCGACCCCGAGCGACCGGCCGCGGAGGACCGGGCGAAGATCGGACCGACCCCGTCGTCGGACCCGCAGGAGAGCCCACGGTGACACGCGCCGCCCCGATCGTCCGGGACTACCGGGCGGTCGAGCCCCAGCGTGGTCCGCTGTTGCGCGGTGGCCGCGTGGTCGTGCGCGTCGTCCTGGTGTGGGCGCTGGTCACGGCCGCGCTGCACCTGCTCGACCTCGGGCTCACCGGCTTCGCGATGGACGGCTGGTGGCAGCCCGTCGTCTGCGCGCTGCTGTTCGGGCTGCTCACGGCGGTGGTGTGGCCGCTGGTGCTGCGGGTCGCGCTGCCCCTCGCGCTGTTCACGCTGGGGCTGGGCAGCTTCCTGCTGCTGGCCGCGGCGTCGCTGGCGATCTTCTCCGTGGTCCCCGGGGTCACGCTGACGAACCTCCGCACGGCGTTGGTCGTCGCCGTCGTGATGACGGTGGTCAACGCCGCCGCCACGAGCCTGCTCGCGATCGACGAGGACGAGCTCTTCTTCCGCCGCACCGCGCGGCGCAGCCGCCGCGCACCCGGATCCGTGGACACCACCCCCGGGGTGTTGTTCCTGCAGATCGACGGACTGGGGCACGAGACCGTCCGCCGCGCCGTGCGGGACGGCACCATGCCGGTGCTCGCGCGCTGGCTCGCCCAGGGCACCCACACCTTGGCGCACTGGACCACCGACTGGAGCTCGCAGAGACCGGCGCGAGCGTGAGCGGGATCCTGCACGGGGACAACCACGACATCCTCGGCTTCCGCTGGTACGAGAAGGACCGCGACCACGTCATGGCGTGCGCGCACCCCGCGGACGCCGCCGAGATCGAGCGGCGGCACTCGGACGGGCGGGGCCTGCTCGCCGTCGACGGTGCCTCCCGCGGCAACCTCTTCACCGGGGACGCCCCGCACTACAGCCTCACCATGAGCACGGTGACGGTGCTCGGCGGGACGCGGTCGACACGCCGTCGGGACCATGTGGGCGGCGGGTACTGGGCCTACTTCGCCAACCCGGTCAACATGATCCGCTCCTGCGCGGGCGCCCTGGTCGACGCGGTGCGCGAGCTCGCCGAGGCCGCCGCGCAGCGGCGCGCGGACGTGCGGCCGCGGACCCACCGTGGCGGGCTGTACCCGCTGGCCAGGCCCGGGACCACGGTGATCGCGCGTGACGTCGTCGTCTCGGCGCTCATCGAGGACATGCTCGCCGGGCGCTCGGTCGCCTACGCGGACTTCCTCGGCTACGACGAGGTCGCCCACCACTCGGGCGTCGAACGCTCCGACGCGCTGGCCGTCCTGCGGACGATCGACCGGCAGATCGGCAGGCTGCACCGGGCCGCGCAGCTCGCGCCGCGGCCGTACCTGCTGGTCTGCCTGTCCGACCACGGGCAGACGCAGGGGCAGGCCTTCGCGGACCGGTTCGGGGAGTCGATCGAGCAGTACGTCGGGCGGCTGTGCGGCGCGGTCCCCGTGACGCCTCGGCGTCGACTGTTCGGGCTGCTGCCGCCCCGCCGGTCGGCGACCGAGCGGTCGGCGCGGCGAGCGGCGGAGGGCTGGCAGGTCGGTGCGGCGCTGGCCGAGGCCTCGGTCGGCGCCGGGTTCGTGGCTCGACGGCTGCGGGCGCGCGTCGAGAAGGGGGGCGCGGCCCCGGCGAAGCACCGGACCGAGTCCGGGAGGCCGGGGGAGGTCGCCCGGGCGGCGCCCGGGGTGGTGGTGTGCGCATCCGGGCACGTGGCGATGGTGTCCTTCACCGCCCACGAGGGCCGGGTCGAGCTGGAGACGATCGAGCGGGAGTACCCCGATCTGCTGCCGTCGCTGGTGGACCATCCCGGCGTCGGGTTCGTGCTGGTGCGCAGCGTCGAGTTCGGCCCGGTCGTCCTGGGCCGGGACGGTCTGCACCGCCTGGCGTCGGGCGTGGTGATCGGGGCGGACCCGCTCGCGGACTACGGCGAGCACGCGGCCCGGCTGATCAGCCGGGTGGACACGTTCCCGCACTGCCCGGACATCATGATCAACAGTCGCTACGACCCCGCGACGGACGACGCCTCCCCGTTCGAGCCGCACGTCGGCTCGCACGGGGGGATGGGCGGCCCGCAGAGCCGCGGCTTCCTGCTGGCCCCGACGGTCCTGCCGGAGGCCGGCGAGGTGATCGGCGCGGAGCACCTCCACCGGGTCTTCCGAGGCTGGCTCACGAGCCTGGGCCACCCCGAACCCGACCCCGACCGCGAACCCGCCCGCCTCCCCGCCTGACCCGCGGCGACGTCCGACTCGCGGCCGGTGGTGTGGGACTCGCGGCCGGTGGTGTGGGACTCGCGGGTCGGGTCAGGAGTCCTCGGGGGCACTGACCTCGCGGCGGAGGATCTTGCCCGTGGGGCCCTTCGGCAGGGCGTCGACGAGCCAGACCGACCGGGGGTACTTGTAGGCGGCGAGGCGCTCCCGCACGAACGACTTGAGCTCCTCGGGGTCCGCCGTCGCGCCCGGCTTCAACGCCACCGCGGCGCCGATCTCCTCACCCAGCTCGGCGTGCTTGATCCCGATCACGGCCGCCTCGGCGACCGCGGGGTGCTCGTAGAGGGTCTCCTCGACCTCGCGCGGGTAGACGTTGTACCCGCCGCGGATGATCAGGTCCTTCTTGCGGTCGACGATGGTGTAGTAGCCGTCGGCGTCGCGGGTGGCGATGTCGCCCGAGCGGAACCAGCCGTCCGGGATGGCCTCGGCGGTCGCCTCGGGCCGGTTCCAGTAGCCCTTCATGACGTTCTCGCCGCGGATCGCGATCTCGCCCGGCTCGCCGTCCGGCACGTCCCGGCCGTCGTCGTCCACGAGGCGCATCTCGCAGCCGCGCACGGGGAAGCCGATGGTGCCGGGCTTGCGCTCGCGCCCGGGCTGGTTGAACGACGCGGCCGGCGCGGTCTCGGACAGGCCGTAACCCTCGAGGACCTGGCAGCCGAACGTCGACTCGAAGTTCCGCAGGATCTCCACCGGCATGGCCGAGCCGCCGGTGATGCAGGTGCGCAGCGAGGACATGTCCGCGGCCCCCGCGTCCGGGGAGTGCAGCATCGCCGCGTACATCGTGGGCACGCCCTCGAACACCGTGACCTTGTCCCGCCCCACGACCTCGAGCGCCTTGGCCGGGTCGAACCGCGGGATCAGCGTGAGCATGGCGCCCGCCCGCACCGCGGTGTTGAGCCCACAGGTGAGGCCGAAGACGTGGAACAGGGGCAGGCAGCCCATGATCACGTCCGCCGGCCCGATCTCGATCAGCGTCTCGCACACGGTCGCGGCGTTCGACGCCAGGTTGTGGTGCGTGAGCTCGGCGCCCTTCGGCTGCCCCGTGGTCCCGGACGTGTAGAGGATGACGGCGGTGTCGGAGTCCTCGCGGGAGACGGGCTCCTCGATCGGTGTCCCGTCCGACGAGGACGGCCCGGTGGCGGGCACCACGATCCCCGTGATCCCGACGGCCGCGGCGGCCGTGGGCACGACGTCCCCCGACCCGTCCCACCCGTAGACGACCTTCATGCCCGAGTCGTTGAGGTAGTACTCCACCTCGCGCGCCTTGAGCAGCGGGTTCATCGGCACGACGACGGCGCCGGCGAGCAGCGCGCCGTAGAACAGGATCGGGTAGGCGGGCACGTTCGGCAGCACCAGCCCGACCCGGTCGCCGGGCTCGACGCCCCGCGCACGCAGGTCGCCCGCCACCGCGGCGGCGGAGGCGTGCAGCGTGGCGTAGTCCAGCACGTAGCCGTCCAGCTTGATCGCCGGCTGCTGCGGCTGTGAGCGGGCTGTCGCGACGAGGTTCGCGGCCAGGTTGGTCATCGTCGGCTCCACGGGATGTCGGGGTGGGCGCGATCCTATGACCCGCGGGTAACCTCGCGACGCTAGGTTCACCCCATGTCGCCGCCTCCCCTGGAGATCGTCATCGGCGAGCGGCGGCTGCCGGTGCCCGCCGAGCGCCCCTTCGTGATCGGGCGGGGGCCCGAGGCGGACCTGGACGTCGGGCACCCGCGGGCGTCCCGGCGGCACGTCGTGGTGGAGCTGACGGCGCAGGGTTGGCTGCTCACGGACGCCTCGCGCAACGGGACCTGGGTCGACGGGCGGCGGGTCAGCTCGCTCCCGCTCACCGGCCCGGTCACCGTGCGGGTCGGCGACACGGACGACTCGGCGGTCGTCGAGGTGCGCCCCGCCCCGCACCCGTCCGCCGCGTCGGCGCAGATCCCGGCCCCGTCGCCGACCCTCACCCGCCAAGGCGGCCAGACGTCCGTCCGGCACGTCCGCACGACCCGGCTGCGGATCGGCAGGCTCGGTGACAACGACGTCGTGCTGGACGACCTGCTCGTCTCCCGTCGGCACGCCGAGCTGCACCGCACCGGCGCCGGCTGGCG
>Ga0068863_100006886_pt1 | contig 11139 bp, 10 predicted proteins | sample KBSSwiS62_FD_66596 | JGI IMG/M metagenome (GOLD analysis project Ga0068863, IMG submission 66596) | Switchgrass rhizosphere microbial communities from Kellogg Biological Station, Michigan, USA - KBS Switchgrass S6-2 | ecosystem: Host-associated > Plants > Roots > Rhizosphere > Soil ...
CCGGAGCAGTGGATTTGGATGCATCGACGTTGGAAACTCCCTGGAAATGCGCCGGCCGCGAATTCGGCCAAACCTACCAATTCACCTTGACCCTCCGACGAAGTGATCTGTCAGACCAATGCCGAAACCGGGCCAGCCGCGTGCCGGCTGCCAGCGGCTCAATAGCCCGGCGAAAAAATCCGATCCGCTTGTACTATTTCTCCAATAAATGATCCGGGGTCAACAGGTGACGCACTGCTCCCGTCCGCCGCTGCGCTGGCGACGCGAGTTGAAGGGCGTCCTCATCCGGCAGTCGCAAATTGCGCAGCGGGTCCGAAAACTGGCGGCTGAAATCGAACGCGATTTCTCCGGGCGCGATCTGGTGGCTGTTTCCCTGCTGAATGGCACCGTGATGTTCCTGGCGGATTTGATCCGGCGCCTGTCGCTGCCCATGCGGCTGGATTTCATAGGCGTCTCCAGCTATCGCGAAGGCACTGAATCGCGCGAGTTAATTCTGACCAAGGAACTGCGGCTGGACGTTCGCGGTCGTGACGTGCTCGTGGTGGACGACATCCTCGACACCGGGAGGACGCTCCACTGGGTACTCGCCAACTTGCGCCAGCTGAAGCCGCGCCGAATCAAAGTGTGCGTGCTGCTGGAAAAAAAAGACCGGCGCGTCGAAAAAGTGCGAGCGGACTACGTGGGGTTCACCATTCCAGACTTGTTCGTCGTCGGTTACGGGCTTGATTTTGCCGAGCGTTATCGGAACCTCCCGTTTGTCGGCGTTCTGCATCCGGAGTATTACCAACCCGGCTGACATGGAAATCACGATTCATTTTTATTCGTATTTCAAAGACCTGACCGGTTGCGAGCAAACAATAATGACTCTGCCGCCAGGCGGCACCATCAGCGATCTCTTGCACCAGATGATCCGGCGTTTCCCGGAGTTGGGCCCCATGCAGAACTCAACGCTCACCGCCGTGGGCGTGGAATATCAGGGCCGCGGATACGTGTTGCAGGAAGGCGACGAAGTTTCATTGTTCCCTCCCGTGCAAGGGGGCTGATGCACCGTCGATTCACAACGCGCCAATCACGATTCAGAACCTGCCCGAGCACATGAAGCGGCAATTGATCATCACCAGCGAGCGGATTGACGAACCGGCGTTGCTGCTCAAGCGCAGGATGTCGGACGGCATGGGCGCGGTCGTTTGTTTTCTCGGTGTGGTTCGCGGGACTGAGGAAGACCGGACCATCAGCGCCCTTGAGTACGAAGCCTTTCTTCGCATGGCCGAGCATCAGTTCAACCTCCTGTTTGACGAAATGGAAAAACGCTGGCCGATCGAGTCGGTCCGGCTGGTGCATCGGATCGGCACGGTCCAGGTCAACGAACCATCGCTGTGGGTGGAAGTCATTGCGCCGCATCGAGGCGAAGCATTCGCCGCCAGTCAATGGTTGATTGATGAAATGAAACGCGTCGTGCCAATTTGGAAAAAGCCTCGTTTGTGAACCGGGGACTACACTTGCTTCACGATTCCCCAATAGACGTCGAGCCGTTTCGTCAGGCGGAAAAAGCACAAACCGGAGTGAAAACCCTCCCTGCCGGTTGCCCAATGGTTCCTCGCCAAATGCTACACGGCTTGCGTCCGTGGGCAGCGGGCGACCTGCATCCGTTCGATCCAGGCGCAACGATGGTTGATTTGCGGTGTTAAACAGACGGTATGGAAAAATGTCACATCTGGTTTCGAATCGGAGCAACTTACTCCAAGCCTCGGCGCTTCGAAGCCCATTTCCGCCCGCCGTCGCCTGAGGCGATTGAAAAAATGAACCGTTCACAGCGGCGGCGCTTGGCCAAAACGAGGAGTTGGCCATCCCATCTAAATCCTTTGACCCTGCGCGCAACTTTCTTTAGGTTGCCTTGTAGTTAGCGGTCGTTGGTTGAGCGAAACACCGATGCCCTTCACCTCCGTAAAAGATATCTTTGCTCAAGGTGGCCTTGCGAGCCACGACCAGTTTGACGAGTGGAGCCGCGCCTGGCGTGTGGCGGCGGAAAGTGGTTCGCAGGAGCGAATTCTGGCCTTTTTCAGCCGTGAACGCGGCTTGTCCGAAGAGGTGTTCCTGCGGCAATTGGCCCACGCGTTCGGCTGGCCTTTTGTGGACCTGCCCAAACTATCAGTCTCGCCCGAAGCCCGGCAAAAGATCTCCACGAAAGTTGCGTTTCAATTCTTCGTGCTCCCGATCCAGTATGAAAACGGGACGTTGCAGATCGCCGTGAGCAATCCCCTCGACACCGCGATGCTGAATGCGGTGCACTTCGACGCCCAGTGCCCCGTCGAGATTGCCGTGGCGCCCAAGGACGAAATTGAGAAGGCGCTAAAGAAGTATTACGGTGTTGGCGCCGAGACACTCGATGAACTGGCCGAGGACGAGCCGATCGAACTGCTGGTGGGCGAAGACAAGGAAATCACCGAAGGCGACCAGGAAGCCAGCGTCATCAAGTTCGTCAATCAGATCATCTGGGAGGCCTACAAAGACCGCTCCACGGACATTCACTTCGAGCCGGCGGAAGACGAGTTGCGCATACGCTACCGCATCGATGGCATATTGCACCAAACCCCAATGCCGCCACAGCTCAAACGTTATCAGGCGGCGCTCATCTCCCGTGTGAAGGTCATGTCGGGAATGAACATTGCCGAAAAGCGCCTTCCGCAAGACGGCCGCATCAACGTCCGCATTAAGGGTGAGGAAATCGACATTCGTGTTTCGACCGTGCCGACGGTTTACGGAGAAAGCGTTTCGCTGCGGCTGCTGACGCGTGGAAAGATTTTCCTCACCTTGGACAAGCTCGGCTTTTCCCCCCAGGACGAACAGGCCCTGCGCGAGATCATCCTCAAGCCCCACGGCATCATGCTGGTGACAGGACCGACCGGCGCGGGCAAATCCACCACCCTTTACGCGTGCCTCAGCACCATCAACTCGGTGCACAAACGCATCATCACGATCGAGGAACCGGTCGAATACGAGCTCAAAGGTATCAACCAGATCGCGGTGCGCTCGGATATCGGCCTCACGTTCGCCGTCGGCTTGCGGCATATACTGCGCCAGGACCCCAATGTCATCATGGTCGGCGAAATTCGCGACCTGGAGACGGCGGAAATTGCGATTCGCGCGGCGCTGACCGGTCACCTGGTGTTCAGCACGCTGCACACGAACGATGCGCCGAGCGCGTTCACACGCCTGATCGACATGGGCATCGAGCCTTTCCTGGTTGCTTCCTCGGTCGAGGCCGTGATGGCGCAACGGCTGGTGCGCACGATCTGCCCGCATTGCAAAACCGAACACCCGACGGAGCGGGACTACCTGATCAAGATCGGTTTTCCCGAGGATGAAATCGCCACAGCGAAGTTCTGGCGCGGGATCGGCTGCGATGCCTGCCGGCAACTCGGCTACCAGGGGCGGCTTGGAATTTACGAATTGCTGCTGCTCAATGAAGCCGTCCGTCCACTGATTTTGAACCGTTCGGCGGCTTCGACCATCGCACAGCGCGCGATGGAACAAGGCATGCGCACCCTTCGCCACGACGGATGGAACAAAGTCAGGGCCGGCATGACCACGATCGAAGAGGTGCTTCGCGTGACGCAAACCGAGGAGCATATGCGAGGACTGGTGGAGGGCTGATGTGAAGACCAAACGCTGGCATTCCTGCAACGTCCTCGGGACCGGTCGCGACACCCGGCAACTCTGGCATTTTGCCGCCGGCAACGGCGAAGTCTCGTTGGATGCCCATGAGAGAGTCGTTGCGGCCGGCCGGCTGCCGTCGAAGCTGATCACCAAGGACTGGCGCGCGCTGTGGCAGAAAAAATTAAACATTGCCTGGCTGCCGCCTGAGCAGGTCTTCCTGCGCGTGGTCCATCTGCCGAAATGCGAGCCGACTGAATTGCGGTCCATGGTGGAGCTGCAACTGGAGAAACTCTCTCCCTTGCCCGTCAATCAAATTGTCTGGAGCTTCGAGCTCGTCCCGCAGTCGGCCGGCGAATTACAGACGGTTATTGTCATCATTGCCGAGCGTAGCACTGTGGAAGCGTTTCTCGGGAATTTGGAAAACGATGGTTACCTGGCGGACCGGCTGGACCTGCCGGTTCTCCATCAATTGCTCGCCACGCCCTTCGCCGGCGACAGCGCCTGGATTTATCTCCAGCCGGCTGAGGCCAAGAGCCTTTGCCTCGTGGCCTGGTGGTATGGCGGAACCTTGCAACAGTTGAATTTGCTGAATCTCCCCTCAGGCGAGCAGGGCGCCTCGGCGCTGGGCGACCAGCTCACGACGATCGCCTGGGGCGGCGAACTCGAAGGCTGGTTGACCTCCTCCCCGCAATGGCACCTCGTCGCGGACAACGCTTTGGCCGCCGTTTGGGAGCCGGCCCTCAATCAATGGGCCGGGGAGCCGGTCAAACAGGTTCCGCCCCTGGAGCTTGCCGACCTGGCCGCACTGACCGCCCGGCGGGCCACCCACGCCGCGAGCGCCGCCAATTTGCTCCCGGCGGAATTCACGGCCCGATATCAACAACAGTTCATCGACCGCTTGTGGATGGGCGGCCTCGGCGCACTCGCGATCCTTTATCTGGCCGGAGTCTTGATTTACGCCGGAGCTCTGCAAATCCTCAAGATCAACACCGGCAAGGTGCAGAACCAGATCGCCTCCCTCAGCAACTCCTACAACGACGCCCGGCAGTTGAAGGACCGGGTCGCGCTCCTGCAGGAACAGGTCAGCCTGAAGTATGCCGCGCTGGACTGCTTGCGAATCGTGTCCGAATTGCTCCCACCGGAGTTGACGCTCAATACATTTTCCGTTTCCTTCCAGACCAGCAAGCTGACCTTGACCGGGAGAGCGCAATCGGACCAGAGAGCGCAAATTATCAAGTTCAATGATGATTTGAAACAGGCGCGTGTTAACGACGAGAAAGTATTTGAGACGGTTCCCCCGGCGCAGACTCAGACTCCTGCGGGCGCTTCGATCACGACCTGGAACTTTACCTGTGATCTGAAGATGGCCGACACCGAATGAGAACGCTGCTCGATAAGTTAAATCTCCGGCCCCAGGAACAGCGTCTGGTGGTCATGGCGGTGGCCATCTTGGCCGTGGTGCTCCACTTCTGGTTTGTCCAGCCGTATTTCCGGGAATGGAGCAAGGTCAGAGCCGAATTGGACAAAGCCGAGCGCACTCTGAAGACTTATCAGGCCGAGATCGCACGCACCAACGAATACACCGCCAAACGTCTCAAACTCGAGATACAAGGCTCCAGCATTCCGGCCGAACAACAGGCTCAGGCGAATATTCTCATCGGCCGGATCCAGGCGATTGCCGACCAAAGCAAACTCAGCGTTGGCAACATCGCGCCTTTGGGCCACAGCCGCACAGGCAGGACCAACGACTTTTTCGAAGATCAAACCATCAATGTGTCGGTGAATCCCTCCGGCGCGGCGGAATGGGTGGATTTTCTTTATGCGATCGGGTCTGGCGATCTGCTGGTGCGTGTCAAGGACTTGTCGGTGAACCCGGACGGAACCCAAACCAAGCTCATGGGCAGCATGAAACTCGTGGCCAGTTTTCAAAAGAAGACTCCCGGCACGATCACACCCGTCAAACCAGGCGCAGCCAAACCTGCCGCGTTAAGTTCGACCAAACCGTGAAGAGAACCACCAACCCGTTCATCCTCGTGAAAACCGCCATAGCCATTCTTTGCGTTTTACTGGTCCCGATCACAGCGACACAGGCGCAGGCGCCACCGGCGCTTGCTCCGACGAACGACATTGCAACGAACATCGCCAACAGCGCCACCAACGACATCGCAGCCAGGCGACGGGCGCTCCAGCAAAGCCTCACCAACCGGCTGTCGCGCATGGGCACCAATCAAGTCGCTTTCCCCGCGTTTCCTGCGCCGGCGGCGGCCACCAGCGCCGCCCCTGCCATCGTGACCGCGACGCCCAACAACCCAGCCCTCGGCCAGGCCGGCGCCAACCCGGCGCTGGCAGGCGTCCCTGCCCCCGGTCTAGGCGCAATACCAACCGGCGCCGATACGCCGCCCACTGCGGCCGGGGCGCAGTCAACCGACAGCGGCGATATTTTCCTGAAGTTCTTCAACGCGCCAATCGATCAGATTTTTGAAAAGTATTCCGATCTGACCGGCCGCACGGTTCTGCGTCCAGCCAGCCTGCAGGCCTCGATCACGATCATCAATTACACCCCGCTGACCCGCACCGAGGCTATCCAGGCGTTGGACGGCGCCCTGGCCTTGAACGGAATTACCATGATTCCGCAGGGGGACAAATTTGTGAAAGCCGTGCTCTATACCATGGCGTTGGCCGAGGGGTCGAATGTGTCGATGTTCGAGCCGGGAGACTATCCGGACGCGGAACAGTTTGTCACTCACATCGTGTCGTTGAAGACCATCAAGCCCTCCGAAGTGGCCCAGGTCCTCGCTTCCTTCAGCAAGAACCCGGCTGGCATCGTGCCGATTGATTCCAACCAGCTTCTCGTGCTGCGCGATTATGCGTCCAACATCAGACGGATGCTCGACTTGATCAAACAAGTCGATGTGACGCAGGAGTCGGACTACAAACTGGAAGTCATCCCGATCAAATATGGCAAGGTGGCTGATCTGTTTGACACGATGAACACGCTGATATCCGGTTCGAGCGGCGGCGGCGGCACGCGCTCGGGAGCTGCCGCGCAACGGCAAACCGGCCAGCTTCCCAGGCCGGGCACCGCCGCCGTAGGGACGAGCGGCCGATTCGGCTCCACCTCCTCCACCCGCCCGGGCACTCTGGGCCAGCCGCAGGCCGGTCAGCCATACCAACTCGGCGGTGCGCAGCCTGGAGCCACTCCGGGCGCTGCGACGTTTCAGCAGCGTTTGCAGCAGATCGTCAACCGGGCCGCCGGTGCTTCCGAGATTCAATTGTTGACCGATGCGCGCATCGTTCCCGATGAACGTTCCAACTCCCTCATCGTCTTCGCCAACAAACAGGACATGCTGATGATCACCAACATCGTGGCTAAAGTGGACATGCTCCTGGCCCAGGTTCTGATCGAAGGCTTGGTGGTCGGGGTCACTCTGTCGGACAAGCTGGATCTGGGAGTCAGTTGGCTGCAAAGACCGAATCAATTCAGTCAGAACTTCTCCGGCGCGGGCGCAATCAACAACGGGCAGGGTTTCTTTAACGGCTTGACCAATTTTTCCGGCTTCGACAAGGGTTTCAGCTACTTTGGCAGCATTGGCGACAATTACGATGTCGTTGTTAAGGCCCTCGCCTCGGACGGCCGCGCCAGAGTCCTGCAGCGGCCCCGCGTGCAAACTTCCCACGCGGTGCCGGGTGTCTTCTTCACCGGCCAGACGGTGCCTTATGTTTCCGGCTTCTACGACTACGGCTACGGCGGCGTGGGAGGCGGTGTCTCGACCCGCGGCAGTGTCGAACTGCTCCAGGTCGGCGTCACCCTCAGCGTGACGCCCTTTATCACTCCAGATGGACTGGTCGTGCTGGACGTGATTCAAGACATCAGCTCGCTGGATGGTTTTGTGGATGTGTCCTCTGGCCAAAAAGCCCCTCAGACCTCCACGAGTTCCGCCCAGGCAACCCTGTCCGTGCGCGATGGCGAAACGATCATCCTCGGCGGTTACGTCAAGGACAGCCGGATCGACAATAAGAGCGGCGTCCCGGTTCTCAAAGACATCCCTCTACTCGGGAACCTTTTCCGAAGCAAGAGCAAGGACAACAGTCGGACGGAGCTAATGCTTCTGTTGAAAGTGACTGTCCTCAAGGATCCGGCGCAAGCCAGCGCGCAGGTCGAACGAGAAAAATCCGTCCTGCCCGGCGTTTCCGACGCCGCCAAGGAATTCAAAAAGACCGAGGAGAAGCCCCCAAAGACATCTGACTTGCCGGAGTGGATGAAATAGGGATCTTGTCCTGGCTGAGAACCAGTAGAGTTAACCCAGCGACCCCGGAGACGCTTGGTTTCCGTAGAGGTTATTTTCCGGTGCCACCAGGGAGCGGCGGCAATGGCGGGAAGTTTTCACCTCGCCTTTTGGCTTCCTCGGCCTGCGCTTCCATCATGATTCGCTGAACGACTGGGTCAACTGTAGGAGTCTCCTGTGCTTGACCCTGCACCGGCACGGTCCTGAGGTTGCGAGTGGGAATGGTCCGCACCGGCGTGATGGCGGTTGTGTTGCCCCCCGCCGTGTTTTGCAAACCGTACCGGGCTGCCAGCGCGTCGTTGGCCGAAATGCCTGTCGGCGTCATGCCCGCCGTCTTCATTCCGGGCGCCGGTGTCATCGCGGCCGGAACGATTCCCGGAGCTGGCAGACCTCCCGGGGGCGGCAACACTCCCGGCGTCGGCATCGCACCAGGGAGGTGCGGCGCGAGAGGGTTTCCGGGCATCGCCGCCATGGTCGGCGTCGTATACCCGTTGTCCTTGAATGTCAGCACGGCTGGAGTGCCCGCGTTAACAATCTTAACCGTGTTTTCCTTGTCATCGATCTCCAGGACCTGAATGTCGCCCTGCGTCTCCTGTTCGCGCATGCTCAGATACTGCGGGTTTTGCGTCCGATTGTTGGGAGGCGGAGGAACCACAAGCCACGCTTTTTTTCCCATCCGATCGATAGTGATACCCGTGAACTTCACGTCCGTTTTCACCGGCGGCGGGGTGTTCGTCTGCTGAACGATGACCTGGGGTGGTTTTAGACTGAACGGATTTCGATCGACGAATACATGATAGGCATTGTCGCCGGCCGGGTTGACGTCGCCCCAGGCAGTGGCCGTCAGGAGCAAGCTACCTAACCCAAGCACCAATGGTTTGTCGGACCAGTTCATGCGCTTATTATATTCCATGGCAGGGTTAAACACCAATTCCAAATTTTTGTTCCGCGGCGAGACGACAGCAGCGCGCGTTGCCGGCTGGAGCGCCCTGGAATGTTCGAGTCTGGGAACCTCGCTTCAGGGATTCCACGAGTGGACGCCTCCCCTCGTCAGTACGCCGCCTGGACACCTTTGACCGAGCGTCTCTTCATCCACGGCATCAACCCACGAAGGCGCGCCCCGACTTTCTCGATGGAATGTTTCTCGCCCTTCTTCAACAGGGCATTGTAGCGTTTGTACCCCGTTTGGTACTCCCGGACCCAGCCTTTGGCAAACTTGCCGGATTGAATGTCCTTGAGCGCGGCCTTCATCCGTTTCTTCACGGCGGCATCGATAATTTTCGGTCCGATGCTGACGTCACCCCACTTGGCCGTCTCAGAAATGGAGAAACGCATGCCGCTGATGCCGGCTTCATTCATCAAATCCACAATCAATTTCATCTCGTGCAGACATTCAAAGTAAGCCATCTCCGGCTGATAACCGGCTTCGACCAGTGTTTCGTAACCGGCCAGAATCAACGCGGTGGCGCCGCCACACAGCACCGTTTGTTCCCCGAACAGGTCGGTCTCGGTCTCCTCCTTGAACGTGGTTTCGATCACACCCGCGCGCGTGGCGCCGATCCCTTTCGCCCAGGCCAACGCCACCTGTTTCGCCTGCTTGCTGGGATTCCGATAAATCGCGATCAACGACGGCACGCCCTTGCCTTCGAGATACTGGCGGCGCACGATATGCCCCGGCCCCTTGGGTGCGACAAGAATCACGTCCACGTTTTTCGGCGGAATAACGGTTTTGAAATGGATCGAAAAACCGTGCGAGAACAACAGTGTCTTGCCCGCAGCCAGGTTCGGCGCGATGTCTTTCTCGTATACCCTCGCCTGTTTGGTGTCCGGCAGCGCTACGAAAATCACGTCGCCCCGGCGCACGGCCTCGTCAGTGCCGAACACGTCGAATCCTTTCTCCTGCGCCACCGGAATGGATTTGCTCCCCTCGTAGAGCCCGACAATGACGTTCATCCCGCTGTCCTTGAGGTTGAGCGCGTGAGCGTGGCCTTGTGAGCCGAAGCCGAGCACCGCGAGGGTTTTGTTTTTCAAAACGCCGAGGTCGGCATCTTGGTCCATGTAAACTTTGGCAGGCATAGTCGGATTTGCGATTTGCGATTTGCGATTAGAAAACAGTCCCAGGTCGCTAGAGCCCGATCGTTGGGTCGCGTCCGTTTTTAACGCTTTAACCCTTCAACTCTTCAGCGGTTCAACCAAGTCATTTTCGCGGCATGGCCACTTTGCCAGTGCGTGTCAGATCCACGATGCCAAACGTCCGCATCAAGTCGATGAATTTTTCCACTTTGTCTTCGCTGCCGGTGATTTCAATGGTCACACTCTTCGGCTGCACATCCACGATCTTGGCCCGAAAAATGTCGGTGATCTGCATGACTTCGGCGCGCGACTTCGAATCGACCTCGACCTTGACCAGCGCCAGTTCGCGATCCACATATTCGCCGTCCCGAAAATCAATGACCTTGAGCACATTCACCAGTTTATTGAGCTGCTTGACGATCTGTTCCAGCGTCGCGTCGTCTCCGCGCGTGACAATGGTCATCCGGGAGGCGCTGGGATCCTGCGTCGGCGCAACGTTGAGCGTGTCGATATTGTAGCCCCTGCCGCTGAATAAGCCGGCAATGCGCGTCAGCGCGCCGAATTTGTTTTCTACCAAAACGGATATTGTGTGTCGCATAGCTCTGATCGTGATGCGTGTCCGCTCCCGTGCCGGGATCGCGCCGTGAATCCGGTCACGCCTTACGCATCACGGATCACGTGTCGCTAAAATCAAAAACCCGTGTCCCAATTGGAACGGCGGGCGATCTGCGAGCATGGAACCAAGGCCTCGGGTCGCGTCAGTCAATAACGACTACGCTGATCACCTGACAGGCGTTGGCGAATGAATTCATCGGCGCGGAAAGTAACAACCGGCGAAACGAGGGTCAACAGGTTTTTGTCGTCAACTTGATGGGCAGACCTTAGCAGACTGTTGAAAAACGCCCGAAATTCGTAGCCGCCGAGGTCACGAGGCGGATTTCTAAGGCCAACTCGCGCCTCTTTTCCGCCTCCTCACGTCGGCGGCTACTTCTTCAACAGGCTACCCCATCCGGTCCTCTGAACCGCTGTTGGGCCGGACCGCGAGCAGTTAGCATCAAATAATCGGCCGACTTGATTCGCACAAAGCTGGTACTGACTCCAAAGCATGTGCTAACGCCAAAGA
>Ga0068863_100006887_pt1 | contig 11138 bp, 8 predicted proteins | sample KBSSwiS62_FD_66596 | JGI IMG/M metagenome (GOLD analysis project Ga0068863, IMG submission 66596) | Switchgrass rhizosphere microbial communities from Kellogg Biological Station, Michigan, USA - KBS Switchgrass S6-2 | ecosystem: Host-associated > Plants > Roots > Rhizosphere > Soil ...
GGAGGCTTCACGCCGATGGCGCAGGCCCATGCGGAAAAGGTGGCGGCCATGTTCAGCGCGGCCGGGCTCGGCGCCGCCGCCGATGCCGCGGTCCAGGTCGCGGTCTGGGAAAAGGTGGCATTCAACGCCGCGTTGAATTCCATCGCGGCGGTGACCGGCCTCACCGTCGGCGGCATGGATGCGCCCGCCGGGCGCCGCATCGCCGGGGCGGTGGTCGGCGAGGTCGTCGCGACCGCCGCGGCGACGGGCATCGCCCTCGATCCGGAGCGCATCGCCGCCAAGGTCGATTTCGCGCTGGCCAATCATCGCGGCCACAAGGCCTCGATGCTGCAGGACCTTCTTGCCGGCCGGCCGACCGAGATCGAGGCGATCAACGGCGCCGTGACCCGGGCCGCGGCGGCGGCCGGCATTCCCGTGCCGGTGACCTCCACGCTCGCCGACCTGGTGCGCCTGATCGAGCAGAGCTCCCCGGCGGCGAGATCCGCCCGGGGATAGTCGAAATAGGCCAAGCGCTTGGCACGGATGGCGCGATGGTGCTGCTCGCTCATGCGAGTCGCTGAAATCACATTTTCGTTGATTACTCAACATATCCGTCCGCGCGGCTGGAAGAGTCATGGACTGTCTTCGGCGCCTGCGCTTGCGATTCTCCCTGGATTCTGTTTTTCGGCATGGCCTTTCCACGGGTCAGAATGAGGCCTGTCGGATCGAAACTTGATTCAGCACAAAGGAATGCGCGGATGGCGTCGGAGACGGAGAGCGGGACGGGTCCGCGGCTGATCGCTTTGCTTCGCCTCATCGCCGAGGGCGGGCGCAGCTTGAGCCTCAAGGAAATCGCCGCCGGCGCAAATCTGCCGCCGAGCAGCGTCCATCGCCTCCTCCAGATACTGACCCGCGCGGGCATGGTCGAGCGCGGTCCGCAATTGAGCTACGGACCGGGGCGCGAGCTCTACCGGATGGCGTCGATCCTGCGCGCGCGATTCGACCTTGGCGGCACGGCGAGGCCCTTTCTGGAGCGCCTCTGGTCGCAATGGCAGGAGACGACGGTGCTGTGCGCCTTCAATCCGACCAGCCGCACCGGGTCGATCGTCGAGGCCCTGCTGACGACGCATCCGCTACGATTCGCCGTCGAGATCGGGATGGAACTGGCATTGCCATGGGGTTCGCTCGGCCAGGCGATGCTCGCCAACCTGGCGCCGGCCGACGTGGACGCGGTCCTGCGCAAAGCGACGATCGGCCCATTGAGCGGCCGGCCCTTGCCGCCCCGCGCGGAAGTGCTCGCCGACCTTGCCCGCATCAGGGAGCGTGGATTCGCCGACTATTTCGACCCGAATTACGACGTCGCCGGCGTGGCCGCCCCCTTGTTCGGGCGAGACCGGATGCTGATCGGCTGCATCGGGATCACCATGCCGTCGCAGCGATTCGAGCTGCACGACCGGGAAGGCATGACCGAAGCGGTGCGCGGCGCGGCAGGTGAGCTTAGCGAGTTGCTTGCTCTCCAGGCTTGAGATTCCAAGCAGGCATGAATTCCACATAGCGGAATTATACTTCTGTAAACTGGAATCTCCTTGACCTGTTGAACCATCAACATAGTGTGTCTCTCTCGAGCACCCGCAAGAGGTGCCAATCGAATTGGGGGAGGACACACATGAACGCCAGGGATCGTCACGGCCGTTTGCTTCAAGGCATTTCATTGATCGCTCTTGCCGGGGGGATGGCAATCGCAACGCCGGCCGTCGCTCAGGATACGACCCCGGCGGCGAATTCAGCCGCTCCAGCCCCTGCCGCGAACGCGGCCGATGATCCGAACACGATCATCGTCACCGCGCAGTTCCGCGAGCAGCGGCTCCAGGATACGCCGCTGTCCATCACTGCGGTCACCGGCGAAACGCTCGAGGCGCGCGGCCAGACCAACCTTGCGGAAATCGGCGCTTATGCGCCCAATGTGACGCTGCGCGAGACGCCGGCAACCTACGGCCCGGCTGTCTCGGCCTATATTCGCGGCGTCGGTCAGCGCGACACGACTTTCGCGCTCGAGCCGGGCGTCGGACTCTATATCGACGACGTCTATTATCCGACACTGCAAGGCTCGCTGATCGAGCTGATCGACCTGGAGCGGGTCGAGATATTGCGCGGGCCGCAAGGCACGCTCGCCGGACAGAACTCCATCGGCGGCGCCATTCGGCTCTATTCGCGCCGCCCCGATGCGAGCGGCAGCGGCTATATCCAGGCGACCTATGGCAGCTACGACCGCATGGAGCTGCGCGCCGCCCATAATTTCACGATCGCCAACGGCCTTTATGCGCGCCTTTCCGGCACGGCCGCCCGGCGCGATGGCTTCATCACCCGCTACGATTATCGCTGCACGCATCCGACCGTGAACGTGCCGAGCACGGTCACCGAGCGGAACTGCCGGCTCGGCACCGAAGGCGGCAAGGATTATATTGCCGGCCGCCTTGCCTTGCGCTGGGAACCAAGCGATCGCATCTCGCTCGACGTCGTTGCCGACGTCACAGAGGACAATAGCGAACCCGGCCCCACCACCCTGCTCTATGTCGGCCAGGCGGCGGTGCCGGGCTCGACCAACACCGGATCGACGGCCACCGCTCCTTATCTGCTGAATGGCGTCCCCTATGGAACGCCGGCCGGATCGCAGTTCGTCAGCTATTCGCCTTACGGCTCGTTCGCGCTCGATCCGTTCAGCCACAGCCCCTATATCAGCTACGAGAATTACACGGATCTCGCGCCGCGCGACGGCAGCGCGCCGTGGCAGGCGCCGCTTTCAGGGTCGATCGACAGCTGGGGGGTTTCGGCCAATCTCCAGGTCGATCTGTCCGATCACCTCAAGCTAACCTCGATCACCGGCTATCGCCGGTTCGACGGCAATTATTCCTCGGGCGACGGCTCCCCCTTCAATGCGACCTTGCAGGCCAACCGGGTCTTCAACCGGCAGTTCAGCGAGGAAGTCAGGCTGAACGGGCAGATCGCCAACATCGTCAACTTCACGATCGGCGGTTTCTATTTCGACAAAAGAAGCCGCAACGTCTCGCGGATCACCCTGCCGACCCTCAACTTCATCGAGGATAACAGCATCCCGGCCCAGACGCTTGCCGCCTTCGCCAATGTCGAAATCACCCCGACCGAAGGGCTCAGCCTGATTTTCGGCGCCCGCTACACGGATCAGGAGAAGAGCTTCCATTACGGCCGCTTCGGCATACCGGGGTCCTCCACGGGCGGCGCGGCGCCGCCCGCAGTGGCCGGGCTGAACGGCCTGGTAGGCAGGTTCCAGGGCCACCGCGTCGATTATCGCGCCGTCCTTCAGTATCGCTGGAACGAAAACCTGATGACCTACGCCCAGTTTTCGACCGGCTTCAAGGGCGGCGGCATCAACGCCAGGCCCTTCTTCGTTACACAGGCCTTGCCGCACAATCCGGAGACGCTCGAAGCCTATGAGGCCGGCTTCAAGAGCGACTGGTTCGATCGCGCGGTCCGGCTCAATGTCTCCGGTTTCTGGAACAATTACAGCAATATCCTGGTGACCGTGTCTTCCTGTCCGCTGCCCGGTTCGCCGGCCGCGCCCTGCGCGTTGCCGCTCAATGCGGGCGAGGCGCGGGTTCGTGGGCTCGAAGCCGAGCTGACGGTCAGGCCTGCGCGGGGCTTCACGATCGACGCGTCTCTCGCCTATCTCAATTTCGAATATCGATCGATCCTGCCGCAGGCAGCGAATTCGGGGATCGGGCTCGAGGATGACGGCCAGTATATCCAGCCCTGGCAGTGGAGCCTTGGCGCGCAATATCAGTTCGATGTCGGGTTCGGCTCGATGACAGCGCGGGTGGACGTCAATTTCGAGGACGACTTCAACCGCAATGCCAACAACGTCAACGCGGCCAATGGCGGCGTCGACATCTTCGGCCACGTCGAGGATCGCACCCTGGTCAATGCGCGGCTCGCGTGGCGCGATCGGAGCGAGAATTGGATGGTTGCGCTGGAAGTGCGGAATCTGACGGACCGGCTCTATTATACCGACGTGTTCGACAATCGCGGCTCGACCCAGTCGATCCAGGGCCGGCCCGGCGAGCCGCGCACATGGTCGGTGACGCTGCGCCGGAATTTCTAATATGATGCGGGGACGCTTCGGCGTCCCCGCTTTGTCTGCAGGAGTATCTTCGTGACCACCGTCGTCAATCTTGAGCGGCCCGCCGGCTCTTCCCCGGCCCGCGGCACCCTCGTTGCCGGGCTGCCAATGCCGGAATTCCGGCGCATCGAGGTGGAGCCGATCTCGGGAGCGTGCGGCTGCGAGATCAGGGGTGTCGACCTGCGCCGCCCGCTCGATCCCGAGACCCTGGCCGAGATCATGAAAGCATTCGAGCATTTCCTGGTGATCGTCTTTCGCGACCAGGATCTGACGCCCGAGCAGCATAAGAGCTTCTCGCGCCTTTTCGGCGAGATCATCGAGCTCCCGCAGGCGCCGACCTATGGCGAGCATCAGGACATGCAGGAAGTCCGCCGCGAAGCGGACGAGCCCGAGAATGTCGTGCCGAGCTTCGAGCATTTCCACACGGACAGCCCGTTCCTGCTGCGACCGCCGCTTGCCATCGTCATGCGCGCACTCGACGTGCCGCTCTACGGCGGCGACACCGCCTTTTCGAACGGCTATCTCGTCTACGAACATCTCTCGGACGGGATGAAGGCCCTGCTCGACGGCCTCGAAGTGGTCTATTCGGGCAAGCATATCTGGGCGAACAACGAAAAGCTGCCGCCGGAAAAGCGGCTTCGCCTGCGCGAGACCCATGGCTATGGCGAGGACGAGCTGGAGAATATCCATCCCGCTGTTCGCGTCCACCCGGTCACCGGGCGCAAGGCGCTCTACGCGACCACGGCCTACTTTCAGCACTTCGTCGGCTGGAGCCAGGAGGAAAGCCGGGCCTTGCTCGATTATCTGCAGAGCCTCGCCCAGCGCCTCCACTATCACTGCCGGGTCAAATGGCGGAAGGACACGTTGATCGTCTGGGACAATCGATTCCTGCTTCATCGCGGCGTTCACGACTTCAAATATGAACGCCGCCATCTGATCCGTACGACAGTGATGGGCGAGCGGCCGATCGGCCCCGGCAATGCGGCCTGATCGCGCCGCCGAGCGATGAAGGTCAGCGCGGCGATTGCCGAAATCCTGCGGCGCGAGCAGGTCGACATCATCTTCGGCTATCCGCGCAACGCCGTGCTAGAGGCGGCGGCCGAGGCCGGAATCCGCCCGATCATCGTCCGCCAGGAGCGGACCGGCCTGCACATGGCCGATGCAATGTCCCGGCTGACGCGGGGACGGCGGATGGGCGTCTTCGCGATGCAGCACGGTCCCGGCGCGGAGAATGCCTATGGCGGCGTTGCCCAGGCCTGGTCGGAATCGGTGCCCGTCCTCGTCCTGCCGCAAGGCTATGCGCGCCGCCTCGCCCATGTCCCCGACAATTACAATTCGGTCCGCTCGATGCGCGACGTCACCAAAGCCGCCGAGCCGATCACCGAGCCCGGCGAAACGGCGAACGTCCTGCGCCGCGCCTTCACCCAGCTTCGCAACGGCAGGTTGCGGCCGGTGCTGGTCGAGATGCCGTGGGACATGCTCGGCGACGATCTGCCCGGACCGCTGGACTATCGCCCGGTCGTCCGCACCCGCTCGGCGCCGGACCCGGCCGCAATTCGCGATGCGGCGGCATTGCTGGTCGCCGCGAAACGCCCTGTCATCTATGCCGGCCAAGGGGTGCATTGGGCCGAGGCCTATGACGAACTGAAGTTGCTCGCCGAATTGCTTGCCGCGCCGGTCGGAACCAGCCTCGAAGGCAAGAGCTGCTTCGACGAGACCCATCCCCTCGCGCTCGGCGCCGGCGGAGCGGCCGTGCCCGGCCAGCTGCGCCACTTCCTCGACGGCGCGGACGTCATATTCGGGATCGGCTGCAGCTTTTCCGAAACGTCCTTCGGCGTGCGAATGCCCGCCGGCAAGCGGATCATCCATGCCACTCTCGATCCGGCCGATCTCAACAAGTCGGTGATCTGCGAACAGGCGCTGATCGGCGATGCCCAGCTCACCCTCGCCATGCTGGTGGACGCCTGCCGGGACTTGCTCGGCGGCGCGCGCGACCCGGGTCCGGTGGCGCAGGAAATCGCCGACGTCGAAGCGGACTGGATGAAGGCCTGGCTGCCGCTGCTCACCTCGGACGAGACGCCGCTCAACCCCTATCGCGTGCTCTGGGAGCTGCAGCAGGCGGTCGACAAGGCGAACACGATCATCACCCACGACGCCGGCAGTCCGCGCGACCAGCTCTCGCCCTTCTGGAAGACGACCGCCCCGCTCACCTATCTGGGCTGGGGCAAGTCCACCCAGCTCGGCTACGGGCTGGGACTCACCATGGGTGCGAAGCTCGCCTGCCCGGACAAGCTTTGCATCAACGTCTGGGGAGATGCGGCCATCGGCTTTACCGGCATGGACTTCGAGACGGCCGTGCGCGAGCGCATACCGATCCTGTCTATCCTGCTCAACAACAGCGCCATGGCGGTCGAGCTCGACCAGATGCCGATCGCCACAAAACGCTATCGCTCCACCGACATTTCCGGCGATTATGCCGCCTTGGCCCGCGCGCTCGGCGGCGAAGGGGAGCGCGTGACCGAGCCCGGTGAGATTGCGGCAGCCATCCGACGCGGCATCGAGGCCGTCGAAGCCGGACGGCCGACACTGATCGAGTTCATCACCTCCCGGGAAAAGAGGGCGTCGCGGCTATGAAGGCGACGGAAGGCAGTGCCGGTGAATCGGTGCGTTCCGACTGGAGCCTGCCGACCGTCTATTCGCTCGGTTTCCTCTGCCTGATCTCCGTGTTCAACTATCTCGACCGTTCGCTGCTCGGTCTTGCGCTGCCGATGATCAAGACGGAGATGCACGCTTCGGACACGGTGCTCGGCCTCGTCTCCGGCCTCGCATTCGTGCTCTTCTACGCGATTCTCGGCGTGCCGATCGCCTGGGCGGCCGATCGATGGAACCGGCGGAACATCGTTGCCGTCGGCTTCGCCTTCTGGAGCCTGATGACGGCGCTCACCGGCTATGTGGGCAATATCTGGCAATTGGCTGTCGCCCGATTCCTGATGGGTGCCGGCGAGGCCTCGTGCCTGCCGCCGTCCAACGCGATGATCTCCGACCTATTCCCGAAGGCGCGACGGCCGCTGGCGCTCGCCATATTCGGCACCGCCAATTCGATCGCATTCATTGCCCTGTTTCCGATCGCCGGCTGGATCGCGCAGGCCTATGGCTGGCGTACAATGTTCGTCGCCGCGGGCATTCCCGGCCTGATCCTCGCGGCGATCTTTTACCTCACCGTCAGGGAGCCTTCGCGAGGCGCGCAGGAAGACAAGAGAGGCGCGATCGCCGCTGCGGATTTTCGGCAGACGCTCCGTTTCCTCGCCGGATCCAGAACCTATTTGCTGATCCTTGCCGGGGTGACCTTGATGGGCGCGAACATTTTCGCCGCCGGCACGTGGACGCCGACCTTCCTCAACCGAGTCCATCATATGGGCATCGCCGAAGTCGCGGCCTCGATCGGACCGGTGCGCGGACTGGTCGGCGCCATAGGCATCCTTGCCGGGGGCATCGTCATCGATCGGCTGGCGCCGCAGCGCGCCCAATGGCGCATTCGCCTGCCGGCGCTGGCCTGCATGCTGGCAGGCCCTTCCGAAGCCCTGTTCCTGCTCGGCGACCCGCGCTGGCTGTGGATGCTCGGCTTCGGCCTGACCAGCTTCTTCACCCTCCTTCACCAGGGGCCGATCTATGCCGCCACGATGGACGTCGCCCGCGTCCGGATGCGGGCGCTCGCCATCTCCATCGTGCTTTTCTGCGCGGCCCTGCTCGGCCAGGTCGTCGGCCCGCTCGCCGTCGGCGCGCTGAACGATGCGTTGCATGCGACGCTCGGCGACGATGCCATCCGCTATTCCCTGCTGATCATCGCGGTCACGCCGGTCCTCGCCGGCCTTTGCTTCTGGGCGGCCGCATCCTCTTACGTCGCGGATCAGGAGCGTGCGGCCAATGACTGAGGCCGCGTCCAACCGGGAGGGACCAGCGGGGCAGCGCCGCGTCATGGCGGAGCTGGAGGGCCTGGTCGGCTTTCACATCAGCCTCGCCAACACCGCGATCAAGGCGCATTTCCAGAACCAGTCCGTGGCGCTTGGCCTGACCCACAAGCAGATCGCCATATTATGGATCGTCGGCGGCTGCCCCGGCATCATCCAGTCCGACCTGGCGAGGATGCTGCGCGTCAAGCGGGCAACCATGTGGGGAATGGTCGGCAGGCTGTGCGAACGCGGCCTGCTCGAACGCCCCGGTTCGGAAGGGGTCGATGCGCGCCACGTCGCCCTGACGCTGACCGAGACCGGCCGCGACGTCCTTGCCCAGGCCAGGCAGGCGGTGCTCCTCCACGAGACGTGGATCAAAGGGCATTTCACCGCGCAGGAGCTGGCGACCATTGCCAAGCTGATGACGAAGATTCACCAGCGCCGCGGTTGAGGCTCGCACCGCGCCGGCCAAACTCGGAAAATCCCAGGCTTATCGCAACGCGGCGAGCGCCTCGACCAGCCGCTCGACGTCCGCATCATCATTATAGACATGGGTCGCGATGCGGATCGCATTGCCGCGAAAGGCGACATAGACGCCCCGCGCGCGCAGGGTCGCGAAGGCCTGGACCGCCGCCTCGCGGGACAGCTCGATGCCGAGCAGATGCGGGCCGCGAGCCGGCGCCGACGAGATATTGAGGCCGAGCGATTTCGCTTCCGCCTCGATGCGCGCGGTCCTTGCGGCAAGCCGCTCGGCGATGCTTGCGGCGCCCCATTCGTTCAGCAGCCGCAGCGATTCGACGCCGGCATTGTTCATCTCGAGCGCGGAGCGCTCGCCCATGTCGAAGCGGCGGGCGCCGGGCCGATATTCGTCGCGATAGTCGACGAGGCTGGAGAAATCCTCGGAGCCCTGGCGCGACAGCCAATTCTGCTCGAGCGGGACGCCGTCCCAATATTTCTCGTCGGCGTAGAGATAGGCGAGACCGTAAGGGCCGAGCAGCCACTTATAGCCGACCGCGATCAGGAAATCGGGCCGGATCGCGGCGAGATCGAGCGGCATGACTCCAAGGGACTGGCTTGCATCGACGACCAGGGCCGAGCCGACTTCGCGTGCGCGCGCGCCGACGCGAACGAGGTCGAGCAATGCGCCGTCTGTCCATTGCACGTTCGGAACCGCGACGACCGCCACCCGCTCATCGAGAGCGGCGAGCACGGCGTTGGTCCAGGTCCCGCCCGCGGGCCTGGAAACGGTCAGGATACCGCAGCCCTTCTCGGCTGCGAAGGCACGCCAGGTGTAGACGTTGGACGGAAAGTCCTCGGCGAGGAGCAGCACCTGCCGCCCGGGCGCCGCGTCGAGATTGCGCGCGGCGACCGCGACCCCATAACTGACCGACGGGATCAGGGCGATCGCGTCCGATGCAACGCCGGCAATGGCCGCGAAGAGGCTGCGGCGCTCCTCATAGTCGTCGATCCAGTGCTTCATGGTCACGCGCCAGGGCTGCGTCCGGCGGGCCGCCCCTTCCTCGATCGCCGCCCGCGCCGCGCGCGGCAGCGGGCCGATGCTCGCGCAATTGAAATAGGCGATATCGTCCGGAATTTCGAACAGCGCACGTGGATCGGCGGGCAGCATGGCCGCTTTCATGGACTCGCCCGCGCAATTTTCCTAGCCTCGGCGCCCGAAAAGGGGCGCCGGCATGAGTGCGTTGCTGCATCGGTTCGAGGATCCGGAAACCGAGCGCGGCTTCCTGCGCGCCGAGCGGGCGGAGCGCGGCCAGGCGGTGCGCGCGTTGATCGTCATCGCGGCGCTCACCCTGCTCTCCTACATCGTCATCAATCCGATGCACTTCCCGCCGGCAGGCGTGATCGCCTACAACAAGGCGGCGGGCGCGCTCATCCTGCTGCTTGGCGCATTCTGGCTGCTCACGCGCACGGACTATTATCTGGATCGGCCCTGGATCGATCTGCCGGTCTTCGTCGCCATGGCCGGCGGCATGAGCTGGCTGGCGCTGGTGCTCGCCGACCTCGCCGCTTTCACCGGCTTTCCGCCGCACGTCATGGCCATGGTACAGATGGCCATATTGATGGTCTTCGCCAGCGTCGGTTTCGTCGGCACCTTCCGGCTCTTCCTGGCCTGGTCCTTCACGGTGATGGCGCTGTTCGCCGCCTGCCTTAAGTCGCGCCCGGGCATTTCCGAGATCAGCCTTCTCTATACCCTGACCAATTTCTCGACCTTCCTCGTCTTCGCGCTCTACTTCAATTGGGATATCGAGCGGCGCGCACGCAAGGTCTTCGCCGCGACGATGGCGCTCGAGGCCGAGCGCGAGAAGACCGAGGAATTGCTCTACAACGTGCTGCCGCAGGCGGTGGCGGCAAGGCTGCGGGCCGGCGAAACGGTGGCCGACAGCTTCTCCGATCTGACCGCGGTGTTCGTCGACCTCGCCGGCTTTTCGACCCTGGCGAAGAAGCTTTCACCGGGGCACCTCGTCCAGCTGCTCAATCTCTTCTTTTCTGCCGCCGACCGTTGCGCGGAGCGGCACGGGCTGGAGAAGGTGAAGACGATCGGCGACGCCTATCTCGCCGTCCTTGGCGGGACCGCCTCAGGCGCGCTTTCGCCCGGGGCAAGCGACGGCAAGGCGGCCATATTGTTCGCCCGCGACCTCATCGCCGAATTGGTGGCGATCGAGAAAGAGAGCGGCATCGTCATCAAGGCACGGATCGGGGTCCATGGCGGGCCCGCCGTCGGCGGCGTGATCGGGACGACGCGGCTCGCCTATGATTATTGGGGCGACACGATGAACGTCGCCAGCCGCCTCCAGGCCGTCGCACCGCTGAACGGCATTGCGGTCTCCGAAAGCATCTATCTGCAGACCATGGCGATCCAGTCCTTCGAGGCCCATAAGGTCGTTCTGAAGGGGATCGGCGAGACCGCGGCCTATGCGGCGCGTCTCGACGAGCGCGAGGGGGAGGATTGATCATGGGCAAGGTCACGGGGCTTGGCGGCGTCTTCTACAAGGTGGCCGATCCCGCGGCGACGCAGGCCTGGTACATAGAGAATCTGG